>Ga0081538_10004000_pt1 | contig 13727 bp, 12 predicted proteins | sample TabmetS5T2R1_FD_71022 | JGI IMG/M metagenome (GOLD analysis project Ga0081538, IMG submission 71022) | Tabebuia heterophylla rhizosphere microbial communities from the University of Puerto Rico - S5T2R1 | ecosystem: Host-associated > Plants > Roots > Rhizosphere ...
CGGTGCTCTGGCCAGCTTCGCCTGCCTCGATACGATGGCGAAGTTCCTCAATGCCTATATGGATACGCTGCAGGTGGTGTGGGCGCGCTATACCGGCGCCTTCGTCCTCGCAGTGATCATCTCCAATCCCATCACCCGCCCGGGCCTGCTGCGGACCGGCCGGCCGCTGCTGCAGGTCGGCCGCTCGGTGCTGCTTCTTGGCTCGACCCTGCTCAACTTCTTCGCCCTGCGTTACCTGCAGCTCGATCAGGCGCTGGCGATCGTGTTCTCGACCCCATTCTTCGTCGCCATCCTGTCCGGTCCGCTGCTGGGGGAATGGGTGGGGTGGCGGCGCTGGACCGCGATCGGCGTCGGCTTCCTGGGCGTGCTCCTGGTGGCGCGGCCCGGATTCGGCGGCATCCATCCGGCGGCCGTGATTTCGCTTGCGGCGGCTATGTTCTATGCCGCCTACAGCATCTCGACGCGCATGCTGTCGCGCACCGATTCAAACGAGACCACGCTGTTCTACTCGAACCTGGTCGGCGCGGCCGTGATGCTACCGGTTGTGCCGTTCGTGTGGACGACCCCGAGCGATCCGCTCGTCATCCTGCTGATGGTCGTGTGCGGTGCGTTCGGAACGGTCGGTCATTACCTCCTGATCATCGCCCACCGGCTGGCGCCGCCCGCGCTGCTTGCCCCCTTCATCTACGGCCAGATCGTGTGGGTGATCATCCTCGGCTATCTGGTGTTCGGCGATGTGCCGAACCGTTGGACGCTCGCCGGCGCCGCCGTGGTGGTCGCCTCCGGGCTCTACATCCTTTACCGCGAGCAGAGGCGCGGCGCCCGACGATGGGGGCTCGGACACAAGGGATACCTGGAGCCGCCTTGAAGCCGAACCAACGTCAATTGTTTGCTTCTGAAGGCCGTTGCCCCACCTTCCACTGAAGGGCTAAGTTTCCGCGCGACCAAGCGGATTTCGGCAGGATCGAGGAATTCATGGCCAAGATCGAAGATCGGGCGCCGGCGGGGCAAGCGCCCGGCGCGGGGTTGAACGACGATATCGGCGAGGAAACGCGACTGCGCCTCTATCGCATCCAGCTCGAAATCCGCGAATCCGAGCAGCGCGCCTATGACCTGTTCCTGCAGAATCTGGTCAAGGGCACGAGCCATCTGTCGCTCGGGCAGGAGGCGGTTGCGGCCGGCTTCGCGGTCGCCATGCGGCCCGGGGACCTGAGCTTCTGCACCTATCGCGGTCACGCCCACACGCTGGCGCGCGGCGTGCCGGTCGAGAAGGTGCTTGGCGAGTTGATGCAACGCGACAACGGGTTGATGCGCGGCAAGGGCGGCTCGATGCACCTCACCTCGGTGGAGCACGGGGTGATGGGCTCCTACGCCATCATCGGCGCCCACCTGCCGATCGCCTGCGGCGCCGCCTGGCGCGCCCAGTTCCGTGGCGACGACGACGTCACCGTGTGCTTCTTCGGCGACGGCACCACCAATATCGGCGCCTTCCACGAGGCGCTGAACTTCGCCGCGGTATGGCGGCTGCCGGTGATCTTTGTGTGCGAGAACAATCTGTATATGGAATACACGCCGATCGGCAGCGTGACCGCGGTCGAGCATCCGGCGGCTGGACGCGCCTCGGCCTATGGCCTCGAGGCGATCATCATCGACGGCCAGGACGCCGACGCGGTCTATCGCACGGCGCTCGCGGCTTATGACAAGGCGCGCGCCGGCGGCGGGCCCTCGCTGATCGAGTGCAAGACCTATCGCTACAGCGGCCACTCGCGCGCCGATCCGGCCAAGTACCGGCCCGACGGCGAGCTGGAGAAATGGAAGCAGCGCGATCCGATCGTCATCTATCGCGAGCGGCTCAAGCAGTTCGGCGTCAGCGAGGACGTCATCACCGACATTGAAGCCGACGTGCGGCGGGGCGTCGACGAGGCGACCGAAAAATGCAAGGCCGCGCCGCCGCCGCCGCTCGAGATCCTTGCAACCGACGTCTATGCCAACGGAGGCTGGGCATGGCGGAACTGACCTATCGCGACGCGGTCGCACGCGGGATCGGCCAGGAGATGGAGCGCGACCCGTGCGTCGTGTTCCTCGGCGAGGACGTGGCCGCGGCCGGCGGCGTGTTCAAGACGACCGTGGGCCTGCTGGAGCAGTTCGGGCCGATTCGCGTGCGCGACACGCCGATCTCCGAGCAGGCGATCCTGGGCGCCGCCATGGGGGCGGCGATGACCGGCCTGAAGCCGATCGCCGAGATCATGTTCTCCGATTTCTTCGCGGTATGCTTCGACTACATCGCCAACGAGATCAGCAAGAGCCGCTACATGTCGAACGGCCAGCTCAAGTGCCCGCTGGTGGTGCGCACCGGCAACGGCGCCGGCTCGCGCTTCGGCGCGCAGCACTCGCAGAGCGTCGAGAACTGGGCCATGATGATCCCGGGCCTCAAGGTGGTGGCGCCGTCGACGCCGCGCGACGTCATCGGCCTGATGGCGGCCGCGGTGCGCGATCCCGATCCGGTGATCTTCTTCGAGCACAAGTCGCTCTACCCGACCAAGGGCGAGGTGCCGGACGGCGAGATCGTGGACACGCTCGGCAGCGCCAGGGTCGTTCGTGCGGGATCCGACGCCACCATCCTGGCGCTCGCCCTGATGGTCCCGCGCGCACTCGAGGCGGCGGAGAAGCTCAAGGCCCAGCATGGGATCGACTGCGAGGTGATCGACGTGCGCTCGCTGGTTCCGCTCGATACGCAGACCATTCTCGGATCGGTCGCGCGCACCCACCGCCTGTTCACGGTGGAGGAGAACCCGCGCCTGTGCGGCTGGGGCGCCGAGATCGTGTCGATCGTGGCCGACGAGGCATTCTACGAGCTCGACGGACCGCCGGTGCGGATCACCACGCCGCACATTCCGCTGCCCGCGGCCGACATACTCGAAGACGCCATCCTGCCGACCCCGGATCGCATCGCCGACCGGGTGCGACAATCACTGAACAGCTAGGGGAGAGATCGATGTTGCAACCGCAGCCGAACACGGACCTGGCGCTTGGCCCGAGCGGCAACCGGATCGCTGCGCGATGCCGGCGAAATTCGCGATTTGCGCGGACGCCACCTACCGCAACGTGCTGGTCGAGATCAAATAGAACGAATAGCGAGGAAATAGCGAAGAGGTAATATCCGGCCACTTTTCGCTATTCGCTAGCCCAACTGCTGTTGGCTATTCGCCAGGGTGTGCCCATGTATGAAAATCTTCTCGCCAATGTTCCGACCGACCTGTGGATCGGCGGCAGATGGCAAAAATCGTCGGACGGCCAGCGCTTCGACGTGATCGATCCCGCGACCGAGAACAGGATCACCTCGGTCGCAAGTGCGAGCGTGCAGGATGCGAAGGCCGCGGTGGACGCGGCGAGTGACGCGTTCGATGGCTGGGCAGCGAAAAAGCCGCGCGAACGCGCCGAGATCCTGCGCAAGTCCTACGAGCTGATCATCACGGACAGCGAACGCTTCGCCAAGCTGATGACGCTGGAGAACGGCAAGGCGCTTGCCGATTCCCGCGCCGAGGTCGCCTATGCGGCCGAGTTCTTTCGCTGGAACGCCGAGGAGGCGGTGCGCAACATCGGCCAGGTCTCGCGCGCGCCGTCCTCCGGCGCCCGTATCCTGGTCCAGCACAAGCCGGCCGGCGTCGCCGTGTTGGTGACGCCGTGGAATTTTCCCGCCGCCATGGCCACGCGCAAGATCGGCCCGGCGCTGGCGGCCGGCTGCACCGTCGTGCTCAAACCCGCCTCCGAGACGCCGCTCACCATGCTGGCACTGATGCCGCTCCTGCAGGAGGCGGGGGTGCCGGCCGGCGCCGTCAACGTCATTCCGTCGCGCCGCTCCGGCGAGGTAGTGAGCGCGATGCTGCACGACTCGCGCGTTCGCGTCATCTCGTTCACTGGCTCGACTGCGGTCGGCCGCAAGCTGCTGCACGAGGCCGCCGACAACGTGGTGAGGCCGGCGATGGAACTGGGCGGCAACGCGCCGTTCATCGTGTTCGAGGATGCCGATGTCGATGCCGCGATCGAGGGCGCCATGGTCGCCAAGATGCGCAACATGGGCGAGGCCTGCACGGCGGCGAACCGCTTCTATGTGCATGAGAAGGTCTATGACGCCTTCGCCGAGAAGCTGACCAAGAAAATGGCCGCGCTGAAGATGGGCAATGGCCTCGATGAGGGCGTAACGCTCGGACCGCTGGTCAATGCGGAAGGCCGCGACAAAGTCGTGAGCCTGGTCGACGATGCCGTCAAGAAAGGCGCCAAAGTGCTCACCGGCGGCAAGACTCCCGAAGGCAAGGGCTATTTCTATCCGGCAACCGTGCTGTCGCACGTCCCCGACGACGCGGCGATGCTACGCGAGGAGATTTTCGGGCCGGTCGCTTCGATCCAGAGCTTCAGGTCCGAAGACGAAGTCATCCGGCGCGCCAACGACACGGAGTATGGGCTCGTCGCCTACCTGTACACGCGGGACGTCGGTCGCGGCATGCGCGTCTCGGAGAAGCTCGAGTTCGGCATGGTCGGGTTAAATCGCGGCCTCGTCTCCGATCCGGCCGCACCGTTCGGCGGCATGAAACAGAGCGGCATCGGCCGCGAGGGTGCGCACGAGGGGCTGATGGAGTTTCTCGAGACCCAGTACATCTCGCTGAACTGGTGACGACCATGGACATTCTGATGCCGCAGCTCGGCGAGACCGTGGCTGAGGGCAAGATCTCGACCTGGTTCAAATCGGTAGGCGAGGAGGTCAAGCCGGGCGAGAACCTGTTCGAGATCGAGACCGACAAGGTGTCGATGGAGGTGCCGGCCATCACCTCGGGCGTGCTGGCGGAAATCCGCGTTGCGGCCGGCGAGATCGCGCCGGTGGGCGCCATCGTCGCGGTGATCTCCGCCAAGGCCGGGGCCGTCGCCAGCCCACAAACCGCCACCGGCACGCCGCCGAAGATCCCGATTTCGCCGCAGCGGACTGCCGCCTCCGCCACAACTACGCCGGCGGTGTCGCAGCCCCAGGCCGCGGCGCGCCCGATCGATCCGTTCCGCGAAGTGCGGACGCCGACGCGCAACTACGGCGCGGCGCGGCTCGCGAGCGGTGCCGTCACCACGCCGCTGGCGCGGCGGCTGGCGGGCGAAGCAGGCATCGATCTCACCCGCGTCAAGGGCTCAGGGCCGCACGGACGCATCGTTGCCGGCGACGTGAAGGCCGCGATGGCTGTCGCGCCGGCCGTGACCACGCGTGCGCCGAGCGCCGACCAGGTCAAGGCGGTCTATCGCGATACGCCGCATGACGAGGTTCCGCTCGACAACATGCGCCGCACCATCGCGGCGCGACTGACCCAGGCCGTGCAGACGATCCCGCACTTCCACCTGACGATGGACGTGGAGATCGAAAAGGTCCTGGCGCTGCGCCAGGAGGTCAACGCGGCGGCGCCGATGCACGATGGCGAGCCTGCGTTCAGGCTCTCGGTCAACGACTTCGTCATCAAGGCGCTGGCCCTGGCCCTGCAGCGCGTGCCGGCCGCAAACGCCGTATGGGCGGAGGATCGCCTGTTGCGGTTCCGGCACTCGGACATCGGGGTTGCGGTCGCGCTCGAAGGCGGCCTGCTCACGCCCATCATCCGCCAGGCGGAGACGAAATCGCTCACCGCGATCTCGGCGGAGATGAAGGACTTGGGCGCGCGGGCGCGCAAGCGCAAGCTGAAGCCGCACGAATATCAAGGTGGATCGACCGCGATCTCCAACCTCGGCATGTACGGCATTCGCGAATTCTCGGCCATCATCAATCCGCCGCACGCGACCATTCTGGCGGTCGGCGCCGCCCAGCGCCGGCTGGTCGAGACGGATGACCGCAGCGTGCGCTTCGTCAGCCAGATGACGGTCACGCTGGCGTGCGATCACCGCGTGGTCGACGGCGCGCTCGGCGCCGAGCTCCTGGCCGCGTTCAAGGAATTCATCGAGCAGCCGGTGACGATGCTGGTATAGCGCCGCCACCGGCACCGAGGTACAGCCGGAAGGGGACGATGGATCGGAAGTTCGCCATTTCAGTGGTCCTCATGTTCGTCATAGGCATGGGGCTCGGATTCCTCGTGCATGGCGTCTTGCTCTACGGCGACTACGCAAGGCTGCCGAACGTCATGCGTCCGCCAGCCGACGCGCAGGCGAAAATGCCACTCATGGTGCTGGCCTATGTCTCCTTTGCCGTGGCCTTCACCTGGATTTATCTCAAAGGGAAAGAGGAAAAACCGTGGCTGGCGCAGGGCGCACGCTATGGCCTGGCGATTGCGTTCCTGACCGCGGTGCCGACGTTCCTCATCTACCACGTGGTGTCGCAATTCCCGCTTGATCTTGCCATCAAGCAGATCGTCTTCGATTCCATCACGATCGTTATGATGGGCATCGTGCTGGCCTGGCTCTACCGGTAGCTATTCCTTCACTGCCCCTGTCATCGCCGACACGTAGTGCTCGACGAAGAAGGCATAGAGGACCACGAGCGGCAGCGAGCCGACCAGTGCGCCCGCCATCAGCGAGCCCCAGCGGTAGATGTCACCGTCGACGAACTCGTTGACGATCGCGACCGGCACCGTCTTGTTCTGGGTCGAGGAGATGAAGGTGAGCGCGTAGATGAACTCGTTCCAGCACAGGGTGAAGCAGAAGATGAAGGCCGAGATCAACCCGGGCACCGCCAGCGGGAGGACGATCTTGGTCAGGATCTGCCAGCGGCTCGCGCCGTCGATCAGCGCACATTCCTCGAGCTCGAACGGAATGGTCTTGAAATAGCCCATCAGCAGCCACGTGGAGAACGGGATCAGGATGGTCGGATAGGTGAGGATCAGCGCGAACGGCGTGTCGAACAGGCCGTATTGGAACACCACGGTCGAGAGCGGAATGAACAGGATCGACGGCGGCACCAGATAGGCGAGGAAGATCGCCGCGCCGACGAAGTTCGCCCCTTTGTAGCGCAGGCGCACGATCGCGTAGGCCGCGAGCACGCTGGCGACGATCGACAGGATCGTCGCCGCGACCGCGACCAGCATGGTGTTCCACAGCCACAGCGGATAGCTCGTTTCGAACAGGAGCTTTTGGATGTGCTTGAGCGTCGGCGTCCAGGTCCAGAACGGATTGAACCGCTCCAGATCGAGCAGCTGCTCGTCCGGCTTGATGGCGGTGAGCGCCATCCAATAGAACGGGAAAAGCAGCACCAGCATGATCAGCGACAGCGGCAGGTAGAGCGTGACCAGCCGGCGCGGCAGCGTCTCGAGATAGCTCATGCCCTCGCTGTGATCGGCGACCGGCGACGATCCGACCAGCACGGCCTTGGGGCTGGCAACCTTGGGGATGAGCGCTTCAGTCATTGCTCTCCCCGTGCTGCCATTTGCGCCGCTGCAGGCCGAACCAGGAGATCAGTATCGCAGCGAGCAGGAACGGCACCATGGCGGTGGCGATGGCCGAGCCCTCGCCGAGATAGCCGCCGCCGATGGCGCGCTGGTAGCCGAGCGTCGCCATCAGGTGGGTGGCGTTGGCGGGGCCGCCGCGCGTCAACACCCAGATGAGCTGGAAATCCGTGAAGGTGAAGAGGACCGAGAACGTCATCACCACGGCGATGATCGGGGTGAGCAGCGGATAGGTGACGTGGCGGAACATCTGCCAGCGGCTGGCGCCATCGATGATCGCCGCCTCGTACAGCGAGGGCGGCACCGTCTGCAGGCCGGCCAGCAGCGTGATCGCAATGAAGGGAACTCCACGCCAGATGTTGGCGAAGATCACCGACCAGCGCGCGTTCCACGGGTCGCCGAGAAAATCGATGTTGGTGGCGATCAGCCCGACCTTGCGCAGGCTCCAGGAGATGATCGAGAACTGGCTGTCGAACAGCCACCAGAACGCGATCGCCGAGAGCACGGTCGGCACGATGAACGGGATCAGCACCACGGCGCGGATGATCGCCTTGAACGGCATGTGCTGGTTGAGCAGAAGCGCGAGATAGAGCCCAACGCCGAATTTGAACACGCTGGCGACGCCGGTATAGAGCAGCGTGTTGAAGACCGAGAGCCAGAACACGCTGTCGTCCCACAGCCACTCATAGTTCTCCAGGCCGATGAAATTTCCGCCACGTCCGATGCGCGCGTCGGTGAACGAGAGCCAGATCCCCAGGCCGAGCGGATAGGCAAGAAACAGCAGCAGGAACGCCGCCGCCGGCAGCATGAACCACAGGCCGAGCCAGTTGCGGTCGACCTTGAGCCGCTGCCACGCGGCGGCTGTGTTGGGCGGCCGCGGTGCCGATGTGAACGCGACGTCGATCATCTGCGTCTCGGATTCGCCCGATGGTGGGGCCCGGATCGGCAGCGCCCTGCTCCGCTTCGCTCCGCGCTGCGCTCGGTCCGGGACACGATTCACCTCACCGATACAGCCGCGTCGCCTGGCGCTCGGCGATCTTGATCGCGCCTTTGACCTCCTCGCGGCCGGTGCAGACGTTGGCGAACATGTCGACGACGATGAAGTCGGCGAGCGCGGCCGCCGCCTTCTCGCCCACCGAGCCGAGCCCGCCCGCGGTCAGCGTGCGCTTGGCCGCCTCGCGGAAGATCGTGTTCTTGGGGTCGGCGGTCCAGACGGGATTGGCGTCGTAGGCGTTGAGCGGGTGCGTGAGATAGCCGACCGAGGCCTCGAGCCATTTGTTGTATTGCTCCGCCTCCATGAGGTAGGCGATCAGCGCCTTAGAGGCCTGCGGATATTTGGTGTAAGTCATCGCCAGGGTCGGGAAGCAGACATGGAACTCGGTCGGCTTGCCGACCGGTCCCACCGGCCACAGGGCGTGATCCATGTCGTCGACAATCTCCTTTTTGGAGGCGTCGCGCTTGGCGGCGGCGTAGATCGAAATGCCGTTGTTGGTCCAGGAAATCTCGCCGGCGAGGAACGCCTTGTTGTTGAACGCGTCGTTCCACGACGCGGTGCCGGGGATCATGTTCTCGTAGAGCTGCTTGGCGTATTCCAGTGCCTTTGCGGTCTCCGGCGAGTTGAGGATGACCTTGTCGTTCTTGTCGACGACATTGCCGCCGTGCGCCCACAGGCACCAGTGGACCCAGCAATTGGCGTCGCCGGTGGCGTGACCGAGCGCCATGCCGCCCGGCGTGTTGTTGCGCTTGGTGGCCTTGGCGTATTCGAGGAACTCGTCGGTGGTGGCCGGGAACTTGGCGAGGCCCGCCTTCTTAAGTGCCGAGATGCGGTAGTTGAGCATGTTGCCGCCGAAGCATATCGGGATTGCGATCCACTTATTGCCGCTCCTGCCGTAGGTGACCGCGGTCGGCACCCAGCCGCCGTACTTCTTGCCGAGATAGTCGGCGACGTCGGTCACGTCGACGCATTTCTGCGGGAACAGGTGCGGCAGCGAGAACAGGCCCCAGAACAGGTCCGGCCCGGAGCCGGTGTTGGCCGCAACGGAAGCCTTCGGCGGAATGTCCTCGTACGACTCGCGGGTGACATTGACCTTGACGCCGGTCGCCTTGGTGAAGGCGTCGAGCAGCGCCACGAAGGCGTCGTCCTCCGACTGCACGAAATACTTCCAGCGCAGCATCGAGAGCTGCGCGCCCTTCTCCGGCTTCCACGGTGCAGCCTGGGCCCACGCGCGGGCCCAATCGGTGAGCGCCGGACCGGCGAGCGCACCGGACGCAGCCAGCGCGGTTCCCGCGTGCAGCACGGCGCGGCGAGTAAGATCGGTCATGTTGTCCTCCCTTGTGATCTCTCAGGCGTTCAATCTCTTGCCGGTGACATCGTCGAACAGGTGCACGAACTCCGGATCGGGCTTGAGGCGGATCCGCTCGCCCGGACTGAGCCGATGCCGCTCGCGGAACACCGCAATGATGTCGGTCCCGCCGAGCTTGGCGGCAACCTGGATCTCGGCGCCGGTCGGCTCCACCACCTGGATGGTCGCATCGACGCCGTCCTCCGCCAGCACGAAGTGCTCCGGCCTGACCCCGTAGATGGCGGCGCGCCCGCCCTCACCCGGCCCCACGCGGGCGAGCGGCAGCCGCGTGCCCTGCGGTCCCTCGAACTCGCCGCCGCCGTTGCGGCCGACTGCGCCGGCGGCGATCCGGCCGGGAAGGAAATTCATCGCCGGCGAGCCGATGAAACCGGCGACGAACAGATTCGCCGGCCGGTCGTAAAGCTCGAGCGGCGGGCCGATCTGCTCCACCAGCCCGTCGTGCATGACCACGATCTTGTCCGCCATGGTCATCGCCTCGATCTGGTCGTGGGTGACGTAGACCGTGGTCGTCTTGAGGCGCTGGTGCAGCTCCTTGATCTCGGTGCGCATGGCCACGCGCAGCTTGGCGTCGAGGTTCGATAGCGGCTCGTCGAACAGGAACACCTGCGGGTCGCGCACGATGGCGCGGCCCATGGCGACGCGCTGGCGTTGGCCGCCCGAGAGCTGGCGCGGGTAGCGCGCAAGCAGAGGCCTCAGCCCGAGGATGTCCGCCGCGCGCGCGACACGCGCGTCGATCTCCGCCTTGGCGGCGCCGCGCAATCTCAGCGAGAAGCCCATGTTGGCGGCGACCGTCATGTGCGGATAAAGCGCATAGTTCTGGAACACCATGGCGACGTCGCGCTCCTTCGGCGGCACGTTGTTGACCGTGCGCTCGCCGATGCGGATCTCGCCCGCCGTGATGTTTTCCAGGCCGGCGATCATCCGCAGCAGGGTCGACTTGCCGCAGCCGGACGGGCCGACCAGGACGACGAACTCGCCGTCGCCGATGGTGATATCGACGCCGTGAATGACGTGCGTCGCGCCGAAAGCCTTGCGGACGTCGCGCAGCAGGACCGACGCCATGCACTTCCTCCCATCGGGCCGCCGGACTGCGGGCTGTTGCCCATCTTCTCAAGTCTGGCGGAATCAAAGAATTGTTGCAGCCGAGAACGCGAAGCGCAATCCGGAAAAGGCTCGCATTGCCCTTGACTTGAGCGCACGGAGTTACGAATAGCTCGGTGTCATCAGGCGGTCCACAGTCGGGACCGGTCGCTTGCGACAAGGAGATGCAATGGCCGGCGAGAGGGCCGAGGTGCTGGTGCTCGCACCGAAAAAGACCATCGAGGAAGGGCTGGAGAAGGCCTTCGTGCTGCACAAATTGTGGCAGGCGTCGGATCGCGAGGCGTTCCTCGATACCGTCGCGCCGCGCGTGCGCGCCATCGCCTCGCCCGGCGGGCATGCGCCGGTCGATCCCGGCCTGATGTCGCGTTTACCAAAGCTCGAGATCGTCTCGAGCTTCGGCGTCGGCTACGACCATGTGGATGCCAAATGGGCGGGCCAGCATGGCATCACCGTCACCAACACGCCCGACGTGCTGACCGAGGAAGTGGCCGATACCGCGCTCGGCCTGCTCCTGTGCACCGTGCGTGAGTTTCCCCAGGCCGAGCGCTACCTGCGCGCCGGCAAGTGGGTGAAGCAGGACTATCCGCTCAGTAGGGCGACGCTGCGCAACCGCACCGTCGGGATCATCGGCCTGGGGCGCATCGGCAAGGCGATCGCGCGGCGCCTCGACGCGATGAACGTGCCGGTGGTTTATCATGGGCGCCGCCCGCAGCCGGACGTGCCCTATTGCTATTACGGCGATCTCATCGCCATGGCGCGCGATGCCGATGTTCTCCTGGCGGTGACGCCGGGCGGGGCCGAGACCAGGAACCTGATCGATGCATCCGTGCTGGAGGCGCTGGGGCCCGACGGCATCGTCATCAACATGGCGCGCGGCCCGGTGGTCGACGAGGCGGCACTGATCAAGGCCCTCAAGGAGAAGAAAATCCTTGCCGCGGGCCTCGACGTCTATGTGGACGAGCCGCGGGTGCCGCGTGAGTTGATGGAGATGGAGCACGTGGTGCTGTTTCCCCATCTCGGCTCGGCCTCGGTCCATACGCGGCAGGCGATGGACCAGCTGGTGGTCGACAATCTCATCGCCTGGGCGGCCGGCAAGCCGCCGCTGACCCCGGTGCCGGAAACGCCATGGCCGCCGTCAAAACGAAAATAACCACGATGGAAGGTCACCATGAACCGACCACGATTGGCATGTTAGCTTGCGGCGATGAGGCTTGATCCCTGTGTCCCACGCGGCCGCGGCGGCCGCCCCCGCGATCGCGCCGCCATCCTGGCCCTGCTGGTTCTGCTCGGGCCTGCCGCCGGCGGTCGTGCCGCCGCCCAGGCGCCGCCGCCGAGCGATGCCGCCAAGGCCATGGTCGGCGTATGGGAATTGTCGAACGCGGATCGCGACCGGACCTGCACGGTCAACTTCAAGCTCGGACCGGTCAGCGCCAGCTATCCGATCGAGCTCGACAAGAAGTGCAGCGAAGCCTTTCCGAGGATCCGCGCCATAGCGGCCTGGACCTTCGGCCGCAACGACAACCTAGTGCTGGTCGATGCGGGTGGCAGGCCGGTTCTGGAGTTGCTCGAGGTCGAGGCCGGAATGTACGAGGGCCTGCGTCCCAATGAAGGCCGGTACTTCCTGCAGAACGCCGCGGTCGCCGCCGCCTCGCGCGACCGTCCGGCCGACGACCTGTTTGGCGAATGGGCGTTCGTGCGCGGCACCGGCAAGCCGATCTGCTCGGTGACACTCGCCAACGAGGCGGCCGATGCCGACAGCTTCAAGGTTACGACCAAGCCCGGCTGCGACCAGCTGATCACCCGGTTCGGCCCGGCGTCGTGGAAAATGGATCGCGGTCAGTTGGTGGTTCAGTCCGGCAAAGGCGAGATCTGGCGGTTCGAGGAGAATGAGCCGGCCACCTGGGACCGCATCCCCAAGGCGCGCCAGCCGCTCTCCCTGGTGCGGCAGCAGTAGCCCCGCTCATCGCCGCCGCGACTTCTTCTTCACCGCATGCGCCCACGCCGTTTCAAGGGCGTTCCTGAGCTCGGCTGCGCTGAGCTTGGACAGGTTGGCCGTGGTCCAGCCTTGCCGGCCCCACGCGTTCGGCACCGGCGCAAACGCTTCCGGCGCCATCATGCACTTGAATTCCTGTTCGTCGGGCGTGAACTTGAAATTCGCGCTGCGGCCGTCGGCGGCAAGCGTCACATAGATGCGCGCGACCTTGAACGCCGTGCGGTCGAAATGCGGGGCTTCGGCCGTGCCCGCCAACGCCAGCGCCATGCGGCGCAAATCCCTGCCCGTCGCCATCGCGGCTCGTGCTCCAGCCCGACCCTCACCACACGCCCGGCACCAACCGGTAGCGAACCTTGCGGCGGTATTCCTCATATCCCGGCAGGTTGCGCGCCAGATACGCCTCTTCGTCCTGCAATCTTGCGACGAGGCCCGCAACCACCGGCAGGATGGCGAGGAGGCCCCGCCAGTAGCCGAGCGCTGGCGGCACGCCGAGGAAGAGAACAAGCACGCCTGCATACATCGGGTGACGCACCAACGCATAGGGCCCAGTTGAGATCACCCTCTGATCCGCCGTCACCTCGATCGTCGCCGCAGCAAACGAGTTCTCCCGGAGCACAAGGAACACGATCGCGAATCCAATGGCGACCAGCGCGTTGCCCAGCAACACGATCGGCGCCGGCACCATGGACCATCCGAACCGGTAGTCCAGCGCCGACGCCACGACGAGTACCAAGATGAAGATGGTGGCAAAGAGCTGGATGCGCTTCTGCGCGGGCTCCCCCTTTGCCCAGGGCCCGCCATGCAGCCGCCGATCCAGCAAGGCTTGATCGCATTTGAAGAAATAGAACGTCAGTGCGGCCGACCAGCCCG
>Ga0081538_10004001_pt1 | contig 13727 bp, 14 predicted proteins | sample TabmetS5T2R1_FD_71022 | JGI IMG/M metagenome (GOLD analysis project Ga0081538, IMG submission 71022) | Tabebuia heterophylla rhizosphere microbial communities from the University of Puerto Rico - S5T2R1 | ecosystem: Host-associated > Plants > Roots > Rhizosphere ...
AAGATGGCGCCGCTCCTCTCCCCAGACGGAGAACGCCTAGCCTACCTGGCCCCGAAAGACGGCGTACTGAACGTCTGGGTCGGTCCTGTTGGAAGCCCCGCCGGCGGCGACGAGTTCGAGCCGGTGACCGATGATAGAAAGCGCGGCATCAGGGTGTACTTCTGGGCCGAGGACAACACCCACATCGTCTACCTCCAGGACGAGGGCGGCGACGAGAACTGGCGCGTGCACGCTGTGGATGCGTCAACGAAACAGGATCGTGATCTGACACCCTTCGACGAAATGCAGGCCCAGATCGTGGACAGCAACCGCCACTTCCCAGATACGCTGCTCGTCGCGCTGAACAGGGAGAACCCGGAGCTCCACGACGTCTACCGCCTTACCCTCTCGACGGGCGACCTCGAACTCGTCGCCAGAAACCCTGGAAACGCCGTCCTCTGGGTCGTAGACGCACAACTCAAGGTGCGCGGCGCGATGGCGGCCACGCCGGATGGCGGCTTCGACCTGCTCCTGCGCGAGGGAGCCGAAAGTGACGCGGACTGGCGCAGGCTACTCGGCTGGGGCAAGGAGGACGCGCTCTCGAGCGGGCCTGTCGGCTTTACCGAGGACGGTCAGAGCATGTACCTCAAAGACTCGCGCGAGGCCAACGCCGCCCGACTCGTCCTGCTCGACCTCGAAAATGGCTCGACACGGACGCTGGTCGAGGACCCGCGCTACGACGTCGGCCAGGTCGTAACCCATCCGAACACCTACGAGGCCCAGGCCGCCGCCGTCGAGCGCGCGAGGACAGAGTGGATCGTGCTTGACGACGACATCAGGGAAGACTTCGAGGTCATAGACGGCCTTGGCCGTGGGGACTTCGGCGTGACGAGCCGCGACAGGGCGGACGAAAGGTGGCTCGTGGGCTTCACCGCCGACGAAGGAGGCGCCTCCTACTACGCCTACGACCGCAAGAACAGGCGCGGCGAGCATCTCTTCGACGCCCGACCCGACCTCGCGGAGTACACCCTCGCCAGAATGGAGCCCGTCTCCTTCACCTCCCGCGACGGCCTCACCATAGAGGGCTACCTGACGCTCCCGCCAGGAAGTTCCGGCGGGCCCATGCCCATGATCTTGAACGTACACGGTGGTCCCTGGGTGCGCGACGGGTGGGGCTATGATCCCGAGGCGCAGTGGTTCGCCAACAGGGGGTACGCGTGTCTGCAGGTGAATTATCGGGGGTCGACGGGGTATGGCAAGGAGTTTTTGAACGCGGGGAACAAAGAGTGGGGCGGCACGATGCAAGAGGACCTGGTTGACGCGGTCGGGTGGGCCGTCGAGAGGGGCGTGGCCGACCCCGAGCGGGTCGCAATCTACGGCGGTTCCTACGGCGGGTACGCAGCGCTCGCAGGGGCCACGTTCACCCCTGACCTCTTCCGGTGCGCCGTCGATATCGTGGGTCCTTCGAGCCTGATCACCCTGATAAACAGCATCCCGCCTTACTGGAAGCCGCTCCTCGCGACCTTCCACGAGCGGGTCGGCAATCCCGACACCGAAGAGGACTTCCTGAAGAGCCGCTCCCCCCTCTTCTTCGTGGACCGCATCAGGATACCCATGCTCATAGCCCAGGGAGCCAACGACCCCCGCGTGAAACAGGCCGAGTCGGAGCAGATAGTCGCCGCCATGAAGGAGAAAGGCATCGACTACGAGTACCTGCTCTTCGAGGACGAAGGCCACGGCTTCGCCCGTCCCGAGAACCGTCTGAGGTTCTACGCGGCCGCGGAACGCTTCCTGGCCAAACACCTCGGAGGACGCGCCGAAGAGTAGGGGATTCTCCGGATGGGGAGCAGCTCAGTCTGCTGAATCCGGACCTGGCTCGTCCTCCCCCGATGAGACTACGGTCTCGACCCAGCTCGCGTCAACGCCCAACTTGCTCGCAATTTCCCCATCAGAGAAGTCGAGCCGCCGAAGGCGTTCGACCTCCTCTGCCAGACAAACTTCGCCGCGGTCTTCCAAACTCTCTCCTCGACTTCCAGGCAACTCCGAAGGATCGTTTCGAGGGTACCACAGACGCGGGCCATACCAAGCCAGGATGAATGCCAACGGCACGACGCAGCCAGCCATCGATCCACTGCTCTCCTTCTCGTGGATTCCCGCTTGCGCGGGAATGACGGGGTAGAGGTGGCGGGAATGTCACGTACAAGAGAGTCTTTTATGCGTGTGCACGCAGCCCGGACGCGCTGCTGTTCAGACTGTCGAGGGCACCTTCAGGCTCATGCCGGGGTAGATCTCATACCCCGAGAGATCGTTGGCCTCGCGGATGGCCTCCACCTTCGGCCTCGGATCCTCCCAGATTGCGGTGTGCTCCAGCGCTATCCCCCACAGCGTATCTCCCGGCGCAACGGTGTAGTGGACGGGCTGCGGCTCGGCCCCTGCCCCGCCACCAGCGTACACGGCCACGGCGAGGGCTGTCCCGACGAACAGGGCCCCGAGCCTGCGACGACGATATTTCGCGCGGTTCCTTCTCACGGGGCAAATATAAGGGACGAACATTCTGTTCCCAACGGTATTTTCTCGCCGCAACCGCGCTCGAGCCTTCTGGTAGAATCCTCGCCAGGCGTATCACGAAATGCAACTTCTCATGTGCTAACGGTGTAACCTTCTACGTCCGCTTCGACCTCGACGGCGGTTCGACTCATCGCCTAGACGAAGAGTCTGCGAGGAGGATATTTTACCCCTGTAGACCTACGGCACCACTATCGCGGGGCTTGAACCCTTCGGGCCATACCGTACGGAAGTCGTACCTTGCTCCGGCAAGCTTCACGCTGGTTAGATCCGCCCTCGTAAGGTTTGTTCCACAAAGGTTCGCTCCCGAAAGGTCAGCCCCCTCCAAGCCCGCACCGGCAAGGTCGGCATCCCCGAGATCAGCACCCTTGAGGGTCGCTTCGCTGAGGTAGGCCCAGGCCAAGTAAGCTCCATTGAGGTTCGCCCCGTCGAGGTTGGTCCCCTTCAGGTTGGCTCTAAGGAAATTGCAAGCCCCCAAGTAGAGCCCCGACATGTCACGTTCGCTTAGATCTATCCGCCTTAGGTCTTGCTGGAAACTAGCCATGAACTGCAGGACCCACTTGTTGATCCTCTCAGCACGCTGCCGCTCCATTACCTCTTCAGCTTCTTCGCGCCGTAGTGTCCGCTCTCGAGCGGCCAGCGAGTTGTGGTCGTCGATCTCCCTCATCTGCATGCTCACAAGATACTCGGAGACCAATACCGCCAGGGCAACGATCGTTGCCCCGAGCAATGCTGCGCCAAGTAGGTTGCTGCTGTCGGCCGGGGCTCCCGGTGGCCACAACAGGACCAAACCACCCGAGGCAATTATCGTTAGAACCGTCCCGACCAACCAATACACTTGCTGACGACTCACAAGTTCCTCCCCGCTAACGGGCCCCAATGTCCGGTCGAACACCCCGCAGACACTGGAGCACCTCGCTCTCTACCAAGCTCTCCATAGAAAATACCGGTCTTCGGAACACGCGACCACTATGACGCGCCAAGATGCCCTCCGAGCCGGTACGCTATTCTCTCGTTGCTCGCAGAACCTTGTCCTCCTTAGAGCGGATGTCCATGATCCAGCACGGATTCTACTTGCTCGAGATCGCCCCCATGTCGTTCGGCGAGCCTCCTGTCGGTGAGATCGACCACCTTGCGGGACAGTCGACGGCGTATCGAAGATACGCGCGCGTACCCCGACCGCGTGTACACTACCCTTAGCCTCAGGATCGTCGCGCACGAAGGCGGCACGCTGGAGTTGATCTGGAAAGCCGGGGAGGGCGTTAGCGAGGTATGCGTTTCACGAAAATGCAGGGCTGCGGCAACGATTTCCTCATCTTCGACCCTGGCCAGGTCGAGGGGAGGAACCTGGCGGATCTCGCCCTCATGGCCTGCGACAGACACTTCGGCGTCGGGGCCGACGGCATCCTGATTCCCGCTCCCTCAGAGACCGCCGATCTCGAGATGGTCTACCTGAACTCCGACGGCTCGACCTCCGAGATGTGCGGCAACGGCCTGCGCTGCCTGGTCCGCTACGCGAAGGACCGCGGTATGGTCGGAGGCGATGCCATGACCGTCGCCACCGGCGCCGGGGTCAAGAAAGTCCTGCTCTTCGACGACGGCTCTTCCCGGGTCGACATGGGAGCGCCCCACGTCGACACCGAGGTCGAGTCCGGCGGCTTCCACTTGCTGCGCGTCTCGATGGGCAACCCTCATGCGGTAGCCTTCCTGGAGAGCGAGGCCGCGGTCGACGCGCTGGACCTCGCTACGGTCGGGCCGCCCATCGAAGAAGACCCCGTCTTCCCCGAGAAGACGAACGTAGAGTTCGGGTTCGCGCGGGGCGGGCACGACGTCAGGATGAGGATCTGGGAGCGCGGCGCCGGCGAGACCCTCGCCTCGGGTTCAGGCTCCTGCGCCGCAGCGGTCGCAGCAGTCAGTAAGGATCTCGCCCAGAGCCCCGTCAGCGTGTACATGGACGGCGGCGCGGTACAGATAGAATGGTCCGGCCATGGCGAGCCCGTATACATAGAAGGCCCCGCCGAGTACGTCTGCGAAGGAGAGCTGTTGCCGCAGGGTTGACTCGATCCAATAATCGCCTCCGCTTAGAGGTGCGTAACGTTTGCCGCAATGGATTCCCGCTTTCGCGGGAATGACGAGAGAACAAGCGGGGAATAATGCCCTACCGCTGAGACCTGATGCCTGTAGCCTGGAACCCGCTCAGCGTATCTTTACGAGGCCGTGGCGGGCGGCGAAGACGAGGGCCTGCAGCCGGGAGTGCACGCCGAGCTTGTTCAAGATGTTCATCATGTGGGTGCGCTCGGTATCCACGCTCATGTGCAGTTCGGCCGCTATCTCCTTGTTCGAGAGGCCCGCGGCGAGCATCTGCAGGACCTCCATTTCGCGGGGTGTGATCTGCTCGATGCTCGCACGCGCCTCTACCTCTTCTTCGCGGTTCTGCCCGGCCAGGCGGAGCAACGAGATCAGCTCGTCATCCGAGAGCAGGGTCTCGCCTTCGCCGACACGTCGCGTGGCATCGAGTATCGAGTCGACATCGGCCGACTTGTGCAGGACGCCGGCCGCCCCGGCCTCGACCGCCCTGGCGTACTCCGTCCTGTCCATACTCGCGGTCAGGACGAGCGCCGCGAAGTCCGGGTTCGCTTCGCGCAGTTCTTCGATCAGATCGGTGCCCTCCCCGTCGGGTAGGCTGAGGTCTATGATCCCGAGGTCGGCCTCAGAGCCTTCCATCGTCCGGCGCGCCTCGGCGAGAGTCCCTGCCTGGGCGACTACCTCAAACTCGGTCTCCTGATCGAAGACGAACGCGAGCGTCTGACGGAATGATGCGTGGTCCTCCACGATCAATATTCGCCGCATCTCCCCTCCGCAGACCTCTCTTGTGACCCCACGCACGAAAACAATATACCAGCTTTGGCGGCTTAGCCGCTGCCGGCTCTCAGGCGTTCGAGCGTTCTCCGCTCTCCCCGCCCGCCAGTACACCCATCCTTACCCTCAGAAACACACGGGTTCCCACGCCCTCCCTACCCTCGACCTCGAGCTCCCCACCCAGAGCAAGGACACGCTCGCGCATCCCCGTGAGCCCCATCCCGTAGGACGTCTCCGGACCGAAACCCCTGCCGTCGTCCTCGATCTCCACGAGGATCTCGCCGTTCACCCTACCGAGGGTGACCACCGCACGCCCGGCGCCCGAATGGCGCCTGACGTTCGCCAACGCCTCCTGGACGACACGAACCACCTCGACACCTGCGGGTCCCGAGATCGCGGCCGGAAACCCATCTTCCACGATCATCTCGAACTGGCAGCCCTCGCCGATCTGGCGGTTCAGTTCGACGATCGACTCCACGGCGCGGACCAGGGGCCGCTCCCTGGCGCTCTCCAGCCGCAAATCGTAGATGGCGTCGCGTATCCCTCCGACCGCCCTCTTGAGCGCCTCCACCTGGCGTCCCATCTCTTCGGTCCGGTCTACCCCCTCAGGCAATCTCCGGAGGACCTGCATCGACTGCAGGGCGTAGGTGAGGTCCTGCAACACCACGTCGTGCAGTTCACGGGCTATCCTGCGGCGCTCGGCCTCCCGGATCTCACGCAGGGCCTCCTCGGCCCTCTTGCGCTCGGTAATGTTCTCTACTGTACCCTCATAACCCGAGATCTCTCCATCGTTGTCATAGATGGCCCGCGCGTTGGCCGAGATCCACACAAGGTCTCCGTCCTTGCGGTGCATCTGTACCTCGAAGCCACTCACGAAGCCATCTCGCAGCGCGAGCTGATAGAACTCCTCCCTGCGTCCCGGTTCTACGTAGAGCTGGTCCCTGATATTGGAGATGGCCCCGAGCAGCTCCTCGGGAGACTCGTAGCCCAACATCCTGGCCATCGCGGGATTCGCCGTCAGAAACCGTCCGTCGACCGTTGTCTGGAAGATCCCTTCGACGGCGTTCTCGAAGATCGAACGGTACTTCTCCTCGGCTTGCCGGCGCTCGCGGCGCACTTTGGCGTCCCTGAGCTCCCGCTCGATGGCGCTGTTTAGCCTGGCGAGATTGTCCTTCATGAGGTAGTCGTGGACGCCGGCTTTCATGGCGGAGACGGCCGCGTCCTCCCCGATCCGGCCGCTCACTATTATGAAAGGCAGATCCACGAACCCCTTGCGCCTGAGCAACCCGAGCGCCGCCAACGAGCTGAAGGTCGGCATGGAGTGGTCGGAGATGACGAGATCCCAACTGCGTCCGTCGAGCGCGGCCTCCATGGCCGCCGCGGTCTCGACCCGCTCCCAGGTGGGGTCGTATCCACCCCTGCGCAGCATCCTCAGCAGGAGCAGGGCGTCGTTCTCGGAGTCCTCGACGAGCAAGACGCTGAGCGGAATACCCATTCAGGCACGATCCCCGCGGTCTCTGCGCGGGCCACGGCCCATGTTACTATGCGCGTGTGGCAGACAAAGGTCCGACCGCTCTTGCCCCGCCCCGATAATTGGTGTAACTTCCATCACATCGAACCCTATTCTATTGTTACCCGGGCGCCGGGGCAACTCGTCGCCGGGGGCAAGACATCCGAAAATAACTCATTTGGGGGATGCGCTGGCGTCCCTTGCAAGGCTATCATGGCGGGGCCGGGATAAAGGCAAACCCCGAGAGTGGGAAGGAGAGAAGATGCAACAAGACCCCAACTTCGGCAGTGAGCGGGAACGGGGCTCCGGAGAGCAGGTCGGAGCCTCGATGGATACGATGACCGCGCAGGATGAGCGAACGTGGTCCATAATCGCCCACCTTAGCGTGCTCCTGGAGCTCGTCGGCCTCATGCCTTTCGGGGCCCTGCTCGTCTGGCTGATATACAAGGACCGCTCTCAGAAGGTGCGCTTCCACGCCCTGCAGGCGCTCTGGTACCAGATAGCCTGGATCTTGATCCTGGTGGTCTACACCTTGGTCAGCCTCGTGTTGAGCCTCGTCATTATCGGCATCTTTATGTTCTTCTTGCTGCCCATTCTGGCGCTGGTACCCCTCGTACACGGCTGCTATGCGGCCTACCAGGTCAGCAAGGGTGTGGAGTACCGTTACCCGTACATCGCGGACAGGATAGAAGGCCCGCGGGGCGTAGTCTGAGGCGCTAGCCGCCTGGCAAGGTCCGAGGGCAGAACGAGATGAGCAACAAGATCATCCTCCTCGTCGAGGACAACCCCGACGACGAGTTGCTTACCCTGCGGGCGCTCAAGAAGTCCGGCGTCAGTAACGAAGTCGTGGTGGCCCACGATGGGGTCGAGGCCCTCGATTACCTGTTCGCAAGCGGCACCTATGCGGGGAGGGACCCCGCCGTCATGCCGCAGTTGATACTGCTCGATCTCAAGCTGCCCAGGGTGGACGGGCTCGAGGTACTCAAACGCCTGCGGTCCGACGAGCGTACGAGGCGCTTGCCCGTGGTCATCCTGACCTCGTCCAATGAGCAGCGGGACATGCTCGACGGCTACGGCCTCGGCGCCAACAGCTACGTCCGCAAGCCGGTGGATTTCGAGCAGTTCATCAACGCCGTCGAGCAACTCAGGCTCTACTGGTTGGTACTCAACGAGGCCCCGCCTGATTAGCATTTCAGCTAGTCAGCACGCTTCGAGCCTGCGGCTCTCGCTTGTCAGCATTTCAGCTTCTGCCGTTCCAGCCTCGCTGTGCAGCGCACGAGGCACCGCCGCAAGCAGCGGCCGAGTACGACGCTCGTGGCAACGGGCCGGGACGACTTGCTGAAGTGCTGACGTGCTGACTAGCTCTGTGCCTCGGCTTCGAGCTCGTCCACGAACTGTCGGGCGGTGCGGCCCGAACGTCCGGCGTGCCAGCGGTCCCACAGGAGGGCGCGCTCCCGCAGGTCTTCTGCAGGGATGGCCAGACCGCGTTCCCTGGCGAGACCGGCTACGATCTTCAGGTAGCGTGCCTGGTCGGGAGAGGGGAAGGTCAGGCGCAGTCCGAAGCGGGCCGCGAGGGAGAGCTTCTCCTGCATGGTGTCGCGGGCGTGAACGTCGTCGCCTGTGGTACCGTCGTCGCGTTCGGAGAAGGTCTCCCGGATCAGGTTCCTGCGGTTGGAGGTCGCGTAGAGCCTGACGTTCTCGGGCGGCTCTTCGACGCTGCCTTCGAGGAGCGCCTTGAGAGCCTTGTACTCGACCTCGTGCTCCTCGAAGGAGAGATCGTCGACGAAGAGAACGAAACGCCGCCCACGCCCGCCGAGGACTTCGAGTACCCCCGGCAGCTCCGCCAGGTCCTCCTTCTTCACCTCGACCAGCCGCAGCCCCAGGTCCGCGTACTCGTTCATGATAGCCTTGACGGTGGAGGACTTGCCCGTCCCCGGCAGGCCGTACAGGAGCGCGTGGTGGGCCGGCAGCCCGGCGAGAAAGCGCTCTGTGTTCCTGATCAAAGGCTCCCGCTCGCGCTCGTAGGTGATGAGTTCGGAGAGGCTCACAGGGTCGGGACGGGAGACGGCCAGGAGCCGCCCTTCTCTCCAGAGGAATGCCCTGTGGCGGCCGTAGGGTCCGGCTCCATGCCTGGCATAGTGGCCGGCAAGAAGCTCAGCGCACGCTCCCCAGTCCTCCGCCGCCGAGAATTTGCGCGCGATCGTGCGCCGCGGAGATTCCTCCACGGGCTCGGGACTCGTCCAGGGGACCCAGATACCTGCCAGGGCGGGAACGACCGACTCGACCCTGCCGAGCAACACGGCCGCGTCCAGCGCGAACATCTCCCCGAGCGTGCGCAGATCCCGCCGTGCCTGCCCGAGCACGGACGCATCGGCCTCCCCCTTCTCCGCCCCGAGGCTGAACGGGTTCTCATCGTCGAGAACCCTGCCCACGAGATGCGACTGCCAGGCGTCAGGGAGCAGACGCTCCTCCTCGAGGGCAAGCCCCTCCCACAACCGTCCGAAGATCCTCGCAACAGCGCCAGCGTCAGGCCACTCCTCCTCCAACAGCTCGAGGAGACCAAGTAAATCCCGCGCAACGGCCGAGTCCAGGACACCACGAAACGTCGCGATCCCCCGAGCCCTGATCAAGAGTGCCTTCGTCTCCGCACATTCCATGACGTACAGACTCTAGCATTTAAGGCATCAGGCTACAGGTTTCAGGCTACGTATAGATGTCTCGTCGCCTGAAGACCAGCGTGGCCAGGAGCAGGAGTGCGAGTGCGACGAGGGTTATGCTGCCAAAGTGTGTCCAGTCTATGCCGTTCTCGATGGCTGAACCGTAGAAGTAGAAGACGGAGAAAGGCCTCCAGTCTTCGAGGTCTTCGGAGACCCTTCCTATGGTGTCTATAAGGTACATGCCGAAGAGCAGGAAGGCGGGGATGGCTATGGCTAGACTTCTGCGGTGGAAGGATGCCGAGCATAAGAGCGCGAGGGCGCCGAACACGATGCAGATGGGCCACAGGTTGAGGACGGCCTCGGCCACCTCTCGCAGGGAGAGTTCGACATCGACGAGCACGGCCGTGCCCCACGTCAGCAGGCCGACGATGGCGCAGATCCCGAGTAGCGAGACGGCCCCGGCGAGGAAGTTGCCCGCGACGAGCTGCCAGCGCGGCAGGGGGTTGCCGAGAAGGACGTCTATGGTGCCGCGCTCTTCGGCCCCTGCCAGGGCGTTCGCGAGCGCGAGTATCGGGAAGAAAGACAGCGCCAGCGGCGCGAGTCCGAAGACCTGAGAATGGAGGTAGTTGGCAGGGTCGCCCAGGTCGGTTACGCCGAAAGCCTCGAGCATGCCCTTCGGGTAGGCCTCCATCAGCTGGTTCAGCTGGTCCGCGCTCCCTTCGATGGCCGTGAAGGAGGCGACCATCGCGGCGCCGTAGAGTCCGATGGCCGCGCCCCAGATGATCACACCCCGCAGCTGCATCCTGATCGTGTGCGTGACGAGCGCGAACAGCGTCCGCCCGGGCCTCGCGGTACGCCTTCGCTTCTGGCCTCGATTCAGAACCACGCTCATCGCACCTCTCCGTTCTCCCGCTCGTAGTACGTGAGGAAGACCTCCTCCAGGCTCGGCCTCTCGTACTCCATGTTTACGAGAGTGTGTTTGGCCGCCAGCTTGACCATCTCGTCGGGGTCGTCGTAGAGGGTGAAGGAGATCCTCTTCCCATCGCCCCTCAAGTTCCTGACGCCCGAGAGCGCCGCAAAGGGCTCTTTGTCTACGTCTTCTGCGAACGTGAGGACTACGTGCCTGAAGGACTTGTCTATGAGCGTCTCCGTCGTCTCCACCGCAGCGAGCCTGCCGCCGCGGATGATCCCCACCCGGTCGCACACCCGCTCGACCTCGGCAAGGTTGTGCGAAGAGAAGAAGACGGTGCGTCCCTCGGCCTTGACCTCCTCGATGATGTCGAGAAACTCCTCCTGCACGAGCGGGTCGAGCCCGCCGGTAGGCTCGTCGAGCATCAACAAAGGCGGCCTGTGGAACATGGCCTGCACGAGCCCTATCTTCTGCTTGTTTCCCCGCGATAGCCTCCGCATAGGACGGTGCAACTCGGCCCCGAGCCTCTCTGAGATCTCGTGCGCGTAGCCGAGGTCTCCGACGCCGCGCAACCTGGCGAAGTACTTGAGGAGCCCCTCTCCCGTCATCTTGTCCTCCAGGGCGAACTCCCCGGGCAGATTGCCGACCCTGGCCCTTATCTCTACGCTGTCTTTCGTGATATCCAGGCCGAAGACCTCGCCACGCCCACCCGTCGGCCGCAAGAAGCCGAGCAGGGTCCTTACCGTCGTGGTCTTGCCGGCCCCGTTGGGCCCGAGGAAACCGAAGACCTCCCCTTCGTCGACGGCGAGATCCACATCCTCGATGCCCCGCGCCCTGCGGCCGTAGGCCTTGGTAAGCTTCTCGGTCTCTATCGCCAGGCTCATCTGTTCCCTTTGTCCCAACGCTCCAGCACGGCGGGCAAGTGATGTAGCGAGGACATTAGCCCCTTCCGTGCGCTAGTGGGTGGCCAGGTAGTCCTCGATGCCCACCCTGAGGGCTTGCGCTATCTGCTGCTGGCGTGCTCCCGTACCGTTGGAGAGGAGCTGTCCTTCCCTATCGCTCGTGATAAAGACGGTCTCGGCTATGGTCGCGGGCATGTTGCTCTTGAGGAGGACGCCCGAGGCGAACGAGTACGGCGTCCTCGTGCCTATAGGTCCGGTGCCGCTGGCCGCAGGCAGGGTCGAGAGCGAGCCGAAGATGGTGTTGGCCAGTTCCTTGTCCTTGCGCCACTTCCCGAAGAGGGTCGTCGTGTAATCGGTGGAGCCATTCGTGGAGCCGTTCATGTGGATGGAGACGAGGACATCCGCACCCGTGGTGTTGGCGTAGGTGTAGCGGGCGTTGTTCGAGAGGGTCTGCGAGTTGGAGGTGCGCGTCATGTACACCGTGCAGCCGTCGGCTGTGAGGAGGGATCTGAGCCTGTTTGCAACGTTCAGGGTCTGTTCCTTCTCGGCGAGGCCGTATTTGGTGTTTACCGCTCCTGAGTCCGTTCCCCCGTGGCCTGCGTCCAGGACCACCTTCCCCGAGCAGGGGGGCTGCTGCGCCCTGGCTTCCGTGGTGAAAGCGGTCACGGAGAGTAGGGTCGCGGCGAGAACTGCTGCCAGCACCGTCGACCACACTTTGAAGAGTGCCGAGTATGTCATCCCCCATCCTTTCCCATAGGATTCTTCAGCCGCCGAAGAGGCGGGCCCAGAAGCCGCGGTTCTTCATGGCGTTGAGCTCGGCTTCGAGGCGGACCCGGTCTTCGGAGAGGGCCGACTTTTCCTCCGTAAGGTTCATCTGTTCCTCGAGGAGGCGTTCGCGCTCTGCCTGTAGCGTGGCTTTCTCTTCTTCGAGGGTCGAGATGGTCTTCTCCTGCAGTTCGCGTTGGAACTCCACGAGGTTGAGGCGTTCGATCTCGGACCAGAGACGGTCGATCTCCATCCTCGCCGCGTCGCGCTCCTGGCGGATCTCTTCTATCTGGCGGGTCCGCTCTTCGAGGCGGGTCTTGTAGTCCTGGCCCTGCTGCAGGAGGCGCTCGTAGCGCTCGAACGGCACGGCAGGGAGCCTGGAGTTGCCGGTGGGCTCGTCCCCCATTACCTCGCCCTCGAAGATCTCCTCCTCCGCGGATTCGGCACCAAGCTCACGCGCGAGCCCGAGGACATCCTCGAGTTGGAAGACGTACCCTCCTTCCTCCCCGCCCTCGGGGCGAAGCCTTCCCTCCTGCGCGAAGCGCCTGACCGTCTCGGGCGGGACGTCGAGAACGGCCGCCGCCCCGTTGAGCCCGATGATCTCCTCGCCCCTGTCCATGGGAGCATTTTACTTGAGATTTAGGCATCAGGCATCAGGCTACAGGCATCAGGTTAGCCTTGTAGGCACAGCATAAAGATCGCACTATAGACCAGGTCGAAAGCGGAACGAAACGTCCTTCGATTGCTTCCTGAAGCCTTTCTTCAGGCGCGGACGACTTCGCCGCCCTCGACCTTCACCGGGATCTCGGGCAGCGGCCTCTGGGCCGGGCCCGTAACTACCGCGGCGCCATCTGCCGGATCGAAGATCGATCCGTGGCACGGGCAGGCGAGATTGCCGTCCTTGTAGGCCACATCGCAGCCCTGGTGCGTGCAGACCGCCGAGTATGCCACGAACTCCCCGTTGTCCAGGTGGACCAGGATAGCGGGATTCCCCGAGTCCTCGAACTTGTGGGCACTCCCTGGCGCGACCTCCGACTCGCTCACGATGGCCGTTCCACCCGCCTTGGCCCCACCGCCGGACGACTTCTTCGAGCTACCGCCACCCGAATCCCCGCCGCCACCGCCTGAACCTCCGCCTCCGGAGCTGCTTGCGCCTCCTCCGCAGGCGACCAGCGAGGCGCAGGCCGCGCCCACTCCGAGCGCGCTGCCTAGCCGGATGAACCTCTCGCGCGAAATCCTCTCCAAGACTCCCTCCTCGTAGTCGCCGGGTCTCCCTGATATACGCAGCGTATCCGGCATCGGTTGTGTTCAGCATGTCAGCATGCTCCAGCCTCCGGCTGTCGCTTGTCGGCATTTCAGCACGTCGCCTGTTCCAGGCGACTTATCAGCACTTCAGCATTTCAGCTGGTCAGCATTGCGGCTAGATCCTAAACTCCATCCGGCGCGTATGTAGGTTAGACGAGCTTGGCAGTCTGAGACAGCTCCGTGCAATAGGCTTGGACCTTACGCACGACGAGACGCCGGCAAACAAAAAGCTAACCAGCTGACTAGCGCGGAATATGGAAGGGAGAGCTTCCATA
>Ga0081538_10004002_pt1 | contig 13725 bp, 11 predicted proteins | sample TabmetS5T2R1_FD_71022 | JGI IMG/M metagenome (GOLD analysis project Ga0081538, IMG submission 71022) | Tabebuia heterophylla rhizosphere microbial communities from the University of Puerto Rico - S5T2R1 | ecosystem: Host-associated > Plants > Roots > Rhizosphere ...
CTTCGCACCGGCGCAGGGCGTCTACTCGCATCGCCTCGGCGACCGCTGGCTGGCGGGCGGTGCGTCCAACACAGGAGGTGGCGCTTTGCTGGCGCATTTCAGCGCCGAGCGCATGGCCGAGCTGACGCCGATGCTCGATCCCGCGCGACCGACCGGGCTCGACTATTATCCGCTGCCCAAGCCTGGCGAGCGTTTCCCCATCTCCGACCCGCAACTGGCGCCGCGCGTCACGCCGCGGCCCGGCGACGACGTTCAATTCTTCCAGGGGTTGCTGGAAGGCATTGCCGCGGTCGAGGGACTGGCCTATCAAGCGCTCCGCGACCTTGGAGCACCGACCTTGAGCCAAGTCATCAGCATCGGCGGCGGCGCCCGCAACGCCGCCTGGACCGCCATCCGCCAGCGCATCCTGGGCGTGCCCGTGAGCGTGGCGGAGGAGACCGAAGCCAGCTTCGGCACCGCCCTGCTCGCGCTGCACGGCGGCCCGCCATGACGGCATCCATCAACGGTCTGCGCGAAATCGCCGACCGCTTCGATCACGTCCTGCTCGATCAATGGGGCACCGTGCATGAAGGCAAGGCGGTGTTCCCCGAGGCACGGGAGTGCATCCGCGCGCTGCGCGCAGCGGGCAAACGCGTGCTGATCCTCTCCAACTCCGGCAAGCGGTCCGATGACAACGCCGAGCGCCTGGCGAAGCTCGGCCTGCCGGCGGAGGAACATGATGGCGTCCTCACCTCCGGCGAGGTGCTGTGGCATGGCCTGCAGGAGCGCGCCGCACCGCCGTTCAATCAGATCGGCCGGCGTGCGCTGCTGATCGGCAGCAACGTGCTGTCGATGGTCGAAGGGCTCGATGTGGTCGCGGTGACCAACCCGATGCGCGCCGAGTTCGTGTGGCTGGCCAGCCTCGACGAGACCAACGCCAATCCCGAGGCTTGGCGTGACGATCTCGAATCCTTCGCGTCCCGCGGCCTGCCGATGCTGTGCGCCAATCCGGACCTCACCATGTTCACGTCGAAGGGCCTGCTGCCGGCGCCAGGCGCGCTGGCGGCGCTGTATGTCGAGCTCGGCGGAACGGTCCACTATATCGGCAAGCCCCACGCCGCGATCTTCGCGGCCGCCCTCCGGCAGCTCGGCGATCCGAAGCCGGAGCGCGTGCTGGTGGTCGGCGATTCCTTGGATCACGATGTCGAAGGCGGCCGCCGCGCCGGCATGCCGACTGCGCTCATCACCGCCGGCGTGCATGGCAAGGCGCTCAGCGAGGCGAACGACCTGGCTGCGGCGATCCGCGATCTGGCCGGCGACCCCAAGCGCATGCCCGACTGGGCGATCCCGCGGCTGAGTTGGTGAGGAACGCGATGATGCAACCGGCGGAACTCCAGCTCCTCAAAGAGGTCTCCGCGCGCGTCGGCCGCGACATGAGCCTGGTGCAGGGCGCCGGCGGCAACACCTCGGTGAAGGAGGGCGACGTGCTCTGGGTCAAAGCCTCCGGCGCCTGGCTGTCCGAGGCCGACAAGCGCGACATCTTCGTGCCGGTCGACCTGCCCGGTGCCTTGCGCGCACTCGGGCAGGGGATCGAGAAGATGCCGGTGGCGGATCCCGCCGCCAAGCTGCGCCCGTCGATCGAGACCTCGCTGCATGCCCTGCTGCCGCATCGCGTGGTGCTGCACGTCCACGCCATCAACACGATCGCGTGGGCTTCGTGCGTCGGCGTCGAGCAGGAGATCGCGCAGCGGCTCGAGGGTCTGGCGTGGGCACGCGTGCCGTACCGCCGTCCGGGCCTGCCCCTGAGCCAGGTGGTGGCAGAGACGTTGGCGCAGCACAAGCCTGACGTGCTGATCCTCGGCAATCACGGTCTGCTGGTCGGCGCCGCCGATTGCGCCGCCGCAGAAGCATTGGTGCATGAGGTCGAACGGCGCTTGCACCTGCCGGTGCGGACTGCGCCGGCCGGTGACCGCGCCGCGCTCGAGGCATTGTGCCGCGGCACAGACTATCGCGCTGCATCCGACGATGCCTGCCATCGCCTCGCGACCGATCCGCACAGCCTGGCGATCGTGACCAAGGGCTCGCTCTATCCGGATCACGTGGTGTTCCTCGGCCCAGCGATGCGCGCCCTGTCTGCCGGCGAGAGTATCGCCGCCGTCATCGCCGCCAACTTAGCAGTTGGCTTGTCGCCGCCGGTAGCGCTGCTGGTGCCGGGTGCCGGCGCGATCATGCGATCGGACATCCAGCTTGGTGCCGAAGCGATGCTGGTCTGCCTCGCGCTGGTGGCGGAGCGCCTGCCCGTCGATGCGCGCATGAGCTACCTGCCGGCGGACGAGGAGCGGGTGCTGCTCGACTGGGATGCCGAGAAATACCGGAAGGCGCTGACCACAGGCCGCGCGTCCTAGTACGATCGATTTGTGACCTGCTTCCGCCCTCGCTGCCGCATGCTACACTGCGGCGCGGTGAGATCGGGGGGCGGCATGATACGCAGACTCGCGCCAAGTTACGACAAGCCATTCGACTGCCATGAGATTCCGATCGTCGAGGCGACTACCGAGACGCTAAAGGGTTATGGCTATCTGGTCGACGACTTCGCGACGGCGAAGATAGAAATCGTGCGCTGGCCGGCGCAGGGCTGGCGGCCGGTCGATCCCGACAGCGGTGATGAAGGCGGCACGACCGAGGGCCACTTCTCTTTCTACTGGAAGGGCGACGTCCTCTACGGCCAGAACCACGCAGTCAACGACTCTTACTTGATCGGCTGGACTCGCGATCCCAAGAAGGCCTCGGAAGAGGTCACCAACCCCGACCGCTCGCGCATTCTGGTGTGGCACGCCAACTATCATCCCGACGGCGGCCAGCTGTTCTTTCCGAAGGAGCGTAGCCCGTTCATCGTGCCGCTCGCCTTGCCGGGCGACGATCTTACTCCGGACAAGTTCGTCGGCTTCTACTGCGATGGCAGCAAGGGTCTCTATTTCCATCCCGGTGTCTGGCACACGCCGGCTCTGCCGTTCTCATCGACCATGGTGTTCGACGATCGCCAGGGCCGCGTGCATGCGCGCGTCAGCTGCCACTTCGTCGAGGAGTTCGGCAAATACCTGTCCGTGCCGCTGCGCGCGCCGCACTGAGTCAGCGCCGCCCGCCCACTTCGTCGATGTGATACAGCAGATCCGCGGGATCCTCGTACACGCGGTAGGCGCTGCTGCGCTCCAGCTCTTCGCGGCCATAGCCGCCGGACAACAGGCCAATGCCGAGCGCCCGCGCGCGCCGCGCCGCCAGCATGTCCCAGATGCTGTCGCCCACCACGCAGGCGGTCTCGATGTCGACGTTCAATCGCCCCGCCGCTTCCAGGAACAGGTCCGGATCGGGCTTGGCGTATTTCACCTGGTCGCGCGTGACCACCGGCACCTTGTCGAAATCGACGCCCAGGTTCTCGATCACCGGGCGTGCCGTTTCCATCCGGCCGCTGGTTGCGATCGCCCAGGGAATCTTTGCTTCGGTCAGGTAGGCCAGTAGCTCGCGCGCCCCGGGCAGTGGCGGGATCTTGCGCGCGCGCTTGAGATACGCCTCGGCATGCAGCTTGCGAAGGCGGTTGATGCGCTCCTCGGTGATGTCGAGGCCGGTCTCGCGCAGCAGCATGTTGGTAAAGAGGCCGCCGCTCATGCCGATCTTGCGGTGGATGCGCCAGACGGAGAGGTCGATTCCCTCTTCATCGAGCGCGTCGCGCCACGCGAGGACATGCTCGTACACGCTGTCCACCAGCGTGCCGTCGAGGTCGAACAGGAACGAAGTTTGCAGGCGCGGCATGGGGCGGTGCTCCTTGATTAGAATGATTTGAAGTAAATATTGCGCAACTTCGTCGATACAAACCAGTCTGTATAAAACACACTCCTACACATCCTCACACCATGAGAGACCCACAAACAGCATAGCCAAAACCCTACGCATTGGGATATGCACGTTCTGCTGCGCGACTGGCCAGCAGTGGAGTATCCCTGTGCACGGCAATTCGGAAGCCATCAGGACGATGGGGCGACAAGACGCACGCGAACGGATTTTGGAAGCAGCGTACGATCTGTTTGCCCATCAAGGCACACGTTCGGTCGGCGTGGATGCCATTATCGAGCGGTCCGGCGTCGCCAAGATGACGTTGTACCGCCATTTCAAGTCAAAGCAGGATCTGGTGCTCGCGTTCCTCGACCGGCGCGAAGCCCTGTGGACCGAGGATTGGCTGATTCGTGAAGTCAGCGTTCGCGCCGCCGATCCCAAGGAGCGGCTGCTGGCGATCTTCGATGCGTACCATGACTGGTTCCAGATCGAGGATTTCGAGGGCTGCACGTTCATCAATGTGCTGCTCGAATATCAGGCCGACAATCCGCTGCATATCGCCGCGGCCGGCCATCTCGCGAAAGTACGCGCCTTCGTGAACGACTTGGCGACCCGGGCCGACCTCAAGGATGTGCCGATGTTCTGCGACATCTGGCACATGCTCATGAAAGGCTGCACCATCGCTGCTGCAGAGGGCAACCGGCAGGCGGCGCAGCAGGCCAAGCGCGCCGCCAAGGTTATTCTCGACAACTGGCTCTAGGGATGTCCGCACCCGTCATGGCAAGAGCGCTCTTGCCATGACGAGTCTGCGGACCTTCTAGGGACGCGCTTCCAGCACCATGTTGAACGGCGTTTCCGTCGCACGGCGGACGCGCGAGAACCCGCCTTGCCGCACGATCTCCGACAAGCGCAGCTCGCCGGCCTGCGCACCGAGTGCCGCGCCGACCTCCTGGTTGAGAGAGGCTGGCACGCACACCGCGGTCGAGAACGCGTAGAACACGCGACCCACCGGATTGAGATTCTCCGCGAGGCTGTTGCCGGCCATCGGCTCCACCAGCATCAGCGTTCCATCCGACTTCAGTGCCTTGCGGGCATGCGCCGCTGCGCCGGTGGGATCGCCCATGTCGTGCAAGGCATCGAACATGGTGACGAGGTCGAAGTCCTTGCCCGCAAAGTCCTGGGCGCGCGCCGTCTCGAATCGCACGTTCGGCAAATGCTTCGCGTGCTCCTTGGCGTGCGCGACGGATGGTCCGTGGAAGTCGATGCCGACGAACTGCGACTTCGGGAACGCCTGCGCCATGATGATGGTCGAGGCGCCATGGCCGCAGCCGACGTCGGCGACCTTCGCGCCGCGCTCCAGCTTCTGCACTACGCCTTCCAGCGCGGGCAGCCACCCGGTGAGGAGATTCGCGCGGTAGCCGGGCCGGAAGAATCGTTCGACGCCGCAGAACAGGCAGTTGCAACGGTCGCTCCAGCCGACGCCCTTGCCGGTGCGAAAGGCCTGCTCGAGGCTCGGCTGATCGGCGAACACTGCCGCGAGCGAATGGAAGCCGCCGGTCATGTTGACCACGCTCGCATCGTCCGCGAACACCGCCGCCTGCTCGGGCGACAGAGTGAACGTCTCCTCCTTTGCGTCATAAGTCACAAAGCCTGAAGCGGCCTGCGACGACAGCCATTCGCGTACCAGGCGCTCGTTCGTTCCGGTCCTGGCCGCAAGCTGGTCGGGCGTCACGGCATGGCCATCGGCCATCGCGCGATAAAGGCCGAGTCGATCGCCGGTGAAGACGAGGGCGGCGTTCGCTGCTGCCCCGAGTTCGTTAACGAGCGTGCCCAGCAGAGGCTCGAGTTTTTTCATATCCAAAGTCATGATTCCGCTCCTACATAGGGTTCTCCGCGCGTCCCCGGGCGCGATGGACCGGGAACATAGGGATGGCGCTGGGGCGGGGTGAGAGGCAGAATGGCCGGAATGAAGCCATTTGAGCCAAGCTGAGAAAAGCTCATGAGCCAGAGCCGAAAACGCATCCAGGTCAGCCTGGTCGTATTCCCGGAGTGCGACCCGTCGATCATATACGGCGTGTTCGACACCCTCTGGTTCGCCGGCATCGAGTGGGTGAATGGCGTGACGAGCGGCGAGCATCTGTTCGAGCCGCGCATCGTGACCGCCGAGCCCGGCGCGATCCGTCTCTGCACCGGCGTCAGTATCGTGTCGCAGGCGACCATTGCCGAGATCTCGACCACAGACGTCGTGTTCATCCCCAACGTGATCGTCAATTCCGGCAACGATCTGCGAACTCTGGATCGGAGGCTGCTCGATTGGATCGTCCGCATGCACGCGGATGGCGCCCAACTCTATGCCGCGTGCGGTGGCTCGTTGGTTCTAGCGGAGGCCGGCCTGCTGGAGGGTGAGCAGGCGACCACCCACTGGTGCTATGTGCCCTTGTTCCGCCAGGAATATCCGAACGTCGCGCTGCACGAGGACCGCATCCTGGTGCAGGCGGGCCGCGGCCAGACCATCCTGTGCAGCGGTGGCGCGTCATCGTGGCAAGACCTGACATTGCTGCTGACCGCGAAATATGGCGGCACGGATGAAGCCATTCGCCTTTCCAAGTTCTTCCTCTACCAATGGCATCGCGAAGGGCAGCTGCCTTTCGCATCAATGATCGCCAACAGCGCGCATGGCGACGCAGTGATCGAGCGGTGCCAGACCTGGCTGGCGCAGAACTATGAGCGTACGGATATCGTCGCGGAGCTGGTGCAGCACTCCGGCCTGCCCAAGCGCACGTTCGACCGGCGGTTCCGGGCTGCCACCGGCTATTCGCCGCTGGCTTATGTGCAGGCGCTGCGCATCGAAGAGGCCAAGCATCTGCTGGAGACCGGCACCCAGCCGATCGAGGAGATCGCGCGGGAGGTGGGCTATGCGGATCTTGCGTCGTTCCGCCGTCTGTTCCGCCGCCAGGCCGGCATGTCGCCCGGCGATTATCGCAAGAAGCTGCAGCTGCCGGATTTCGTCCGGCAGCTGGCAGGGCGCGCGGAGACTTCTGCTGCGCGAAGCGGAACTGCGTCAGCTGCCGATAGGTCTCGCCCGGCCGGAGCACGACCGGCGAGAAGTGCGGGCGGTTGATCGAGTCCGGGAAACGCTGCGGCTCCAGGCATAGCCCGCGATAGGGCAGGTGCGGCTCGTTCTCGTACGCCTCGTTCGAGGCGGAGAGCCGGATGCCCTCGTAGAACTGCAGCCCGGGCTCCGTGGTTGAGAGTTCCATGGCGAGATCGCCGCTCGGCGAAACCAGCCGCGCCGCCATCGGCAATTCCGAAGCGCCGGGTAGCCAGCCCTGGTTCAGCACGAAATTGATGTCGTAGCCCGATGGCGTCTCGGCGCGGATCGGGCGCAGGACGCGGAAATCGTACACCGTGTCGATCACGCTGCGGATCTCTCCGGTCGGGATCAGGTAGCGGTCGAGCGGCGTGTAGAAATCGGCCGCCACCATCATGCGATGGTCGCGCACGTCGCTGCCCGGCTGCAGCGTGAAATACGAATGGTGGCCGAGGTTGGCGACGGTCGGCGCGTCGGTGGTCGCCGTCAGCTCGATGCTGAGCGTGCCGGGGCCCGTGATGGCATAGGTGCAGCGCGCGGTCAGCGCGCCCGGATAGCCGGCGTCGCCGTCGGGCGAGGCGATCTCCAGCGTCACCGAATTGTCGGTGGCGCCGACTAGGCGCCACACCCGCTTGGAATATCCGTCCGGCCCGCCATGCAGGTGCACGTGGTCGCCTTCGTTGACCGGCACCTTGTACTGCTTGCCGTCGAGGGTGAAGCCGGTGTCGATCCGGTTGATGCAGCGCCCAACCGTCGCGCCGAGATAGGCGCGCCCGTCGACATAGCCCTGCAGCGAGCGATAGCCCAGGACCACCCGCCGCTTGGTCGAGCCCATCGGCACCAGCAGATCGCGCAGGATCGCGCCATAGGTGATGACCGAGGCTTCGGTGCCGTCGGCGCCGCGCAGCCTGATTTCCTGGACGGTCTGGTCGCCGAAACGGCCGAATTCCGAGATCGACATGTGACTTGTCCGCTGTTTTCCGTTGTTTAAGCCGGTTCCGAGGCTTGACTTGAAGCCGGCGCCCCGCCACTGATAAAACATATAATACTACAAATACCAACCCCCATCTCGGGGCCTGGAGGGTCCGTCAGGGTGCAGCTCAAACGCAAGCCGTCGCGCATGTTTTCGCAGCGCAGCATCCATGGCCGCATTGCCCACGAGATCGGCCAGCAGATCCTGCGTGGCGACCTGGCCCCCGGCGAGGTCCTGCCCAACGAGACCGACCTCGGCGCGGAGTTCGGCGTTAGCCGGACCGTGCTGCGCGAGGCGATCAAGGTGCTGGCCGCCAAGGGGCTGGTCGAATCTCGTACCAAGATCGGCACCCGGGTCAAGCCGCGCGATCAATGGAACATGCTCGACCCCGACGTGCTCAGCTGGAGCCTCGCCTCCCACGACGCCGAGGACTACGCCCTGGCCGTGTCGGAAATGCGGCGCGTGCTGGAGCCGGCCGGAGCGGCTCTGGCGGCGCAGCGCGCCACGCCGGAGCAGGTCGCCCGCATCCAGGCGGCCTACGACGCTATGGCGGCTACCGGCGACGACGAGGACAGCAGCGACCACGACGTGCGCTTCCATCTCGCGATCCTGGAGGCGACCAACAACCCGTTCCTGGTCTCCATGGGCCACGTGATCGAATCGGCGATCGCCTTCAACATCAAGCTCTCCGTGAAATTCCCGAACCTGCGCGTCCAGTCGGTGCCGCTGCATCGCGTCGTGCTGGAGCGGATCGAGAAGGGCGACCCGCGCGGCGCCCAGGCGGCGATGGTCAAGCTGCTGCAGGAAGCCCAAGTGGACATCGAACGAATTCTGGCTGGACCTCGTGGCCGCGCTGCGCGCGCGGCCTCCACGAGGCGGCTGCGCAAGGCACATAGATAGGAGTACCGACAAATGGCCGACGGCACGGACGCCAAGAAGCAACTACGATCCCGACACTGGTATGGCGGCGCCAACAAGGACGCCTTCATGCACCGCAGCTGGATCAAGAACCAGGGCCATCCCGACCACATGTTCGACGGCCGGCCGGTGATCGGCATCTGCAACACCTGGTCCGACCTCAACCCTTGCAACGCGCATTTCAAGGAACTGGCCGAGGTGGTGAAGCGCGGCGTGTACGAGGCCGGCGGCTTCCCGGTCGAGTTCCCGGCGATGTCTCTGGGGGAGACTACCCTCCGCCCGACCGCGATGCTGTTCCGCAACCTCGCCAGCATGGAGGTCGAGGAATCGATCCGCGCCAATCCGATCGACGGCGTGGTACTGCTGGTCGGCTGCGACAAGACCACGCCCGCGCTGCTGATGGGCGCGGCGAGCTGCGATCTCCCCACCATCGCGCTTTCCGGCGGCCCGATGCTGAACGGCAAGTTCCGCGGCTGCGATGTTGGCTCCGGCACCTCGGTCTGGCAGTTCAGCGAAGCGGTGAAGGCGGGCGAGATGACGCTCGCCGATTTCATGAGCGCCGAATCCGGCATGTCGCGCTCGCCCGGCCACTGCATGACCATGGGCACTGCGTCCACGATGGCCAGCATGGTCGAATCGCTCGGCATCGGTTTGCCGGAGAACGCGGCCTATCCGGCGGTCGATTCGCGCCGCAAGCGCCTGGCGCACCTGGTCGGCAACCGCGCGGTCGAGATCGTGAAGGAGGACCTGCGCATCTCCAAGGTGCTCACGCGCGAAGCCTTCCAGAATGCGATCCGCACCAACGGCGCGATCGGCGGCTCGACCAACGCGGTGGTCCACCTGCTCGCGATCGCCGGGCGCCTCAATCTCAATCTGACGCTGGATGATTGGGACCAGTGGGGAAGGGACGTGCCGACCATCGTCGACCTCATGCCGTCCGGTCGCTTCCTGATGGAGGATTTCTGCTATGCCGGCGGCGTCCCCGTCGTCATGAAGGCGCTGGCCGAGCATGGCCTGCTCAACAAGGACGCGCTGACGATCAACGGCAAGACCGCCTGGGACAACGTCAAGGACGCGCAGAACTATAACCAGGAGGTCATCCGCCCCTGGAACAACCCGCTGACCGCCCATGGCGGCATCGCGGTGCTGCGCGGCAACCTGGCGCCCAACGGCGCGATCCTGAAGCCGTCGGCTGCGACGCCCGCCCTGATGCAGCATCGCGGCCGCGCGGTCGTGTTCGAGGACATCAACGACTACAAGAAGAAGATCGCCGATCCCAAGCTCGACATCGACGAGACGTGCGTCATGGTGCTGAAGAATTGCGGACCCAAGGGCTATCCCGGCATGGCCGAGGTCGGCAACATGGGCCTGCCGCCCAAGGTGCTGAAGAAGGGCATCACCGACATGGTGCGCATCTCCGACGCGCGCATGAGCGGCACCGCCTACGGTACCGTTGTGCTGCACACCTCGCCGGAAGCGGCGGCCGGCGGCCCGCTGGCGCTGGTGAAGGACGGCGATATGGTCGTGCTCGACGTGCCGGCACGCAAGCTGCACATCGAGGTCAGCGACGAGGAACTGGCCAAGCGTCGTACCCAGTGGAAGGCGCCGAAGCCGCCGATGGAAAGCGGCTACCAGAAGCTCTACGTCGACCACGTGCTGCAGGCCGACAAGGGCGCCGACCTCGACTTCCTGGTCGGCAGCCGCGGCGCCGGCATTCCACCGGAGTCGCATTAAGGGGCGTGTTGCCGCAGCGCGGCCAATACGAGGTTGAGTACTAGCCATCAATGAAAACTGAGGAGGGAACAATGGCAGGCAAAGGCAAGCTCATAGGCGGTATCGCCGTCGTCGTCATCGCGGCGGCCGCGGTCTACGGCTACATGCAGTATCAGAAGTCGGGCGAAGGCGCGGCTGGCAAGAAGATCGCACTCAGCAACAACTACGCCGGCAATTCCTGGCGCCAGTCGATGCTGAAGAGCTGGGACAAGGTGACCAAGCAGGCGGTGGCCGATGGCGTGGTGGCGGAGGCGACGCCCTTCACCACCTCCGAGAACCAGGTCACCGAGCAGGCCGCGCAGATCCAGAACCTGATCCTGCAGGGCTATGACGCCATCGTGCTCAACGCCGCCTCGCCCGACGCCCTGAACGGCGCGGTCAAGGAAGCGTGCGACGCCGGCATCATCGTGGTTTCGTTCGACGGCATCGTGACCGAGCCCTGTGCCTGGCGCATCGCGGTCGACTTCGCGAAGATGGGCGAGGTGCAGCTCGACTATCTGAACGAGAAGATGCCGCAGGGCGGCAATTTGCTGGAGATCCGCGGCCTTGCCGGCGTGTTCGTCGATGACGAGATCCACAAGGGCATCGAATCCGGCGTGAAGAAATACTCCCAGTTCAAGGTGGTCGGCTCGGTCCACGGCGACTGGACCCAGACGGTGGCGCAGAAGGCGGTCGCGGGCGTGCTGCCCTCGCTGCCGGAGGTGGCCGCGGTGGTGACGCAGGGCGGCGACGGCTATGGCGCCGCGCAGGCCTTCAAGGCCGCTGGCCGCCCGACGCCGCTCATCATCATGGGCAACCGTCAGGACGAGCTCGCCTGGTGGAAGGAGCAGAAGGATGCCAGCGGCTATGAGACCATGTCGGTCTCGATCGCGCCGGGCGTCTCCACGCTCGCCTTCTGGGTGGCGCAGCAGATCCTCGAAGGCAAAGAAGTGCCGAAGGACATGATCGTGCCGTTCCTGCGCATCGACCAGGCCAACCTCGAAGAGAGCCTGAAGAACACCGAGCAGGGCGGCGTCGCCAACGTCGAATACACCCTGGAAGACGCCCAGAAGGTGATCGAGGCGGCGAAGAAGTAGGGAACCGGCGTTCAGACCATGCTCCAGACCACCGAGAAGATCGTCAGCCTCTCCGGCATGACGAAAAGCTTCGGCGCGGTGCGCGCGCTCGCCAACGTCGACCTCGCGGTCGGCGTCGGCGAGTGCCTGGGGCTGGTCGGCCATAACGGCGCCGGCAAGTCGACTTTGATCAACCTGCTGGCCGGCACGCTGGCGCCGGACGGTGGCGAGATCCGGGTCAACGGCGTGGCGCAGGCCGCCGATTACGGCGTGCGGCGGGCCGGAGCGCAGGGTATCCGCTGCGTGTTCCAGGAGCTGTCGCTCTGCCCGAACCTGAGCGTGGCGGAGAACACCCGGATCTATCACAAGAGCCTGCGCGGCTGGGGCTGGCGGCGCAGCGCCGCGGCGCTGGTGCAGCGCAAGCTCGACGAGATCTTCCCGGGCCACGGCATCTCGCCCGGCGAGACCGTCGGTGACCTGCCGATCGGACAGCGCCAGATGGTGGAGATCGCGCGCGCCTTCACCGTGACCGACAGCCCGACGCGGCTGGTGGTGCTGGACGAACCGACCTCGTCGCTCGATGCGGTCGCGGGCAAGCAGCTGCTGACCTATGTCCGCACGTTCGTGGCGGAAGGCGGGTCGTGCCTGCTTACCTCGCACCTGCTCGGCGACATCCTGGATTACTGCGACCGCATCGTGGTCATGAAGGACGGCGGCGTGGTCGCCGACCGCGCGGCGGTCGAGTTCGATCGCGAGAGCCTGGTGGCCGCGATGGGCAACGTCGTGAGCGAGGCGCGCATCAAGGCGCATGAGCGCGTCACCGCAGCTCGTGGCGCGGCGCCCGAAGTCGTGCGTGCGCATCCCAAACAGCAGCCCGACCATACCGCTTTGATCGCGCACAAGGGCGAGATTATCGGCCTCGCCGGTCTCGCCGGCCATGGCCAGACGCGCCTGCTGCTGCAGATCTACGAAGCAGCCGGGCAGAGCGGCGCCGAGACTGCCGTCTCAGGGCCAGTGGCCCTGGTGGCCGGTGACCGCCAGAACGACGGCGTGCTGCATCTGTGGTCGATCGCGCGCAACATCTCGGTGCGCTCCATGCGCACGTTGGTGAAAGCCGGCCTGATCGATGGCGCTGCCGAAGCGGCCCTGGCGAACAAGTGGCGCGAGCGCATCCGCATCAAGACGCCGGACGTCGACAACAACATCCTGTCGCTCTCCGGCGGCAACCAGCAGAAGGTTCTGTTCGCCCGCGCCCTCGGCTCCGATGCCGGCATCATCCTGATGGACGATCCGATGCGCGGCGTCGATGTCGGCACCAAGCTCGAGGTCTACGAGCTGATCCGCGCCGAGGCGGAGGCTGGGCGCACCTTCATCTGGTACACCACCGAGATCGAAGAGCTGAACAACTGCGACCATGTCTACGTGATGCGCGACGGTCAGATCGTCGCCGACATCGCCCGCGCCGACCTGACCGAAGAGAAGGTGCTGCAGGCCTCGTTCCGCGAAGGAGGGCGCGCATGACCGACGCCGCCCTGCCAGGCTCTGCGCGCGAGCAGACCGCGTTCTATCATGATCCCAAGCTGCTGCGTCGCGCGCTACCGGCCGTTTCACTGGCGGCGGTGCTGATTGCGATCTTCATCCTCAACGACCGCGCCATGAGCTATCGCGGCCTCGATCTGATGCTGAAATACGCGGTGCCGATCGCCTTCGCCACCATCGCGCAGATGTTCATCCTGACCGTCAACGACCTCGACCTCTCGATCGGCGCGTTCGTGGGTCTGGTCGCCTGCATCGCTGGCACCTGGATGGTGGACCAGCCGCTGCTCTGCCTGCTGATCCTGGCGGGCTGCGTTGCCTCATATGCCGCCGTTGGCGCGCTGATCCATGTGCGCCGGTTGCCGAGCATCGTGGTGACGCTCGGCATGTCGTTTGTCTGGCTCGGCATTGCGATCATCCTGATGCCGACCCCCGGCGGCACAGTCCCCGAGTGGCTGAAGAGCCTGATGAGCTGGAAATCGCCGATCATCCCGTTTCCGATCATTGCTTGTGTCGTGATCGCGCTGCTGGCCCATGTGCTGCTGATGGAATCCTCCTATGGCGCCGTGCTT
>Ga0081538_10004003_pt1 | contig 13724 bp, 16 predicted proteins | sample TabmetS5T2R1_FD_71022 | JGI IMG/M metagenome (GOLD analysis project Ga0081538, IMG submission 71022) | Tabebuia heterophylla rhizosphere microbial communities from the University of Puerto Rico - S5T2R1 | ecosystem: Host-associated > Plants > Roots > Rhizosphere ...
AGAGTCGACGCAGCGCCGCAGCGCGGTCTCCGCCGACTCCGACACGTCCACCGTGACGACGGCGGGAATCGGCGTCATCACCTGGCGCGCCTGCTGCTCGTGGAGGTGGAAGACGCCGGACAGCATGCCCGCCTCGCCAGGGTCGATCTTGCCGCCGTGCGCGCTGCGCGCAATCAGGAGTTTGAGGTCCTCCGAGGAGGACACGTCCTCGAACTCCCCCTTCGGATCCACCCCGACCAGCCGCAGGATCCCGTTCGAGGCCGTGTTCAGCAGCCAGATCAGCGGGCTGAAACCCACGCGGAACCACTGGAGCGGCCGGGCCACGCGCAGTGCGGTGCCCTCGGCGTGCACGATCGCGTAGATCTTCGGGACCTGCTCGCCGACCGTGATGTGCAGGGCCGTCGTGATGAAGTACGCGATGCCGATCGAGATCGCGAGCGAGAGCCCGTGCGAGATGGAGCTCCCGATCGCGCTCTCAATCAGACTCGCGATCGCCGGCTCGCCCAGGAAGCCGATGCCGAGGGAGGCCATCGTTATTCCCAGTTGGCAGGCCGACAGGTACTCGTCGATCTTGTCGATCTGGGCGAGCACGAGCGTCGCGCCGCGACGGCCCTCCTCACGCAGCTGCTCGATGCGCGCCTCGCGCGTCCGGACGAGCGCGAACTCGGCGGCGACGAAGAAGCCGTTCGCGGCGACGAGCACGGCCACGCCGAGGAGCAGAAGCAGCTCGGTCATCTCAGACCGACAGCCCCGGCGATGCGGTGTGGCTTCCTACTTCGAGGTCGATCGTCGTCGCTCATTCGGCAGACGCGTCGATCTTAGCGGCGAGTTCGAAGTCGTTGGCGGTGAGAGCGCCCTCGCTGTAGGTCGTGATCGTGACAACGACGGTGTCCCAGGAGATCTCCAGATCGGGGTGGTGGTTCATCGCCTCGGCCTCCGGCGTAAGCCTGTTGACGAAGTCCACCGACCCCTTGAAGTCGCCGTTGTCGAACTCCTTGCGGATCGCATTTCCCGCGCGCTCCCAGCCCTCGAGTTGCGCCAGCCGCTCGTCGATCTCCTCGTCGCCCAGACGTGCCATCCTCGTCTCCGTGCGAATCGCCTCACTCGTCCCGTCCGCCACCGAGATGCTCTTCGCGCTCGGCGTCGGCGACGAAGTCGTCGCCGTCACCCACGAGTGTGACTACCCGGTCGGGGTCGAGCAACTCCCACACCTCACCCGCAGCGTGATCCCCGAGGGCCTCCCGGCGGCCCAGGTGGACGTCGCGGTGCGCGAGCGGACGAGCCGGGGGGAGGCGCTCTACGAGCTCGACGAGGACGTCCTGGCCGACCTGGGCGTCGATCTGATCGTGACCCAGGCGGTGTGCGAGGTCTGCGCCGTCTCGTTCGACGACGTGAGGGCGGTCGCCGAGCGGCTCCCGACGCACCCACGTGTGATCTCGCTCGATCCCGCCACGCTCGGCGAAGTGCTCGCGGACATTCCGCGGCTCGCCGAGGCAGTGGGGGTGCCCGACGCGGGCAGCGAGCTGGCCGAGGAGGCGGCCGAGCGCATCGAGGAGGTCGAGCTGGCCGTGCACGGGGACCCGCGGCCACGCGTGGCGGCACTCGAGTGGCTCGACCCCGTGTACGTGGCCGGCCACTGGGTCCCGCAGATGATCGAGCTCGCCGGCGGGGAGGACGTGCTCGGGATGCCCGGCGAGCGGTCGCGGACGGCCGAGTGGGCGGAGGTCGAGGCGGCGGTCCCCGAGATCGTGATCGCGATGCCGTGCGGCTACTACGCCGAGCAGGCGGCCGCGGAGGCCATGCTCCATCGCGAGCGACTCGCCGCGCTCGGGGCCCGGGTCGTGGCCGTCGACGCCGCTGCCTACTTCTCCCGCCCCGGGCCGAGGCTCGTGGACGGTTTGGAACTGCTCGGCCACGTGCTGCACCCGGATGTCTTCCCCGCACCGCCGACGCGGCGCTCGATAGACCTGGACCTGGAGCGGCCGGCCGAGGTCTGAAGACGAGGCTAGGCCGAGCCCGCGAGCGCGATCGAGCCCACCACGGCCACCACGCCGAGCGCTCCGCATATCAGAGCGGGGGCCTGCTGGGGCAAGCGCACCTGGTCGCCGAGGTCGAACAACACGAGCGCCGCCAGCGCGCCGCCGATGAGCCCTCCGATATGGCCGCCGATCGAGATGTTCGGCACCGTGAACGTGATCACGAGGTTGAGCACGATCCAGATGCCGAGCCCGCTCTCCATCAGGCTCAGGCCGCGGTTGCGCGCGTAAACCGCGGCCGCGCCCATGAGCCCGAAGATCGCACCGGAGGCGCCCACCGTCAGGCCGTCGGGCTCTAGCAGCAGCGCTCCGAAGGAGCCGCACAGGAGCGATACGAGGTAGATCAGCCCGAACCGCAGCCGCCCCACCGCGGGCTCCAGCAACGACCCGAGGATCCAGAGCGAGAGCATGTTGAACAGCAGGTGGAACAAGCCCGCGTGCAGGAAGCCGGAGGTGAGCAGCCGCCAGTACTCCCCGTCCGCGACCTCCGCACGCGAGAGCGCGCCCTCGGTCAGCAGCGTGCTGCCGCCGAGCCCGCCTCCGCCGGTCGCGCTCGCCCCGCCGAGTGCCCCCCCGAGGAAGACGAGGACGTTGATGCCGATCAGGAGGTAGGTGAGCGTCGGCTCGTCGCTCGACGCGCGGATCGTCCTCGCGCGAGTGCGCTGGCTGGCGCACTCGGGACAGCGCATCCCGACCGAGGTTGACGTCATGCAGTCGGGGCAGATCGGCCGGCCGCAGTTGGAGCAGTGGACGCCGGTCTCGCGGTTCTTGTGGCGGTAGCAGACCTCCATCGAATTGGAGGCTCAGACTAGCTGGCGGCCCCCCGGCCGGGACCGGGGTCGAATCAGCTTTCCAGCGGCACGCTCAGTATCGGCTGCTCGCTCGGCGCCCGGGAACCGCCGCGCGGCTCGCGCGTGACGAGCACGGCCTCCGCGCCGCTCAGGTCGTCGGGAACGGCGACCGCTCCCTCACCGTCCATGCTCACGTCGAACGTGGGCTGCGGGACAACGGTGCCGTCACGCTGCACCCACGCCTGGTAGGCCTGCGTCTCGTCGAGCTCGGCCATGCCGTTGACGCGCAGGATCGCGCCGTTCTCCCCGTCGCCCTCGATCTGCAGGCTGCCGCTTGCCTGGGGCAGGCGGGCCTCGTCCACGGTTGCCGCGATCGTGCGGGCGTCGTCCTCGCCTCCGAGCTGTGCGACGCCGAAGCCGGCGGCAAGCCCGAGCACGAGTGCGAGTCCGCCGACCGCCAGGGCCGGACGAAGCGAGGGCAGTCTCAGGCGCTCGCGCAGCGGCGTTCGCCGCCGTGCCGGCACGGCGCTCTCGCCGGCCTCCTCGCGCGCCTCTCGCTCCACAACCTCCATCAGCGACGTCTTCAGGCTCGGCGGCGGCTCGACCTGCTCGACCGAGCGCGGTAGGGCATCCGCGGCCGGGCGTAGTTGCTCGACCTCGTCGCGGCACTGCGCACAGTTGGCTATGTGGTGTTCGAAGGCCTGGCGTTCGAGGTCGGTCAGTGCACCCAACAGGTAGGCACCGATCTCCTCGCGATAGCTCGTGTGATCTCTATCCGTCATGCGAATCCCCCTGCCGCGTAGCCCTCTGAGAGCTGCCGCCGCATCTTGTCTAGACCGAGCCGCATGCGCCCCTTCACGGTACCTATGGGCTCTTCCAAAAGCTCGGCAATCTGGCTGTGGCTGAACCCACCGAAGTAGGCCAGCTCGATCGTTCGGCGCTGCTCGTCCGGCAGCGTGTCGAGCGCGCTGCGGATGCTGCGCGCTTCCTCTCTGCGTGCCGCCTCGACCTCGGTGCGCTCGGGCGCCTCATGCCGCTCCTCCACGCCCTCCATAGTCTCTCGCCGGCGGTCGTGCACGAAGCTGCGCCGGAGGGCGTCGATTGCCCGGTTGTGGACGATGCCGAGGACCCACGTGCGGACGCTCCCTCGCGCCTGGTCGTAGCGCAGCCGGCTGCGCCAGATCGACAGAAACGCCTCTTGGGTCACGTCCTCCGCGGTCACGCGGTTGCCCACCATCCGGTATGCGAGCGAGAAGGCGGCGCCGCCATGACGGTCGTAGAGCAGCTCGAATGCGCGGGGGTTCCCGCTCTGGACGAGCTGCATCACTTCCTCGTCCGCAAGGTCGCGGATGTCACTTGCCATGGCGACTATTCCTACGCTGCGCAGGGCTGGATGGATCAGCCGCGAATGCATCATCCAGCAAGGAGGTCCCGAGTGGACGAACGGTCCCCCGCACAGGTGTTCGCGCTGGTCATCGGGCTGGCGCTGGTGGTCGGCGGCATCGCCGGTTTCTTCTACAGCGCGAGCTTCTCGACCGGCGACGACGTCGAGCGCGAGGCTCTGCTCGGCATCCTCGACGTGAACGGCTGGCACAACGTTGTGCACATCGCCACCGGCGTCCTCGGCCTGGCCGTGGCCGGCCCCTACGGCGGAGCGCGCGGCTACGCGATCGGCATCGGCGTGGTCTACCTGCTGGTCGCGGCGGTCGGCTTCATCGCCGGTGACGGCGAGGAGATCATCGGCCTGATCCCGGTCAACACCGAGGACAACGTGCTACACCTGCTGATCGGCATCGCGGGGCTGGGCGCGGGCGTGCTGACTCCGGCGGTGCCACCGCCGAGCACGCTCCAGCCCGCCGATTAATCCACGCCGGATCCCCGGTCAAAGACGTGTGTGTCAACCAACCCCTGAGGGGAGCGTCATGACCGAGCTCGAAAACCCCACCGGCCTGCGAGTGCCCGGCGCGAGCCTCCACTACGAGCTGACCGGCACGGGGCCGGTGCTGCTGCTGATCCATGGCGGCGTGGCGGACTCCGGCATCCTGCACGACTTCGCGGGTCGGCTGGCCGACCGCCACACCGTCGTCGCATACGACCGGCGTGGCTACGGGGGCAGCGCACTGGACGGCCCGGATCAGCAGCAGTCGGTCGAGCTGCATGCCGATGACGCGCACCGCCTGCTGACGGAGCTCACCGACGAGCCGGCGGATGTCCTCGGACTCAGCAGCGGGGCGTTCATAGGGATCGAGCTGGCGACGCGCCGCCCCGAGCAGCTCAGGACGCTGGTCGCGTTCGAGCCTCCGGTCGTCGAGCTGCTGCCCGACCGTGAGTGGTTCCACGCCGACGGCAGGGAGACGTACGAGATCTACCGGCGCGAGGGCGCCGGGGCGGCGCTGGCCAAGTTCAGCAACGTGGTCCAGGACGGCTCCGAGGCCGAGCCGGCGGGCCCGCCGAGCGACCCGGACCCTGAGATGCTCGAGTTCATGGCCCGCATGGGCAGGAATGCCGAGTTCTTCTTCGAGCACGAATACATGCAGTTCGGCGACTGGCTGCCGGACCTTGACGCGCTCCGTGAGGCCCCCGGCCGCATCGTGATCGGCGGCGGCGAGGCCTCGGGCACCCAGCCCGCCCGCCGTGCCGCCGACGCCCTCGCCGAGCGCCTCGGAGTCCAGGTCGCGGAGTTCCCCGGCGACCACGGCAGCGGCATCATGGAGCAGCCGGACGCGTTCGCCGCGAGGCTGGAGGCCGTGCTTCGCGGCTAGCCAGTGACTTCACTACTGCCTGGAGGCTTTCCTGGCAGTCTCACCGTGTAGCGGGTCACCGGACGGAAGCCGCGTTCGTTCGAGCGGTGGGCGATTGAGCACGCGGACGCGTTCCGCCGACCCCGGTCAGCGCTGGGGCTTCGGCGACCTGCGAAGCGTCCGCCCGCCGGCTGCGCAGGCGCCGGAGGGGCACGACGACGATGCGCGAAAGTAGCCAGATGACGAGGGCCACCAGCGCGAGGGGAAGTGCCGGGAGCAGCACCACAGCCGCCAGCACGAGGCCCGGCAGGGCGAAGGGGGAGAGCGTCATCGTGAGGATTCCGAGGCCGACCATCCAGTTGCTCGCTTCGAAAGCGACCTCGGAAGTCGAGAGTTGCGCGCGAGGCGCGTCCATCGTTGGCTCCTTTTTGCGGGTTGCGTCTACATGTGAGACGCAGCGAGCCCCGCGGTTGTGACAGAGCCGGGGGCGGTCAGCGCTTGAGGCGCTTCTGGACGTCCTCGGTGACGCCGCGCAGGCTCTTTTCGAGCGCGCGCAGGCCGGGCGTCCCGCGCTTCTTGTGCTGCTGGCGGGCCCGCACCAGCACCAGCCCGCCGGCCGCGGCCGTGCCGACGATGATCGCGGCGGCCGTCGGCACCCAGTTGCGCGGGTCGCGCATAGCCGAGAGCTCCCAGTCGGAGAGCTCGACGGCGGCGGCCTCGGTCAGCTCGGACAGGCCACGCTCGAGGCGGTCGCTGAGCGCCTCGGGCGGGTCCACCGGTACGAGCGCCGAGCGCAGGAGGCGCTCCACGCGTTCAACGTCACTCATCTGACATCTCCTTCTCGTCCAGCCCCTGCTCGAGCTGTCTGATGGCCCTGTGGATCAGCACCTTCGTCGCTCCCTCCGAGCGGCCGAGCGCCCGCGCGATCTCCCGGTTGTCCATGTCGAGGGCGAAGCGCATGATAAGCGCCTCGCGGCGGTCGTCGGGGAGCTTCGACACCCCCGCGAGCACCTCCTTGACCTCCTCGCGCTCCTCCACCACTCGCTCCGTGTCCAGCGGGGCGGAGAGGATCGCGGCGTCGTCGAGGTGCGTCTGCGGCCTGCGCGAGCGGTCGCGGTAGTAGTTCGCGGCGAGGTTGTGCGCGATTCGGATGAGCCACGGCCGCAGCGGCCGCCCGTTCGACTCGCGCTGCGCGCGCTCGAAGTGCCGGTACGCCTGCAGGAAGGTCTGCTCCGTGATGTCCTCGGCGTCGTGGTGATTGCCGATCCTGTAGTAGGCGTACGAATAGACGTCGCGCAGATGGGCCTGATAGAGCTCGCTGAAGTCGCGATCGAGCTGCTGCTTGTCCCCCAACTCCTGCACCGCTCATCGCAGCGTACTCCCGGTCAGGCCGCGTGACTCTTCCGCTTGCGGGGACGAGCGGAGCGCACGCTCTCGAGCCACTGGTCGGGCGAGGACTGGCCGTCGAGCACGTCGCCGAGCCCGGACGTCACGGGCGCCTCGATTCCCTGGCGCTCGAATGCGAGCCCGAGCAACGGAACGGTCGCGAGCGACTCGGCGGTCTGGCTGACCGCCGCCTGGACCTGGGTCGACGGAAGCCCGGCTCCGACGAGCTCCCCGGCGCGCCGGTTGCGGCTGCCCTCGGCGAGGGCGGTCGCCACGAGGTCACCCGTCCCGGCGAGCCCCGCGAAGGTCTCGCTGCGGCCGCCGCTCGCCACAGCCAGTTCGTGCACCTCGGAGAAGATGCGCCCGGCCGCCGCACCGGCGAGGTTGGCCCCACGCTGGGCGGCCGCGGCGGAGGCCAGGGCCGCCGCGTTCTTGGCGCAGGCCGCGAACTCTGTGCCGGTCACATCGTCGGTGGCGTCGGCGTGCAGTCCGCCCGCCTCGAGGACGTCGCGCAGCTGGCGGCGCAGGTCGGGGTCGCGGGTGGCGACGACAACGGAGGCGCCGAGCTCGATCGCTTCACGGGCGTGCGCCGGTCCCGCGAGGGTCGCGACGGCGCGAGCACTGACGCGCTCGGACACGTATGCAGTCGGGGTGGTGCCGAGCGGCGGCACGAGGCCCTTGGAGGCGACCAGCACCGCAGAGCGCTCGCCCATGCGCGTGCCAACCTCGCCGACCACGGCCGGCAGGCTCGCGCAGGGCACGGCCAACACCACCAGGTCGACACCCATGAGGTCGATCTCGGGAACCGTTTTGATGTCTATGGCGCGGTCGAGCTCGACCCCGGGGAGGTAGTCCTGGTTCTCGCGCTCGGAGGCGAGTCGCTCCGCCTGCGCGGCCGTGCGGCAGCCGAGCTGCACCTGCAGGCCCGCGCGGACCAGGACCGCCGCGGCAGCCGTCCCCATGCAGCCGCCTCCAACGACGGCGGCCGTGCGCAGCGGCGGCAGGCCGCCGAGCCACTCCCACTGCAGCTCGACGCACGGCCAGATCCGCTCGGTAACCTCGCTCGCTAAGAACGGGGATGGATCGGCCACGCGCGGGAACGTGAGAGGTGCGCCGGCGCGGATGTGCACCTTCACGGGCTTGATCTTCCAGCCGTCGCGCGCGCGCTCGGAGCCCGTCACCGCGATCGGCACCACCGGCTTTCCGCTCTCGAGCGCCAGCCGCCCGACCCCCCGCTTCGGGCGCTGGAGCGAGCCCGTCCGGATGCGCGTCCCCTCGGGGAAGATCACCACGGCCTCCCCGCGCTCGAGCAGCGCGAGCGAGGTGGCCACGGACTCCTCGTCCGATTCGCCGCGGCGCACCGGGAACGCGCCCATGCAGTTGAGGAACCAGCCGATCAGCGGATTCTTGAAAAGCTCGCGCTTGGCGACGAAGTAGATCGGACGGCCGACGCAGCAGCCGATCGCGAACGGGTCGAGGAAGCTGCGGTGGTTGGCCGCGAGGATGACGCCGCCTTCCGGGATGTGCTCGCGCCCGAGCCGGCGCAGACGGAAGTAGATGAGGACTGCGGTCTTGAGTACCCAGCGGGCGGGCCAGTAGACGAGCCAGTTCACGCCCCGGCGCCGCGTGCGCTCGTGGTAGAGCTCGAGCGGGCGCGCGGTCACCTTCCCTCCTCCTCGGACATCGTGGATTCCCTACCCGCGTCTGGCCGGGGCGTTACGCTGCGGGAAGGGATGGAGTTGCGCAGGCCACTCAACGGCGCCCTCGCCGGCGCGACCGCGGCCGCGGTCTGGGCGGCACAGGAGCCTCTCGACAAGCGGGTGTTCGGGACCCGCTACGACGACGTCGAGCTGCTCGGCACGCTCTTCACCCGAGGACAGGGCAAGTATGCGGCCGGGCTCGCGCTGCACCTGACGAACGGCGCGATCTTCGGCGCCGTCTACGCCCTGGTACGGCCGCTGGTGCCGGCGCCGCCGCTGGTGACCGGCGTCGCGGCTTCGCTCGGGGAGCACCTCGTCCTGTGGCCGCTCGCGCGCGTGGTCGATCGCTTTCACCCGGGGCGCGACGAGCTCGAGCCGCTGACCGGGAACCGGCGCGCGTTCGCTGCCGCGACCTGGCGCCACCTCCTGTTCGGGGTGACGCTCGCCGAGATCGAGCGCCGCCTGAACGACATCCGCGAGTTCGAGCCCCTGGAGGAGGTGCCGGTCTCCTCGAACGGCCACGGCAACATCGAGCACGCCGCGGTCGGCGCCGAATCCTAGGCGAGAGCCGGAGGCGGGATTCGAACCCGCGACATCCGCTTTACAAGAGCGGCGCTCTGGCCAACTGAGCTACTCCGGCGTGGCCCAGAGTCTACGTTCGCCTCAAAGCAGCACCTGGCGCGAGCTCAGGTGCGCTCCCACCTTGCGCTTGACGCGCTGGAGCGCGTTGTCGACCGTCTTGGTGTCGCACTCGAGCCGCGCCGCAATCGCCTCGTAGCTGTGCCCGTCCAGGTAGAGCGACAGCACCGAGCTCTCCAGGTCCGACAGCACGCTCGAGAGGCAGGCCACGAGGCAGTGAAGCTCCTCCGAGGAGATGACCTGGTTGACGGGATCGTGCGCGTTCGGCCCGGGTAATAGCTCGTCGAGGGTCGGATCGCCGTCCCCGCCGCCCGCGGCGGGCGTCTGCGAGAAGGACACGTACTCGTTGAGGGGGGTGTGCTTGTTGCGGGTCGAGGTCTTGACCGCGGTGATGATCTGGCGCGTGATGCAGAGCTCGGCGAAGTTCCGGAAGCTCGACTCCCGGTCCGTGCGGTAGTCGCGCACCGCCTTGTAGAGACCGACGAGGCCCTCCTGGATGAGGTCGTCCGCGTCGCCCCCGATGAGGAAGTAGGAGGAGGCCTTGAGGCGCACGAAGCCGTAGTAGCGCCTCACGATCCGGTCGTACGCGTCCTTCTTCCCCTGCTTCGCGAGCGCGATCAGGTAGAGATCATCCAGCTCGACCTGAGACTGAGCTTTGAACCCAGGCGGTCGGGAGGTCGCGGAAGTTGCCATCGAAAGCTCCTCTTCGGGCCGGCACGACCCTTGAAGCTCGGTGACGCACTACCTCCCCTGGGCGTCAGGTTGTCCTGAAGCAAGCCCTAAAGCTCGACTTCAGCCTGATCTGAGCGGCAGTATTGCCTTGTTATGGAGCCCTGTCAAGGGACTTGCGAAAGTGCAAGATTCCGTACACGAGCGCGGCCGCCGCGGTCGAGACGTTGAGCGATCCGACCCTTCCGGAGTGCGGCAGGTGGATCAGTTCGTCGCACGACGACGCGACACGCGGGCGCAGGCCCCTGCCCTCGGAGCCGAGCACGAGCACCACACGGCCGCTGTAGTCGGGCCGGTGGTAGGGAACCCTGGCGTCCGCCGCGGCGCCGTACACCCAGGCCTCGCGCTCCTTCGCCTCTACCAGCCAGTCCGCGACGTTGCGGACACGGGCCACGTCGAGGTGCTCGACCGCGCCGGCCGACGACTTGCAGACCGCGGGTGTGATCTCCGCCGAGCGGCGCTCCGGCAGCACCACGCCGGAGCAGCCGGCGGACTCCGCCACGCGGCACACCGCACCCAGGTTGTGCGGATCCTGAATCTCGTCGAGGGCGATAACGAGGGCGTCCTCGGGCTCGAGCAGGGAATCCGCGGCGGCGTAGGGATAGGCCTGGACCTCCGCACAGATTCCCTGGTGGTCGGGCGACCCGGCGCGGTTCTCGACCTCGGCGGCCGAGACGATGCTGGACGCGACCTCCGCGAGCAGGACCTCGTGCGACGCGCGTTCGGTGGCATACACGCGCTGAACCCGGCGCTTGCCGCGGATCGCCTCCCGGACCGGATTGCGACCGTAGACGATCACGCCCCGGCGAGCGGGACGAGCTTCGCCCCATCGGGGGTGTCGCGGATCTGCCAGCCGGCTGCGGCGAGCTCGTCGCGGATCGCGTCCGCGCGCTCGAAGTCGCGCGCCGCACGCGCAGCGTCGCGCTCGCGCGCGAGACGCCTCAGCTCCTCCGGCGCCTCCTCGTCGCGGGCCTCGAGCAACGTCTCGAGCCCGAGCGCGTGGAGCATCTCGCCGAGCCGTCCCGGTCCCAGCGGCTCGCCGGCGTCGAGCCGGCGGTTGGCCTCGGCGACCCAGTCGAACAGCACGGCCCGCGCCTGAGGCGTATTGAAGTCGTCGGCGAGCGCGTCGAAGAAGCGCTCGGCGTAGTCGTTCATCCCGGGGGCCGGCGCTCCCGGGTCGAGCCGCCGGACGAGCTCCCGGATCCGGTCGACCGCCCGGCTCGCGTCCGCAAGGGCCTCCTCGGAGTATGCGACCGGCTTGCGGTAGTGGGCTCCGACCAGCCACATCACGAACGCCTCGCGGCCGAATTCCTCGAGGGCACCGTGGAGAAGCCGGATGTTCCCGACGGACTTCGCCATCTTCTCCTCGCCCATCTCGACCATGCCGTTGTGCATCCAGATACGCGCGAGTGGCCGACTGCGCGCGGCCTCGGTCTGGGCGATCTCGTTCTCGTGATGGGGGAACACGAGGTCCGACCCACCCCCGTGCACCTCGAAGTCCACCCCCAGGATCTCCTCCGCCATCGCCGAGCACTCGATGTGCCAGCCGGGGCGGCCTTCGCCCCAGGGCGAGTCCCAGAAAGTGTCCTCGCCGTCCTTGTGGGCCTTCCAGAGCGCGAAGTCCTGGGGCGACTCCTTGACCTCGGCGGCGTCGTCGCCCTCGCCCTGCTGCATCTCCTCGAGCGGGCGGTTCGAGAGCTTGCCGTAGCCGGGGAAGCTCGCGACCCGGAAGTAGACGTCGCCGCTCGCCTCGTAAGCGTGGCCCGACTCGACGAGCGCCTCGATCAGGGACACGATCGGCCCGATCGTGTCGGTGGCCCGCGGCTCCGCGTCCGGCCGGCCAAGGCCGAGGCCGGCCGTGTCAGCCACGTAGGCGTCCGTCATGTCGCGGGCGAGCTCGGCGCTCGCGACGCCGCGCTCGCGGGCGGCGTCGTAGATCTTGTCGTTGACGTCGGTGATGTTGGCGACGAAGCGCGCCTCGTAGCCCTCGTGCTCAAGGAAGCGCTTCAGCAGCGTGAACACGACATAGGGGCGGGCGTTGCCGACGTGGATGCGCCCGTAGACGGTCGGCCCGCATGCGTAGATGCCCACCCTGCCCGGCTCGCGTGGCTCGAGCGGGACCACCGAGCCTCGCAGCGTGTCGTGGAGGCGGACCGTCCGCACGGCGGGAAGGCTACGAGACGGGCGGGCGGCGCTCCGCCCAGCCCATCCCCGCCTCGAGCTGCGCCGCGAGGGCGAGCAGCGTGGCTTCCTCGCCCTTGCGGCCGACGAGCTGGACGCCGAGCGGCACGCCGTCGTCGGTCGTGCCCGCCGGGACGGCGAGCGCGGGGTGCCCGGTGAGGTTCCAGTGCGCGGTGAAGGGATAGGTGGCGATCATGCCGAGCAGGGTGCGAAGCGCCCCCAGCCCCTCCCACTGACCGGCGCCAACCGGCGGCAGAGCCATGAGCGGAGCGAGCAGGACGTCGTGGCGCTCGAAGAACGGCTGCATACGCTCGCTCGTGTCGTTGCCACGGGCCCACTCGAGCACCGGTGGCGGGATCGAGCGCCCGAGGCGTGCGAATCCACGTGTCCGGCGCTGGAGCCGCTCGGGCCGCTCGACGCTCTCCGCATCCTGAGCGATGCCCGCGAGGTAGCGGCTCGTGACGGGGCTGACCGCCGGGTAGGGCGGATCGTCGTCCTCGACGCTGTGCCCGAGTGAGCGCAGCCGTCCCGCGGTCTCCTCGACCGCGCGCCGGATCACCGGGTCGACGCGTGCCGGAAGGGCGGGCTTGACCGAGGCCGCGACATTCAGCTGCGTGGCCGGCGCATCGGTCACGCCGGCCAGCGCGGGCGCCTGCGCCGCCACACTCACGAGCAGGGCGGTGTCGGCGACGGTGCGCGTGAGGAAACCGACCACGCTCAGCCCGTACCAGTGCCCGTCGTTCGGCGCGAGCGGGAGCAGGTCGCGGGTCGGCTTGAGGCCCACGAGGCCGCAGTTGGCGGCAGGCAGCCGGATCGAGCCCGCGCCATCGGAGCCGCTGGCGGCCGCGCACAGCCCCGCGGCGACGGCCGCTCCGCTGCCTCCGCTCGAGCCGGCGGCGCTGCGGTCCGTGTTCCAGGGATTGCGTGTGATTCCGAAGGACGGCCCCTCGGTGTCGCCCATGATCGCCAGCTCGGGCAGGTTGGTCTTACCGAGCATCACGGCGCCGGCGGCGCGCAGGCGGCGCACCAGCTCGCCGTCTCGGGCAGCAGGCGTGAGGTTGGCCGCCGTGCCCCAGGTGGTGACCTCGCCGGCCAGGTCCTCGGTGTCCTTGAGCGCGATCGGGACGCCGAGCAGTGGCCGCTCCCCGTCGTCCGTCCTGGCCGCGCGGCGCGCGTCGGCCTGGTCCGCGTCCGCCAGCGCGCGCTCGCGCAGCACGGTCCGGAACGCGTTCAGCTCGGGATCGAGGCGCTCGATCCGCTCGAGGTAGAGCTCGACCAGCCCACGTGACGAGACCTCGCCAGCGCGGACGAGCTCCGCCTGCCGGACGACGCCGGCGAATGCAAGCTCGTTCGGCGAGCTCATCGGGCGGCGAGTGTACAGACGGCCAATGCGGCCATTCCCTCGCCGCGGCCGACGAACCCCATGCCCTCATTGGTCGTGAACTTCACGCTCACGGCCGCGACGTCGAGGCCCGCGGCCTCCGCCAGGCGCCAGCGCATGGCGCCGCGCCGCGGGCCGAG
>Ga0081538_10004004_pt1 | contig 13722 bp, 9 predicted proteins | sample TabmetS5T2R1_FD_71022 | JGI IMG/M metagenome (GOLD analysis project Ga0081538, IMG submission 71022) | Tabebuia heterophylla rhizosphere microbial communities from the University of Puerto Rico - S5T2R1 | ecosystem: Host-associated > Plants > Roots > Rhizosphere ...
TACCCCTGCCTCCGAAAGTTTTCGCTGTGCTGCACTATCTGGTGACGCACCCGAACCGCCTGGTGACGAAAGACGAACTGCTCGACGCCGTCTGGCCCGAGACCGCCGTGAGTGATGCCGTGGTGCGCGTGGCCATTGGTGCCCTCCGCAAGGTGCTGGGTGATACCGCGCAGACGCCCCAGTACATTGCCACCGTGCCGCGGCGCGGGTATCGCTTTCTGGTGTCGGTGGCGGAGGATACCGATGTAGTATCGAGCCCCACCGGGCTGGCGACGCCCATAGCCCTGCAGCCGCCCATGGGAGAGCCGCCGGGGGCGCCAGCCACCCCGCTGCCGGACGCACTGGCTTCGCCCTCCCGTCTCGACGTGGCGCTCTCTCCAGGCGTTCTGCCGTCCTCGGAGGCGGAACGCCGCCCCCTCACGGTGTTGTTCTGTAACCTGGTCAACTCGACTACGCTGGCAGGTTGCCTGGACCCGGAAGACTTCCGGGAGGTGGTGCAGGCCTACCACCAGACCTGTGCCGAGGTGATTCAGCGCTTTGATGGCTATCTGGCCCAATACCTTGGGGATGGGGTGCTGGCGTATTTTGGCTACCCCGTAGCGCACGAAGACGACGCGCAGCGAGCCGTCCGCACCGGGCTCGGCCTGCTGGATGCCCTCGAGCCGCTCACCACTCGGCTGGCCCTACCCCCGGGGGAGCAGGTCGCTGTGCGGCTCGGGGTGCATACCGGCGTGGCCGTGGTGGGCGACGTCGGTGCAGGAGCCCGCTACGAGCCCTTGGCGCTGGGGGAGACGCCTAATATGGCGGCGCGGCTGCAGCAGCTTGCGGCGCCTAATACGCTGGTGATCTCCGCCGCCACGTATCACCTCATTGAGGGCTATTTCACCTGTGAAGTGTTGGGGGAGCAACCGCTCCGCGGCCTGGCGCAGCCTTTGCGGGGATATCGGGTCCTGGGGACCAGTGGGGCGCAGAGTCGTCTAGAGGTCGCGGCCAGCCGCGGCCTGACCCCGCTGGTGGGGCGGGTGCCGGAAGTGGGGCTGCTGGTAGAGCGCTGGGGGCGGGTCAAAGCGGGCATGGGCCAGGTGGTGGTGCTGACAGGCGAGTCCGGGATCGGGAAATCGCGCCTGGTGCACGTGCTGAAAGATCACGTCGCCAGTGAGGTGCATACGCGGTTAGAGTGCCGGGGGTTGCCCGACTACCAACACACTGCCTGGTATCCCGTCACCGAGCTCTTCCAGCGCTGGCTCCAGTGGCGGCCGGGGGAGGCGCCAGACGTCGCCCTTGAGCAGCTCGAGGCGTTCCTGGAGCAGGCGCACCTGTCGCTGGCTGAGACAGTCCCCCTGGTGGCCGCGCTCCTGGCGCTGCCGCTGCCGGCCGGGCGCTATCCTTCCCGGCCGCTGCCGGCAGAGCAGCAGCGGCAATACACCCTCGATACGCTCCTGGCCCTGGTGGGAGTGCTAGCCGAGCAACAGCCCGTACTCCTGATCGTCGAAGACCTCCACTGGGTAGACCCGTCGACCCTGGAACTGCTCACGCTCCTGATCGACCAGGTACCGACTGCGCGTATTTTCACGGTGCTTACGTGCCGCCCTACCTTTCAGCCTACCTGGGGCTTCCGCACGCATCTCACACCCATCGTCCTCAACCCTTTAACACCGCCGCAAGTCGAGGCGATGGTTGGGGGGGTGTTGCGGGGGCAGCACCTGCCCGCCGCGGTGCTGGAGCAGATTGTGGTGAAGACCGATGGCATCCCTCTATTTGTCGAGGAGGTGACCAAAGCGGTGCTGGAGGCTGGGTGTTACAGCGCCGTCCCGGAGCAGGACGCTGCGACCGGGTCGTTGCCGGCGCTGGCCATTCCCACTACGCTGCACGAGGCGTTGCTGGCTCGACTCGATCGGCTGGGGAGCGCCAAAGGGGTGGCGCAATTGGGGGCTACCATCGGGCGCCAGTTTCCCTATGCCCTGCTGCGGGCCGTGGCGCCCCTGGAGGACGGGCCGTTGCAGCGCGACCTGGCCACGTTAGTCGCGGCGGAGTTGCTGTATCAACGCGGACAGCCCCCGCAGGCCGTCTACATGTTCAAGCATGCCCTCATCCAGGAAGCTGCCTACGAATCAGTGCTGCAGCGCCGGCGCCGGCAGACCCACCAGCGCCTCGTCCAGATGCTGGAGGCACAGTTTGCCGAGATGGCGGCGAGCCAGCCGGAACAACTTGCCCACCATGCGCTGCGGGGCGAGTTGTGGGACAAGGCCGTGACCTATTTCCACCAGGCCGGGGCACAGGCGTTGGCTCGCTCGGCCAATCGAGAGGCGATGACGTCCTTTGAGCAGGCGCTGGAAGCCTTACGACACCTCCCCGACAGCCACGACACATGCGTGCAGGCCATCGATCTGCGCCTCGCTCTGCGCAATGCGCTCTGGACCCTGGGTGAGCTCGAGCGGCTCTTTGTCCATTTGCAGGAAGCCGAAGGGCTCGCCGAGGCTCTGGGCGACCCACACCGACTAGGGTGGGTCTCGGTCTATCTGCTCGCCCATTTTGCCCAGGCGTGTGACCCGGATCGCGCCCTCACGTCCGGGCAGCGCGCCCTGGCGCTGGCTACTACTCTGGGAGATATTGGCCTCACGGTTGCAGCGCAGCACTACCTGGGAGGTGTCTACCGCAGCTTGGGGGACTATCGTCAGGCGGTGGAGTGCTACCAAAAGAACGTGGCATGTCTGCACGGCACGCTGCTCCAGGAGCATCTTGGTCTGTCTGGTCTGGCCTCGGTGTTCTCCCGCAGTCACCTCGTCGTCTCCCTTGCCGAGTGCGGCGCCTTCACCGAGGGGCAGGCGCCCGCCGAAGAAGGGATACAGATTGCCGAGGCTGCCGAGCACTCCTATAGTCGCGTTATGGCTTATTGGGGCATGGGCTTTCGGGCACTGCGCCAAGGCGACCTCTGCCAGGCTATCCCCGTGCTCGAACGGGCCTTTGATCTCGTACAGGGGGCGTCCCTCCGGCTCCTCGTCCCCTTTGTCGCCGCGCCCTTGGGGGCGGCCTATGCCCTCGCCGGACGGACCGCCGACGCCCTGCCGCTGCTGGAGCAAGCGGTTGCACAGGCCGTGGCGATGCATTACATGTGGGACCATGCGCTCCGGACGGTCTGGCTGAGCGAGGCGTATCTGCGCGCTGGCCGGCTGGCCGAGGCGTCTACCCAGGCGCAGCGCGCCCGGGAGTTCTCCCGGGCGCATCAGGAACGAGGCCACGAAGCCTACGCCCTGCGGCTCCTCGGTGAGATCGCGGCGCAGCGCACGCCGCCGGAGATGGAAAAGGCCGAGGCCTACTACCAGCAAGCCCTTGCCCTAGCCGAGGAATTGGGCATGCGCCCCCTCCAGGCCCACTGCCACCGTGGCCTTGGCACCCTGTATGCCACGCGAGGCCAGCCGGAGCAGGCGTGCGCTGCGCTGTCCACCGCCATCGCGCTCTATCGCGCCATGCAGATGACGTTCTGGCTACCCCGGGCAGAGGCCGCGCTGGGGCAGGTGAGCGTCTGACGTATGGGGACAGGCAGGTTTGCCAAACGAGTCTACTACCACGCAGCTGAGAAGCGGACAGAAGAGCGAGGTGCCCACCGCAACGGGCTACCACTCCGGGTGGCCCGTTGCGGCAGCTTTACCAAAGCTGCCATTAGAGGCCTAAGAAGGCCTGGAGATAGCTAGAAGGGTACTGCCGTGCAAACAGCTCTGCTGGCGTCTCAAACCGGTGTGAGACAGCACAGAGATGTTGCCTATGGTGGGTTCTCCAGACGCGAAGGCACGCCACGTACTGTGCCAGGGTGCGCCAGAACCCCTGCTGGGCTCTGCGGGCGTGGAGCGGCTCTGTGGGGAGGTCATGTAGGTCGATGTGGTCAATAGGTATAGAGGTAGCAAGAACCGATGGCATGGCGATACTCCTTGTCCCAGGATGCGTGCCCATACACTATGGGGGCTGCCTCCTGCGGAGCATCCAGTACGCAGGCACTGGCGCAGCGTCGAGGGAGGGACAGTCCTCAATCAGCATTTCTAAAAAAAGTATCACCCATGAGGCAACAAAAGTAAAACTAATTGTTTTCATCGATAACAGAAAAAAGAATAATACGTGAATGCACCTACCGCCCATACAACCGCCTAGAACCATGCAGGCTTTACGCCACGCCCGCAACCATAGTGATATAATTACCATTTTATAGTGTCAACAAATCGGTGACAGAGCAGTTGCGCCGTATTCCTGGGGTACGAGAGATCAGTCATACGCTCTCCTCATCCGAGTTCTCGCCGGCGCGCCCGCGGCATGTGCACGCAGGCATTCCATGAAGGAAGCAGCATGAGCGAATGCATCGAAACCGATGTGCTGATCCTGGGCTGTGGTGTGGCGGGAGGGACGGTGGCCCTATGCCTGGCTGACGCCGGGATTCCGGTGACGCTCGTTACCCGGGCGGCTGATCCCCATGACAGCAATACCAACCTGGCGCAGGGTGGCATCATCTACAAGGGGCAGGAGGATTCTCCGGGCTTGCTGGTGCAAGACATTCTACGTGCCGGGGCCGGGCATACGAGTCGCAAGGCCGCTACACTGCTGGCCGAAGAAGGCCCAGGGCTGGTAGAGCGTCTCCTGCTGGAGCGCGTAGGAGTAAAGTTCGACCGTACCGCAGATGGGGCTTTATCCCTGGCCCTCGAAGGCGGGCACTCCCTGCCCCGCATCATCCACGCGGCTGATGCCACTGGCAAAGCGATCAGCACAGCGCTGGTGCGTGCCCTGCAGGCTCATCCCAACGTCACCTGGCTCGTCGGGCATACGGCCATTGACCTGTTGACGCCAGCGCACCACTCGTGCAACCGCCTGGACATTTACGCCCCGCTTTCCTGCGTGGGAGCCTATGTGTTGGACCAGGCCACGGGGCAGGTCAAGCGCTGCGTGGCACGGCACACTGTGCTGGCGACCGGAGGACTCGGACAGATTTTCTTGCGTACGACCAATCCTGCCGGGGCGCGCGGTGATGGGGTGGCCATCGCCTATCGGGCGGGGGCGCGCGTCATTAACATGGAGTTCGTGCAGTTCCACCCGACGACGTTTTTCCATCCGAATGCTCCCCATTTCCTCATCACTGAAGCTGTACGCGGCGAAGGCGGGCGCCTGGTGCATGCCAACGGCACACCTTTCATGCAGCACTACGACGCGGAGTGGCGCGATCTGGCCCCGCGTGATGTGGTGGCGCGCAGTATCTACCACGAGATGCTCAGCAAAGACCTGCCCAACGTCTATCTGGATCTGCGTTCGTACATCCCTGAACAGCGCATTCGCGAGCACTTTCCTACCATTTACGCGGAGTGCCTGAAGTATGGGGTTGATATTACGAAGGACCTCGTGCCCGTAGTCCCTGGCGCGCACTATGCCTGTGGGGGAGTATGGGTGGACAAGTGGGGGCAGACGACGTTTAGCGGGCTCTATGCGGTGGGCGAGGTCACGTGCACAGGACTGCACGGGGCGAATCGTCTGGCCAGTACGAGCCTCCTTGAGGGGCTCGTATGGGGCCAGCGCGTGGCTCACACCATTCAGACACATCTCCATGACCTGCCCCGCTTCCCTGCCGACAACATTCCACCCTGGCAAGAGGTGCGTCAGGGTACGCCCGACCCGGCCCTCATCCAGCAGGATATGAGTTCCATCAAACACATCATGTGGAACTATGTCGGCCTGGTACGCACCACCCCACGTCTAGAGCGGGCCCTGAGCGAACTGCGCCACTTGGAAACGGCCATCGAATGCTTCTATCGGGCTACCTCGCTCACCGATGGGGTCATTGGCCTGCGCAATGCCATACGCACGGCGGTCCTGGTGGCGATGGCCGCCTGGGAAAATAAGACGAGCATGGGCTGCCATTATCGGGAGTAATCATGCACCGGCACCAGGCAATGTTGGTCACGTTGACAAAGGTGTCATAAGCCAGGTAGAGTTCACCAACTTGCGCATTTCTCGGTACGGTGGCTCGCATGACGGGTGTAGGCAGGCCACCGGCCAACGCTGTAGGCTCAGCTTCCCAGGCCACGTTGAGGGTCGTTACATGCCCAACTTACCTACACTCCAAGGTCAGACTGTGCTGGATGTCGAGACACTGCGTCGTGATTTTCCCGTTCTGGCACGTCGCGTACACGACCGCCCGCTCGTCTACCTCGATAGCGCCGCGTCGTCCCAGAAACCTCTGCAAGTCCTTGACGCTGTGCGTCACTACTATCAAACCTCCCACGCCAATATCCACCGTGGTGTGTACGTCCTGAGTGAAGAAGCGACCCTCGCTTACGAGCAGGCACATGAGCGGGTGGCACACTTCATTCACGCCGACTGGGAGGAAGTGATCTTTACCAAGAACACCACCGAAGCACTCAATCTCGTCGCCTATGCCTGGGGGCTGCAGCACCTGCGGGAGGGCGACGAAGTCGTGCTCACGCAACTCGAACATCACAGCAATATCGTGCCCTGGCAGCAGATCGCCCGGCGCACCGGGGCGGTGGTGCGCTATATCCGTATCGATGCACAGGGGCGCCTGGATATGGAGCACGCCGCCACCCTGATTGGCCCGCGCACCAAAATGGTCTCCGTGACGCACGTCTCCAACGTCCTGGGCACCGTGAACCCGGTCGTCGAGTTGGGCAACATGGCCCATGCGCAGGGTGCCTTACTGTGTGTAGACGGGGCCCAGAGTATTCCCCACATGACGGTTGATGTGCGTGCCCTGGACTGTGATTTTTTTGCCTTCTCGGGCCATAAAATGCTTGGTCCGACCGGCATCGGCGGGCTATATGGCAAACGCCACATCCTGGAGCAGATGGAGCCGTTCCTCTGCGGCGGTGACATGATCAGCGAAGTGACCTTTGAGGGGGCCAGCTGGAATGATCTCCCCTGGAAATTTGAGGCTGGCACGCCGCCTATTGCGCCGGGCATCGGTCTGGCAGCCGCGGTCGAGTATCTGGAGGGCCTGGGCATGGAGGCGGTGCAGGCCCACGAACATCGCCTGGTGCGTTATGCTCTGGAGCAGCTGGGCCAGGCGCCTGATATCGAGCTGTACGGGCCAGAGGCCGAGGCGCGCGGTGGCGTGGTCTCTTTTAACATCAAGGACCTGCATCCGCACGATGTGGCTTCGATTCTAGACCAATGTGGTGTGGCCATTCGGGCTGGACATCACTGTGCCATGCCCCTCATGCGTGTCCTCGGCATCAATGGCACGTGCCGGGCGAGCTTTTATATCTATAACACAGTCGATGAAATCAATGTGCTCCTGGAGGCCATTGGGGAAGCGAGGAGGCTGCGACGGCGATGAGTTTTGAGATGTACCAGGACAACATTCTGGACCATTACGAAAACCCGTCCCACCAGGGTACGCTTGAGCATCCAACGTTCGAGATCCGCGACCTCAACCCCCTATGTGGAGACGAAGTGCGCATTCAGGCGCGCCTCGACGACGAGGGCCGTCTGGCAGCTGTGCGTTTCGAGGGCAAAGGCTGTGTCATTAGCCTGGCGTCCGCTTCCATGCTCATGGAAGCGGTCGAGGGAAAAACGCTCGACGAGGTCAAAAAGATGGGACGGCAAGATATGCTCGATCTGCTCGGGGTCCCATTGACCACGATGCGTGTGAAGTGCGCGATGCTGCCCTTACGTGCCTTGGAAAAGGCCATCCATCGCTACGAGGAGCAAGGGACGGTGCCGCCTCAGGTCACGTGACAAGCCTGTCTCTGTATGCTCGAGAGCCAACCTCCTGCATGTACGTCAAGGCATTGATTGCCAGTAGCTATACACTCATCTGGCCTATTATAGTACAGGGGTAAAGAGCACATGCCACACACCAAAGCACACAATCAGGTGATTCGTGAAGAGTTTACACGCCAGGCGACAGCCTACGCGGCGAATCCGGTGATTGCCGATCCTGAGCGTGTGGCCAGGCTCGTACACGCTGTGCGTCCTACCTCCCAGGACCGCGTGTTAGAAGTCGCCACTGGCCCAGGGTATGTGGCCATGGGGTTTGCTGCTGTGGCCCGTGAGGTCGTCGGGGTTGATCTCACTGAGGCGCCGCTGGCCATTGCCGAACAGCGGCGCCAGGAGCAGGGGCTGCACAACGTGCGCTTTCAACTCGCGGACGCCTCGCGCTTGCCATTTGCAGACGGTGAGTTTGATGTGGTCGTCTGCCGCCTGGCGTTTCACCACTTCGAACAGCCGCCGCGCATGCTGCGCGAAATGGTGCGTGTGTGTACCCCACAGGGGACAGTGGCGGTCGAAGATATCGTGGTGAGCGAACATGCCGCACGTGGCGCCTACCAAAATCACTTCGAGAACCTGCGCGACCCGTCCCACACTGCCGCCTTCTCTCTGAGCATGCTTCTCAAGCTTTGTACCGAGGCAGGTCTAGAGATCAGCCATGTCTCCACAGGTCATCTGAGCCAGGTCGTTGAGCGCTGGCTGGCCAATGCCCAGACGCCAGCCGACAAGGCAGTGGAAGTGCGACACTTGATCGAACAGGACGGGCTGCACGACCTGAGTGGCACGCAGCCGTTTCGGAACGCGGATGGCCAGTGGTGCTTTACCCAACGCACGGCCATTGTGGTAGGACGGAAGCTCCGTCCGGAGCTGCTCAGGGCAGCGGCAGAGGGCTCTTGAGGAGCACTGCAAGGGCTGCACGCATAGATAGATAGTCTCAGAGGAGAACGTTATGAAATTGGTGACTTTTACGCACGGGGGTAAAACTCGCATTGGCGCTGTGGTGGCAGAAGAGATCGTGGATGTGAGTGGACAGGGCCGCAACGTGCCGAGCGATATGGTAGCGTTCCTGGAACAGGGGGCGCCAGCCCTGGAGCAGGCGCGGGAAGCCTGTGCCTCAGAGCGGGGGCGTCTGGCCCTCACCGACGTGCAGCTGGAGGCGCCGATTCGCCGTCCTCCCAAAATTCTCGCCGTAGGGCTGAATTATCGTGACCATATCGAAGAGACCGGGCGCCCAATGCCAGAAGTCCCCATGATCTTCAACAAGCAGTCGACCGCGGTGAGCGGGCCTGGGGCAGCGATCTGGCGGCCGAAGGATTCGGTCGAACTCGATTATGAGGGCGAGCTGGGCGTGGTCATCGGCAAGCGCTGCCGGCGTGTACCCAAGGACAAGGCCGCCACGGTCATTGCGGGGTATACCATTGTCAATGACGTCAGCGTGCGCGACTGGCAGGCGCGCTCCGCCACCACGACCATGGGGAAATCGTGGGATACGCACTGTCCCATGGGTCCTTACATCGTGACCACGGATGAGGTGCCTGATCCGCACCGCCTTGATCTCAAGACCTGGGTAAATGGGGATTTACGCCAGAACTCCAATACGAGACATCTCATCTTCAACTGCTTCGATATTGTCGAACATCTGTCCACGGCCTTCACCCTCGAACCCGGGGATGTCATTGCCACGGGCACTCCCAGCGGGGTCATTTTAGGGATGGATCCGAAAATCTGGCTCAAGCCCGGCGATGTCGTGCGGATTGCGATTGACCAACTCGGGGTACTGGAAAACTCGGTGGTTGATGAGCCCGGCAGTACAGTGCAGTATTAATCTGCCGACGGGCATTGAAGGGTTCTCGGGCGTGCAGGGCAAGGCCCTGCAGCCCCCGCTGGTATTGTATAATGGCGCCGCGCAGTTACCCTGCCTCAGCTTGCGAACATACATGACCTCTCACGAACTAGCGGAGTCATACGATGCAAACATTAGACGTGGTGCGTATGGTGGTGCTGTGCGTCTGCTACGTTGCCACGGCGAAGTTTGGGCTCTCCTTAGATGCGGTGCACAATGTAGCTACGGCCGTCTGGCCTCCGACAGGCATTGCCTTGATGGCCCTGGTCCTGGGGGGCTGTGGCCTCTGGCCCGGTATCGCTGTCGGAGCTTTCCTCGTCAATCTGTGGGCCGGCGCGCCGGTGCCGGTGGCGTGTGGGATCGCCATGGGGAATACACTGGAGGCGCTGGTCGGCGCCCTGCTCCTCCAGCGCCTGGTCGGGTTCAGTCCTGCTCTCGACCGCCTCCGGGATGTCCTGGGCCTGGTCGTGCTGGCGGCCGTGCTCAGTACTGTGGTCAGCGCGACCGTGGGGGTGAGCAGCGGCTGGCTCGGTGGCATGATTCCTGCCACTACGTTCGGCAAAGCCTGGCGGACCTGGTGGCTGGGCGATGCCATGGGCAATCTGGTAGTGGCGCCGCTCCTCTTCGTCTGGAGCGGGCGCGAGCGTCTCTCCCAACCACGTCTGTGGGTCGTCGAGGCGGTCGCCGTGTGTGTGGCTGTCGGTGCCTTGAGCCTTCTCGTGTTCGGTGGTGTGGCCCCCTACATGATCGATTCCCCCTACATTCTCTTTCCCGCTCTGATCTGGGCGGCGGTGCGGCTGGGTCCCCCGGGGGCGATAAGCGCCATGGGTCTTGTCTCAGCCATTGCAGTCGGGGGGACCATACGGGGGGTTGGGCCCTTCGCCGGCCAGTCGCTCCACGAGAGTCTCCTGGCACTCCAGGCCTTTTTGAGCATCGTAGCGGTGACCACTCTGGTCTTAGCAGCCGTGGTGGCGGAGCGCCAGAAGGCGGATGCGGTAGCGCAGGAGCAGCGCGAATGGTTGGCCGTCACCCTGTCCAGTATTGGGGATGGCGTCATCACAACCGACATACAGGGCCGGGTGACGTTTATGAATCCCGTGGCGGCAGCGGTCACCGGATGGCCAGAAGCCGAGGCCTTGGGCAAGGACATCACGGAGGTGTTTCAGGTTATCAACGAGTATACCCGTCAGGTGGTCGAGAATCCCATCGCCAGGGTGCTCCACGAGGGCACGGTGGTGGGGCTCGCCAATCATCAACTGCTCATCGCCAGGGACGGTGTGGAACGCCCCATCGATGATAGCAGCGCGCCGATTCGCACCCCCCGCGGGTCTCTCCTCGGTGTCGTCCTGGTCTTTCGCGATATTACCGAACGCAAGCGTGCCGAGGAAACCCGGGCGCGCTTAGCCGCCATTGTGGATTCCTCCGAGGATGCCATCATCGGCAAGACCCTCGAGGGCCTCATCACCAGTTGGAATCAGGGGGCCGAGCGGATGTACGGTTATACGGCCAACGAGATCATTGGCCAGCCGATTGCGCTCCTGGCCCCGCCAGATCGTCCAGATGAGGTCCCCGACATCCTTGCCCGTCTCGCTCGGGGCGAAGCCATTGAAAACTATGAGACCCTCCGAGTCCGGCGCGATGGTCAGGTGATCCCCGTCTCGCTCGCCATCTTACCGCTCAGCGACCTAAACGGGGCGATCATCGGCGCTTCCACGATTGCACGGGATATCACCCTACAGAAGCAGGCAGAAGCGGAGGTGGAGCGCCGGCGACGCGAAACCGAGATGCTGGCCGACCTCGCCCAGAGCCTCAGCGCCTCTCTGGATCTTGATACGGTGCTCCAGCGCGTGGTCGCCGGAGCGCAGGAACTCTGCGCCAGCGAACGGGCCATTCTTATGCTTCGGGAACCTGACTCTGACGTCTTGACCGCCCGCTATGAGGTCGGTGCTCCTCATATGACTTATGCCGGCCTCCGCATTGAGCCTGGCAAGGGCCTGGGGGGGCAGGTGCTCCGCACCGCGCGTCCCTGGCGCACGGACCACTATGCCACCGATCCCCGCTTCAGCAAAGAATATATGGCCGGGGCGTGGGCAGAAGGGAACATCGCTGTGCTGGCCGTGCCGATCTTGACCGGCACGCGGGTCGACGGGGTATTTTACGTCTCCAACCCCCCGTCTCACCCCTTCACGGACCGGGACGAGGAACTCCTCGTGCGGCTCGCCACGCACGCGGCCATTGCGATCCAGAATGCCCAGCTCTACCGGCAGGCGCAGGAGGAACTCACGCAGCGCCGCCAGGCCGAAGCGCACCTCACCGCGTCCCTGCGCGAGAAAGAGGTCCTCCTCAAGGAAGTGCACCATCGAGTGAAAAATAATATGCAGATCGTCTCGAGTTTACTCGAGCTACAGTCCGATGTGATTGATGATGCTACCCTGCTGGCGCAGTTTCGCGATAGTCAGGACCGTATCCGCTCCATGGCCCTCGTCCATGAGACGTTGTATCAGTCGCAGGATCTCGCCCGGCTCGATCTCGCGCGCTATATCCACACCCTCAGCGCCCAACTCGTGCGGTCGTATAGGGTCGATCCGCAGCGCATTACTGTACAGATCCAGGTCGAACCAGTCATATTAGATGTTGATCAAGCGATCCCCTGTGGGCTCATTCTCAATGAGCTGCTGAGCAATGCCTTCAAATACGCCTTTCCCCAGAACCGTACCGGTGCAGTGCACATTGCCTTGCATGCCGACACCGCGCAGCATGCAGCGCTGGTGGTGCGGGATAATGGGATTGGGTTCCCGGACGAGATCGATTTCCGTCACACCGAGAGCTTAGGCCTGCAACTCGTTGCCATGCTCACCGAGCAGCTCCAGGGAACCATCGCGCTGGAGCGGGCCGACGGGACAATCTTTACATTGACGTTCCCGGTGCGCAATGTAGAGGCGTGAGGAGAGGCCATCGTCGCGTTTGACTTACGACTCCTCCAGGATTTTCTGGAGTGCAGCAGCGAGCTCGCGCTTGCCGTAGGGCTTCGCAAGCACTGCGCAGAAGCCATGGTTCGCGTACTCCAGGACGGCGGGATCAGTGGTAGAGCCGCTCGAGACAATAGCCTTGACGTGCGGGTCGATCTTGCGGAGGTGCACGAGCGCTTCCTGGCCTCCCATACCATCACGAATGATCAAATCCAGGATAACCACATCAAACGTGCGCTGACTTGCGTGCGCCTTTTGGTATAACGCGACGACTTCCTCACCATGCGAAGCATACTCTACTTCATAGCCCATACGACTGAGCACTCGGCCGGCGCTGTTCCTGATAATGATCTCATCATCCATGATGAGCACGCGACTCATAGGTGTTCCTTTGCGGTGCCTGGCAGGGGTAGAGGGTACATATGCCCTGAGCGCCATAGTATGGCTCAGCACTGGCTAGAGTGCAAGGGGCTTGGAAACGTCGACAGGGATATGCAGCGCTCGGCGTGCTCATTGTTCCCCCTTTACGAAAGGGAAGGTAGCAAAGGGGCCGGGCGAGTGACAAGCGCTAGCGCCTTTGGTACACTACGCGCCGTCTATCCCCAAGGGCACCAACGAGGAGGGTCCCGCTATGATTATCGATGCACATGCGCACTACACCAGCGCACCGCCTGAGCTGCAAGCCTATCGCGGCCGCCAGGTCATGAATTTGCGCCAGCCACCCCGGCCCCGGCTGCAGGTCAGCGATGAGCAGCTCGAGCGCTCTATGCGGAACCAGTTCAAACGTATGCAGGACAGCGGCATCGACCGGTTGCTGTTTTCGCCTCAGGCCTCGGCCATGGGGCATCACTTCGGCTCCGAACTGGTCAGCCGCTACTGGACGGAAGCCTGCAACGACCTGATTGCACGTATTGGCCGCCTCTTTCCGGACAAAGTCTCACCAGTGTGTCAGCTCCCCCAGTCGCCGGGGGTCAGCCCTAAGAGCTGGGTGGAAGAACTGGAGCGCTGTGTCAAAGAGCAGGGATTTGTCGCCTGCAACATCAACCCAGACCTGGCTGGAGGCGGCGAGCCCTTCACGCCCTCGCTGGGCGATGAATGGTGGTATCCGCTGTGGGAGAAGATGGTCGAGCTCGACATCCCCGGCACCAT
>Ga0081538_10004005_pt1 | contig 13721 bp, 15 predicted proteins | sample TabmetS5T2R1_FD_71022 | JGI IMG/M metagenome (GOLD analysis project Ga0081538, IMG submission 71022) | Tabebuia heterophylla rhizosphere microbial communities from the University of Puerto Rico - S5T2R1 | ecosystem: Host-associated > Plants > Roots > Rhizosphere ...
CGATCTCGGCCTGGCTGCGCGCCAGCGCCTGGGCGCCCAGCGCCGGGTCGACCGGGGCGCTGCCGAACGGCCGGGTGAGCTGCCCCAGCCCGCTCTTGATCAGCGCCCTCCAGTCGACCGGCTCGTCGCTCAGCTCATGCTGGTGGGGCGCCACCTGCTCGCCGTCGGCGTCGGCGCCGACCCACACGCCGTAGAGCTGGGCGACCTTCTCCTCCAGCGTCATCCGCGCCAGCAGGTCGGCGACCCGCCGCTCCGGCGGCAGCGCCACGTCCCGCCAGGGCGCCTCGGCGTCGGCCGGCCGCGGCCCGCCGGCCGCGCCGCGCTCAGCCCTTGACCGCACCGGTGAGGCCGCCGACGATGCGGCGTTCGGCGAGGACGAAGAACAGCAGCGCCGGCAGCATCGACAGCGCCGTGAACGCCAGGATCTTGGAGGTGTCCTGGGTGTACTGGGTGGACCAGTTGGCCACCCCCAGCGGCAGGGTCCAGCCGCCGGGGTCGTTGAGCACCAGCAGCGGCAGCAGGTAGGCGTTCCAGCTGGTGACGAACGCCAGGATCGACACGGTGACCAGCGCCGGCGCGGACAGCGGCAGCAGGATCCGCCAGAAGAAGCCGATGCGGGAGCAGCCGTCCATGGCGGCGGCGTCCTCCAGCTCGCCGGGGATGGCGCGCATGAACGGGCGCAGCACCACGATGGTGATCGGCAGGCCGAACGCGGCCTCCGGCAGCGCCACCCCCACCGGGTTGTCGAGCAGGCCGAGCTGGCGCAGCAGCAGGTACAGCGGCAGGATGCCGACCCCGACCGGGAACAGCAGCCCCAGGGTGAAGTAGGTGAACAGCGCCTCGCGGCCGCGGAAGGCGTAGCGGGACAGCCCGAACGCCGCGCCGGCGCCGAGCGCGACGGTGGCGGCGGTGGCCAGCAGCGCGATCAGCAGGCTGGTGCCGACCTGCCGCCAGAACGACCCCGAGCGCAGCACCTCCTCGTAGTTGGCGAACACCCACGGGTCGGGCAGCGCCACCGGCTGGGCCGCCACCTGCCCGGTGGTGCGGAACCCGCCGAGCACCACGTAGACCACGGGCACGACCACGGTCGCGGCCACCGCCAGCGCCAGCGCGTAGGCCGACGGGCGGGTCGCGCGCCGCGCCAGCGCGCTCATCCGGCCATCCGGGTCAGGGCGCCGGCGGTGTCGCGCCGCAGCACCAGCCGCTGGTAGGCCAGGGAGACGCCGAAGGAGATCAGGAACAGGATGACCGCCACCGCGCTGCCGTAGCCGAACTGGTAGCGCCGGAAGCCGCGGTCGACCATGTAGGTGGCCATGGTGCTGGAGGCGTTGGCCGGGCCGCCCAGCGTCATGATCCAGATGAGGTCGAACAGCTGGAGCGAGCCGATGATCGACAGGAACGCCCATACCCGGATGGTGGGGCCCAGCAGCGGGACGGTGATGTGCCGGAACACCCGCGGCTTGGAGGCGCCGTCGACCTCGGCGGCCTCGGCCAGCTCCCGCGGGATGCCCTGGAGGCCGGCCAGGAACAGGATGATCGCGAAGCCGATGTACTTCCAGGTGATCACCACGAACATCGTGTACAGGACGATCTCGCGGTCGGCCAGCCACAGCTGCACCAGGCCGCCGAGCCCGACCGCCTGGAGGGTGCGGTCCGCCAGGCCGTCGGGCTGCAGGATCAGCAGCCAGATCACCCCGGTGATGACCTCCGACAGCACGAACGGCGCGAACACCACCGTGCGCAGCAGGGCGCGGCCGCGCAGCCTGGCGTTGAGCAGCACGGCCAGGCCCAGCGCCAGCGGGAGCTGGAGCGTCAGCGACAGCACGATGATGATGGCGTTGTGCCGGATGGACCCGAGGAACGCCGGGTCCTGCAGCGCCCGCCGGTAGTTGTCCAGCCCGACGAAGTCGGTCAGCGGGCCGATGCCGTTCCAGCGGTACATGGCGTACCAGAACGCCAGCCCGATCGGCAGCAGCACGAACATCGAGTAGACCACCAGCGCCGGCCCGACGAACAGGGCCAGCTCGGCGTGCTTGCGGCCGGGCATCCGGCGGCGGCGCCGCACGGCCGGCCGCGCCGCTGGGGCACGGCCGGCCGCGGTGGGTGGCGCGGTGCCGACCTGCGTCACCGACTGGCCGCCGCCGATTTCACGGCCTCGACCACCCCCGCCGCGTCGAGCTGGCCGGCGAACTGCTGCGCGATGGCGTCGTTCAGGGCCTGGCCGACGCTGGTGGCGTAGGCGACGTCGAGGTAGGTCTGGATGTAGCTGGCCTGGTTGCGGAACTCCACCAGCCCCTTGAGGTTGGGGTCGGCGACGGCGGTCTCGGAGCCCTCCGCCACCGGCAGGCCGATGTTGAGCTCGCCGAACCGCTTCTGGTTGTCGACGCTCACCAGGAACTTGAGGAAGTCGACGCACGCCGGCGGGGCCTTGAAGGAGCAGGAGAAGCCGTCGCCGCCGCCGAGCGCGGCGTCGGGGTTGCCGGCACCGCCGCTGACCGCCGGGAACGGGAACCAGCCGAGGCCGTCGGGCACCTTCTTGTCGGGGGTGAGGGACTGCATGACGCCCGGGTTCCAGTGGCCCATCAGCTCCATGGCGGCCTTGCCGTTGGCCAGCAGGCCGGCGGAGCTGCCGGCGCCCTGCTGCGCCGGGGTGGCCAGGAAGCCCTTCTGGAACGGCTGCGCGTCGATGAGCTGCTTGACCATGTCGCCGGCCCGGGTCCAGCAGGGGTCGTCGAAGTTGTAGTCGGTCGCCGACCGCTGCATCACGTCCTGGCTGCACAGCCGCAGCGCGAGGTAGTCCCAGTAGAAGGCGTCGGGCCACTTGTCCTTGCTGCCGATGGCGATGGGCGCGGCCACGCCCGCCGACTTCAGCTTCTGCACGGCGCCGAGCAGGTCCTCGAAGGTCGCCGGCGGGGCGCCGATGCCGGCCTTCTGGAACAGCGACTTGTTGTACCAGAAGCCGACGATGCCGAAGGTGTACGGGATCCCGTACTGCCTGCCGTCGACCTGCCAGTTGTTGACCGCCGGGCCGAGGGTGCCGATCCACGGCCGCGACGCCTCGGTGAGGTCCTGGACCTTGCCGGCCGCCACCTGGTCGGCGAGCTGGCCGCCGCCCCACTGCTGGAAGATGTCGGGCGGGTCGTTGGACTGCAGCGCCACCGGGATCTTGGTGCTGAACTGCTCGTTCTGGAGGGGCTGCACCTCGATGGTGACGTTGGGGTGCGCCTGCCGGTAGGCGTCGGCGATCGACTGGTAGTAGGACTTGCCCGGGTCGGCGGTGGCGTTGTGCCACCAGGTCATGGTGACCGGCTGGTTGGGGTCGCCGCCGGGCTCGGCGGTCGGCGTGTCGGACCCGCCGCCGCACGCCGCCAGCAACAGGGCCACGCCGGCCAGCAGCGCGGCGGCCCTCCAACGCCTGGTGAGTGCCGTCATCTCGCGCCTCCAGTCTGCGCGCGTCCCGAAACTTTCGGTAGGCCCTCGATCTGTATCGGGAACACTAGGTCGGCACCCTGCCGCCGTCAAGGATGTAGACTCCAGCGCATGACCGTGTCGACAGAGCAGACGGGGGGCAGGCGCGGCGGCGTCACGATCGCGCGGATCGCCGAGGAGGCGGGCGTCTCGGTTCCGACTGTTTCGAAGGTCGTGAACGGCCGCACCGACGTCGCCCCCACCACCCGCAAGCGGGTCGAGGCGATCATCCGCAAGCACGGCTACCAGCGCCGGGCCGGCCAGCGCGCCGCCCCCTCCAAGCTGCTCGAGCTGGTGTTCCACGAGCTGGAGAGCGCCTGGGCGGTGGAGATCATCCGGGGCGTGGAGCAGGTGGCGCGGGCCAACGGCCTGGGCGTGGTCCTCTCGGAGCTGGAGGGCCGGCGGGTCCCGGGCCGCGGCTGGATCGAGGAGGTGCTGGCCCGCCGGCCGGCCGGGGTCATCTCGGTCTTCTCCGGCCTCAGCGCCTCCCAGTACGCCCAGCTCAAGGCCAGGGGCATCCCGCTGGTGGTGGTGGACCCGGTCGGCGAGGCCGGGCCCGAGGTCCCCTCGATCGGCGCCACCAACTGGCGTGGCGGGCTGACCGCCACGCGGCACCTGCTGGAGCTGGGCCACACCCGCATCGGCGTGATCGGCGGTCCCGAGCAGGTGCTGTGCAGCCGCGCGCGGGTCGACGGGTTCCGCGCGGCGATGGAGACCGCCGGGCTCCCGGTGGACCCCGACCTGGTCCGCTACGGCGACTTCCACGTCGAGGGTGGCTACCGGCACGGCAGGGCGCTGCTGGCGCCGGCCGGGCGGCCCTCGGCGATCTTCGCCGGCAGCGACCTCCAGGCCCTGGGGGTCTACGAGGCGGCCCGCGAGGCCGGCCTGCGCATCCCCGACCAGCTCAGCGTGGTCGGCTTCGACGACCTGCCGATCGCCCGCTGGGTCGGCCCGCCGCTGACCACCGTGCGCCAGCCCCTGGTCGAGATGGCCATGGCCGGGGCGCAGCTCATGCTGACCCTGGCCGCGGGCGAGCATCCCGTGCACCGCCGCCTGGAGCTGGCCACCAGCCTGGTGGTCCGCCACAGCACGGCGCCGCCGGCAGCAGGTGCCTGACGACCCCTCCAGGTGGCAGACTCCGTCCAGCCGCCGACCCCTGGAGCCCCATGCCGCGCCGCCGCCGTCGCTCCTCCCGCCGCTCCGGCTCGCTGAGCTACCTGCTGGTCGCCGTGCTGGTCCTCGGCATCGGCTACCTGCTGATCGACCGCGGCGTGCTGCCGTCGCCGACCAGCCCCACCACCACCCGGGGGTCGCCGGACGGCGAGCGCCCCGCCGACAACCGCGCGACCATCCGCCGCCTGGGCGGCAGCGTCGACTACGGCCGCGTCGACCCCGACAGCGGCCAGCGCAGCGGCGTGCGCGCCACCATCACCCCCGCCATGGTCGCCGCCGCCGAGCGCGACCAGCTCGGCTCCCCCGCCGACCAGGACATCCGCCCGCCCGGCTACGACCGGCTGCCGGCGCGCAACCGCGCCCGCGGGCACCTGCTCGGCCGCCAGCTCGGCGGCTCCGGCGCGGTGGCGGCCAACCTGGTCGCGCTGTACCAGACGCGCGCCAACAGCCCGGTGATGCGCGACTACGAGACGGCCGTGGCCGAGGCGGTGCAGGCCGGCGAGACCGTCCGCTACACGGTGCGGCCGCTGTACCCCGGCCGCAGCCACAACGGCGCGCCCAGCGCCATCCGGATCGTCGCCAGCGGCGACCGCGGCTTCCGCCTGGACGTCACCGTCGCCAACACCCCGGAGGCCGCCGTCACCGAGACCGTCGCCCCGTAGCCCGGACAAGGAGACCGCATGCTGGAGCAGCTCCGCCTGCTGCTGCCGCCGCCGGACGAGCCGCTGGAGCCGGCCCCACCGGGCGGCTGGGCCGAGGTCGAGGCCGCCCTCGGGACCGGGCTGCCGGACGACTTCAAGGCCTTCACCGAGCTGTACGGCTCCGGCAAGGTGGACGACTTCCTGTACCTGTTCAACCCCTTCGCCGAGGGGCAGGACGGCAACCTCCTCCACGAGAAGGACCGGGTGCTGGCCGCCTACACCCAGACCCGGGAGCGGTTCCCGCAGCGGCTGCCGCTGCCGCCGTTCCCCGAGGAGGGCGGCGTGCTGCCGCTGGGACGCACCGACAACGGCGACGAGCTGTACTGGGTGACCCGGGGCGACCCGGGCGACTGGCCGGTGGCGCTGCTGGAGTCGCGCGCCGCCCGCCAGGAGGTCCACCCCATGCCGGTGACCGGGTTCCTGGCCGCGCTGGCCGCCGGCGAGCTGGCCACCGCCATCCTCCCCGACGAGGTGGTCCACCGGCCGCGCCACGAGTTCGCCCCGTTCGGCTGAGCCGCCGCGGGGGGCCGGCACGCCCGCCTGTATCATCGCAACCTCGGGCTTCCACGGAGGTGAGCATGCCGCGCGAGATCGACCGGGAAGGCGTCCGCCGCCTCGCCGGCCAGGGCGCCCAGCTCGTCGACGTCCTGCCGGCGCACGAGTACCGGGAGGAGCACCTTCCCGGCGCCGTCAGCCTGCCGCTGCGGAAGCTGGAGGAGCAGGCCACCGACGTGCTCGACCGGCACCGCGCGGTGGTCGTGTACTGCTGGGACTCGGCCTGAGACCTCAGCGCGCGGGCCGCGTGGCGGCTCGAGAGCATGGGCTTCACCGAGGTGTACGACTACGTCGCCGGCATCCTGGACTGGCTGGCGGCCGGGGGGCCCATCGAGGGGACCAGCGCCGGGCAGCCCCGCGCCGGCGACGTCGCCCGCGGCGACGTCCCCACCTGCGGGCTGGACGAGCGCCTCGGCGAGGTGGCGGCCCGGGCGCACGCCGCGGGCTGGGACGCCTGCGTGGTGGTCAACCAGGAGCGGGTGGTGCTCGGCCTGCTGCGCGCCAAGGAGCTGGACGGCGACCCGGGCAGCCGCATCGAGGCGGCGATGCGGCCGGGACCGAGCACCTTCCGGCCGCACGTGCCGGTCGCGGAGCTGGCGCACTACCTGGTCGACCACGACGTCGAGAACGCGCCGATCACCACCTCCGACGGCAGGCTGGTCGGCCTGCTGCTGCGCGACGACGCCCTGCGGGCCGCGCACGGGCACCACCAGGCGGAAGGGGACGCGACATGACCCAGGCGGCACCCGTGGTCGACTGCGCCGCGTGCGGGAAGGCCATCGACGGCTGCGAGCTCTGCGAGCGCCCCGACTGTCCCACCGCCATCTGCTACCGCTGCCTCAGCGTCGCCCTCCGCCAGGCGAGCCCCGACCTGCACGACCACGGCGGCTGAGCGCTAGCCCCCGCCCTCGGCGAGCCCGTCCAGGCGCCGCCGGGCGCGGGACAGCGAGCGGCCGCGGCGCCGCAGGTCCTTCCAGGGGTCCGTCTCCTCGAAGCGGGGGAGCACCGACCCGATGGTGAACGCCGCGGGCCGCAGGGAGGGGTCCTCCAGCTCGCTCCAGTCCAGCGGCGTGGCAACGGTGGCGCCCGGCCGCGCCCGCACCGCGTAGGGCGGCACCGCGGTCTGGGCGTAGGCGTTGCGCATGACGTCCAGGTACAGCCGGCCCCCGCGGTCCCGCTTCCGCTGCTCGGTGGTGAGCCGGTCGGGGTGCCGCGCGGCGAGCACGGCGGCGACGTCGCGGGCGAACCGGCGGACGGAGTCGAAGTCCGCCCGGCGGTCCAGCGGCACCGTCACGTGGACGCCCTTGCCGCCGGTGGTCTTGGGGAACGACGGCAGCTCCAGCTCCTCCAGCAGCGACCGCAGCGCCAGCGCGGCCCGGCGGGCCGCCCCGAAGTCGTCGCCGGCCGGGTCCAGGTCGACGATGAGCTGGTCGGGATGGTCGAGCCGGTCGGACCGGGACAGGAACACGTGCGGGGTGATGCAGGCCTGGTTGGCCAGGTACACCAGGGTGGCGGCCTGCTCGCACACCACCTGCTGGAGCGTGCCGCCCTGCTTGTGGACCTTGACCCGGTCGATCCAGCCGGGGAAGTGGCCGGGCACGTCCTTCTGGAAGATCCGCTCGCCGTCGATGCCGTCGGGGTAGCGCTCCATGGCGACCGGGCGGCCGCGCAGGTGCGGCAGCATGCGCCCGGCCACCTGCTGGTAGTACTCGACCAGGTCGCCCTTGGTGATGCCGTCGCCGGGGTAGAGGACCTTGCCGGGGTTGGACACCCCCACGGTCCGCCGCCCGACCTTCACCGCCCGCTTGTCGCTCATCCTGGTTCCCCCACCTGCCGGATGGTCCGTCCCGAGACCACCGACTCCGGTTGGGTGTTGACCGGCTTGCGCCTGGCGTCGGCGTGCTCGTCGTCCATCTTCACCATGAGCCAGCGCCCGCGCGCGCCCTTGCCGATCCGGGTCAGGGCGTACCCGCCGCGCAGCTTGCGGCCCTCCAGCCACACCCGCACGTGGCCGTCCTCCACGGCCCGCTCGACGCCGGTCTCGCCGAGGTTCCGGTAGGTGCCGGTGTCCCAGACGATCACCGGCCCGGCGCCGTACTGCCCTTCGGGGATCACCCCTTCGAAGTCGACGTAGTCCAGCGGGTGGTCCTCGGTCGGCATCGCCAGGCGCTTGTCCCTGGGGTTGGTGGACGGCCCCTTGGGCACCGCCCACGACTTGAGCACCCCCGCCGCCTCCAGCCGCACGTCGTAGTGGAGGCTGGTGGCGTCGTGCTGGTGGACCACGAACCGCGGTCGCCGGCGCGAGCCCCGCCGCCGGCGGCCGGCGGGCTCCGGCGTCCGCGCCTGGTCCCGCCTGTCCCGGTAGGTCCCGAGCGTGTCCTTCTGTCGCTGCTTGGCCATGTGGGTGGTGTTCCCCGCCGCCGCGGCGGCTACCAGCGCCCGTTTCGGGCTGCGTTTCGCCGTGTACCAGGAACACCGGGACGGCAACCGACCCGGGGAGCGTGCGTGTGGAGAGGATCGCGACCGAGGTGCTGGTGGAACGGCTGGCCGACTGGGGTGTGGACACCGTGTTCGGTCTGCCGGGCGACGGCATCAACGGGATCATGGAGGGCCTGCGGCGCCACCAGGACCGGGTCCGCTTCGTGCTGGTCCACCACGAGGAGGCGGCGGCGTTCATGGCCACCGGCTACGCCAAGGCCACCGGCCGCCTGGGCGTCTGCCTGGCCACCTCCGGTCCGGGCGGCATCCACCTGCTCAACGGCCTGTACGACGCCAAGCTGGACCACGTCCCGGTGCTGGCGATCACCGGCCTCCAGGAGACCCAGCTCCTCGGCACCGGCTACCAGCAGGAGGTCCACCTGGAGCGGCTGTTCCAGGACGTGGCCGTCTACAACGCCCAGGTCCAGGTCCCCACCCAGCTCCCGGCCCTGGTCGACCTGGCGGTCCGCCACGCCCTGGCCCGGCGCGGCGTCGCCCACCTGACCATCCCCAACGACGTGCAGGAGGCCCCGGCCGACGCCTACCCGTGGACGTCGGTGGCGCCCGGCCGGCGGCCGGCCACCGCGCCGGTGTTCATCCCGGCGCCCGGCGTGCCGCGCCAGGAGGACCTGCGCCACGCCGCCGACCTGCTCAACCAGGGCGGCAAGGTGGCCATGCTGGTGGGCACCGGCGCGCTCGGCGCCCGCCAGGAGGTGCTGCAGGTCGCCGAGGCGCTGGCCAGCCCGATCGTCAAGACCCTGCCGGGCAAGGCGGCGGTCCCCGACGACCACCCGCTGACCACCGGCGGCCTGGGGCTGCTCGGCACCGCCGCCTCCGAGGAGGTCATGGAGGGCGCCGACACCCTGCTCATGGTCGGCAGCAACTTCCCCTACACCGCCTACCTGCCCGACCCCGAGCAGGCCCGCACCGTGCAGGTGGAGGCCGACCCGGTGCGGGCCGGCGCCCGCATGCCGACGCAGGTGCCGCTGGTCGGCGACGCCGCCGAGACCCTGCGGGCGCTGCTGCCGCTGCTGGAGCGCAGGCAGGACCGCGGCTTCCTGGAGGACGCCAGGCAGGCGATGAGCAGGTGGCGCAAGGCGCAGGCGGTCCTGGAGGACCCCGACCGCGACCCGGTCCAGCCGCAGTACCTGGCGCGGGTGCTGGACCGCCTGGCCGACGACGACGCCATCCTCGCCGCCGACTCCGGCACGATCGCCACCTGGGCGGCCCGCCACTACGACATCCGCGGCGACCGCGAGTTCTACCTGTCCGCCAACCTGGCCTCCATGGCGCCGGCGCTGCCGTACGCGATCGCCGCCCAGTGGGCCAACCCGGACCGCCAGTGCGTCGCCTTCGTCGGCGACGGCGGCATGGCGATGCTGATGGCGGAGTTCGACACCGCCGTCCGCTACCGGCTGCCGGTCAAGGTGGTGGTGTGCAACAACGCCTCCCTTGGGCAGATCCTGTGGGAGCAGATGGTGCTCGGCTTCCCCGAGTACGGCGTCCGCTTCCAGCAGCCGATGAGCTTCGCCCCGTTCGCCACCTCCTGCGGCGGCCTCGGCATCCGCGTCGAGAAGGCCGCCGAGGTCGAGCCGGCGGTCCGCGAGGCGCTCGACCACCCGGGGCCGGCCCTGGTCGACGTGCTGGTCAACCCCGACGAGCCGCCCCTGCCCGGCAAGGTCACCTACGAGCAGGCCAAGGGGTTCGCGCAGGCGTTCCTCCGGGGCCAGCCGCGCAAGGCGACCATCGCCTCGACCCTGTTCCGCGACAAGCTCGACCAGCTCAAGGGGTGATGCCCGCATGGCAGAGATCGGCTACTTCCTGTCCAGCGAGGAGCACGGCCCGGCCGAGCTGGTCCGCCAGGCCCAGCAGGCCGAGCAGGCCGGCTTCCGGTCGGTGTGGATCTCCGACCACTACCACCCGTGGAACGACCGCCAGGGCCAGAGCCCGTTCGTGTGGTCGGTGATCGGCGGCATCGCCGCCACCACCAACCTGCGGGTGACCACCGCCGTCACCTGCCCGACCGTCCGCATCCACCCGGCCGTGCTGGCCCAGGCGGCGGCCACCGCGGCCCTCATGCTGCCCGGCCGCTTCCTGCTGGGGGTCGGCAGCGGCGAGAACCTCAACGAGCACATCCTCGGCGACCGCTGGCCCAGGGTCGAGGTCCGCCTGGAGATGCTCGAGGAGGCCGTCGACGTCATGCGCAAGCTCTGGGTGGGCAGGCTGGCCAGCTACGACGGCCAGTACTACCGGGTCGAGAACGCCCGCATCTACTCGCTGCCCCCCGAGCGGCCGCCGGTGCTGATCTCGGGGCTGGGGCCCAAGTCGGTCAGCCTCGCCGCCCGCATCGGCGACGGCCTGATCAGCACCCAGCCCGACAAGGAGTCGCTGGAGCGCTACGTCGCCGAGGGCGGCGGCGGCCCCAAGCAGGGCGGCTTCAAGGTCTGCTGGGCGCGGGACGAGCAGGCCGCCCGCAAGACCGCCCACGAGCTGTGGCCCAACAGCCTGCTGCCCGGCCAGCTCTCCCAGGAGCTGGCGCTGCCGAGCCACTTCGAGCAGGCCACCCAGCTGGTCTCCGAGGACGCGCTGGCCGAGATGATCCCCTGCGGGCCGGACCCCGAGCGTCACCTCGCCAGCCTGCGCGAGTACCTGGACGCCGGCTTCGACGAGGTCTACGTCAGCCAGATCGGCGACGACCAGGCCGGCTTCTTCGACTTCTACCGCCGGGAGCTGGCCCCCCGCCTCGGCTGACCGCTCAGCCGGGCCCCGGAAGGTCCAGCTCGAACCAGATCGTCCGCCCGGCCGGGTCCTCGCGCACGCCCCAGCGGCTGGCCAGCTCGTGCACCAGCCGGAGCCCGCGCCCGTGCTCGGCCTGGACGTGGTGGACGCGGCGGCGCAGCCGGGCCGGCCCGCCGTCGTCGGACACCTCCACGTGGAGCCGCCGGCCCTGGACCGCGCAGGCGATCTCGAAGGCGCCGTCGCCGCGGCCGTAGGGCGCCTGGTCCAGCATGCTGGTGACGGTCTCGCTGACCAGCAGGCGGGCCGTCTCGCGCGTGTCGGAGCCGCGGGCCAGCAGCTCGGCGACGAAGCGCCGGGCGGCGGCCACCTGTTCGGGGTGCCGCAGGAACCGTCCGCGCTTCATGGGTGCCACAACCGCATGATCCGGTCCCATCCGGTCCTCCTTGGGGGGCGGAGGCCTGCTGAGTCGGCGTGGGTGGTTCATCTCCGCCGACGGCGCGGCCCAAACTCGCGCCGAACCGGTCGGATACGCTGGACGGGGATGACCGAACGCAACCACACGCGCGTCAACCGGGTGCTGTGGAACCGGGACGCCGACGACTACCAGCGCCGCAACGCGCCGCAGATCCGGCGGCAGGCGTTCACCGGCGACATCGCCTGGGGCCTGTGGGGCATCCCCGAGTCGCGGCTCGGCGTGCTCGGCGAGGTGGCCGGCAAGCACGTGCTGGAGCTCGGCTGCGGCGGCGCCCAGTGGTCCACCGCGCTGGCCCGCCGCGGCGCGCTGCCGGTCGGGCTGGACATCTCCGAACGCCAGCTCGGCCACGCCCGCCGCCTGCAGCGGGAGACCGGCGTGCGGTTCCCGCTGATCCACGCCGACGCCGAACGGGTGCCCCTGGCCGACGGCCGCTTCGACGTGGTGTTCGCCGACCACGGGGCGTTCTCCTTCGCCGACCCCTACCGCACCGTCCCCGAGGCCGCCAGGGTGCTGCGCCGTGGCGGGCTGCTGGCCTTCAGCCACATCAGCCCGATCTACGACCTGGCCGCGCCGGTGGACGCCGACCACGCCGGCGACCGGCTGGTGTACGACTACTTCGGCCGGCACCGGACCGTCATGCCGGACGGCACGGTGGAGTTCGGGCTGGCCTACGGGGCGTGGATCCGCCTGTTCCGCGACTGCGGGCTGGTGGTGGAGGACCTGATCGAGCCGCGGCCCGGCCCGGACGCCACCAGCACCTACCGGGACGCCGACGACCTCGCCTGGTCCCGCCGCTGGCCCTCGGAGTGCATCTGGCGGGCGCGCAAGGCGTGAGCCCCGTGGAGCTGCGCTACCCGCCGGCCCTGCCGGTCAGCCAGCGCAGGGACGAGATCCTGGCCGCGGTCCGCGACCACCAGGTGGTGATCGTCGCCGGCGAGACCGGCTCGGGCAAGACCACCCAGCTCCCCAAGCTCTGCCTGGAGCTGGGACGCGGCAGCGACGGGATGATCGGGCACACCCAGCCGCGCCGGCTGGCGGCGCGGACGGTGGCCGAGCGGATCGCGGCGGAGCTGGGAACGACGCTGGGTGGGGTGGTCGGCTACAAGGTGCGGTTCACCGACCAGGTCGGCGACCGCACCCGCATCAAGCTGATGACCGACGGCATCCTCCTCGCCGAGATCCAGCACGACCGGCTGCTGCGCCAGTACGACACGCTGATCGTCGACGAGGCGCACGAACGCAGCCTCAACATCGACTTCCTCCTCGGCTACCTGCGGCGGCTGCTGCCCCGCCGGCCCGACCTGAAGGTGGTCGTCACCTCGGCGACCATCGACCCCGAGCGGTTCTCCCGCCACTTCGGCGGCGCGCCGGTGCTGGAGGTCTCCGGCCGGGTCTTCCCGGTGGAGGTCCGCTACCGGCCGCTGGCCGACGACGGCGACCGCGACCAGACCCAGGCGATCTGCGACGCGGTCGACGAGCTGTGCGCCGAGGGGCCGGGCGACATCCTGGTGTTCCTGAGCGGCGAGCGGGAGATCCGCGACACCGCCGACGCGCTGCGGCAGCAGCGGCGCCGCGACACCGAGATCCTGCCGCTGTACGCGCGGCTGTCAGCGGCCGAGCAGCACCGGGTGTTCCAGCCCCACGCCGGCCGCAGGATCGTGCTGGCGACCAACGTCGCCGAGACGTCGCTGACCGTGCCGGGCGTGCGGTACGTGGTCGACCCGGGCACCGCGCGGATCTCCCGCTACAGCCACCGCACCAAGGTGCAGCGCCTGCCGATCGAGCCGATCTCGCAGGCGTCCGCCAACCAGCGCAAGGGCCGCTGCGGGCGCCTGGCGGCGGGGATCTGCATCCGCCTGTACGGCGAGGACGACCTGCTGGCGCGACCGGCGTTCACCGACCCCGAGGTCCTGCGCACCAACCTCGCCTCGGTGATCCTCCAGATGGCCTCGCTGGGGCTGGGCGACATCGCCGCCTTCCCGTTCATCGACCCGCCCGACCGGCGCAACGTCAAGGACGGCGTGCAGCTGCTGGAGGAGCTGGGCGCGCTGGAGCCGGCGGCGCGGCCCGGGCGCGGGCGGCTGACGCCGCTCGGCCGCAGGCTGGCGCGGCTGCCGCTGGACCCGCGGCTG
>Ga0081538_10004006_pt1 | contig 13720 bp, 16 predicted proteins | sample TabmetS5T2R1_FD_71022 | JGI IMG/M metagenome (GOLD analysis project Ga0081538, IMG submission 71022) | Tabebuia heterophylla rhizosphere microbial communities from the University of Puerto Rico - S5T2R1 | ecosystem: Host-associated > Plants > Roots > Rhizosphere ...
CCGGGTGCTGCGGCCGCTGACCTGGCTGCGCGGCCACCCCGCCCAGCCGGTGGCCCCGCAGCTGCCGGCGGCGCTCACCGGCGCCGACGTCGTCCACACCCATCATTTCCGGAGCGTACCCACCCGCCTGTCGGCGCTCACCGCCCGCGTCCTGCGGGCGGGCACGGCCGTCACCGACCACGGCCTGCCCGGCCGGACCTGGGGCGGGCAGGTCCACCGGCTGTTCGACCGCTACCTGGCCGTCTCGGAGTTCTCGGCCGGCCTGCTCGGCGCCCCCCCGGAGCGGACGCGGGTCATCTACGGCGGGGCGGACACGCGGCGGTTCGCGCCCGCGCCCGGCGGCGACCGCGACGGGGTCCTGTTCGTGGGCCGGCTGACCCCCCACAAGGGGATCGACCGCCTCCTCCAGGCCCTGCCGGCAGGGGCCGGGCTGCGGGTCGCGGGCAGCGCCGGCCACGACCCCCAGCTGCCCGAGCGGGACTACCCGGCGCTGCTGCGCCGGCTGGCCGCGGGTCGGGAGGTCAGCTTCCTGGGCCCGGTGGAGGAGGCGGCCCTGCCCGAGCTGTACCGCGGGGCCACGGTCCTGGCCCTGCCGTCGGTCGACCGCACCTGCTACGGCCGGCCCGTCCCGGTGTCGGAGCTGCTCGGCCTGGTCGCCCTGGAGGCCATGGCCAGCGGGACCCCGGTGGTGGCCAGCCGCATCGGCGGCCTGGCCGAGGTGGTGGTGGACGGCGAGACCGGGTTCCTGGTCCCGCCGGGCGACACCGGAGCCCTTGGGGACCGCCTGGCCCGGCTGCTGTCGGACCGCCGCCTGGCCGCCCGGCTGGGCGCCAACGCCCGCGACCTGGTCACCGAGCGGTTCACCTGGCGGGCCTGCGCCGAGCGCTGCCTGGCCGCCTACGAGACGCTGGCGTAGGCCACGGCGTCGGTGAGGCGGTCGACCACCGGGGCCCCGGTCGCCTCCAGCGCCCGCCGGTGATGGGAGCCCCCGTCGTAGAGCACGCAGCCGGCCCCGACCTCCTGGGCCGCCGCCAGGTCGTCGAGGCTGTCGCCGACCAGCAGCGCCGCCGACGCCTCCACCCCGAGGGCGTCCAGGTGGGCCACCAGGTGCTCGGCCTTGCCGCCGCCCCCCGGCACCCGCAGCCCGTCCACCCGCAGGAAGTAGCGGTCGATCCCCAGCCGCTCGACCAGCGGCACCAGGTCGCGGTGGCGCCACATCGACAGCAGCGACTGGCGCAGCCCGGCCGCCTCGGCCGCCGCCAGCGCCTCCCGGGCGTCGGGGGCCAGCTCCAGGCGCTCCACCCAGCCGGCATAGCTGTGGTGGTAGGCCTCGTCCAGGGTCTCCCATTCCCCCGGCTCGATCGCCCGCCCGGCCACCTGCTCGTAGAAGCGCTGCACCGGCCGGGTGAAGTGGGTCCGGAAGGTGTCGGAGTCGATGGGGCGCAGCCGCAGCAGGGCCAGGGCGTCGTTGATGGCGGCCACCACCGCGACGTGGTCGTCGACCAGGGTGCCGTTCCAGTCCCACACCACGTGCCGCCCCATGGCGGTCAGTGTAGGGCGCGCTCCGAGACGCGAGCTCTCGACTATATGTAGTAACACTATCTATAGTGTCACTATGCAAGTCGTCCTCACCTGCCACATCGCCGCCGGGCTGACCTGCGTGGTGACCGGCGCCCTGGCCATGACGGCGGCCAAGCGGCCCGGCCGGCACACCGCCGCCGGCGGCGTGTACATCTGGTCGCTGGCGGTGGTGGCCGCATCGGCCACGGTCATGGCCGTGTCGCGGCTGGCCCGGGACTGGCACCTGCTGCTGATCGCCGTGGTCGCCTTCGCGGCCGGCGGCCTCGGCTACCTGGCCCGGCGGCGTCGCCGGCGGGGTTGGCTGCGGACCCATCTGCTGGGCATGAGCGGCTCCTACATCGCGCTGCTCACCGGGTTCTACGTCGACAACGGCCCCAGGCTGCCCCTGTGGGATCGGCTGCCCCCGGTCGCCCTCTGGCTGCTGCCCAGCCTGGTCGGGGTCCCGCTGGTGGCCCGGGCCATGGTCCGGCGCCGCCTGCCGCTGCTCAGGCGAGCAGCCGCCGGGCGGCCAGGCAGCGGCGCGCCGCCCGGCCGGCCAAGGTGAGCCGGGTGGCGCTGGCGGTCGCGGCCGTGAGTGCCAGAGGCCAGGCCAGCCCGCCGGCGGTGAGCGCCCAAGCCAGCAGCCCCGACAGCAGCAGGAGGTCCCCGGCCACGCACAGCGCCGCCGCCAGCCCGGCCGCCGTCGGCGCCAGCCGCGGCCCGGCCGGCAGCCAGCGCGACAGCCGCCCGCTCGCCAGCACCGACACCAACGCGGCCGGCACGGCCATGGCCAGCACCACCGCGAACAGCGCCGGGACCAGCGCCAGCCCTGGCGGCGCCCGCCCGACCCCGGCCCCGCTGGCCGCCGCCATCGCCAGCCAGACCGACCCGACGAGGGGCCCGGTGGCCAGCAGCCCCAGCCCGACCCGGCGGCCGGTCGCGGTGGCCAGCTCGGCCCTGAACCCGGCCGCCAGCCGCCGGGCGTCGCCGAACTCGACCACCGCCGCGCCGGCCGCGGCCACCGGGGTCGCGCCGCGCCGCTGGTGGGCCGCGGTCGCCTCGACGAGTCCGTCGGCGACCTCGGCCACGATGGCGGCCCTGGCCGACCTGGGGCCGGCCAGGGCCCCGGCCAGCGCGGCCAGGTAGCCGTCGAGCGCGCGGCGGGCGGCCGGGTCCAGGGACGGGAGGGTCAGGCCGGGGCCGCCCACGGCCGCCCCTCCAGCAGGGCAGACACCGCGCCGGAGAACTCCCGCCACTGCGACCGCTCCGCGGCCAGGGCCCGCCTCCCGGCGCCGGTCAGCTCGTAGGTGCGCCGGCGCCGCCCCGCCTCGGTGGACCAGCGGCTGCGGACCATGCCGGCCCGCTCCAGGCGATGGAGGGCCGGATAGACCGTGCCCGTGGGCAGGTCGAACCGGCCGCCGCTCCCGGCCCGCACCGCCTCCATCACCGCGTACCCGTGCCGGGGCCCGTCCTCCAGGGTCGCCAGCAACAGCCCGTCGAGATGGCCCTTGAGCACCTCCGCCCTCATGGGTAGCAATACTACATCTCTATCCGGTCGGCCTCGGCTGACCGCGGGGCCCCGCCTCAGGGCGTGGCCCCCGGCGGGCCCAGGACGACGTCGCCGAGCTCGGTGGTCACCTCCATGAACAGCTCCAGGTCGGGCTCGGTCTCCGGGGTGGCCAGGTGGGCGGGGGTGCCGGTGCGGGCCACCAGCTCGGCGAACCCGGCCGGCGAGCTGATGAGGATGGCGTGGGTGTCGGTGGCGCCGCCCTGGACCATGTGGGGGACGTTCAGCGGGATGTGGTAGTAGCCGCCGGCGCCCACGGTCAGCTTGTCGGGGCCGACCCAGACGGTGAGGGCGCCGGAGATCACGTACACCCGCTCCTCGTAGCGGGTGTGCAGGTGCAGCGGGGTCGCCGAGCCCGCGGGAAAGACGCTGTCGATCAGGTCGTGGCGGCCCTCGGTCTCCTCGGCGGTGGTCAGGATGGTGATGCGGGCCCGCTCCGGGCCGAGGACGAACTGGCGCCCCCGGGTGACGGGCCGGTCGGTGGTCGGCTGGCTCATGTCGGCTTCCTCCTCCAGATGGGTTGCGGTGCCACCCGGACGAGGGTGTCGGAGGTCCGCTCCGGGGCCAATCCCCCGATCGGGGGGTTGCGGCCCGCGCCCCACTGGCCAACCATGGCGGGGTGCTCGTGACGATGCCCGCCGAGATCCGGCGGCGGCGTGACCAGCTCGTGCTGGCGGTGCAGCGCGTCGACGACGGCGTCGCCGTGTTCGCGGCCGCGTCGGCCCGCCTGCGCCGGCTGGTGCCGTTCGACGCCGCGGTGTGGCTGACCACCGACCCCGGCACCGGGCTGCCCACCGCCCCCACCCTGGCCGACAACCTGGAGCTCGACGGCGAGCGGGAGCAGTGCTCGGCCATGTGGCGTCGCGAGCTCCTGGTCGCGGACGTCAACCTGTACCGCGACCTGGCCCGGGCCGAGGTCCCGGCGGCGGCCCTGCGGGCAACGGTCGCCGACCCGGCCCAGAGCGCCCGCTACCGGGAGTTCCTCGATCCCCAGGGCTTCAGCGACGAGCTGCGGGCCGTGCTGCGGGTGGGCGACAGCCCCTGGGGGGCCATCAACCTGTTCCGCCGCCGCGGCCAGACCCCCTTCACCCAGGCCGAGACCGAGCTGGTGGCCGGCTTGTCGGCCCCGCTCGGGGAGGCGCTGCGGGTCCGCGCCCGACCGGCCGACCCGCCCGGCGGGCTCGCCCCCGCCGGCCGGCCGGGGCTCCTGCTGTTCGACCGCGACGGCGCCCTGGTCTCGGCCAACGCCGAGGCCAGGGCCTGGCTGGCCGAGCTCCCCGCCGACCAGGACCTGCCCAGCGACCTGGAGGTCGGCGTGCCCATGTGGCTGCTGGGCACGGTGTTCGGGGCCCTGGCGGTGGCCCGTGGCCGCGACGACGGGACCGCCCGGTCCCGGGTCCGGACCCGCCGCGGGTCGTGGCTGGTCTGCCACGCCTCCTGCCTGCGCGACGCCGGCGGCGCCCTGACCGGCATCGCCGTGGTCATCGAGCCGGCCAAGGCGACCGAGATCGCCCCCATCATCGTCCAGGCCTACGACCTGACCGACCGCGAGCAGCAGATCACCCGCCTGATCGCCCGCGGCGCCGGCACCGCCGAGATCGCCGGGGAGCTGTACCTGTCGGCGCACACCGTCCGTGACCACGTGAAGGCGGTCTTCGCCAAGGTCGGGGTGTCGAGCCGCGGCGAGCTGGTGGCCAGGCTGTTCGCCGACCACTACGAGCCCGCCCACCTCCAGGACGCCGTCCGCGTCTCCGGCAACTGAGCGGACGGCTGATCATCGGTTCCTTCCGACCAGGACGTAGGTGACCATCTCGCCCATGCCCCTGACGGGGATCGGTCCCCGCCGCTGGAACCGGTAGCCGTCCCGGAGCCGCTGGTAGGTGCGCTCGGTCACCTGGATGCAGCCGGCGATCCCGTGGGACTCCATGCGGCTGGCGGTATTGACGGTGTCGCCCCACAGGTCGTAGCTGAACTTGGCCGTGCCGATCACCCCGGCCTCCACCGGGCCGGTGTCGATACCGATGCGGACCTGCAACGGCTGGCCGCTAGGATCGGCGCGGCGGGCCACTTCCACCTGCATCGCCAGCGCCATGTCGGCGATCGCCTCGGCGTGGTCGGGGCGCGGGGTGGGTAGCCCGCCGGCGACCATGTAGGCGTCGCCGATGGTCTTGATCTTCTCGAGGCCTTGGCGCTGGGCGAGCCGGTCGAACGCCGAGAACAGCTCGTTGAGGGTCGCCACCACCTGCGCCGGGCTGGCCCGCTGGCTGCGCCGGGTGAAGTCCACGATGTCGGCGAACAGCACGGTGACGTCGGGGAAGGCGTCGGCGATCACTCCCTCGCCCTGTTTGAGGCGGGCGGCGATCGGGGCGGGCAGCACGTTGAGCAGCAGCCGCTCGGACCGCTCCTGCTCCAGCTGCAGCGCGCGGCGGCTGCGCACCGCCTCTCCCAGCACCAGCACGGCAGCGAACATGGCCGCGTTCGACACCGCCTCCCCCAACAGGGTCAGCGGCGGTTGCGTCGGTGCCGACAGCTGGAAGACGGCGTAGGCCAGCGGCCCCAGGACGTACCAGGCGGCGATCAGCAGCGACCAGCGGCGATGGCCGGCGGCCCAGGCGGTGGCCAGCGCCACCGACAGCGGGACCGCGGGATAGATGCTCGTGTCCTGAGACAGGTAGTAGATCTGCAGGGCAGCCGACGACGCCAGCAGCACCGCCAGGGGCCAGCGCCGCCGGACCAGCGCCAATGCGGCGATGCTCAACCCGCACGCATAGGCGAACGCATCCGGTCGGGTGCCCGGCCCTGGGGCCACGCGGATCTGGATCGTGATCGCGACCGCCAGCGCCACGGCCAGCCCCGCGTCGACCACCGGTGCGGGAATCCGCCGCAGCCGCTGCCACAAGGACGTCACATCCAGGCCAGCACCTCATCCAGATCCACTGGATGAACCTAAGCTCGCCCCCGCAGCCTGGCAACGTCACCGAGCGGGACCCGTGGCCTGACCCGACCGCGATATCGCAAACGTCGGCGAGGTCGCCGCTGGCCGGCGGGAGCTTGCTCAGGTTAGGCTGCGTGGCGCCGGCCGTCCATGTTGAAAAGGGATACTTCAGCGTCGACGCGGCCCAGGACACCGCGGGCATCGCCCACGGCTTCGTCCGGCTGGGCGGCGGCGTCTGGGACGGCGCCTTCGCCTCGCCGGCCGGCGTGCCCCGGTTCCAGTTCCTGGTCGGCCTCGCGCCCCGCGCCGGCAAGGCGACCGCCCTCAACCTCAGCATCACCTCCTCCACGACCAGCCCGGGTTCGCCTTCGACGGCGCGCTGCGCGACATCGCCCGCACCCGGGACGTGGCCACCGCCCGCTGGGTGGCCAAGACCCTGCAATATCCCACCACCGACCCGCGGCTCTCCGGCCCGGGCTGGCCCTGGGGCCTGACCCTGCGGCCGGTCCTGATCGCGGCCGCGGCCATCGCCGCCGTCCTGGGTATCCAGTACCTTCGCCGGCGAGGAGGAGGAGACCATGCGAGAGCACGTTGAGTCGTTCCCGACCGACCCCTCGGGGCTGCCCGAGGCCGGCCGGCCGCAGCTGCTGGAGCTGGCTGACGGCGACACGTTGGATCTGCGGGTCGGGCCGGTGGCCAAGCGGCTGGGCGAGACCACGGTGCGGATGCTGGGCTACAACGGGTTCCGCGCCCGCGCCCGCGCCGCAACCCTCGCTACGAAAGGAGTCCACCGATGAAGGCGATGGTGCTGGTGGCCGTCGCGCTGGTGTCCCTGTCGGGCCCGGCCGCCGCCCAGCAGAGCGAGCTTGGCGGGAAGGTGCGGTCCGGCCGGGAGGTGACCATCCCCGCCGGCGAGACCGTCCAGGGTGACCTGATCGCCTCCGGGGGGACCGTGCGGGTCGACGGCCGGGTCGACGGCGACCTGGTGGCCAGCGGCGGCCAGATCGTGGTGGCCGGCGCGGTCACCGGGGACGTGCTGGCGGCCGCCGGCAGCACCACCATCTCCGGCGAGGTCGGCGGCGACCTGCGCGCCGCCACCGGCCAGGCCCGCATCGAAGGGCGCGTCGGCGAGGACGTGGCCCTGGGGGCCGGGCAGGCGACCGTCACCTCGGGGGCCCGGATCGGCGGCGACCTCATCTTCGGCGCCGGGCGGATGCAGATGGACGGCGCCGTCGCCGGCAGCGTCCTCGGCTCCACCGGCAACTACAGCAAGGGCGGCTCGGTCGGCGGCAGCGAGCGGGTCAACATCCAGCAGCCCGAGGAGGCGCCGGCGCCCACCCTGGCCGACCGGGCGGTCGACGTCGTGCGGCGCTACGTGAGCATCCTGGCCGTCGGCGTCCTGCTGCTGTGGCTGCTCCCCCGGGTGCTCCGCGGCGCCGCCGCGGCGGCCCGGGAGCGGGCGCTGCTCAGCCTCGGGGTCGGGCTCCTAGGCTTCATCGGCGTGATCGTCGCGCTGGTGCTGCTGATCCTGGTCACCGTGCTGGTGGCGATCGTCCTGGCCCTGGCCGGGCTCGGCTCCCTGACCGGGCTGACGGTGTACGGCGGGCTGCTGGTCGCGGCGATCATCGTCTTCCTGTTCGTCCTCGCCGTGGCCTTCGCCGCGCAGGCGACCGTGGGCCTGGCCCTGGGACGGCTGCTGCTCCGCAACGACGGCCGCTCCTTCGGCAGCTGGCTGGGCGCGCTGGCCCTGGGCGTGCTGGTGGTGGTGCTGGTGGCGGCCATCCCGGTGGTGGGCGGCTTCCTGGAGGCGCTGGTGGTGCTGCTGGGGCTGGGGGCGCTGCTGCTGATGGCGCGCGCCGGCCGCCCCCAGGTCGCCCAGCCGTCGGCCTGACCCGCCGGACCGGAGAAGAAGGAGGCCCCGTGTCCGCGACCGTGCTCTACATGTCGATGTCTCTCGACGGGTTCATCGCCGGGCCCAACGAGGGACCGGGCAACGGGCTCGGCGACGGCGGGCACCGCCTCCACGAGTGGTTCTCGACGGATGCCGACGCCGACCACAAGGGAGTCCCCGGCCGTCTGTCGGGCGTCAACGGCCAGATCTTCGACGAGCTCATGGCCACCGGGGCGGTCGTCGCCGGCCGGGGCACCTTCGGGCCGGCGGGCGGCTGGGGCGGTGACCACCACGACGGCGTGCCGATCTTCGTCCTCAGCCGCCATGCGCCCGACAGCGAGCCGGGGCAGTGGCCCCTGGTCACCTGGGTGAGCGACGTCAGGACCGCGATGACCCAGGCCAAGCAGGCTGCGGGCGGCAAGAACGTGCTGGTCCACGGCGCCGGAACCGCGCAGCTCGCCCTCGCCGCCGGCGTCCTCGACGAGCTCGAGATCCACCTCATCCCGGTGCTCCTCGGCCAAGGCCGCCGTCTCTTCGACCACCTCAGTCCCGAGCACATCGAGCTGGAGCGCACCCGGATCCTCGAGGGCGAGGCCGGTGTCACCCACCTCCACTACCGGGTCCGGCGATAGCCTAGGGCTCCGGTCCGGCGCCGCGGAGGACCGAGCGCAGGTGCTCGGCGCTGGTCCAGACGTCGGCCACGGGGCCCTCGTCGTGGGGCTCCCCGGTCAGGATGGTGTCCTGCTCCAGCACGTACCAGCCGCGGTAGCCGCTGGTTCCCAGGGACTCGACGATCGCCGCCACGTCCACGTCGCCCGACCCGAGCGGACGGTACATGCCGTCGCGCACCCCCTGGGTGTAGGTCAGGTGGCCGTCCTGGACCCGCCGGGCGAGGCGGCCGTCGACGTCCTTGAAGTGGACGTGGGCGATCCGCTCGGGCGCCTGGCGGGCCACCTCGGCCGGGTCGGTGCCGCCGATCAGCAGATGCCCGGTGTCCAGGCACAGCGAGATCTCCGAGCCCTCCAGCACCCGCCGGACCTCGGGGCCGTTCTCGACCATGGTGCCGACGTGGGGGTGCAGCACCGCCCGGACCCCGCGGCCGGCGGCCAGGGTGGCCAGCCGGTCCAGGTTGCCGAGAAGCACCCGCCAGCCGTCGGCGTCCAGCTCGGGGCGGCTGTCGTAGCCCTCGGCGCCGGTGACCGCCGACAGCACCAGCACGCCGGCGCCCGAGGCGGCGTAGCCCTCCAGCAGCCGCTCGACCTCCGGCGCCGGGTCGTGGTCGGCGACATGGAGGAGCAGGGGGGTGAAGCCGCCGATGGCCTGGAGGCCGTGGCGGTCCAGGACCCGGGTCATGGCGTCGGGCCGGGCGGGCAGGAACCCGTCGGGGCCGAACTCGGTCGCGGTCAGGCCGACCTCGCGCATCTCGGCCAGCACCCGCTCGGGGCCCAGCTGGTAGCCCCAGCCGGGCACCTCGCACACCCCCCAGGAGATGGGGGCGCCGGCGATCCTGGCCTCGGCGGCGGGCGGGTCGGTGGTGGTCATGCGCGCACCTCCTCCATCCGCACCGGTCGGTGCTCCTTCAGGGACAGGGTGCAGGCCTCGGCGATCCAGCCGGCCTCCAGGGCGTCGGCGACCGTGCACGGCGAGGGCCGCCGCCCGGCCACGACCTCACCGAAGGCCTCCAGCTCGGCCCGGTAGGCGGGCAGGAACCGGTCCATGAAGAACTGCCAAGGCTCCCCGGAGGGGAAGCTGGCGCCCGGCTCGACCGAGCGCAGCGGCAGGCGGTCCTCGAGGCCGACGGCGATGCTGTCCTTGGAGCCGTGCAGCTCCATGCGCACGTCGTGGCCTCGCGGGTTGTAGCGGGTGTTGGACACCAGCACCAGGGTGCCGTCGTCCAGGGTGAGCACGGCCGCCGAGGTGTCCACGTCGCCGGCCCGGGCGAACAGCTCGTCGCCGCGGTTGCCGCCGGCGGCGTACACCTCGGCCACCTCACGGCCGGTCACCCAGCGGATGGCGTCGAAGTCGTGCACGCTGCAGTCGCGGAAGATGCCGCCGGAGACGGCCACATAGGCGGCCGGCGGTGGCGCCGGGTCCAGGGTGGTCGAGCGCACCGTGTGCAGCCAGCCAAGCTCGCCCGAGGCCACGGCGGCGCGGGCGGCCGAGAAGGCGGCGTCGAAGCGGCGCTGGTAGCCGATCTGGACCGGGACGCCGGTCGCCTCGACCCGCCGCTGCACCTCCAGGCCCTCGGCCATCGTCTTGGCGACCGGCTTCTCGCAGAACACCGGCAGGCCGGCCTCGACCGCGGCCAGGATAAGCGTCGGGTGGGCGTCGGTGGCCGCCGCCACCACGACCCCGTCGACCCCGGCGGCCAGCAGCGCCTCCGGGCTGTCGGCGGCCTCGGCGCCGAGCCGCTCGGCGACCTCGGCGGTCAGGGCCGCGACGGCGTCGGTCACGACCAGCGAGTCCACCGCCGGCAGGTCGGTCAGAGTCTGGGCGTGGAACCCGCCGATCCTGCCCAACCCGATCAGGCCAAGCCGCATGGTGCGCGCCTCCTCTCAGTCCAGACCGCCGAAGACATTCTGGTCCCAGTCGATGACCGACCCCGTGACCACGCCGCTGCGGTCCGACAGCAGAAAGACCACGAAGTCGGCGATCTCGTCCACCTGTCCGAGCTTGCCCATGGGCAGGGACCTGGCCGCCCGCTCCCGCCAGCGGTCGTCCGCGGCATGGAAGGCGCGCTGGGTGGCGTCCTCCCCCTCGGTCTCGGTCCAGCCGATGTCGAGGCCGTTGATGCGGATGCGGTCCCAGCGGTGGGCGTGGGCGGCGTTGCGGGTCAGGCCGGCCAGGCCGGCCTTGGCCGCGACGTAGGGGGCCAGGTACGGCTGACCACCCAGCTCGGACGAGGAGATGATGTTGACGATGGCGCCGGGCACCCGGCGGGCCAGCATGTCCTGGACGGCGGCCTGCATCAGGAAGAACGGCGCCCGCAGGTTGACCGCGATGTGGGCGTCGAACAGCTCCGGGGTGGTGTCGAGCAGGCTGCCCCGTGCGGTCAGCCCGGCCGCGTTGACCAGGCAGTCGACCCGGCCCAGCTCGTCGACCACGGTCGCCACCGACCGGCGGGCCTGGGCGACGTCGGCCACGTCGGCCTGGACGAACCGGGCCGTGGCGCCGTCGGCGGTCAGCTCCGCGGCCAGGGCCTCGCCGGGCTGGCGGCGCCGGCCGGTGACGGCGACGGCCGCGCCCTCGCGGGCCGCGGCCCGGGCGACCCCGGCCCCCACGCCCTGGGTGCCCCCGCTGACCAGAACGACCTTGTCGGTGAGCAGTGCCATGTCACGCCTCCTGGGGCTCCCAGTCGGGGTTGGCCAGCGCCGCCGGGCGGCGGCCGGCGAGCACGTCGGTGACGCCGCGGGCGGCGGCGGCGAAGGTGGCGGCCGTGGCCCGGCGGGTCAGGCCCATCAGGTGGGGGGTGAGGACGACGTCGGGACGGTCGAACAGGGGATGGTGCCGGGGCGGCTCGGGATCGAACACGTCCAGCCCGACCCCGCCCAGCCGGCCCGATTCCAGGGCGGCCAGGGCGGCGTCCAGGTCCAGCAGGCCCCCGCGGCCGCAGTTGACCAGGATCGCCCCGGGCCGGACCCGGGCCAGGAAGCCGGCGTCGACCAGGTGGTGGGTGGCCTCGGTCAGGGGCGCGTGCAGGGTCAGCACGTCGCTGGCCCCGGCCAGCTCGCCCAGGTCCGGGCAGGCGACGTCGGCCGGGGGCGGGCTGACCGGGTCGTGGGCCAGCACCCGCATGCCGAACGCGGCCGCCAGCTCGCCGACCCGCCGGCCGATGCGCCCGTAGCCGACGATCCCGAGCGTGGCCCCGTCCAGGTCGCCGACCGGGATCCGGCCGCGCTCGGCCCAGCCGCCGTCGCGGACCAGCCGGGTCAGCGGCGCCAGCCGCTTGACCAGGTGCAGGACGTGGGCCAGGACGCCTTCGGCGACGGCCCGGGTGCCGCTTCCCGGGGTGATGACGACGGCGATGCCGCGGGCGCTGGCCTCGGCCACGTCGACCAGGTCGACCCCGACGCCGGTGCGGGCCAGCACCCGCAGCCGGGGGGCGCGGGCCAGCAGGGCGGCGTCCACCACCGCGTCGGCGCGGGCGATCGCCCCCTCGGCGGCGGCCAGCTCCTCGGGGCCGGGCCGGGCCACGAACTCGACGGCGTCGCCGAGGACGCCGGCGACCAGGGCCGCGTCGACGGCGCCGAGGGCGACCACCACCGGCCGGCGCCCGCTCACTGGTCCACCTCCCGGGGGTCCGGGGGGCTCAAGGAGCGAAGCGGTAGCCCCCCGGCGGATCGGGGGTCCGGGGGGCTCAGGGAGCGGAGCGGTAGCCCCCCGGTGGATCGGGGGTCCGGGGGGCTCAAGCCTCGCCCCCCGGTGGATCCTCCGCTGCTGGCCCGGACGACCAGCCGCGGCGTCACCAGCTGCTCGGCGCCCGGGCGGGTCGGGCTGGCCATCCGCTCGAGCAGGCAGCGGGCGGCCAGCGCGCCCATGCCGGCGCTGTCGGGGTTGACCGAGGTCAGCGAGATCTGCCGCAGCTCGGCCAGGAAGGTGTCGTCGTAGCCGGTGACGGCCAGCCCGCCCGGCAGGTCGACCCCGGCGTCGGCCGCGGCCGACATGGCCCCGACCGCGGCCAGGTCGTTGACCGCGGCCAGGGCGGTCACCGGGCGGCCGCCGCCCAGCAGCGCGGCCGCGGCGGCGTAGCCGCCGTCCTCGCTGAAGTCGCACGCCTGCACCGCCAGCTCGCCGGCCAGCCCGTGGCGGGTCATCGCCGCCCGGTAGCCGGCGGCCCGCTCGGCGGCCACGGCCCCGCCGGCCCCGCCCAGGTGGGCGATGCGGCGGTGCCCACGGGCCACCAGGTGGTCGACCACCAGCTCCATGCCGGCGGCGTCGTCGCTGCGGACCACGTCGGCCCGGGCCAGGCCCTCGGCCCGGGCCCCGACCACGACCACGGGCAGGTCACCGACCACCTCGGCCAGCCGGGCCCGGTCGGGGACCGACCCGACCACCAGCAGGCCGTCGACGCGCAGGTCCCGCAGGGCGCCGATCACGCCCACGTCCAGCCGGCGCCGCCCGCCGGCGCTGGAGGGCAGCACCGCGCTGGTCAGCAGGGTGGTCAACCGGGCCTCCTCCAGCACCTGGCCGACCGCCTCGACGACGTCCATCGACCAGGGGTTGCGCAGGTCGGCGGCCAGCACCCCGACCGCGCCCGACCGCACCGCCGACAGCGAGCGGGCGGCCCAGTTGGTCCGGTAGCCCAGCTCGGCCGCCGCCTGCTGGACGCGCCGCCGCTTGTCCTCGCGGACCAGCGGCTCCCCCCGCATGACCAGCGACACCAGCGACTTGGAGACCCCGGCCCGCTCGGCCACGTCGCGGATCGTCGGGCGGCGGGGCGTGTCGGCGGCCGGCTCAGCCATGGCTCGACCCCGGGGCCGGCGCGGGCTCACGGCCGAAGGTGGCCCCCGGGACCGACGGGACGGCCTGCCAGGCGCCGCTGGCCGCCGAGGCGTCGGCGGCGGCGATGACCTCGGCCACGGCGTGGGCGTCCTCGATGGTGGAGTTGCCCCGCTCCCCGCCGGTCACGGCGGCCAGGAACTTCCTGGCCTCGATGACCTTGAGGTCGTCGTAGCCCATGGCGATCCCGGGGCCGGGCTGGAAGTGGGCGTAGTCGCCCAGGTGGGGGTTGGCCAGCACGGTCGTGTAGCCCTGGTGGGGGCCGCTG
>Ga0081538_10004007_pt1 | contig 13720 bp, 12 predicted proteins | sample TabmetS5T2R1_FD_71022 | JGI IMG/M metagenome (GOLD analysis project Ga0081538, IMG submission 71022) | Tabebuia heterophylla rhizosphere microbial communities from the University of Puerto Rico - S5T2R1 | ecosystem: Host-associated > Plants > Roots > Rhizosphere ...
GACGGCGTCGGCCAGCGCGGGCTCGAGCAGCTCGCCGGCCTCGAGCGTCTCCTGCAGCTGGCGGTAGACGGCCTTCGGCAGCCGCTGGCGCTGGACCGCGGTCGAGAACACGTTCTCGCCGAAGACGTTGGCGCCGGGCTGGGTCAGGTCGGCCTGGCCGAGCGAGCCCCCGTTGGGGCTCCACTGGGCGGCGTGGACATTGGGCGTGCGTGTGCGCTGCGGCATGGTCGTCGTGGATCCTCCTCCGGGACAGGTCCTGGGTCGCCCGCCAGCCTAGACACGCGCGCGAGCGGTCTCTTTGTCCACGTGTCCAAAGATCGGTGACTGCGTCTTCGACTTCTCGACCGGAGGGAGAAACGGCGGCGGGGAAATCTTCGACACCGGGACAAAGAAGCGCGGGCCTCGCGGATCCACCATTCCCGTCGGAATGAATCCGATCGAGGAGGACTGATGCAAGAGGCACCGGCACTGGAGACGGTGATCGGTCAGATCGACGTGCTGTGGATCCTGGTCGCGGGCGCGCTCGTCATGTTCATGCAGGCGGGCTTCGCGTTCCTGGAGATCGGCTTCTCGCGCGGCAAGAACGTCGGCATGGGCGTCGCGAAGATCGTCGTCAACTTCTCGATCGGCTCGATCGTCTGGTGGGCGTGTGGATTCGCGTTCGCCTTCGGCGGCGCCGGCTGGCTGATGGGCGACAGCGGCTTCTTCTTCAACACGGGCAGCAGCCTCGCGGGCGAGGAGATCGTCGGCGAGACGGCCGCCTTCATGTTCTTCCAGTTCATGTTCGCCGCGGTCTCGCTCGCGATCGTCTGGGGGACGACGCTCGAGCGGATCAAGTTCGTCGCCTACGTGATCTTCGCGATCGCCTTCATCGCGGTGATCTATCCGCTGATGGCCCACTGGGCGTGGGGCGGCGGCCTGTTCACCCGGATCGGCGACGGCGTGCAGGACTTCGCCGGCTCGACCGTCGTGCACCTCACCGGCGCCACCGCCGCGCTCGCCGCGCTGCTCCTGCTCGGCCCGCGCCGCGGCAAGTACGGCCCCGACGGCAAGCCGCGGGCGATCCCGGGCCACTCGATGCCGCTCGTCGGCCTCGGCGTGCTGATCCTCTGGCTCGGCTGGTTCGGCTTCAACGGCGGCTCGACGCTCGGCACGGCGGACAACCGCTTCGCCGAGGTCATCCTCGTCACCCAGCTCGGCGCGGCGGCCGGCGTGATCGGCGCCTCGCTGACCATCTGGCTCAAGACCAAGGCGCTCGACGTCGGCATGTCCGGCAACGGCGCGATCGCCGGCCTGGTGGCCATCACCGCGCCCTCGGGCTACGTCGAGTTCTGGGCGGCGCCGATCATCGGCCTCGTCGCCGGCGTGCTCGTCGTCGCGGCCGTGCTGGCGATCGAGAAGAAGCTCGACGACCCGGTCGGCGCGCTCGCCGCGCACGGTCTCGCGGGCGTCTGGGGCACGCTCGCCTGCGGCCTGTTCACGTCGACGCGGCTGGCGGAGTACAACGGGATCGGCGAGCCGGGCCTGTTCTACTCCGGCTCGTTCGAGCAGCTCGCCGTGCAGGCGGCCGGCGTGGCGATCGCGTTCGCGACCGTGTTCGCGCTGTCGCTCCTGGTGTTCTTCGTGATCAAGGCGACGGTCGGTCTGCGCGTGTCGGCCGAGGCCGAGGACGCCGGTCTGGACATCTCCGAGCACGGCATGTACGGCTATCCGGAGCAGTTCATCCCGCAGCCCGAGTACAGCATCGGCCTCTATCAGCCTTCCGTGGCCGGTACGCCCCTGGCAAGCTCCTCACCAGCACGCGCACCGGCCGTCGGTGAGCCGGCGGCGCAGACCTAAGGAGAGCTGCGGCCATGAAGAAGATCGAGGCATACATCCGGCACGAGTCGTTCGAGCCGATCCGCATGGAGCTGCTGTCGCTCGGGTTCCCGTCCCTGTCCATCTCCGAGGTCAAGGGCTCGGGGCGGCAGAAGGGCATCACCGAGCGCTACCGCGGCGCCGAGCTGACCAACTGGCTGCGGCCGAAGGTCAAGCTCGAGTGCGTGGTCGCGTCGCAGGACGTGCAGACGGTGGTGGACGCCATCCTCAAGCACGCCCGCACGGGCCAGATCGGCGACGGCAAGGTGTTCGTCATGCCGGTCGAGGAGGCCTACCGGATCCGCACCGGCGAGTCCGGCGAGGAGACGCTCCAGGCCCATCCCGAGGTGGCCGCCGCCCAGGCGACGGCCTGAGACTCCGGACATGACGGGGCGGCCGGACATATCGCCGCCGGCCGCCACGTCGCTCGTCGAGCGGCTGCGCGCCGTGCACCTGCAGATGCTCGACGCGGTGCTGACCGGCGACGGCCTGGGCGCCGTCGCCGAGCTGGCGGCCGACGCGGCCGGCGGACCGGTCGCCGTCGTCGTTCCGCGGCTCGGCGTCGCGGTGGCGTCGGCCGGCGGCGAGGCGGCGCTGCCCGCCGTACGCCGCTACGTCGGCGAGCAGCGGAGCGTGCCGCCCGAGGTGGTCGCCGAGGTGCCGATCGCGTCGGGCGACGAGCGGATCGGCGGCGTCGTCCTGCTCGATCCGGGGCGTCCGGATCCGGAAGCCGTCGAGTTCCTGCACCTCGCCGCCGTGGCCGCGCTCACGGAGGTCGCCGTCGAGGAGGCGCGCGAGGAGGTGGAGGAGAACGTCCGCGGCTCGTTCCTCGAGTCGCTGCGCGAGCGGCCCGACGGACTCGACCCGGCCGACGTGGTGCGCCGCGCGGGCCGGCTGGGGTGCGACCTCTCGAGCGGCGCCGTGGTGCTGTGCGCCGAGCTCACCTCCGAGCGCCCGCGACATGTCGTCGCGCTGATCGCCTCCGAGTACCCCGGGGCGCTCGCCCAGCTCGTGGACGGCCGCGTGTACGCGCTGCTGCCGAGCTTGGACCAGGCCGCGGCGGTGGCGGCCGCCCGCGCGCTGGCCGCCCGCCTGCAGCGCCACGGCGTCGTCGCCCTGTCGTCCTTCTACGGCGACCCGGCCGAGCTCGGCCGGGCGATCCAGGAGGCCGAGCTCGTGCTCGAGGTCCTCCAGCGCGGCGACGGGCTGGGCGGGCCGATCCAGGAGGACATCGGGACCGGCACGTACCGGCTGCTCTTCCGCGTGCTCGCCTCGCACCCCGAGGAGGTCCGCTCGTTCTACGAGGACACCGTGGCCGCCCTCGTCCGCTACGACGACCAGTACCGCACCGACCTCGTGCAGACGCTCGAGGCCTACCTCGAGCACAACTGCAACATGAACGCGACCGCGGCGGCGATCTACGCCCACCGCCACACGGTCGCCTACCGGCTCGACCGCGTGAAGGAGCTCAGCGGCCTCGACCCGATGCAGACCGAGGACCGCGAGCGGCTCGGCCTCGGTCTGAAGGCCTACCGGATCATCGCGCCGGGCTTGCCGCGCTGACGGGCCAGGCGTAGCGTCGGGGAGTTCCCTCAACGCATGGAGGAGGTCCACCATGCGGCGTACCCTTCTCGTGGCGCTCCTGCTCGCCTTCGCGGGCTCCGGCAGCGCCTCGGCCCAGTCGCTCGAGCGCGTCAGCCGCGCCTCGCCGTTCAACGCGACGTGCGGCGGTCCGGCCGCCGGCGGCACGCTCTATCCCAACGCCGAGGTCGAGCCGTGGGTGAGCGCCAACCCCGAGGACGGCGACAACCTCGTCGCCGTCTGGCAGCAGGACCGCTGGTCGAACGGCGGCGCGCAGGGCAACTTGACCGGCGTGTCATTCGACCGCGGGCGCTCGTGGTCGCGGCCCACGCCGCCGCGGTTCAGCCGCTGCGCCGGCGGCGACTACGACCGCGCTTCGGACCCGTGGGTGAGCTTCGGCGGCGACGGCTCGGCACACCAGATCGCCCTCGCGATCAGCGCGGACCAGACGATCAGCGCCATCCTGGTCTCGACCTCGCGCGACGGCGGCCGCACCTGGGGCCGGGTGACGACGCTCCAGCGCGACACCACGGCGATGCTGTTCAACGACAAGGAGTCCATCACCGCCGACCCGCGTAACGGCCGGTTCGTCTACGCGGTCTGGGATCGCCTTCAGGTCCAGGACCCGGCGAATCCTGCCTCGCCGTTCTCGGGCGACACGCTGTTCGCGCGCTCGACCGACGGGGGCCGCACCTGGGAGCCGACGCGGACGATCCTCGACTTCCCGGACAACAGCAGGGTCCAGACGCTGGGCAACCAGATCGTCGTCCTCAGCGACGGCACGCTCGTGAACGTCTTCGACCTGATCGACCGCGGTCTGCCGCTTGCAGCCGTCCAGCGCTCGACCGACCGCGGCCGGACATGGTCGGCCCCGATCATCGTCGACGTCATGTTCAGCAGCGCGACTCAGGGTCAGGGTGTCGTCGATCCGTTCGACCTGCACCCGGTGCGCACGGGCGATCTGCTGCCCGAGGCCGCGGCGGATCCGCGCCGCCGCTCGGACGCCGTCCACATCGTCTGGCAGGACATCCGCTTCACGCTCGCTGCGCCGCTGCCGATCTTCAACGACCAGATCGTGCTCGCCAGCTCCACCGACGGCGGCTTGACGTGGAGCGACCCCCGCCGAGTGAGCTCCAACAAGCTCACGCAGGCGTTCACGGGGTCGGTCGACGTCGACGCGGACGGGAACGTCGGGGTGACGTACTATGACTTCACCGCCGACGACCCGGCCGGCGGTCCGCTCGCCACCGACTACTGGTTCACGTCGTCGCGCGACGGCGGCGCGACATTCGCGCCGCGCCGGCGGCTGACCGACCGTTCGTTCGACATGCGCACGGCGCCCGACGCCAACGGGTTCTTCGTGGGCGACTATGAAGGCCTGGCCTCGGCCGAGGGCCGCTTCCTGCCGGTGTTCGTGACCGCCAACGACGGCAACCTGGGGAACCGCACCGACGTCTTCTCGACGTCGGTCCGGCCGGGTGCCGGCGCGGCGCTCAGTCGCGGGGCGCGGGCGGCGGTCAGCCGCCGGCTGGCGCGGCTCGTCCGCGGCGCCGGCGAGATCCGCGGGCCCGTGCGTATCCGCTGAACGCTCCTGGACGCCGGGGGCCGGCGGCCCCCGGCGTCCTTCACACTGCGGCCATGCTCGAGCTGCTGCACGCCGCCGCGCGCGGGGCGTTCCCGCCCGAGGACGGGCGGACGGAGGTGGTGAGCGCCGTGGCGGGCGCGCCGGCCGCCGTGCTCTCGTTCACCGCGCACCACGTGGTGGCGGCCGACGTGCCCGCCGACGAGGTGCTCGCGCGGGTCGATCCGGCCGACCTGAAGGGGCCGCTGGCCCCGGCCGTGCTCGCGTGGCTGTCGTCCCGGACCGGGCTGGTGTCCGGGAGCCTCGACGTCCTGCTCGCGTGGGTGCCCGAGCGCGGCGTCGACTTCGGCTCCGAGGTCCGGCCGGTCGAGGCCGGCGAGCACCCGCGCGTGGACCGGGCGCGGCGGTGGCCAACGCGTCCTCGCTGCGGGCGCTGCAGCCGGCCGGCTTCGCCGCCGTCGGGGCCGAGGTGCTCTTCGGGCCCGCCCGCGACTTCCTCCGGCGGTCGCGGGACGGAGTCGTCGCGCCCGGCGCCTGAACCTCAGTCGCGGCCGCCGTCCCCGCGGACGACCTCGCCCTTCGAGTTCACGCGCGCCGGCACCGGCTCGTCGGAGATGACCACGTCGAACGAGCCCGTGGTCCGCTGCCCCCCGGCGGGCCTCGACTTCCCCTGCAGCCCCGGCCACACGGAGTAGCTCACGGTGTACGTCCCCGGCCGCACGGCGGTCAGGCGCCACTCGACCTCGCGCGTCTCGCCGGGGAACATCGGGCCGAGCGCCCACGTGTTCGTCGCGGCCGTGTCGCCGCCCGCAGGCCCGCGGTCGACGATCCAGACCGGCGTGCTCCGGTCGGCGAGCCGCGGATCGGCGCTGGCCACGGCGAACGCGCCCGCGGGGTCGCCGGCGCCCCCGCCCTCGGTGTTGACCGTGACCGTCAGGTTGGGCAGGTCGCGGTCGTCGGTGTTCCGGACCGAGAGCCGCATGACGGCGGGCTGCGCGGTGGTCTGGCGCTCCGGGAACGAGGCCTCGACCACCTCGAGCGTGAACTCGCCCTCCGGCTCGTCGGCGTCCTGGCGCTCGCTGCCGCACCCGGCCAGCGCCAGGCACGCGAGCGCGACACCCACCAAGACCCTCATCGGCGCGGGCGAGCGTACCACCGGGTTTCGGCGCCAAGCGCAAGTTCGGCCCACGGTTGCCGTTTGTGCCTCATGCAGGCCGTCCCATAACCTTCGGCGCCGTCGCCCACGAGGGGCGACCGCCAACCAGGGGAGAAGAGTGGTCCGAACCGTCGCCGATCGAGCCTTCCTACCGGCAAAGGGCATGCTGGAGGAAGTTGGCGACATGATGATCCTGACGGGCAAGACGATCATGTCCGCCCTCAGGCCGCCGTACCCCTACGGCGGCGAGTTCGTCAACCAGTTCCTCTTCGCCCTCAGGCTCTGCTGGTTCCCGCTCGTGGTCTCGACCGTGGCGTTCGGCTACGGCGCCCCGGGCCTGCAGGCCGCGAACTTCCTCAACCTGTTCGGCTCGATCGACCGCCTCGGCGGCTTCTTCGTGCTGGCCAGCATCCGCGAGTTCGCCCCCTTCGTGACCGCGATCGTGCTCGCCGGCGTGGCCGGCACGGCGATCACCGCCGACCTCGGCGCCCGCAAGATCCGCGAGGAGCTCGACGCCCTCCAGGTGCTCGGCGTCGACCCCGTCAAGAACCTCGTCGTGCCCCGCTTCCTGGCGCTGATGCTCGTCACCGGCCTGTTCGACATCTACGCGCTGCTGTTCGGCATCTTCGGCGGCGTCGTGGCCACGCTCACCAATGGGGCGCCGCTCGGCCCCTTCTGGGCGACGTTCTTCACGAACTCGAGCGTCGTCGACCTCTGGGGCTCGGTCCTCAAGTGCACGATGTTCGGCGCCATCATCGCGATCGTCTGCTGTTACAAGGGCATGACCGCGTCCGGCGGCGCGGCGGGCGTGGGCCGCGCCGTCAACCAGGCGGTCGTGATCTCCACGCTCGGCGTCTTCGCGTTCAACTACGTGTTCACGCAGACCCTGCTCGCCACCCACCCCGAGATCCTCAACATCAAGTGACCGGCCCCGACGACATCGCTGGGTACGAGGCGCGCTGATGGGACGCCAGTGGCTCGCCATCCCGCGCGACTGGCTCGCCTCCTTCGGCGAGATCGTCCGCTTCTGCTCGACCGTCGTCGCCGAGGTCTTCACGCTCAAGGTCTTCCGCTTCTTCGGCGAGGCGCTCCGCCAGGCCGGCCTGCTGATCCTGTCCTCGACGCTGGTGATCTGGGGCCTGATCTTCATCATCGGCCTCCAGTGCGGGATCGAGGGCGCGTACTTCAACCGCGCCGTCGGCTCACCGGCCTACGCGGGCGTGTTCGCCGCCTGGTGCGACCTGCGCGAGCTCGTCCCCTACGCGTTCGGCTACATGATGGCCGCCAAGGTGGGGACCGGCATCGTGGCCGAGCTCGGCTCGATGCGGATCTCGGACGAGATCGACGCGCTCGAGGTGATGGGCATCTCCTCGATGACGTTCCTGTGCGCCACGCGCCTGCTGGCCGCCTGGCTCGTGCTCCCCTTCATGTACCTGGCCGGGATCGGGGCCGGGTTCTTCGCCTCCTACCTGGCGGTGGTGGAGCAGATAGGCGAGGTCTCCAGCGGCGGCTACAGCCTCATCTTCTGGATGTTCCAGAACCCACCCGACCTCTTGTACAGCGTCATCAAGGCGATGGCGATGGCCACCGTGATCGTCCTGGTGGGCTGCTACTACGGCTACACGGCGAGCGGAGGACCGGTCGGCGTAGGCACCGCGACGGCGAAATCGATGGTCCTCAACATCGTCCTGGTACACCTGATCGGGATGCTGGGCACCCAGGTGTTCTGGGGAGCCAACCCGAGAGCCCCCATCGGAGGCTGAGTGAGCACCGAGACGCACGACGACGAATATCGCTGGCACACCGGCAAGCAGCGCCCGACCGGCACCAAGGACGCGGTCGAGTTCGTCGACGTCCACAAGGCGTTCGGGCGCAACAAGATCCTGCGCGGGCTCAACATGTCGATCCCCGAGGACAAGATCTCGATGATCCTCGGGCCGTCGGGCACCGGAAAGTCGGTCTGCATCAAGCACATGGTCGGGCTGCTCTATCCCGACGAGGGCGACGTGCTGGTGCACGGCGAGTCGGTCCCCGGGATGCGCGACGAGGACCTCTTCGACATGCGCAAGCGCTTCGGCGTCCTGTTCCAGGACGGCGCGCTGTTCGGCTCGATGAACCTCTACGACAACGTCGCCTTCCCGCTGCGCCAGCACACCGACAAGGGCGAGGACGAGGTCGAGGACATCGTCATGCGCCGCCTGCGCGAGGTCGGCCTCGAGGGCTCGCGCGACAAGATGCCGAACGAGCTCTCCGGCGGCATGCGCAAGCGCGCCGGCTTCGCCCGGGCGCTCGTGCTCGACCCCGACATCGTGCTCTTCGACGAGCCCGACTCCGGCCTCGACCCCGTCCGCACCGCCCTCCTGTGCGAGCTCATCAAGGAGGTCCACGAGGAGAACGGCGGCGCCTACGTGGTCATCACGCACGACATCATGTCCGCCAAGCGGGTGGCCGAGTACATCGCCGTGCTCTGGCGCGGCCGGATCGTCGAGTCCGGCCCGGCCGAGGACCTCTTCAGCTCCGACAACCAGTTCGTGCGGCAGTTCCTCAGCGGCGCCTCGCAGGGCCCGCTGGGCATGGAATAACCGGTTCGCGGTCAACCGACTTCGGTCTTCACAGAAGGGCGATACGCTGCGCCCTTGTTTCTGGGGGAGTCTGCTGAGCGGATGACGGAGCATCGGCGTTGACGGTGGCACGGGTGGCCGCGGCGGGGGCGCTCGCCCTCGCCGTGGCATTCGCCGTGTGGCTGCTCCTGTTCCGCGGTGACGGCGGCACCGAGTACACGCTCGTCTTCCAGAACGCCGGCCAGCTGGTCAAGGACGACGACGTCCAGGTCGGGGGCCGGCGGATCGGCTCGGTGCGCGAGATCGAGCTGACCGAGGACAACCAGGCGGCGATCAAGGTCGCCGTGCAGGAGCCCTACGCGCCGCTGCGGGAGGGCACCCAGGCCGTCATCCGGCTCACCTCGCTGTCGGGCATCGCCAACCGCTACGTCGCGCTCACCCCCGCGCCGGGCGACGCCGAGGAGCTGCCGGAGGGCGCGACGCTGACCGCCGACTCGACCACCGACGTCGTCGACCTCGACCAGCTCTTCAACACGCTCGACGAGCGCACCCGCGGCGACCTCGCCGACGTCATCAAGGGGTTCGCCGCCCAGTACGAGGGCAAGGGCGACCAGGCGGGCGAGTCGGCCAAGTACTTCAACCCCGTCCTCTCGAGCTCGCGCCGGCTCGTCCAGCAGGTGACCGAGGACGAGGGCGCGCTGACCCGCTTCCTCGTCAACTCCAGCCGTGCCGTCACCACGATCGCCGAGCGCCGCGACGAGCTCGCCGACCTCGTCGGCAACGCCAACGCCACGGCGTCCGCCATCGGGCAGGAGAACGTTGCGCTGGCGCGCGCGCTCGGCGTCCTCCCGACCACGCTGCGGCGCGCCAACACGACGTTCGTGAACCTCCGCGCCACGCTCGACGATCTCGACGTCCTCGTCGCCGAGTCCAAGCCCGCGACCAAGGACCTGGCGCCGTTCCTGCGCGAGCTGCGGCCGCTGGTGCGGGCCGCGCGGCCGACGATCCACGACCTGCGCGAGCTCGTCCGCCGCCCCGGCAGCGACAACGACCTCGTCGAGGCCACCCGCAAGATGCCCGCCCTCCAGCGCGCGGCCAGCCCGGCCTTCCGCAGCGGCCGCCAGGCGCTCCAGCGCGCCCAGCCCGTGCTCGAGTTCGCGCGCCCCTACACGCCCGACCTCGTCGGCTGGTTCCGCGACTTCGGCCAGGGCGCCTCCAACTACGACGCCAACGGCCACTTCGCCCGCATCCAGCCGATCTTCAACGCCTTCCAGTTCGCCGACAACCCGGCCGGCGGGCTGCTGACCCCGGTGCCGCCCGCCGACCGCATGGACGGCGTCGAGACGGGCGTCATCCGCCGCTGCCCGGGCGCCGCCACGCAACGGCCGGCGGACGGCTCGGCACCGTTCACCGACGGCGGCGGCCTCGACTGCGACCCGAGCCTCGTGCTCCCCGGCCCATGAGACGCGTCGCCACCGTCGTCCTCCTGATCGCCGCCGCGACGGCGTTCGCGGTCGTGGCCCTGGGCGCGGGCGACGACCGCGAGGGCTCCTACAAGGTCCGGGCGATCTTCGACAACGCCGGCTTCGTGATCCCGGGCGAGGACGTCAAGGTCGCGGGCGTGCGCGTCGGCTCGATCGACTCGATCGACGTCACCGACGACTTCAAGGCCGCCGTGGTGCTCGACATCACCGACCCCGGCTTCAAGGACTTCCGCCAGGACGCCGGGTGCATCGTGCGCCCGCAGTCGCTGATCGGCGAGCGCTTCGTCGAGTGCGAGCTGACCCAGGCCCGCGCCGCCGGCGAGGAGGCGCCGCCGCCGCTGGAGCGGATCGAGGAGGGCGAGGGAGAGGGCCAGTACCTGCTCCCGGTCGAGCGCAACGGCAAGGCCGTCGACCTCGACCTCATCAACAACATCATGCGCGAGCCCGAGCGCGAGCGGCTGTCGATCATCCTCTCGGACCTGGGGATCGGCGTCGCGGGGCGCGGCCGCGACCTCTCCGAGGTGATCCGCCGCGCCGACCCGGCGCTGAAGGAGATCGACGAGGTCCTGACGATCCTCGCCGAGCAGAACGACGTCCTCGCTCGGCTGGCGGGCGACTCGGACGCCGTGCTCGCCCCGCTGGCGCGCGAGCGCAGGCACGTCAGCGGCGCGATCGAGAACGCGAGCGAGGTCGCGCAGGCGACGGCCGAGCGCCGCGAGGACCTCGAAGGCAACATCGCGCGCCTGCCCGACTTCCTGCGCGAGCTCAAGCCGACCATGGTCCGGCTCGGCGCGCTCAGCGACGAGATGACGCCGGTCCTCACCGACCTCGGCGAGGTGGCGCCGGACATCAACCGCATGATCCTCGAGCTGGGGCCGTTCTCGCGCGCCGCGACCCCGGCGCTGGAGTCCCTCGGCGAGGCGGCCGAGACCGGCACGCCGGCCGTGCGCGCGGCGCGCCCGGTGATCGGAGACCTGCGTCAGCTCGCGGCGCCGCTGCGCACCGTCGGGGGGAACGCGCGGCGCGTGCTCGAGTCGTTGCAGCGGACCGACGGCATCGAGCGCCTCATGGACTACATCTTCTTCCAGGCGGCCGCCATCAACGGGTTCGACTCGTTCGGCCACTACCTGCGCGCGGGCCTGATCGTCAACCAGTGCGCCAACTACGCCATCGAGCCGACGTTCGGCTGCTCGGCGAACTTCCGCCAGGCGAGCTCCAGCGCGGCCGGCGCTCAGGCCGCGTCGGGCGCCCCGCGCGACGAGGTGCTGCGCCGGACGGCGGTCGCGCTGGCCAAGTCGCTCGGCCTGCCGGTGCCCGAAGGCGGCGAGAAGGAGAAGGCGCGCAAGCCGCGCAAGCGAACCCGGCGCGAGGCACCCGAGAAGCGCACGGCCGCCGAGCCGGCGCCGCAGGCCACGCCGACGCCGGCCCCTGAGCCCGAACCCGCCCCGCCGGCGCAGGACGAGCAGACGCAGACCGAGACGCTGCTCGACTACCTGTTCGGAGGCGACGAGTGAGCGGGCGCCCGGGCATCGCCGGGAACCCGGTGCTGATCGGCGCCGCCACGATCCTCGTGGTCCTCGTCGCCGTCTTCCTGGCCTACAACGCCAACCGGGGCCTGCCGTTCGTCCCCACCTACGAGGTCAAGGCCCAGGTCCCGAGCGCCGCGCAGCTCGTCGTCGGCAACGACGTCCGCATCGGCGGCTCGCGGGTCGGCTTCGTGAGCGACATCACGGCGGAGCGCCAGGACGACGGCTCGTCGATCGCCCTGCTCGACCTCACGCTCGAGCGCGACGTCGCGCCGCTGCCGCGTGACTCGACGCTGATCATCCGGCCGCGCTCGGCGCTCGGCCTCAAGTACGTCGAGATCACGCGCGGGACCGACTCGCAGGGCTACGACGACGGCGCCACGATCCCGATCAGCGCCGCCACGCCGGAGCCCGTCGAGTTCGACGAGGTCCTGAACATGTTCGACGAGGAGACGCGCGACGCCGCCGCGGCGAACACGACCGGGTTCGGCGACGCGTTCGCAGGGCGGGGCGAGTCGATCAACACCGCGATCGGCGCGTTCAAGCCGCTGCTGCGCGACGTCGTGCCGGTGGCCCAGAACCTCGCCTCGCCGGAGACCAACCTGCGGCGCTTCTTCGGCGAGCTGGGCGACGCGGCGGCGATCGTCGCCCCCGCGGCGGAGAGCCAGGCCGAGCTGTTCGTCAACCTCGACACCACGTTCCGCGCGCTGCGCGAGGTCGCGCGGCCGTACATCCAGGACTCGATCTCCGGCGGCGTCCCGGCGCTCGACACGGCGATCCGCACCCTGCCGATCCAGCGGCCGTTCCTGCGCAACGCCGAGGGCCTGTTCCGCGAGCTGCGGCCGGGCGCGGCCGCCCTGCGCGTCTCGGCGCCGACGATCGCCGACGCGCTCGTCGCGGGCCGCCGCGTGCTGCCGCGCACGCCGCCGTTCAACCGCCGGCTGGCGTCGCTGCTCGACGAGCTGCAGACCTTCGCCGAGGACCCGATGGTCCCGCGCGGCCTGAACGCCGCCACCGCCGGCCTCAACTCGCTCGACCCGACGCTCGCCTTCGCGGCGCCGGCCCAGACGGTCTGCAACTACGCGACGCTCTTCTTCCGCAACATCTCGTCGCTGCTCAGCGTCGGCGACCGCAACGGCACCTGGCAGCGCTTCATCATCGTCGCCACGCCGCAGGGGCCGAACAACGAGGGCGGCCCGTCGTCGGCGCCGGCCAACGGCCCGACGGTCGACAACCACCTGCACACGAACCCGTATCCGAACACCGCGGCGCCCGGCCAGCCGCGTGAATGCGAGGCGGGCAACGAGCCGTACCTGCGCGGCCAGACCGTGCTCGGCAACGTGCGCGGCACCCAGCCGGCCTCGACGGAGGGCAATCCGTGAGGCGCCGCAAGCCGCGCAGCCCCGTCGTCATCGGCCTGATCGCGCTGGTCGTGATCGTCGTGCTCGTCTTCCTCGGCTTCACCAAGGACATCCCGTTCACGAAGCCGTACGAGGTCAACGCGGTGTTCGAGTCCGCGAACTCGATCCGCCCGGGCTCGCCGGTCCGCGTCGCGGGCGTGGAGGTCGGCAAGGTCAAGGAGGTCAAGGCGCAGGAGGGCACCGACGCCGCCGTCGTGGTCCTCCAGATCGACGAGGACGGGCTGCCGCTGCACGCGGACGCGACGGCCAAGATCCGGCCGCGGATCTTCCTCGAGGGCAACTTCTTCGTCGACCTCAGGACCGGCTCGCCGGAGGCGCCCGAGCTCGAGGACGGCGGCACGCTCAAGGTCACCCAGACCGCGACGCCGGTGCAGCTCGACGAGGTGCTCACGACCCTGCAGTCCGACACGCGGCAGGACCTCAAGGACGTGCTGGGAGCGCTCGCCGTGGCGCTCAACTCCGAGCCGACGGCCGCCGAGGACGACGACGCCGACCCGTCCACGCGCGGCGAGACCGCCGCCAAGTCGTTCAACGACGCCTACGACGACATCC
>Ga0081538_10004008_pt1 | contig 13716 bp, 9 predicted proteins | sample TabmetS5T2R1_FD_71022 | JGI IMG/M metagenome (GOLD analysis project Ga0081538, IMG submission 71022) | Tabebuia heterophylla rhizosphere microbial communities from the University of Puerto Rico - S5T2R1 | ecosystem: Host-associated > Plants > Roots > Rhizosphere ...
GTCCCGGCGTACTGAATGCGGCACCGCTGGCGTCGCACAGTTCGATATCGCCTTCGATGCGCAGTGGACCATTGTCTCTGACTGTGATTTTCCCAGGCATGCTCATCTCCCCTCGCTAGGAGTGCACTCATCAGACATACCGACCGGACATCATTGGGGAGGGAAGGGCACTGGCCTCTTCCCTCGGCTCCTCGACTATATCACAAATCTCTCCCTAGCGGGTGGTGAAATTTGCGTCAAGATGCGTCGTTTCCACCCCATATCCTGGAGGAGTCGTTGAGGAAGCCGGGCCGACCGAGGTGACGCCGATAATGCGGTTGTGCCAAGAGTGCAGCTGACCATGTTGGCCCGACAACGTCGCCCCGAATTCGGCCCCCAGGAAGTGGGTAGCCTCGCGACCCGTGTCCTAGGGGAAATTGCATCCTGGTGATCCTGATGCCGAGCTTTTCTACTGGATGAGGCTGTATGGCTGAGTCGCCAGCGAGAGGGCACCCTGGGCTATGGCCATCTCGAGCGCCGCTTCCGCGCGCACAGGTCTGAGGGTTTCGCGCTCAGCATCCCAGCGCGCATTGAGGGCCGCGAGCTTTGCCTGCTGCTGCGAGGATTTGCGGGCTGCCCACCACTCCCTAAGCTGCTGGTACCAATTAGAGCCGCCTCGCGCTCGGCCTATGTCTGCATGAACGCCCCAGACGGTGGCATGTCCGTGTGATCGCATGGTGATCTCCTTCTCGTATGCTGCTCCCTTCTATGCGGTGCGGTTTCACCTACCAACCGCTTGGTTTATAATATAGGGCGCTACCAGCCAATAATCCAACGAATTGTAATCATGGAAATGATGAATGATATTCATGGATCACCGGCTAGGCGATCAGCGGTGATGGTAGTGCCGTGCGGCGGAAAGCCAGGGGACGGATGTCGGCGAGGGGGGAGAGACGATGGAGTGCCAACAGCACTCCACGCCCGCCCTTGCAACCCTCATCAAGGGGGTGTCCCATCGCCGGCGCGAGGCACGAACCCCTCGGGATTATCTTTTAGGGATGGCAGAGGGCATCCCTCCCCCGCCCATCACGAGCGAAGAGCAGGAGAGAGACGGGGAGTTACCGAGCGGTGGCGCTGACCTTCTTCACGGATTTGGCCTGGGGCCCTTTGGGGCCGGGGACCACCTCAAACTGCACTTGATCCCCTTCATTCAGCGACTTGAAACCCGTTTCTTCAATGGCCGAGTAATGCACAAAGACGTCCGGACCATTGTCCTGTGTGATGAACCCAAATCCTTTTTGTTCGTTAAACCATTTGACGGTACCGCTGGCCATGGCATGATCCTCCTGACCGGGGATTGAAAGAAAGCCGGCGCGCATGATCGGACGCTCATAAAAAAACCGCAACCAGCCTTGGTATCGCCGTTGCGGTCCCTCGATGTCTCAAGAAGATCTTGCACTGCTGGCCCCTAAACCACGATGGCTGTAACATAGCAAATGTCGGACGCGCCGTCAAGGAACGCGGCGACGCCTGGCGTTTATGTGCTAGGTATCATTCCCGCATGTCGCCCGGCCGGATCTTACCTTTGTGCCACGCGATGCGCGCCCGTGTTTGCGACCGATATTCGCCGCCTTCTAGCACGTGGGCGCGTTGCTCCACTGTTCGTGATCATCGGGCAACAGTCGTTCGCCCCCGGCGTGGGGAGTTGCCGAGGCTCCAGCTCCTGCGTCATGGACTCGGTTTGGGCGGTCAGCCGTGCACCCGCGTCAGGAGATAATAGAAGGCGAAGCGATCCCGGCTTAAAGCCAGGTAGCCGCGCAGCGCCTGTTGCAACGGCGTGGTCTGAAGCGGCAAGGTCCCGGACGCGGTATCCATCCACTGGCCGATCATGGTTTCATGATCAATGATGCGAATCTCGTCCTGAAACCGCGTGGAGTCGATCAAGCGGACGAATTCATCGGTAAATTCTACCTCCTTCTGTCCGCCGATGAGGCCGAAGCAGTAGCGTGCTTCCACCCCGGCGCTTGTGGGGACGAAGCGTAGACGGAAGGCCACGGGGTTGAACTGATTCAACAAGCTCACATCGGGTCGAGTCAGGAAGATCAAGCGCCCTTCCCAGGTGCCGGCGATCTCGGTCGGCGAGGGCACGTGCACATGATCACCGTGGAAAATGACCTGGTGGTCGGGCACCGCCATGTTCTCGAACGGGTAATTATGACGGGACATGACGAACGTCGCAAACTCCAGCCCCCGTGGGAACTCCCCCAAGTGCATCACGCCGATGCAATTCCGCTGGTCGATGACCTTGATGACGTCGTATACGATGCGATAAGGTTCGTTGGTATACGTCAGCAGCAGCACGCCATCGCCGGCTTTGAAATATTTGCGATTGCTATCCGGATACGTCACCGATTTAACCACCGGCTTGCCCGGCAGAAAGTCCAGTTCGTAGTTGACGACGTAACCGGTGACCTGATCGGCTTGCAGATGGTCGAATCGCTTCCAAAAACTGCCGCCCGCGTAATACGACGCCGTGCGCTCAGCGGCACCGCCGAAGGCTGCCCCGCGCAGGCGCTCTTCCCAGCCGAGTAGCGTGTCCCGGGCAAAGGACCCCTTCCAGAACGAATCACGCCAGATACGGCGGTTGGCATAGTCGATCTCCACACCGCCGTGGTTGAGAAGCGTTGCCAACGGCAGCGTGGGGGTCTCCCGCAGGATGGTCTGGAGCTCGACCGTCGGTCGGGTGCTAAAGTAATCCGGGGTTTCGGCGCCGCGGGCCACAGCCTCGGCGACTTCATCGGCGAAGAAGCCGCCTTCCACATTCAACGGATCGTATTCCCGCAGGATGAATTGATTGGTGAAGGCCAAGAAGCGGAGCTTCGCCTGGGCTTTCAGAACGGGATTGCTCGTCCCGGTCACCTCAAAGGAAGCGAGGAAATTGGCAAAGCTCCCGATCGCTTGCAGATTTTCAAAGGTTTTAAACTTCAGCAGGCCGACCCCCAGCTCCTTTTCCGCTCCGGTCTCGGTGAGATGACAGTATAAGGTCGTATAGTCATGCAAAATTTCCTGGGCGCCGACGATGCCGCCGCGCATGTCCTTCTGCATATACTTGCGCCCGTGGAGCAGATATTCGGTGTTCTGGCTGTCGCGGAAATAGAGGCGGTAGAGCATTTCCGCCTCCTGGCTATCCGGATTAACGCGCAGGTAGTTGAACGAGCTTTTCAACGGATCGACGTGGAAGGTCGCCTCACCCCGGCCGGCGAAGTCGCCGAAATGGATGGTCCCTTCGACCCGCGCCTCGTGCTCGCTGCTTTCCAGGAATTCGTTCAGATCGGCGATGCTCATGCGCACCTGGAAGCTCCACGCCACGCTCCCGGCGGGTTGCCCTGTGGCGGGGAGCTGCGCCTCGATCTGCATGTCCCCCTCGCGGCCAGCGGGCACCGACAGCCCTGGGAAATAGTAGCCCACCATCTCCTCGGCAAACGTCATTCCCACGCCATCCGGCAGGCGAATACCCAGCAATGGCTCCAGAAAGGCGGTGGCTGGGAGTTCGTCGGACTTGCTGCGACGCAGCGTGTAATAGAATGAGAACTGCGGCGACCCACCGCTAGCGGTCTCGAGGTGGAACAGTCCGAGGGAGTCGGGCCCGAACAGTTCCATCAGGGCCGGCGGTGCACCGGTGGTATACTTTCCGACCAGGAGGTCGTCGCCCACGTAGCGGATCTCGTCGTGGAACGGCGTGAAATCGTTGAGCTGAAAATGATCCGGGGCGAAGACCGGCTCGACCATGCCCTCCAGCAGACCCAAAAAGCGATAGCGCGCTTCGACCCGACCGTCAGGTTTGACATCGAACTTGAGATAGGCCACGATGCCGGTAGCGGCGGCATTAGCAATGGCGCGCATCTCCCAGAGCCCTGCCAGCTGCTCCTTGGTCGGTGCCGGCGAACGCTGGTAGAGGGTCTGATGGTCACTGACGGTCATGTTATCTAGACTGTAGGCCCGCGTCATGGCGAAGGTAAACAGCCGTCTGCCGTGCGGGTAGGCGCCCAGATAGACCCGGCCGATCAGTAAATCGTCGGTAATGACCTTGAACACGTCGTAGAAGCCGGTCCAGGGGAAGGTCGTGTAGCGCAGCAAAATGTACTTGCCCGGCTCCAGCGTGCCGGTGCGCTCGGTGACGGTGATCTCCTCGAGGGTGTTCGGCACGTTGATGCGCCCGTCCGAATCGCTGGTGACGCCGACGATCCCGGCGGGCGTGCGGGTGAATTGCTTCTTGAAGCCCGCGAACAACGTCGTCGAAACCTCATCCAGGATGTGGCCGCGCGGGAAAAACCCCTTCCATACCGTATCGTTGCGAATAACACCCTTCTCGACGTCGATGGCCCATTGGCCGGTGTTGACCATCGTGGCCATGCTTTTCGTCTCGACCCGGCTGAAGATGCGCTCGAGATCGGCTTCTTTGTCATTGACGATCTCCAGCGCATCGAAGCCCGGCACGCTGATCGTCGTGGACGGCGCCGGGTATGAGTCCCCCCGCAGATTGCGAATGAACCGGTCGGCGATCCTTTCCGAGAGCGCCGAGATGGTTAAAAAGGGATTGACCCCCAGGGCCGAGGGGATGATGGAGCCATCGGCCACGAACAACCCTTGATGGACCTGGCCATCCCCCGCAAATACCCGCCCGAAGCTATCGACGGCGCCCTGTAGATAGTCCTCTCCCAACGGACAACCGCCCAGTGGATGGGCGGTGATCAGTTTGCGCAGGTCCAGAAAATGCCACAGGGGATTGCTGATATAGTGCGCCCCAAGGGCCCGCGCATGACGGTGGAGCTCCTCGTTGATCCTGGTGAAGATGGCCTGCCGGCCGGCCTCATCCCAATCGACCTCCAGCCTACCGTTGGGATCGAGGAAGCTGGTGTTCAGACGCATGGTGCCCTTCGCGTCGTCCTGCGCCATGACGAGGTAGCCCATCGTATGGTTCAGGGCGTTATCGGGGTCATAGGGCTGCAAGGGGTTATCGCGTCGACGGCGGGCCGCCTCATCCGCCTCGTGGCCCACTTCGGTGCTCTCTCCGCCGATGGCACCCAATGCCACCATGATCGCGCTGACATAGGCACTCGGGCAAGAAACGTCCTCCACCGTCATCCGCTGGTCGAGCGGCAGATTCTTATTGTAGCGGATGCCGCCTACAATCGTGGGGCCCGGGGCATGCGCTCGCCAGGGGCTATCAGGATGATTGCCGAAGCCGAGGACGTTGGTGCGATATTCGGAATTGTAGGCCACGCCGAAGAAGTCGCCGTTACCGGTAAACCCGGTCCCCACCCGCGGCGACAGCGACAGGCCGTGCACCTCAGAGCGCAGCAGGATCGCCGTCGTCCCCAAGGCACCCGCCGACAGGACCACCTGTCCCGCCTCCAGGGTGAAGCGTTCCGGGATGGGCAGCACGCCGTAGCGGCGTCCATGTACTCGCCAGCCGCCGTCGGCCAACTTTTCCAGCCAGTCTACGTGCATCTGGGTGAAGATGTCGGTGCCGTACTTGGCGGCCAGCGGCAGGTAATTCATGTACAGCGTATTCTTGGCGCCGACATTGCAGCCGGTCACACAATCGCCGCAGTCGATGCAGGGTTTCTGCTCGACTCCGTGAGCGTTGGGTCCGTCGATGTCGAAATTGACGGCGATGTCGAGACCATAGGCCTGTCGGCCGATCTCACGCGCCCGCCGGTCCAGGGCCTTGACCTTGAGCAGCTCAGTGGCTTTGGGATGGGGTACCGCGGCGAGCATGGCCCTGGCGGTTTGATAGTAAGGCAACAGATCGGCCAGATGCAGGGAGTTGGGCCAGGCGATCTGCTGAAATACTTCCTCATCGGGCACGATCGCGACATTGGCATTGACCAGTGAGGTGCCGCCAAGGCCGCACCCCTGGATGACGGCGATATCCGAGAAAGTCAGAAAGTCGTAGAGGCCGAGGGGGTTGGCCAACGGATGCCGGGTCGCCGCGGTCACCGCCGGCAGTGTATCCGGAAACGTGCCGACCGGCCACTCGCGCCCGCGCTCGAGAATGCAAACCGATTTCTCCGGAGCTGCGCCGGAGATCCGCGCCGCCATGATCGATCCACCATACCCCGAGCCCACCACCACCATATCGTACCGCGGTTTGCGTTGATCCCATGGTTTAGACAGCATGTTGGCCTCCTTCCAGAAGCTCTTCTATTGACCCCGGCAACGGGAGCTGTCGCTTCTCTGCTAAGTATAAGCCATCTCATCGATGGTCGCCGTCGTCTTTCGGTCCATGATTTGTGCTCCCGTTCGGGCCTTCAGAGGGCATTTATGAGGCAGTTTCTAGCGCTAGCGGTTTTTCGTCCTGACCGTGGCCCTAGACCTCGGCGCGGAGGGCCATGGTCAGATTGACCACGATAATGCCCGGAGAGACCATGTGGGAAACCTACAAATCCTGCGGACCCAGGAGTGTGGTCCTATGCACGCATTCGTGCGAGCGATGAGCAAGCGCCATGCCACTTCGGACCATCAACGCGCATGATGGGAAAGGATGGAGCGCACAGGCGAAGCACGGCATCACAGCGCCCGCCCATACTTGGATAAGATGACGCAACGGATAGCCTTCGGACGTAGGGGCGGTCCATTTCTGCGTGCTGTTCCAGTGGGTTCAAGCACTGGTCAGATCCACGCGCTGATGGTTGAATCGAGACAACGGCGCCAATGGCACGGGCGTTGTCATGTTCAGTGGCGAGTGGGTGGTGGGCGATTTTTGGAGTTACCGTTGGAAGGCATGAAATTATGCTTGACGGACAACGCATAAGGGTTTTACACTGAGGTCGTTGAAATAGCGATCAGGTTGTGAAACCGCAGGGTATGTGATGCCAATTCAGCTTCCTCTTTATACTGTTAATGCACTCCCTTTAGATGATGCACCGGTCTTCTCGACCTCGTATGGTCTTCTGTATCAGACTGATTGCTTAATACTCCTGCGAGCGCTCAAGGAAAACGCCCTCGACTGTATTTTTGCCGATCCCCCGTTTAATCTGGGAAAGCAATACGGCAGGGGCGAGGTGAATGATGCCCTGGGGACTGAAGAGTATTTACAATGGTCCCACGCCTGGCTCAAGGAATGCGTTCGCGTTCTCAAGCCTGGGGCCGCCTTATTCATCTATATCATTCCGCGGTGGGGATATCACTTTGCGAGCTATCTTGAGTCGCAGGGCATGCTTTTCCGCCACTGGATTGCGGTGTCGATGAAAGGCACCTTCCCTCGTGGACAGAAGCTGTACCCTGCCCACTATGCTCTCCTCTACTTTACCAAAGGCCCGCCAAAGACTTTTAATCGTGTACGGCTACCTATTCCGGTCTGTCGGCACTGCGGGAAAGATATCAAAGATTATGGTGGACACCGCAAGTATTTGAATCCATTAGGATTAAACCTCACCGATTTCTGGGATGATACCGCGCCAGCGCGGCATAAGAAATTCAAGTCCCGATGGCACATTAATGAACTCAAGCCGATGATTCCCGCCCGATGTATTGAGATCTCCACGCAGCCGCATGAGATCATCTGTGACCCCTTTGGAGGAGGGGGATCAACCTATCAGGCGGCACAATCGCTCCACCGATATTGGCTTGGAACAGAGATCACGGAGTATACACCGATCGTTCGGCGGATGCAGGAGCATTTCCCTGATCAAGCCGGCAAACCTCCTGCGGCAACGCTCCTGTCCGTCTTTGGGTAGCCCTTGCCTCGCATCCGTGAAGAACAACCCTACAATGGAGCACTTGAGCGCATCCACCGCCTTGGGATAAGCCCGCTTCTTGATGAACTGCGGCACATCCTCACGGGTTTCACCTTGCGTGTTCGTGAAGAGAAAGATGCGAACGGCGGAGCTGCTGTGCGGCGAATGATCGATGCGCGGTTTCGTGAGGTCGAAGGATGGAGAGGGAAAACGTCCGGGGGAATTGATTGGCGAAAGTGTTTCGTCATCAATGGGGCTAGCGTTTGTGTGGGCGTAGAAATTCAGTTTTCCGCCCGAAGTGATTTGGTCGTCATCGATATTATCCACTTACGCCAAGCGCTGACGGCAGGGGAAATTGATGTTGGAATCTTGGTCCTGCCCACTGATCGTTTGAGCGCCTTTTTGACGGATCGTGCACCGTCAATAGCCACATCCAAACGGCATGTCTTAGCGGCTCGTGCTGAGGATCTCCCATTAGTATCAGAGAGGACAGGGATTAAGATCGTGATGCCAACTGATACTGTTGCTTGAGGCGCAGCAGATAGCGCCGCTCTCCCGTAAGGGCGAGCACGCGCATCAGCAGTTTTCCCTGGCTATCTCGCTGCCCCCAGCGCTTCAGGGAGGCGATCACATCCGCTGAGGTCACCGGCTGACCATCATGCCAACGCAGGCCGTCCCGTAAGGTAAAGGTGTAGCGTAAGCGGCCCTGGCTTACCTCCCAGGTGTCGACCATCTGGGGCTGCACGGTCAGATTGTCGTCTAACGCAAACAGCACATCGTAGATCATGTAACCATGGTTCCGTGAGATATAGGCCGTCGTCCAGAAGGGGTCTAACACTTTCAGGTCATTGGCCGTGACGAACTTGACGGTGCCGCCGCGCGAGGGTTCTGCCAGGATCGGCGCTGCCGTGAAGGTCAGCCCCAGGATGGCGAGCAGGGACAGCACTACTAGACGTAAGCTCGGATGACGCCGGAAACCATGCATGACGGGGCTCCTTCGAGCGAACCACGAGTATCTATACCTGGCTCATCGCTCCGCGTGGGCGTTGAGGCCGTCGCCAATCAAGATGAACCCGGCAGTCAGCAGCATCAGCGCCGCGCCCGGGAAAAGGCCATCCACCACTGGCCCGACACGATGTAGGGGCTGCCCTCACTGATCATGACCCCCCATTCGGGCGTCGGCGGCTGCACGCCTAGCCCCAGAAAGCTCAGACCGGCAGCGTTCAGAATGGCCCAGGACAGATTCATCGACGACTGCGTGATGATCGGCCCCACGGCATTGGGCAACAGGTGGTGCAAAACCAGCCGAGCATCCGAACAGCCGATGGCGCGAGCGGCCAGGGCATATTCCTTGAGCTTTTCGGACAAGATTTCCGCGCGCACCAGGCGAGCGTACATGGGGATGAAGCGCAGGCTGAGGGCGATCACCAGGACGCTCAGCGTTGGTCCCAGGACGGCGACGAACACCAGCGCCAGGACGAAGCTCGGAAATGCCAGAACCATGTCGACGAGCCGCATGGCGAGGTTGTCGAAGGTGCCACCGATGTACCCTGAGACGCTGCCGATGACGGTCCCGGCCATGACGGCCAGGCCCACCGCCACGACGGCGATAAACAAGTCATAGCGCCCCCCAGCCACCACGCGAGCCAGCACATCGCGGCCGTACTTGTCCAGACCGAACGGATGCGCCAGCGACGGTGGGGCAGCCGCTAGGCTCGCATCCCCCTGCAGCGGGTCATGAGGCACGAGCCAGGGGCCGCAGAGGGCGAGGAACGCCCAGCACACCGTAAGGGTCAACCCGACCGCGATCAGGCGCTGACGCGGCCAATGCAGCCCCTTCAGCGGTCGCCAGCGTGGCCACCGCAGCATCTGGGGGCGTTTCTGCCAGGTCACCGTCAGCTCGACCAGCCGTGTGATGTCGGTCATAGATGCTCCGCAAACATGCTCATTCCAGGGCAGCACGCACCTGCGGATTGATCACCCCGTAGGGCACGTCCGCCAGCAGGTTGACACAGAGATAGACGATCAACACCACCAGCACAAACCCCTGCACGGGTGCAAAATCGTTCACCAGGAGACTATCCACCGCATAACGACCGATCCCTGGCAGGGCAAATACCACCTCAATCAACACCACGCCACCGATGAGAAACCCGATCTGCAGGCCGACGAACGTGATGACCGGTATCAGCGCATTCTTCAGGGCGAATTTATAGATCAGTCGATGTGGAGAGATGCCATACGCATGTCCCACCAGGATGTATGGCGCGCTCAGCACTCGCCGCATGGAGGTGTAGGTCATACGCGCGATCGAAGCGGCGGCGATGAACGTCAGGCTCATCACCGGCAACACCAGATGGCTGATGCTGGACCACAAGGCTTCCATGTCGCCACTCAGGAGACTGTCGACGACATACAAACCGGTGAGCCGTGGCGGGGGAGTGACCAGCATGTCGAGGCGTCCGGTCGGAGCCGGGGCGATTCCCAGGAGATAGTAAAACACGTAGACCAGGAGCGGGCCCAACCAAAACAGCGGCATGGCCACCCCCAGCCCGCCGTACAGCTTGCCGCCATAGTTTAGGTACGAATCTTTGCGCGCCGCCGTGACGACCCCGATAGGGCTCCCGATCAGCACGGGGAGGATGGCGCTATAAAGCCCTAACTCCAGCGTCGCCGGGAAGCGCGCCTTCGGGTCGTTGGTCACGGTATCCCCCGTCCGCCATGAGCGCCCCAGATCGCCTTGCGCCAATCCCTTCAAGTAGAGCCAGTAGCGCTCATGGGAAGGTTTGTCCAGGCCCATCTCGATGTGCAGCTGCCGGAGTTGTTCGGCGGTGGCGAAGTTTCCCAACCGGAGTAACGCCGGATCGCCTGGAATCAGAACGGTGAGGCAGAACATGATGAGGCTCACCCCGAACAGCGTCGGCACCATCCACAGCAGGCGTTTCATCACGAACGTCAATAATCCCATGGGTCGGTCCCCCTCAAGCGAGGCTCATCTTGGCGAGCACCGGCACCGTATCCGGGTAATAGACATAGCCCTGGACGTGCTCCCGCATGGCGATATTGTCGAATTGGGTGAAGAGCGGCACGAGCCCGATATCCCCGTTGACGATTTCCTGAAACCGCCGCAGCTTGGCTTGGCGCTCCGGCGAGCCCACCGCCGTGGTGATCGCTTCATTGCCGAGCGTCTGCGCTTCAGGGTTGACATAGTTCCAGTAGTTGGTGAAGCTGTCAGGGAGCCAATTCCAGTAGATGAAGTAGCCGGCATCGGGCACCCAGGGACGCCAGTCGTAGACCGCCATGTCGACCTGTTTCTGCGTCATCAGCGAGCGTTTCTGGCCGATCGACATTTTCTGAATGCCGACCTTGATCCCCAATTGGGCCAGGCTCTCCTTGATCAGCACGGTCGACTCTTCGTCGAACAGGTCGCCCGCGAGACGGGCATGGTCACCGCGAAGCCATCAGGCACCCGCGCCTGGGTCAGTTCCTCCCGAGCCTTCTCCAGATTGGTTTCATACGGCCAGAAATCCCCTTCATACCCGCTGATGTTGTTCGGCACACAACTGCGTGAGCGCTCGGCCAACCCGTGTGTGACAACTTGCAACAGCTTGTCGTAGGGCATCGCCCACGCCATGGCGCGACGAAAGTGGATGTTGTTGAAGGGGGCCTTGTTCCAGGTCATCCCCAACCACCAGCCGCGGGCACTGGGGTATGAGGTCACCTTGATGCCAGAGACTTTGCGCAGGCCTGGTATGTCTTTAGTCGCCAACTGGACGGCAAAATCCACGTCGCCGCGCTCCAGGATAATGCGCCGAGTGGAGGCATCGGGGACGACCTGCAGGATGATGCGCTCCAGTTTGGCGGGCTGAGAGGCGTGGGGGTTGGGCACCAGACTCATCATCGAGCCTTTCTGCCAGGTGTCGATGACGAACGCCCCGGATTCCACGGTCTTGGTCTCTAACCACTTGAGCCCATGGGGATCGTCTGCGGTCGCGTGCTTGAGAATCTCTTTGGCGTGGACAATACTGCTACTGCTTAACAGGGCATTGCCGATGAGGCCCCACGCCACGGGGCGGTCGAGGTGGAGGCGCACGGTCACGTCGTCGACCACCTCAATGCGATCGGCACTGGGCAAGCCGTTGACTCTGAGCTGTCCGGAGCCGCGGGTGGCCAGGAACCAGGCATAGGACTCTTTGAACGCCTGCGCGTTGATGGGATCCCCATTGGGAAATTTGGCGTGACTTCGCAGCGTAAACTCGATGAGCTGCCGATCCTCAGAGACCTTGTAGGAGTTGGCGAGCACCGGCTCGATGGTGTCTGGGTCATAGATGAGCGAGCCATCCGGACGTTGCTTCGTGCCCCAGACGATAGGGGTCGTGTAGATCAGCCTCCGCAGCATATTGATGGTGTCACCAGCGGATAGCTCTGGTCGGAGCGTCTCAAAATCTCGCTCAATCGCCACCCGTAAGACCTGTTTGCGTTGGGCCGCCTCCGCGAGCAGGGGCAGGAGATCCCCCGCCACCATGGTCCCCCCGATCATGCCCAGGGTCTGAAACAGGAAGCGTCGACGCGTGACTTCTGCTGACATACGTTACCCTCATTACACGGGATAGGGGTGCGGATGCACGGAGCAATGGCGAGATACGCCGACCCCTCAGGTCAGCGTGAGTGCCTGCACTGGCTTGCTCGACGTGCTCGTCTTGGCGGGGAGGGCGCACAACCGATGCCAATGGCTCAGAACCCAGCCAGATGGGGCGAAATGCTTGCGGGGTGGGAAACACAGCGGGCGTTAGCTTGTGAGGCCGGGGCCGATCTCAAGCCAGGCTGGCGGGGACGTGTTGGTTGAGCAACATGCATTCAACAAGTTGCGTCCACGGCAACAGTCAGTGCGAACGACGCTGGAGCGCATGCAAGCGGCTCGGTGGGCACGATTCCGAGGTGGCGGAGCTCGGACAAATCCCCGCCATCTCGGAGCTGGGAGCTTTACCACTTCTTATAGGGCAAGAACTTGCCGTTGTAGGTCACGATGACGCGGTCGCCCTTCGGGTCTTCTTCCTTGCGGATGTCCATCTCGAAGTCGATGGCGCTCATGATGCCGTCGCCAAACATCTCATGAATCAGGGCTTTGATCGTTGTGCCGTAGACCTGGGTGATTTCGTGAAAGCGGTAGATGAGGGGGTCGACCGGGACCTCGCTGTCAAGAGAACCCTTCATGGGGATCTGTTGCAAGGCTTCAGCCACCTCAGGGCCAAGCCCGAGCACCTGCACCGCCGCATGGGCTTCCTCGGCGGACATGGTGGCCTGGCCCATCAGGGCGGCGGTCACCCACACCTTATGCCGTCCCACCGCCGCCGCAATCCCCTCAAACGTGAGCCCCTTCGCCTGCTTCGCAGCGAGGATTTGCTCAGTGGCCTCCGAACGTGTGATCATCGCGATCCCTCCTGGTTGACGGTGTCGAGGTCAAAGACGATCCGCTGTTGCCGCCTGGCTTGGCCGCCAGTGCCGACGCCTGACCGGGCTGCGTAACCCGAGGCGAGGCGATCCTCTCAGGCCGGCGACAGCTCCTGGGCGGCGAAGGCGTGCGAGCCCCGCAGCAGAAAATGCAGAGGTGGTTGCGCAACCGTGTGTACTCGGCCGTATCGATCATCGTCTCACGGCTGCGCGGTCGTGGGATGTCGACCTCCACCGTCTCCGCCAGGCGTGGCTCGGGGCCGTTGGTCATCAGGGCGATGCGGTCCGAGAGCAAGAGCGCTTCATCCACATCGTGGGTGACCATAAATACCGTATGTTGCATGATCGTCCACATGCGCACTAACTCCTCCTGGATGACCCCGCGCGTCAGCGCATCGATCTGCGCAAAGGGTTCGTCCAGGAGCAGGACTTTGGGCTGGACGGCGAAGGCCCGCGCCAATCCGACGCGCTGCCGCATGCCGCCCGAGAGAAAAGCCGGTTTCTTGTACTCCGCGCCTTTGAGGCCCATCATGTCGAGATAGCG
>Ga0081538_10004009_pt1 | contig 13715 bp, 8 predicted proteins | sample TabmetS5T2R1_FD_71022 | JGI IMG/M metagenome (GOLD analysis project Ga0081538, IMG submission 71022) | Tabebuia heterophylla rhizosphere microbial communities from the University of Puerto Rico - S5T2R1 | ecosystem: Host-associated > Plants > Roots > Rhizosphere ...
TACAGTATTTTTCAACTTATGAGAGAGAACAGATGCTTGATAGGCTGGCTTCAGATCCAATGTTTTCAGAGGGATTTGGAGAAGGAACAGCACAATTTCTTTGGACCATCTATGGAGAAGCCAATAAGCACGATTTCCTTAAATTGACCAAGACCTCTCCAGAAATCTCAAAAGGGCTTGGCACCGGGCTTGGGTTCATGTATTCATACTCAAAGAATGAACTGGACCATGACTCCTACAGACATATTTTCAAAACAGATCCAAACTTTAGGAGGGGTCTTGGCCTAGGTATGGGAAGGGCGTACAAATATCTATCAGAGGATGCCCAACTGGAGGCGTTTCGCATTTCAGAAGAGGATGTAGAATTTTCAATTGGGTTTGGTGAAGGAATAGGTAGAATATACAACCAACTTGAAGACTCACAGAAGAAGCGGCTTGTCATGTCTTACATAAATGATGAGGATGCAGGCTTTTCTAGGGGTCTTGGCATGGGATTTGGAGCAGTGTTTTCGTACCTTCAAGAAAATGTAAAGAAAGATATACTTCTGCATATTCCGTATAACAGACAGCTTTCCATAGGTCTTGGAGTAGGACTTGCGATGCATTTTTCCTACCTACCTGAAGCATTAGCCTCCAAGATATTTGAACTTGCAAGAAACAATTCATTTCTTGCGCTAGGTCTTGGCGAAGGATGCGGAATTATGTTTCCATATTTGCCGCAGAGTACAAAGGATTGGTTATCTTCTCAGGTGAGCATAGATAGTTTTTCCTTAGGCTTTGGTATTGGGATTGGCAAGATTCGAAGATATTTGAAAAATAGCATATTTGAGGAAGCGGCAATATTCACAAAAAATATTAATTTTACGAAAGGATTTGCAATTGGGCTTGGAAGTGTTCCTGCAAACCTGTCTAAGAATCTATTACTTGAGACTTTGTCTAGAACAGCAGCAGAAGACAATGGATCTTTTGCAAAGAATTTTGGCTTTGGTATTGGGCATATCTTCTCACTACTAGAGGATGATAAAAGAAAAGAGATCATAGAAGTAATGAGTCGGAGCGAGGAATATTTTCTTATGGGTCTGGGCGAAGGTCTTGGCCACCATCTTCCCTCTACGGGTAGTCGGCTTGTTGGAGAGGTTATGCACACGATGGGTTCTGTGAATCTTGCGAAAGGAGTCGCTCGAGGAGTTACAGAGAGCTTCATGTACCTAAACCTTGCAGAGGTGCTTGGAATACTTGAATATGCACGATTTAATCCAGAATACGGTAAAATCCTAGGAGAAGGACTTGCAGATAAGTTTACATCCCTAGATGAAGAAAAGCAATCCTGGATTCTTGATGCACTTCAAAAGGACAGCCATTTCACTAGGACTTTTGCTAAGATGATCCAAAAAAATCTTGTATATGTTCCATCACAAACACGAGAAAGAATAAAGGATTTGGGGACAAAACTTCCACACCTTGAGATCGCGCTTGAAAGAGATAGCGACTAATGAATGGACCTCCACGACTGTTTGCTATATATACTGTTGCTGGATATTTCTTTTTCTTTTCCCGCTTCAACTACAGCATTTGTCCAAACTCCGGAGTAGATATAGAGACCCTGGTGCAGCCTGCGAAACAGCACAACAAGTGATATGCTAACGCCAGAGCTTCAAATTACAAACATCGGCGGGAAATACCCTGCTTTGGCTCGACACCTCTCCTCCTCGTCAAATGGCCACACACATATGATTCAGATAGACTTGTAACAGCTGACCATTTAAACGAACAACTGAGCCTACTTTCTGGAGGTTTTTCTGCTGGAACCCTCTGATCTCTTAGCTATTCTGTTTACAATTTAGCAGCATTGTATCAAACCTAGGGAGCTGTGAAAAAGAGAACTGAACATAAAATTGTCAACCAATTTCTTCATACAGCTTTCCACCCTGATGCAGCCTCCACGCAATTTCAAATGTTTGTCCTTGCGCACGTGCAGTGGGTGTATGAGCAGCCAAGTACCGCGCAGCGGCTATCAAGACATGCGAAATAGGTTTGATATCGTCCAAGATTTGAAGGCGCTGAAGCTCCATCTTCTGTCTAAAAGCTGCTTCTAACATCTGAATTGTATGGAAGCTTCTATCCTCTCTTAATAGGGCATGCACAAGAATTGCAGAGAGTTCTTTTTCTCCTTGCGTAGAAAGGCACCTAGCAACCATCTTCGCGGCTTCATTTACCTGGTGGCGCTTATCAAGTGTATCAAGAAATCTATCCATAACATTCTCCCGGTTGCTCTCGCTAACTTTATTATTGGTTGGTCCTTCCTTCTCGTAAGGAATTGTCACAGAAGGTACGTTTAGAAATCTATTGAGATAGTTTGACATTGCGATATCAAATATTGCACGCAAAAGTTCCTTGGATGAAGGCAGCCGACAGATGGCCTGTTGAACCGCATTGGCAAATGTAAAAGTATGAAGGGCAGTATTCCAGTCAGAGTATTCATTGGTAACGGGAAATTGTGCAATTCTAAGAGCAGCCGCATAAGCTACTATCGCAGCCAATTCTTCTTGCTTTGCACCGTCTTGTAGAGATTCAATAAGTACATCTACGATGGCAGTGGGATTATCTCCCAATAATACATCTACGATTTCCTTGTTAGCTTTCCAGGCGTTCTGACTTTGCTTACCTTTTTCTAATATAGCTGGAAGCTTGTCAAAGCAATCATTTAACAGTGCTACAATATCGATAGGATGTCGCCACGAACTTCTTTCCTCCATCCTTGTCGCTTGGGCATAAAGCGTGACGAGGCTAGTCAGTACTTGCTCAGCCATATCCCATCCCACTATATCAAGTGCTTCAAAGGCCTTATTAGTAAAATCTAGAACATGCCCGGAATCAAGATAACGGTGGTCAGTAGCTGCTGAAAACAGCATATCTGCTATGATATTCTGGTCTGTTCCTGCTCTTATGGCAGTAACAAGGCAGCGTTCAGCTCCATCAGCATCACGAACCTCTATAAAGTGACGGAACCATCGCTTCAGCGTCCCAACATCTGCAGAGGTACTTCTTTGTACATCTGGCAATGGGCTGACCGTGAATCTAGGTGGTTGTCCAGAACAGTCATCAGCAACAGCCGAGAGACCATGGTAAATTGCTTGAAGCCTGTCTTCGGATCTTCTTGAATACGGGGCTAGATTCATCATACAAGTGAGAATCGTTAATCCTGCACTCCAACCTTCTTGTCTGTACCTTGTGCCGTATTCCAATCCTTTCCTAAATAGGTCGGAGCTGAAGATTTCCTGTGAGTCAAGTGTCAGTACTGACTTGGCAATAATGAGTGCTATGTTTTGCTCCATCGCATCGTTTAGTCTTTGCAGATAATATGCACGGAGCTCGTCTTTCCCTTTATTGATATTCTCGGTACGGACATAAATATTGCCGTCGATAACATTCACAGCAAAAACAGGCACATCATCAGCCCACAAATCAAAACAACCTCCAGTTTTAATATCAAATCTAGCATGGTGCCAGTCACAGGTCAATATACCATCCTTGGTACTTCCTCGACTTAGAGGAAAACCCATGTGGGGACAACGATTGTCAAGAGCATATACTTCTCCTTCCTGATAAAACAATACAATGTCGTGTCCTTGAGCTGTAACAGAAAGATAGCCTTTATGCTTTAATTCTTCCAAAGTACCAACAAGAAAGGACTTATTTGCCTCTTGGACCATAGCCTGGATTAATAGTTCTCCATCCGTGCTTTTATCTTATGCTAAAAATGAAATTTTCTTTATACTGTATAGTTAAGGGATCAGCTGAGCACGGTGGACTCAGCACTATGGTATGTGCAATTTTTACTCCTATATGACCTAGCCCGCCAAGACCAATGATGGAACTTTCGTTCCAGGGCCGATCTTTCAAGGGACCGGAGGAGGATATGGTGTGATTCATGCGCAGAAAAGGAGTGTGTTGAACGATTTAGAGGTAAGTTGCCAGGAATCCCGACGACGTAAATATCTTGACAAGAATATAGTATGTAGGATGGCAAATAATAGGAATTTAAACTAAAAGGGTGAACCCCTAAGGAAGTTGCACGTAATATGTATTTCTTAATAATTTCTACAGAGAACTTTGTAGGTATATAAAAATATTACCTCTACCATATATGAATATGGAGCGATATCATAATTCTCAGGTCTTCCGAAGGCCCATCATGGAAGGAGCAAAGTATGGCGCAATTGCAGGTCTTATTGCTACTTGGTCTATCTCTACTGCTATTGCTGCCTCAGAGTTAGAATTAGGCTTGCCGATTAGCACGTTTTATGCCGTTATCGGAATCAGTCTGGGCTCAATCGATGTTATCACTGCTGCATATCTAGGGTTTGGATTGCATCTTGTTACAGGAACCATTCTTGGAGCTATCATTGGGGGAATAGCTGTAAGGGTTGAATCCCAAAAAAATATAACAAATGTTTTTAACCCATACAAGTCCATCCTAATGGGAATAGGGACAGGCATTCTAGTTTGGCTGGTCCTATTTCTACCAATAACTGCGCTTATTATTCAGCCTTCAATTGGCAAAATCGCGCAACTCCTATCGTTACCGCAGAATAACACTTCATTCTCTGTGTTTGACCCTGATAACCTTAGTCAATCCTTTAGAGGCATTGCCATTAGTGCAGTAGCATTTCATATGGTTTGGGGTGCAATATTTGGGTTCATAATTAGCTCACTACTGAGAATCAGGATTTATAATACTAATAATAGAAGACATAAATAAATCATCAATACTTCTCGCTATCAAGAGGTATTATGCTAAACCATAACTTATTGAGTCTCAATTCTGAAGGTTTTCTTCTGGACCCCTCTGGACCCTCCTTTCTTACAAAAGGTCTCACTACTGATGACACGACCTGCCAATCTAATAGACAAGGGGAGTCTCTGTAGATAATACGTGGTAGATGTCATAGACAAAATGCCATTGAAGCAACAAAGAAAGAGAAAGGATCATTACATGACATCCCAACAGAAAATTGCAAGTATGCTGTCACATCGTCAACGCTGTCTATTAGTGATAGAATAGCTTCACTGACGTCTTTTTATAGCATGTCGGAAAGTGATCGGTCTATTTATTATTATTATTATTTTTTCTTCACAGTGCGCTATGTGATGCTTCTTTTGATTCTTTTCATTTAGTAATATTGTCGTGGACAGCAAAGTCTGTAATTATTCGTCTCTTCTTGCCTTACGGGCTAATCCCTGATGAAATTGTGGTGACCATCTACGAAATGACATAATAATAGTATCCTTATGGATTAGACTAATTCCAAGTAAACCTAGAAGTCCACCGACAACCAATAATGGGATATTTTCTGGAAGAATAGTTTTAAGACCAAGTTCCCTAAGCGTTAACTGTATCATAATAGTCATCAAGTATGCAGACGATGCAATAATTGAGGTAATAGATGCTCCAATTTTTCTTAAACTCATTGAATATAGCAAAGCACCTATCAAAGGCAAAAATGAATAAAGAAGCATAAATCCAAATTGTTGTACTGCAGGAATCTCTGGATAGAAGATCAACTGAAAGGCTGCCAATATTAGGCCCGAAATCAATAAGGATGCACCCGCTACTTGAATGGGAGAATGGAACCCGACTAATTTGGTCAAGAAAATTATTGCAATTGCGAATGCAACTGCTGAAAGTATTGCTTCTAGATCACCTATGCTAAACAAAGAAGATAATAATAATGACCAGGATACCTCTAATGCGCTTCCACTCATAACAGCTGCAAAAATCCCAAAGATTGCGATCATAGATCCTACAAGTTGTATCTTGCTTAGTCGTTCCTTCAGAAAAAACCATGCCAGAAATAGCACCACTGTCGCCTCTAGCGGACCGGTAAGCGTTGATTCTTTTGAGGCACCTATCCTGCTGACTGAGTCATACCAGGTAATAATTCCAAGAGCCGTAAATGCTGATCCTGCGAGAAGATACCTCCAAGATCTAAAAACAGTAATTTTCTCTTTCATTATAAAGGTTACAATAAATAGCAACATTCCTCCTGCTAGTGGAATGCTGTTGGCAGCTAATGTTAGAGGAGATAGTTGAAGCACTGCAGTAATGGATTCTATAAAAATCGTTTCAATTGAAAGTGCAAATGCATAGGCAAAGACAACCCCTGACTTAATATTCAATAAATCCCAACTCCCTAGTCTAATGTTGACCTGTAATTAATCTCTTGTATCTCTATATGTACACATTACGGGATTATTAAAATAAACATCATCTATTACAAATATGTGAAGTACATTGGGCGAAGTAATAATATCGATAAATTTCAACGAGCAAAATCATCTAAAGATGCTTAGAAACGAGTTAGTCAGTGAAATAAAGCAGAACAAGCTTGGATAAAAGATTGAGTGTAGTATTTTTTTACAGAAAGTATATGCATGCACAAGGTTAGATGGGGAGCTTACGTACTTTACAGCCACTCTACTTAATCTTTAAACAACTGCACCTTACTTAAGATGGCTGCCGATTTAAGATCCTCTTCTATTATAGATAGATTAGGCAAAAAATCTACGCAATTCTTGTGCTACTCGTTGAGGTTTGCCGCCTGTATTCATATTTCCCGAGCCACCATGACCAAGTCCGTGGAACTCAATACGTGTGACTTCTGGCAAGACCTTCTCTAGTGCATCAAGCGCAACTTTGAAGTAAGCAGGACTCTTGCTACCACCAAGCAAAAGCACCTCAGCCTCAATAGCCTTAAATCTCTCCACCTTCTCAGCCATCTCAATGACCACCTGGAAGTCATAGTGCAGCGTCGGAGCAAGCATCCTCATGGTTATGTTGTAATCTTTGGCTTTCTTATCCTCTTTTTTCATTGCCATGCTTATGAGCAGCTCGAGCAGAGGGCGGGGTACGACCTTAAATACAGGAGGCCCCATCTGTGTTCCTTTCATGGCGGTGATTAGGGCCGATGCAACGTTACCTTGGGCTATCTCCCTTTCAAAACGTGCCAACCAAGCAGTCGGAAAGGAACCGTTAATGAGTAACGGTGGTTCATAAATAGCGGCTTTGTGAATACTGGGTAAGCTGAGTGCTGCTTGGAGCACTATGATGCCTCCTGAGCTGACCCCGAAAACATAACGTGCGCCAGTTTTGGTTAGAAGAGCGTCCATATCTTCAACATCCTTCTGTATACTGTGATCTTTGCCATATGGGCCAGTCAGACCACGGCCACGCCGGTCTGGTAAGTAGACCGTAAAGTTAGTAGCCAGTGCCTCAGCGAGCTCTATGTGGCTGTGGGCTGACTCCATGTGGCCATGCAACAGCACCAGACCTGGGCCATGGCCGAGCTGACGATAACCAATAGTGGTGCCGTCTTTTGAAGTTACAAAGCAAGTTGTACAGTCCTCAGGAACGTTCCTAACCAATCGATTATTGACTGTTGTTTCTGCTTTCGGTGGTTCGTCCAAGGATGTTCTAATCTCCCTACTCGTAGATTCTTCGGAAATTCGATAATCCCTCATTCTTCCATTGTGTTGGTTTTCAATTTTCATTGAGAGCCTTTACGTTAGAGATAATTTTATTACCTAGCCTACATATGAGAGCTATTTCAGACATGCGCAGAAGTAACGATGTCCGATTTCCCAACCGCATGCATCGACCAGACACTATTGATCTTCGGATAATGAAGGAAATCGGGACTCCACAATCTATGCAATGGAATATTCGAGAGTCCTACGCGAGCATCGCTAAGCGGGTTGGAGTTGATGAAGAGACTGTCAGGAAGAGGATCAAGCGCCAAGAGAAATTAGGTGCTATCCAAGGATGGCGTGCAGTAATTCACCCTAATTTGGTTGGATGCGTGGATGCCTACGTAGACCTCGAAGTAAACAATGCTGACAGAAAGGAAGAGATCATCTCGCAGTTAAAACTGGTCGAAGGTGTAATCGTGATTACAAGCTTTGAAGGAAAGGGCCTCTTTGTTATGTTTTACTCTGAACCTGGCGAGGCTCTATCAAGAAAGGTTCAGCTCATCTGTTCTATATGTGGAACGCGCAATTTCACGACTTTGAACAGTTATCTTCCACGCTCTGACTTGAAGCTTTCAGTAACTGATTGGAAAATAATCTGGGCAATAAAAGACGATCCAAGGAAGAACCTTTCCGAGATCGCGAAAGAGGCAAGAGTAGCGACCCGTACGGTCAACAGAAGGCTCACTCTACTTACAGAACGTAGAGCTTTCTTTCTTATGGGTCTTCCGAATTTTAGACAATTGGTTGGGACAACTGGCAACTTCTTAATCTTTTGTTCCGGTGGCAAGAATAGTTCTTCTTCTTCTTATTCTTCTTCTTCAACGGCAAGAAGCATAGTCTCAAGATTCGAAAACACAGCATTCGCCGCCGTAACCCAATCTGTCCTAATGTGCAATATTTTCTTTCACAATTTGTCAGAAGCTGAACAAGCCTACGAATGGATAAAGAGACTTGAAGGAGTTGCGAAAGCCCGGATGCGGATCATGAAGGACCTTATATTCATTTGGGACTGGCTTGATGACCAAATTGAGAAGCGCTTCTCACAAGCCCAATAAATTATCTGTCTCAACGTAATATCAAATACAAACTCCAAGGAATTGACTTTTGTAGGCAGATTCTATATACATTGTGCTAGATAGGGATATAATAGAAATATTTTAAATTCCTCCAAAAGAGTACCAGATACAAGAAAAGAGGAATAGCCAACATAAAGTCCATTGTAACTGTTTGAGAGTCTGACCAATCGTCAATATTACTCAAGGAATAGTACTTTCAATCTGAAACTACTGAACAATGAGAATGGAAAGTATGCGAAGGAGTGGCGCTGGATAAACCATCACTACTATATTACATCAGTACATATAATGTCTCATATACAGCTGTGTAGATATTATTTATCTAGCCTCTAAATGGCCTTTGAGAAGATATTTTGAACTATAAAAAACACATCAAGTATATTCTCAAATGACTCAGCCTGTACCAACTACTTTTAGCTGACGATATAGAATAATATTTGTAACTGGTTAAATGTTATCTTATTCTTGGAGATGTATATGCACCTACCAACAACTGATGATGATGATAATAATAATAATTGTAAAAACAAACAAGTGAGAATGAGGATACGCTCAATTTTTGTGATAACAATGATAGCTTTTATACTATTTTCTTCTTCAATCAACATGCCGTTATCTACTGTTAGAATTGCATTAGCAACTATAGCAGCAAACGAGACAAACTTGCCGGCTCTGCCGTCGTCCAATACAGCAACTACGGATGTTCAAAGAATCGAAGCTCTCTTAGAAATAGTAAAATGCAACGCTCAGTTTAGATCAAATGTCGATCTGAGTGGCTGCGATCTCTTTGGGGCTGAGTTTGAAGAGGCTATCCTCACCAATGCCGATCTTAGCTTTGCTGATCTTAGCTTTGCTGATCTTAGCTTTGCTGATCTTAGCTTTGCTGACCTGACCAATGCTACACTTGAAGAGGCTGATCTTAGCTTTGCTGATCTTAGCTTTGCTGACCTTCCTGGTGTTGTCCTTACCAATGCTGACCTGACCAATGCTACACTTGAAGAGGTTGACCTGACCAATGCTAACCTTACCAATGCTACTCTAACCGGAACAGACTTTCTAGGTGCGGTCATGACTAACTGCATAGGTTGTCCACAATAGATTAAAGGACATGGTACAAGAGACTCTCTTCTATAATGAGTATAGATCCTGGCTCTTTGTGAAAAGTATCTATATGTATGTTCCTATATAGGGTGTGTATACTGCTATTGTAATGCTGGCTGGAAGATGTCAAGTTCATAAGAACCCAAATTCTCGTAACAAAATAAGTGTATATTCTCTGGTATCCTAAACTTTTTGTAAGTAGCCTCTACTTGAAGGTTATTATTATTCCATACGGGCTACAAGCTTCGGCTTTATCCTCAGGAGTACCCGCTCTTCGCCTGGCCTTCGTCCAGGATACTTCTGCTTGTCTAGGTATTTCTTTGCCAATTTGTCTATGTGTTCATCTGCATTCTTGCCTTTGATTTGTTCAATGACTCTTCCCCTCACAGTCACCATATCGTATGGATTTGAGGAATCGATTACAGATACAGCTACACGTGGATCTCTTGAGATGTTTCTATGTTTAATTCGGCCTCTTGCAGTGTTTACCAAAATTGTATTGCTGTTCTTATCAATATCTACCCATGTCGGAGTAACCTGAGGAGAACCATCCTTCATCAAGGTTGCAAGAAAAGCAAAATTCTTTCGTTCAAATAATTTGGCTATAGAAGGATCAGTTATTGAATCGCGTCGTTGATTGCCCTTCTTCTTGTTTGTACTCATACTATTATTATCACCTAATTTGTCCTCCATGAGTTCCAGGCTGTTAAATGATTTATGAATTGTGAAGAGTCTTTTTAGGTCTATGTAGGGTTATAGCTTATATAGATGTCTCAAAATATCGTTGCGGCTAAACATCTTATCTGCTCTGCTCTAGAATTTTATTCAGCAACAAAAACATCTGTTTCTTGCAATATTATAATCCGTTGACCAAATAACAAGTGTTCTTGTGGTTATTTAGATTCCGATTTAGGTTCTGCAAAATGGGAAAATCATACATACAAGACACAGCAATTTCAGTTATCTTGCTAGAACACATCATCATCAGTTGTCTATGCCAATTGGGTTTGCAGCAACATTTGTCCATTCAAATGAACCTTTGTTATTAACGTCCTTGGATAGTGGTCGTACTGCCCAAAAGTCATATGATCCATATTTCTTGTCGCCTGCATCATTTAACTCGGTTCTTCCAGTTACACCGATATAGGAATTGGTGGTATTGATAAAGGCTTCCCTTAAAGAGCCAATGTCGTCTTGCTGTGTTCCATTATAATTGCTAAGGGTGAGCGCTGCTACCCAAAATTCATCATAAGTAACTTCTGCATACGACCTAGGCACCCTATCTATCTCTTCAACTATCCTTTCCTCTAATTCCTTAAAGCTATCGCTTGCTTCCACTCCATAGATAGGACTTAAGAAATTCGTCTTTACTGCAAATTCTGCGGCTTCAATATTTTTTATCAGACCCTCGTGTTGGACGGAACCATCGCTTCCATACCAACTTACTGATTGGAGTGCTTGATGTCTGTTTGCTTGAATCATGATGGGTACAATTTCATCAAAGGCTATGATATACACTCCTACTTTATCAGCACCATATTGACTCACAGCATCATTTACCTTTTGATTCAAAGACCTCAATTCTTGCTCCCAGACGATAAAGTTGATTCTGTGAAGACTTGCGGCAAAATTACCGACAGGAGGATCATAGCCTATGCCATCAACCACCTTGCCACCAAGTTTTTCGAACTTTTCTTTCAGTAAAGATTGAAGATTATTTCCAAAAACATCAGTTCGCCATATAGGAATGACAACTCTTGTGCCTTCATCCCACATCTGTTTTGCTAGTGCATCTGCTTGATGAGTATCGTCTGGAACAAATCGGAACACATTGTCATCGGGGATTGCCAAAGATGGAGCCGTACTACTACTACTAACTATCAGAATACCGTTTTCGTCAGCATATTCTTTGACCGCGGCGACTGCAGCGCTTGTCGAGGGCCCAATGACTATACGTATTCCTTTTGATGCAAGATCCATAATTTTTTCACGCGCGGCATTAGGGTCTGTCTTTGTATCTTCAATTACGAGTCCGACTCTTGATGGTGATCCAGATTTTGCCAATTGATTGTTTACGTCGTCGACTGCCAGCTTCAATGACGCTTCAGCAGACTCCCCAAAGGAGGAAAGTGTACCACTAAGTGGCAATAAGGCTCCTATCAATATGGTGTTTGCGCCTTCTACAGGACCAAAATATTTTGTAGACTCTGTGGCGCCTGAAGTTATAAAGCCATAACTTAGTATTCCGCCGACCAGAATTGCAGCTACTAGAACGTATAGATATTGGATCCTGTTAGGAGTATTATTTTTTCTATTGTGAATGCCACCTGTAATTTCCAAGTGGTCTTGACTAGTGGTATTTGTTGTTGCAGAAGCCGTACCCTGGTCTTTATAGATAGCAAGAAATTTGTTAAACCACAAAAGACCTCCAGCCAAAATAAGATACTCTGCGCCGAAGAACATAGAAGATAACCATACCTGTTCGTACAAGCCTGAGAGTATTATGAATGCGAACCAGCTGTCTGTTATCACTATGCAGAACAAAGACAGCGATTTGAAAGTCCAAGGTATCGACCAAGGTCTTTCCTTCCATAGTCCAATGAGGATCGAGAGAGCAGGAATTGTTAGTAGGGCATTCATTATTGGATAGGCAATAAGGACAGCAAACATCGACACGCTTCCTTGGCCTGAAAAATCTGATAAACCAATAGTAAGAAAGATCAAGTATGCTACAAAGATGCCATTTCCGATGATACTGGCAAGCAATATCCTCTTGTCAAATCTATTGTAAAATTGCCTATAAGTGGCAATTAGGTTATACGCAAAAAAGGGATATCCAGCTAACCAGAGGATGTCTGATAAGGAGGGGATTGGTGCTGCTACATGAAAAATTAGTTCGTAGCTGGCCCAAATTATGTCAGCAGCGAGCCAAAGCACAAGACCTATTGCAAGGGATATGTACATCTTGGAATGAGAACGGTTGTGAAGAATCTGCCTATATGCTAGTAAAATACCTAGAAGCGCTGCAATAGACGCTGAAGCAACTATTATTATCTCAGAATAGACAATCCTGGTCTCCGTCCCAGCGAAAAAAATCAGAGAGTTTGCAGCAGTGGCAGAAACTATTAGCCCAAGTAATAATAGGCTCGGGGTAATGTACGTCTGTGCCACGGGCATATCTGCAGGGTGTTCTATAAGGAATTTGCACTGTTTAGTCTTTTATAAAGATTAGGCTTTTTAATATTACAGGGTATTAAAGCCAAGTAGTAACAAAGAGGCATAACATAGACATTAGACTTTATGTTATTACAGCAATTTGTTACAAAGACGCTGCAATGCCATTCACATGAAAAAGACTGTCAGGAGTATATTTATCGAACACATTGTGGTTGGCATGCGATAAGGAAGGAATAGAAAATGTGTACGTTAGGGAAAAAGAGAACAATAGTTTTTCTAGTATGTATCAAATAGGGATGTAGAGTTCGCTTTGGACTAGAATAGATTTGCAGCTATCCAACCTCCTAGTCAATTCAATCTTCGTTTGACTTACACTTGATTGATGTACAGTGGCATCTTAAATCATTGACCAGACCTACAACTTCTTGCTCATTTTTACCTGCATTCCTAAGTCTATCAAGTTATTGCAATAAGTGCTGCAATGCAACATTATATGGTATATGAATTGTCATTTTGTCAGTAACCTGATTGTATATACCATAAGCAGATTTTATTTCAAGGTTGTTGTAGCTCTTGCTCAGCAATTGACCTGTAACTTCTGCATTATTTGCATATATTTGAAAATCAAGTCTGGTGTTCGCCTCATCGATCCTTGCTGGATTGACATGTATCTGTACATCTGATGCATTGATCATATGCTCCATTATCTTATATTGCAAGCTAGGAATATTGTAAACTGAGGGATTGTATTCTGACACTATGCTACGTTTTATGGTATCATTTGGAAATATTTGTGCCCCGCTAATCTCAAAAGTGTATTCAAATGCATCG
>Ga0081538_10004010_pt1 | contig 13710 bp, 11 predicted proteins | sample TabmetS5T2R1_FD_71022 | JGI IMG/M metagenome (GOLD analysis project Ga0081538, IMG submission 71022) | Tabebuia heterophylla rhizosphere microbial communities from the University of Puerto Rico - S5T2R1 | ecosystem: Host-associated > Plants > Roots > Rhizosphere ...
TTCCTAACGCTTACTCTTGCAGATGTTTATCTGCGGCATTCTCCGCTGTGGAGATCTGCTGTACCTCTTGGAGCCGTGCTGCCATGAAGGCGAACAACGCCGCCATCGACTGAAACCAGGTTGCTTGCCCCGAGACGAGATGCTCGACACGCCCCGTGATGCCCGTGGCGTCTAGTATCGTCTCGGCAGCAAACTGCACCACAAAGGCGTGCTGGATGGGGAAGGGACCTGTTGGCGTGGTCCTTGGCAGCACGTCGTTACCTCCTCTACAGGTCTTCAATGCGCAGCTTCACCGTGGCATCCTTCCACGCCGCGTTGAACTGCTGTTCGACGAGCGCCGCTTCATTATCGCGCTGCTGCGCCATCAAGCTCTGCCACAGGCCGAAGAGCAGCCGACCATCGCGTGGGCGTGTGTCAATCGCCTCACGGAAGACAGATTCCGCTGCCTTCGCCTGTCCATTGCGCAGTAGCGCGGCAGCCAGCGACTGCCGCACCGGGTAAAACCACGCCGGTGGCTCGTCGTACTGGATCGTGGACTCAAGTTCGACCGCACGGCGCCACTCGTTGATGGACTTTTCCTTTTCTCCACGTGCCCAGGCAAGTTGCGCGTCGAGCGTGGCCGCGGCAAAGGCCAAAATGTCTGAAGATTTATTGTTGATCAGGAACTGCGATTCAGCCGGGATGGCCTGGCGTAGCGACTCAAACTGCTTCTGTTCCGCCACCGCTTCGTTCAGCTTACCCTGCCCGGCCAGCGCCATTGCCCGCGCATACTGCCAGAAGGCGCGGTGGAGCTTCCGCGCGGCCCTAGGAGCCGGGGCCTTGAGAATGTCGTCCCAGCGGTGGAAGCGGAGGTCGACCATCAGCGGATAGAGAAGAAATCCTTCGAGCATCTGCATCTGCACATCTGCGTCACCGACGTTCTGGACCATTTCCTGCGCTGCCTGCTTCGCCTCATCGTATCGGCCCTGCTGAGCTCGCGCGTAGGCGATGAAGTGAATGTTGTGCGTCCAGTACATGAGCGGATACATACCGGTCGCGCCGGTGCGCTGGACGAACGCCTTGTCCGCCGCGGCGGCATGCACGTTCGTCTGTGCGGCCAGGTCGTAGTCACCGGTCTGGAGGAAGATGTGCCCGGGCATGTGGACCAGGTGACCGGCGCCGGGAACGAGCGTCATGAGGCGTATTGCGCTCGGGATGGCGCGTTCGAGGTTTGGCGAAGCTTCCACAGCGTGGATGTAAAAGTGGTTCGCACCGGGGTGATCCGGGTTGCGCTTCAACACGGACTCAAGCACTGCGACCAGCTCCAGTGTGCCTGGCGCCGGCTTACCATCGAGGGTCCAGAGCTGCCACGGCCGCAGCATCATCAGGCTCTCGGCGAACATGGTGGTGGCATCGAGGTCGTCCGGGTACTTTTTCACTACCTCACGCATGGCATGGCTGTAGTCGAGGTGGAACTGCTTCCAGTCTGACTTTGCGTTCGACGACGGGTAGCGCTTCGCCAGGGCGCGGATGTAGTCCTGCTCGCGGGCACTCGCTTTCGGCGCGCGCTCAACTGCCTTCTGGACGGCGTCGTAAGTCGCTTTCGCACGGCTCTCGTCCACCGCGGTATCGTTGTAGTTCGGTCCGATGGAAAGCGCGAGCCCCCAGTATGGCATTGCTGCCTCAGGGTCGAGCTCCGCGGCGCGGCGGAAGTAGCGGGCAGCTTCATCGTGGTTGAAGCCATAGAGAAGCGTCAATCCCTGGTTGAAGTATGTTTGCGCTTCCGGGTTCTTCGTTGTGATGGGATGGTGGTAGTTGCCCAGCCCGGGGTAGAGCTCAAGCGCTTGTGTCGTTCCTCCATGCTGGTGCTGTGCCATTGCGGGAGCAACACAAAGCGCAAGAACATAAAAGACTGCTAGTGCTCGCATGCCTTACCTCCTTTCCTGGCAATTGGTCTTGCAGATGCCTCTCTGCGGTCTCCTCCCCTGGGGAGGTCTGCTGTACCTCACCACAAAGGTATGCTGAATCGGGAAGAGACCATTTGGGGTGGTATGTGACAGCACTGCATAGCCTCCTCTGCGGTGTGCTAAGATAGTCGCGTATGGTAATTCCACGATGGCGGCCACACGTCCTTTCTGACCGCGCGTGTGGCAGGCCGATGTGTGAAAAGATACAGGCGAGGGGCCGTGAAGTCTTCAAAGAGGGCTCAAACTTTTCTCAAATTTTTCTCAAAGTGGTCCAAATGGTGTCACAGCTTCTCGGCTGCAATTGAGGTGAGAGCATCGTATGCGCTGGCGCTTTGGCCGTTTCCAACTAGACTGTGAGAGTGCATGCCTCTGGGAGGGTGAGCGACGCCTGACGTTGCGGCCCAAAACCTTCGATCTCCTGGTGTATTTGGTCGCGCATGCGGGCGAGCTGGTGCGCAAGGAGACCCTGTTAGAGGCGGTCTGGCCTGACACCGTCGTGGCGGATGGTGTGCTTACGACGAGCATGGGAGAACTTCGGAAGGTGCTTGGGGAGACAGCGAAGCAGCCACAGTTCATTGCCACGGTATACCGCCGGGGGTATCGCTTTATTGCACCGGTCACGCCGGGCGAGCCCGCCCTGCCTCCGAGTACACATCCCTCCCTTCCCCCTCCCCTGCTCTCGGCGCCACTGCGTGGGCGCAGCGCAGCTTCCCCCTCTCCCCCTCCTCTTCTCGTGAACCGGGAGACAGAGCTCGCCTGGCTGCACCAGTGGTTTCGGGGTGCCTGCCACGGGCAACGCCACGTGGTCTTTGTCACGGGTGAAGCGGGGATTGGGAAGACGACCCTGGTGGACGCCTTTCTGGCACAGATTGCGCCACAACAGTCCCTGGGGCTGGGGCGTGGTCAGTGCATTGACCATTATGGGGCTGGGGAAGCCTATCTGCCGCTGTTAGAAGCGTTCGGGCAGATGGGACAGGCCGCCCATGGGACCCAGGTGATCGAAGTACTCCGCCAGCATGCGCCGAGCTGGTTGTTGCAACTGCCGGCGCTGTGGCCCACGCACGAGTTGCCCCTGCTCCAGCAACGGGCGCTTGGAGCGACGCGGGAGCGGATGCTCCGCGAGCTCGCGGAGGCCGTTGAGATCCTGGCGCAAGAGCGTCCCTTAGTCTTAGTCCTGGAAGATCTGCACTGGAGTGATGCGTCCACCCTGGATTGGGTGGCGTATGTCGCCCGACGGCGCGCTCCGGCACGGCTCCTGGTGCTCGGAACGTATCGGCCTATAGACGCTGTGGTGCGACAGCATCCCATACGGGCTATGACCCAGGAGCTCCGTGTACACGGCTGGTGTGAGGAACTGCTGCTGCCCTATTTGTCCGAAGCTGGTGTAGCAGCCTATCTGGCGCAGCGCTTTGGCGAGGCCGACTTCTCGCCGGCGCTGGTGCGCGCTATACACCAGCGTACCAACGGCAATCCCATGTTTCTCGTGACCGTGGTCGAGGAGATGGTCCGCCAGGGGAGGCTGCGCCGGCCGGCAACCGGCGGGGAGCGTCTGGTGCACCATGCCGCGGCCGTCATCGTGGACATACCTGAGAGCCTCCGCCGTTTGATTGACCAGCAGCTCGAGCAGCTCCATCCTGAAGAGCGAGCCTGTCTCGAGGTGGCCAGTGCGGCAGGACGGGAGTTTTCGGTCGCGGCCGTGGCGGCCGCGACCGACGACCGCGTGGAAGAGCTGGAAGCCCGGTATGCGGCATTAGCGCGGCGGGGCCAATTTGTCCAGGCGTGTGGGACCGAAGCGTGGCCCGATGGGACGATCACGGCACGTTATGGCTTTACGCATGATCTCTATCAGCAGGTGGCCTACCAGCGGCTCGGGGCGGCACAAAGAGTCCGTCTTCACCGCCAACTGGCCAGGTACCTGGAGACTACCTATGAACCGCGGGCGTCGGAACTTGCTGCAGAGCTGGCGTGGCACTGCGAGCAAGGGCGAGATCATGCGCGGGCCATACCGTATCTCCAGCAGGCCGCAGCGACGGCTGTACGCCGGCATGCGCATCAGGAGGCCATCGACTACCTGCAGCGGGCGCTCGCGTTACTCGAGACCCTCCCCGACACTCCAGAACGCCGCCAGCAAGCGTTACACGTGCATGTGGCGCTGGGTGGCCCGCTCATGGCCACCAAGGGCCAGGCTGCCCCGGAGGTGGAACAGACCTATAGCCAGGCCTATACCTTGTGTCAACAGGTCGCAGACACCGCCCAGCTGCTACCGGTACTCGCCGGGCTGCGGTTGTTTTATGTGATGCAGGCCGCGCACCAGACGGCCCAGGAGCTCAGCCAGCGGCTCCTGATACTGGCCGAGCGCCACCACGACCGGGCCTTCCTCCTCGAAGCGCAGGTGGCTCTGGGAGGGGGACGCTTTTTTCTCGGTCAGTTTGATGCGGCGCTCGTCCACCTGCAGCAGGGGCTGGCCGGCGAGGAGGTGCCAGCCCCCCCTACGGCCCGGGTGGTGCATCACCCCAGGATTAGCTGCCACGTCTTTGCGGCCTGGGTGCGGTGGTGCCTCGGCTATCCTGACCAGGCCCTGGTCCACAGTCAGGCAGCGCTCATGCAGGCACAACGCCTCTCCAACCCCTACATGCTGATGTGGTGCCAATCCCTGGTGGCGAATCTCCATATCTGGCGCGGCGAGGCCGCGGCAGCGCGGCAGTTGGCCGAGGCCTCTATGGCCCTGGCGACCTCGCTCGAGGTGCCATTCTGGGGGGCACGCAGCGCGTTCATACGCGGCATAGCACTCACCCGACAGGGGGGCACTGCAGAGGGTCTGGCGCAGATGCAAGCGGGGTGGGCGACCATACAAACGACGGGTGTACGACTCAATCGGGTGTATTTCCTGGCGCGCCTTGCCGAAGCCCTGCTACATGCCGGACAACCAGACACCGGGCTGACGGTGCTGGCCGAGGCGCTGGCGTTCACCCACACCTCTGGAGAGCGCTGGTGGGAAGCAGAATGCCATCGTCTCTGGGGGGAGTGCTTACTCGCCCGGAAAGAGCCCAAATATGCGATGGGAGAGGTGGCGGCACGTTTGCAGCATGCCCTTGCTATCGCCCGACACCAACACGCCAGGTCCCTGGAACTGCGTGCCGCCACAAGCCTGAGCCGGCTATGGCAGCAGCAGGGGCAGCGCGAGGAGGCTCGGCAGTTACTGGCGGAGGTCTATGACTGGTTCACCGAGGGCTTTGACACCGCCAACCTCCAGGAGGCCAAGGCGTTGTTGGAGGAACTTGGAGTAGAACACTGACGTGCACAACTCTCCGTCTCTGACCAGGTAAGGGAGAGATCCTCAGCCGTTATTCAGCGCAGCAGGTCACGGGGTCCTGCAGCATCCTCTTGTAGGTCATAGCGCCCCAAAAAATCTTGAATAAAATACGCCATGATCACGAGGTCGCGGAGTTGCCCATGTTGATCCTGGACATGCTCTTTTAAGATGGCTTCGTGACGAAATCCAAGCCTTTCACAGAGGTGTAGGGCTGGACGCTGATCAACCATCATCTGGACCATCACCTTGTGCAAGCCTTCGTCTGTAGCCTGCGCCAGCACTTCCTGAGCAATGACCATACTAAGACCGCTCCCACGAAACATCGGGTCTACCACGATACGCATTTCCCCGACGTGTCGCGACCAGCCATAGAACTGATGATCCAGTTCGCCGTCTGCGATGATGCGTCCTTCGTATCCCGCCAGAAGATGCCAGCCCTGTTCGCTTTCAATGCTCTCCACCCAGCGCGTCATAGACTCCGGTTTGGTCACGTCTTCGCGTAGATATAAGAGGTCTTCCGGAGGTAAGGAGCGATAAAACTCCAGAAGGGCTGGGGCATCGTCAGCGGTCATGGGCCAGAGCTCGACTTCACGGTCGTCTTTGATAATCACGGTTCGGGGGTACATAGCATCCTCTCATCCGGACCTCGCCATGGCCTGTGTCTGCATAGCTTCCGCCCAGAGTATCTACTCACCATACCACCGTCGCACCGGGACAGCACACCGCATGTGCCGGCGAGGTTTTCTAGTGTTTCCTTTACTCACAATGTCTTGTACCAGGAAATGCCGTCGAGAGCAATCCCTTACACGACACAGCGGCACGCTTTGGGCTTGACACTATGAAATGTTAGGCATTACGATGCGATTGATGGGCAATGCTGCGTCCGCAGCTATGCGTAGCATGTATCTTGAGAAGTGTATATGGCCATCCACATCCACTGCCCCCATTGCCATGAGCGACTCACGGAGATGCACCACCACTGCACGCACTGTGGTATGGCGCTTCCCCCTGGTGTTTTGTATGCGCTGGCCGCGGCGCTTGGCGTTACGCCTCCACCGTCGCCAGGCCTTACTGTTGGTGCGATACCGCCGCACGTGTCTCCGACACCCTCTTTGTCCGCGCTCTCTACCGCGGAGGAACACCACACTTCTCCAGCCCATCACAGTGCCCTACGCCCCTGGCTGGCTGCGACCTTGTCCCTCATCTGCGGCCTTGGTCAGCTCTACAACGGACAGATCGTGAAGGGTGTGGTGCTGCTCATCTGTGGCATAGCCGCCGTGGCAGCCTGGCCGTTTCTTCTGGGGAAAATGCTGGCTCTCATCCTCTGGCTGTATGCTATAAGCGACGCCTATCTGGTGGCGCGACGCGCCCTACCGCTGGAACACCGGAGGCAGCATGCGAAGCCATAAAAACTCCTGGTGAACTGACGGAGTCGTCACAGGCGTATGTCCTTTCTTTCCAGGATCTGCTCCACTGCAGTATAGGGGTCGACCTGACCTTCCTGCACCTGCTCGTTGAGCTTGTGCAACACCTCGTGCTGCTCCAGTCGCGCCACGAGCATGGCCATAAGGCGCTGCTGCAACAGCGCCAACAGTTCCTTCTGACGGCGTTGGCGGCGGCGCACGAGGAGTTGCCCGGTGCTCGTTAGGGTCTGTCTATGCTGCTCAATAGCAGTATAGAGTTCGGAGATCCCCACGTTTTTATGGGCCTGGGTAGCCAGGACCGGGGGTTCCCACCACTCATAGCGGGGATGCATATGGACCAGCATGCGAAGCTCTCGCAACAGGCGATCCGCCCCATCACGATCCGCCTTATTGATGACAAAGAGGTCAGCAATCTCCGTGATGCCGGCTTTCATCGTCTGGATTGTATCGCCACTTTCAGGCACTAAGAGCACCACCGTGGTATCCGCGGCTTCCACAATATCAAGTTCTGTCTGGCCTACTCCCACCGTCTCGATGAGAATCAGCTCCTTGCCAAATGCCTCAAGCAACTTCCTGACCCCTTGGGCTGCCTGGGGCAGCCCCCCGTGGCTGCCGCGCGTGGCCATACTCCGAATAAACACGCCGGCATCGAGATAATGTTGCTGCATGCGGATACGGTCGCCGAGGATGGCTCCGCCAGAAAAAGGACTGGTAGGATCGACAGCGATAATGCCAACGGTTTGTCCCTGCTGGCGCGCCTGGGCAGTGAGTGCGTCAGTGATAGTGCTTTTGCCGGCGCCCGGCGGTCCCGTAATGCCCACGCAGTACCCTCTATCGAGGGTCGGGGCAATACGTCGCATAATCTCTGGGACCTCTGCACTGTGCCGTTCGACGTGCGACATGAGCTGTGCCAAGGCCCGTTGGTCACCAGCAAGCATCCTGTCAACGAGATCCACGGCGGTAGCATCCTTCATGGTGGGGTGTAGGGATGTCACCCTTTGTACGTATGCTCAGGAAAGAAAAACAGGAAGAGATCAGGAGCGTCGAGGCGCGTGCTCTCGGATATACGTGACAATCTCCGCGATGGAGGAACCCGGCCCAAAGACGGCCTGCACACCCTTCGCCTGGAGTTCTGGGATATCACTGTCCGGGATAGTGCCTCCCCCCACTACCAGCACATCGTCAGCCCCCTGGGCCTTGAGTAACTCGACGACCCGTGGGAAGAGGTGATTGTGGGCTCCTGACAGGCAACTCATACCGACCACATCGACATCTTCCTGGATGGCCGCCGCGACAATTTGCTCTGGCTGTTGACGTAAGCCGGTATAAATGACTTCCATACCAGCATCACGCAGGGCGAGAGCCAAAACCTTGGCGCCACGATCATGCCCGTCCAGACCGGGCTTGGCTATAAGCACCCGGAGCTTGTGCTCTGTGGTCATTAGTTCCTCCCATTTTCCACAAGCATATGCCACAGACTCAGCCGATGCGGCGTGGGTGGCGATTGTAGCAGTGGCTTTGTTGCCTTGTCAAGACGCGTTCTCGGTTCCATTGACACTAGAAATCTCGGCCATTATAATTATGTCATTCTACTGAATGTCTGCTCATGATGCGCTGGTAAGTATACAACCATCATGCACTGACATAGAGGTAGTTTGTGTAGTATAGTCTATACGTTGAGCTCAGCTTTTCGGGCTGGGCTTTCTCGTTTTGTAGACTTTGTTTTTGTACCCTCGATGTATTATGCCATGACAGCAGACGTCATAAGGCGAGTGAAACGTTGAAGATGTTCTCCACAGAGCCTGAGGCCTCAGACTATACCGATATTTATACTACAGGTCTGATGCCTGGCTGTTCCTTACCTTCCTGGATTCCCTCTCTCGCCATGGATGTGGAGTACACCCCCCTGTTTGACGTACCGGTGTGCCAACAGACCACCAGGGACGACACGTCTGCAGGGCAAGTCATCAACAGAGGACGGCCATTTCATGAGAGAAGAATTTAAGACGATACGGGCCAATCTCCAAAAACGCCGCCAGGTTATTCTCTCCAAGATTTCTGAGGAGCCACCGCTCCCGGGTAGCGACGACATTACGCGCGGCGATTCGCTCGACATTGCCAGTAGCGCACGCGATCGCGAAATCACCTTCATGCTCAAAAGCCGGGAACTCGACGAATTACGTGCGGTTGAGGACGCGATTGAGCGCATCGATCGTGACGACTATGGCATCTGTGCCAGCTGCGAAGATCCCATCGAAATCAAGCGTCTGGAAGCCATTCCCTGGGCGCGCTTTTGCCGTTCCTGCCAGGAAGAGATGGAAAATCGCAAAACCGCTGGGCGCATGCATTTTGATATCTCCTAGCAGCCGAGGGTGGGGGTCCCCGCATGAGGGATTGAAAGGAAAGGGAAGGAAATGCAGCACAGCGGTCTCAGCATGCGGGCTGCCCTGGAAGGGATTGCACCACCCCGCGAGATCGCTCAGGTCGTTGTTGAATTACCCTTGGAGACCCCCCTCGACTATCGTATCCCACCTGCTCTGCGCCCCGGTTGCCGTATAGGGCAACGCGTGTTAGTGCCACTGGGCAAGCGCCAGGTCCTTGGGTACATTGTTGGTCTCGCCAGCACCAGCACCGTCGCCGATCTCAAGGAGCTAGTAGAAATACTAGACGAGACACCCCTCCTTACCCCCGCCCTCTTACAACTCACGCATTGGATTGCTGAGTACTATCTCTGCCCCTGGGGGCAAGTGCTCAAGGCAGCTGTCCCAGAGGGCTTCCGCGTCCAGACAGAAGCGGTCTATACGCTGACGGCCAAGGCCCAGGACGATTCTGAGGCCTGGCCGCAGGGGAGAGCAGGAGAGGTGCTGCAGTGCCTGGCGCGGTACGGTACACAGCTCCAGCACGAGTTGGAGCGTCTGCTGGAGGTCCAGGATCTGGCTCCCTGGTTGCGGCGTTTGGAGCAGCAGGACCTGGTACTCCGACAGCAACAACGTCTCGCCCCGAAGACCCAGCCGCGCCTGGTAACGGTAGTACGCTTACGCCTGTCGTCTGCTGAAGCGGAGACCTTGCGACAGCAGCTGCAACCGCGTTCCCCAAACCAGGCAGCCGTCCTGGCCCTTTTGCAAGAGCAGCCAGTATGGGAACTCACGGCCCTCCGGCAACGCTGTCCTGGAGCCCCGGCGGCCGTGAAGCGTCTTGCCACACGCGCTGCTGTCGATGTCACCCAGGTTGAGAAAATGCGGGCGGTCGTACCATCGGCGTCCATATTTGCCTCCTCCCTCCCCACCTTGAACCAGGCGCAACAGCATGCCCTGTGGCAGATTGAAACCAGGCTGGCATCCGCCGAGAGCGCCCCTGTGCTCTTGTATGGCGTCACGGGGAGTGGCAAGACTGAAGTGTATATGCGGGCCATTGCCACCGCCTTACGGCAGGGCAAAACGGCGCTGGTATTGGTGCCGGAAATCGCCTTGACCGATCAGCTTGTCGAGCGCTTTGTGGCGCGTTTTGCCTCACAAATTGCGGTGCTCCACAGCGGGCTCTCGGCCGGCGAACGGTTCGACGAGTGGCGGCGCCTGGCCAGTGGTGAGGCGCGCATTGCGATTGGCGCCCGCTCGGCTGTCTTTGCGCCTCTGGACAATCTTGGCCTGATCGTCGTTGATGAGGAGCACGACACCTCCTATAAGCAGGAAGAAACGCCGCGGTATCATGCACGCGATGTGGCTATCGTACGGGCGCAGCAGTGCCGCGCCGTGGTCGTCTTAGGCAGTGCCACGCCAGCCCTGGAGACGTTCCACAATGCCCGTAGCGGCAAATATCTCGCACTCTCGCTGCCGCAGCGGGTTGAGGATAAACCGCTGCCCAGTATTACGGTGATCGATCAACGCGCCCACGCCACACCGAATGAGCGGGTTATTTCCACACCGCTCTATCAGGCCATTGCGGCCTGCTTGCAGCGTCAGGAGCAATGTCTCATTCTGATCAATCGGCGCGGCTTCGCCTCCTACCTCCAGTGCCGTGATTGCGGTGTGGTGCCGCAGTGCGCCCATTGCAGTGTCTCCCTCACCTACCACCGCCGTGATCGTACCCTCAAATGCCACTACTGTGATGCTTCCCAACCGGCCCCGTCTGTCTGCGTCGCTTGCTCCAGTCCAGCCTTGTACCCCTTCGGCCTCGGCACGCAGCAAGTGGAAGAGGTCTTACGGGCGCTGTTTCCCACGGCGCGTCTGGCGCGCATGGATCGCGATACCACCCGCGCCAAAGCGGCCCACCAGCGCATTTTGCGCACGCTCGGCAATGGCGATATCGATATCCTGGTGGGCACCCAAATGATTGCTAAAGGCCACGATTACCCCAATATCACCCTGGTCGGGGTGGTGTCAGCCGATGCGACGCTCGCCATTCCTGATTTTCGTGCCCCTGAGCGTCTGTTTCAACTGCTCACGCAGGTAGCAGGTCGGGCCGGGAGAGGGCAGGTGCATGGGCATGTCTTTCTCCAGACCTACCGTCCCGAGCACTACAGTATCGCTTTTGCTCAACATCATGACTTCACAGGGTTTTTTCATGATGAGATCCAACGCCGTCAAGCCATGTTGTATCCCCCTTATACACGCCTGGCGCGCCTCATCATTGACAGTCCGGACGCTGTGCGGGCTGAGGAAGCGAGCCGCTGGCTCGGCGCTGTGCTGCAACGCTCTATACCCCACCCCCAACACGCTACTCTTTTGGGACCTGCCGAGGCTCCGATAGCCAAGATTAAGGACCGCCATCGCTGGCATATGCTGCTGAAGGCGACTTCGAGTCGGGCCTTACATCAATGGCTGAAGGACACGCTCGCCGAGACGTACCAGGAACGCGACCAGTTGCGGGCCGCAAGAATCAGTGTAGATATTGATCCTGTGACGTTTCTCTAAGGTCTGGAACCACGGTCTGAGGCTTTCTATCAGCGGGTGTGCCACTCCTGACGCATTGCGCCTGTGCACAAAATGGGCTATACATTAGCGAATTTTCACGCGGTATCGTTCGAGACAACATACGACAAGGAGCTGAAGGACACAGAGCATGGCGGTGTTGCCAATCCACGAATTCCCTAATGCGGTGTTGCGTCGCAAAGCTGAGCCGGTTGTGACCTTTGACGATGCTCTTCAGCGCCTGATCGACGATATGATTCAAACTATGTACGACGCCCCGGGTATTGGCCTGGCTGCCCCGCAGGTAGGGGTCTCGCTCCGCTTGTTTGTGGTTGATGTGACGAGCGGCCGCGATGCCAACGCGCTGATGACCTTCATCAACCCGGAGATTATCAAAGCTGAGGGGCGGATCCAGGAAGACGAAGGATGCCTCAGTCTGCCGGGGGTGTACGGCCCTACGCCACGAGCCACACATGTGGTCGTGCGCGGTATGAATCGTCAAGGAGAAACAGTTGAAGTGGAGGGAGAAGGGCTGCTCGCACGCGCCTTCCAGCACGAGATGGACCACCTCCACGGTATGTTGTTTTTCAATCGCATGGGTCCAGCGGCGCGTGATATCGTGGTCCGCAAGTTTAAGCGCGCCCAACGACAGCGGCGCTAGAAGCTGGGTCCGGAGTGACGCTATGCGCCTTATCTTCATGGGCACGGCACCTTTTGCGTGTCCCACACTCCGCACGTTGCTCGCCTCGCCGCACCAGGTCGTGGCCGTGGTCACGCAGCCGGATCGCCCACGCGGCAGGGGTCGGCACGCGGCAGTATCCGCCGTCAAGGCGCTGGCCCTTGAGCACCACCTGACCATCTTGCAGCCAGCGAGTCTGCGTCCAGCCGCAGCGCTGGAGGCACTGGCCGCATTGCGGCCAGACATCATTGTGGTCGTGGCGTATGGCAACCTGCTGCCGCCCGCCGTGCTGGCGCTACCCCCATACGGTTGTATCAATCTCCATGCCTCTTTGCTCCCCAAATACCGCGGGGCCGCTCCGGTGCACTGGGCCCTCATCCATGGCGACACGGTGACAGGCTACACTATCATGCAGATGGACGAACACCTCGACACTGGGCCCATGCTGTGGCGAGAGGAGTGTGCCATCACTCCTGAAGACGACGCCTTGAGTCTGGGGGCACGACTCGCAGAGGCCGGAGCACAGGGGATGCTTGAAGTGCTGGCAGCGCTTGAGTGTGGCACCCTGACTGCGCAACCCCAGCCTGAGGCCGGGGCGAGCTATGCCCCCAAGTTGACCCGCGAGCTGGGCCGTCTCAATTGGCATCGGCCGGCTGTAACTCTGCACAACCTTGTGCGCGGTCTGGTGCCCTGGCCTGGAGCAACTACAGCATGGCGCGGCACTGAAGTGAAGCTCTGGCGCGCGCGCGTCCAGGCCACACCTGCTGAGTCTCCCCCTGGGACGATCACAGCGGTGCTGCCAGAGGGGCTGTGCGTTGCTTGTGAGGCTGAGCAACTGCTCGTTCAGGAACTCCAGCCAGCGAACCGTCGTCGCATGTCTGCCAGGGAGTTTGTCCAGGGGTATCGCGCCCAACCGGGAGAGAGTTTTGATCAAGACCATGCCGCCACCAACAGCGCGGCAGACAGCGCTCCAGATACTGCACACACTTGAGACGCAGCACGCCTATACAGACGTGGTGCTGCGTCAAGAGCTGCGGCATAGTACCCTGGAGCGGCGTGATCGAGCCTTTGTCACGGACTGTGTCTATGGCGTGGTGCGCTGGCAGGCGAAAATTGATTGGCTGCTTGGGCACGTGTGTCGACGTCCACTCGAGACATTAACGCCCTGGATTCGTAACGCGCTGCGTCTGGGCGTGTATCAGTGCCTGTGGATGGAGCGCGTGCCTCACAGGGCGGCGGTACATGCAACCGTTGAACTGGCACGGCATTTTGGCCACCAGGGGACTGCACGTTTCGTCAATGGGGTCCTGCGCACGCTCCTTCGTGAACATACCACCTATAAGCTACCGGATGCGACTACCTGTCCTGCCGCTCACCTGGCGGTGGCGTACTCACACCCGCAATGGCTGGTTGAGCGCTGGCTGCAACGCTATGGCTGGGA
>Ga0081538_10004011_pt1 | contig 13706 bp, 16 predicted proteins | sample TabmetS5T2R1_FD_71022 | JGI IMG/M metagenome (GOLD analysis project Ga0081538, IMG submission 71022) | Tabebuia heterophylla rhizosphere microbial communities from the University of Puerto Rico - S5T2R1 | ecosystem: Host-associated > Plants > Roots > Rhizosphere ...
TCAACTACTACAACTCCGGCGTGCTGTTCGGGGCCATCGACGTGGCGCTGTTCATCATCGTCATCGGCGGGTTCCTGGGCGTCACCATGGCGACCGGGGCCATCCAGGTGGGCATCCAGCGGCTGGTGCTTCGCCTCCGTGGTCGGGAGCGCTGGATGATCCCGATCCTGATGGGGGTCTTCGCCCTGGGCGGCACCACCTACGGGATGGCCGAGGAGAGCCTGGCCTTCTACGCCCTGGTCATCACCGTCATGATCGCCGCCGGCTACGACACCCTGGTCGGCGCGGCCGTGCTCCTGCTGGGCTGCGGCATCGGGACCCTCGGGTCGACGATCAACCCGTTCGCCACCGGCATCGCCTCGGGGTTCGCCGGCATCCCGATCAGCGACGGGCTCATCGGCCGCCTGATCATCCTGGTGATCGGCCTGGCCATCGGCATCTTCTTCCTGCTCCGCTACGCCGACCGGGTGAAACAAGACCCGTCCAAGTCGGTGGTCTATGACATGAAGGCTGACAACGAGGCCCGCTTCCGCGCCACCGCGGGCGAGGGCGACGTCCAGGTCCTCACGGGCAGGCACAAGGTGATCCTGGCCGTCTTCGGGCTGGCCTTTCTCGTGATGATGTACGGCGTGATCCCCTGGGAGGACCTGGGGATCGGGCTGCCCACCCTGTGGTGGTGGTTCCCGGAGATGACGGCGTCGTTCCTGCTGTTCGCCGTGATCATCGGGCTCATCGGCCGCCTGGGCGAGGGCCAGTTGACCGGGTCGTTCGTGGACGGGGCCCGCGATCTGCTCGGGGTCGCCCTCATCATCGGGATCGCCCGCGGCATCACCGTCATCATGAACAACGGCCAGATCACCGACACCGTGCTCCACTGGGCCGAGCTGGCCCTGGGCGACGTCGGGCAGGTCGCCTTCGCGATCGTGACGTACGCCCTGTTCCTGCCGCTGTCGTTCCTGATCCCGTCCTCCTCGGGGCTGGCCACGGTGTCGATGCCGATCATGGCCCCGCTGGCCGGCTTCGTGGGCGTGCCCGCCGACCTGGTCATGACCGCCTACCAGAGCGCCTCGGGGCTGATGAACCTGTTCATCCCCACCTCGGCGGTGGTGATGGGCGGCCTGGCCATCGCCCGCGTCCCCTACGGCCGCTACCTGCGCTGGGTGTGGCCGCCGCTGGCCATGCTGGCCGCCCTCACGATCGTCGTGCTCGGTGCGGGCGCGCTCCTGGCCTGAACGACCGCGAGCACCTTGAGAGGTGAGCGATATGGCCAAGAAGAAGAACAAGCAGCACCACGCGGAGGCCTCGGCGGCGTCCCGGGGGGCCGAAGCCGCCCCGCCCCCGAAGCTGAAGCGCAAGGACTACGAGCGGGAGCTGCGCCGCCTGCACGGCGAGCTGGTGGCCATGCAGGAGTGGGTCAAGGCCTCGGGCGCCAAGATCTGTGTCGTGTTCGAGGGCCGCGACACCGCCGGCAAGGGGGGCACGATCAAGCGGATCATCGAACGGGTGAGCCCACGGGTGTTCCGGGTCGTCGCCCTGCCCGCCCCGACCGAGCGCGAGAAGTCCCAGATGTACATGCAGCGCTACGTCCCCCACTTCCCCGCCGCCGGCGAGGTCGTGATCTTTGACCGCAGCTGGTACAACCGGGCCGGCGTGGAGCGGGTGATGGGCTTTTGCACGCCGGAGGAGACCGAGCGGTTCCTGGAGCTGGCGCCGTCGTTCGAGAAGGCCATGGTCGACTCGGGGATCCTGCTGGTCAAGTACTGGCTGGAGGTCAGCCCCGACGAGCAGACCCGGCGGCTGGAGGGCCGCATCGATGACCCGCGCAAGGTGTGGAAGCTGTCGGACATGGACCTGAAGTCCTACAGCCGCTGGTATGACTACTCCCGGGCCCGCGACGCCATGTTCGCCGCCACCGACACCGCCTGGGCGCCCTGGTACATCGCCCGCACCGACGACAAGCAGCGGGGCCGACTCAACATCATCAGCCACCTGCTGAGCCAGGTCCCCTACAAGCCACTCGCCCACAACGACGTCAAGCTGCCCAAGCGGCAGCCGGCCCGCGGCTATGTGGAGCCAGACCTCCCGTTGCGGTACATCCCCACGCCGTTCTGAACGGCAACGCCTTCAATGCAAACGCCTCCGCGGCCCCGGCTACGGCGCAGTGCGTAATGGCCGTGCTCGGGGGAGCGCTGCCGTCATGAGCTCCGCTTGGAGAAGGCGAGACCGCGGGTGCGCTGCTCGGCCACCAAGGCGCTCTCGGGCATGACCCGGTGGTGCTCGTGGTGGGCGTGGTACCAGTCGGCGTAGCGGGTGGCACCCGGCCCGGCGGTCAGGCCATGGGCGTACACCGACAGGGCCACTGTCCAGGTGACCACGGTCAGCATGAGGGAGCGTTCGGGAAGTTGGGTCTCCTCGAGCAGGATGAGCACGAACACGATCGAGGCCAGCCCTCGGGGACCGAACCAGCCCAGGAACCCGACGGTGACCCGGCGCATGCCGGCGCCGACCATGGCCAGGGCCACCGGGAGCATCCGGACCACGGTCAGGCTCGCCACCGCGTACAGGGCGATCGGCCAGTCCAGCTCACCCAGCGCCGGTCCCAGCAGCACGGCTCCGAACAGCAGGAAGGTGACGGCATTGACCAGCTCCCCGGTCTGCTCGGCCAGGAACGTGGCCTCCTTGGCGCGGTCGGCGGCGACGATCCTGAACACGATCCCCGCGACGAAGGCGGCGATGAAACCGCTGCCCCCCAATGCGGCCGCCAGCGTGTAGGCCAGCAGCGGCGTCGCCACCGCATCGATCTGCCGCCAGGTCTCCTCCATCCACCCCCGCCCCCCGAAGGTCCGCAACACCCAGGCGCCCAGGGCGCCGGCGGCGACCCCGCCGACGGCGCCGAAGCCGATCTCCTCGGTGACGACCCTCAGGGGTTCGACATGGCCGATGCCTTCCTCGGCCTGGGCGATGGTGAGGAAGATGATCAGCAGGGGGACGCACACCCCGTCATTGAGGCCGCTCTCGACGTTGAGGCCCTGGCGGATGCGCGAGGGAAGCCGCGGGCTGGTGACCACCGGCAGCCCCAGGGCGGCATCGGTGGGGGCCAGCATGGTGGCCAACGCGGCGGCCGTCCACAGGTTCAGCTGGGGGAACAGGACCAGGGCGGCCAGGGTGCCGGCCACGATGGTGAGGGGGAGGCCGACTCCCAGCAGTCGTGTCGGAAGGGCGGACTCGTGCCGTAGCCGGCCGCGGTTGACCCGGACCGCATCGGTGAACAGCACCAGGGTCAGGGTGGCTTCGGCCAGGTGCCGGACGAACTGGGTGACCGTGTCAGCATCGACCAGGTCCACCATCTGGTTGCTGGCCAGCAGGCCGAGGGCGACGAAGACCATGGCCTGGCTGATCGGTGTGGACCGCAGCCGCCCTGACACGGCGCCATAGGCGATCAACATGACAGCGATGGCGGGGAGGGCCCAATGGTTCATGCTCACTCCCGAGCTCCAACCCGGTGCCGGACGCCCGACAGCGCAGGAATTGCGTGGCTAGTCGTCCCGTTTCCAGTGGCCGCGGCCGAAGGTACGACCAAACCAGTCATGCAGCGAGCCGCCGGCGTCCTCGGACGGATCGGCATGGTAGACCGCCGGCCCCTGGGGCCGTCCCAGCCGTTCGGCTTGGTCGGCCGGCAGGTTCAGCATCACGTACCGGTCGGTGATGTCCGCGACCTGGTCGGCGTCGGCGAAGCGGAGACCACCAGGTGTCTTCAGGACGATGCCGTCGAAGACGTCAAGTTCCGGGACCTGCAGCACGTGCTCGACCGTGCCGATCACCTCGCCGCCCGAGGCCCGGACAGGGACGCCCTTGCCGAGGCCCTGGTAGGAGATCCTCCTGGCGTCGTCCTCCATCTCCTGCACCTCGCTTCATCGGTCGCTCAGGTGACACAGTCTGGCTCATCAAGGCGGCTGGAGCCGCGACCCATGGTCATCGGAGGGGATGCGGCTGTCGTGGGTGCGTTTCCATCCAAGGTCGAGCCCGACGCTGAGCAACACGATGACGGCGAGCGCGACCGCGGTCGCGGGCTCCTCGACCAGCGTGGTGGCCGCGAAGGTCAGCAGCACCACGACCGTGCTCGTGAAGGCCACGCTCGGCACCAGCGTGCTGGCGCCCGTCTCGCCGCGCACCCGGAAGTGGGCCGCGGTCACCAGCGTGAACACCAGCAGAGCGATGGCGCTGCCGATGGAGGCGATCGAGCTCAGGTCGAACCCGGCGGCCAGGACCATCGCCACCGCGGCCGTGATCAGCAGCCCGGCCGGCGCGCGCCCTCCGAACCGGCGACCCAGGACCGGTGGAAACTGGCCCATCGAAGCCATCGCCTCGCCCAGCCCGGCCGCCGGGTACAGCCCCGCGTTCGTCGCCCCGGCGGTCGAGAACAGCGCCGTCACGCTCATGAGCCAGTAGCCGACCCGGCCGAGCACGGGCTCGGCCGCGACCGCCAGGGCGGTGCCGCCCGAGGAGATCACCTCGTCGACCATGAGTGTGCCGAAGACGCCGAGGGCGACCGCGACGTAGATGGTGGTCGCGATCCCCAGCGCGAGGTAGATGGCGCGCGGAAGCTGCCGGGAGGGGCGGCGAGGTCCTTGGCGGTGAAGGTGACCACGCCGAAGCCGAGGAAGGCGAAGAAGGTCAGGGCGACGCTCGACACGATGTCGCGGAACTGGGGGTAGCCCGAGAAGGCCAAGAGGTCGAGGTTGGCAAGGGTCGTGACCGCAAACAGCGTCAGGATGGTGAGCACGACATAGACGATAACCGTCTGGGTCCTGGCCACCGCCTGCGAACCGACGATGTTGAGCACGGTCATGGCCAGCACCAGCAGCACCGCGAAGACCTTGATCCAGGTGGTGCTGCCGTCGGCGAAGGCGGCGCTGGCGTAGCTTCCGAACGAGACCGCGACCATGCCGGTGACGATGGCGTTGGCGGCCAGGATCAGCCAGGCGATGATGCCGGTGACGTGGCCGTTGCCGAGTCCTCGGACGACGTACTCGAGCAGGCCGGCCGCCGAGGGGTACCGGGCGCCGAACTTGGCGAAGGAGTAGCCCTGCAGCAAGGCGATCCCACCCGCGAGTAGGAACGAGAGCCAGACGGCCGCGCCGGCGACCTCGCCGGCCGCGCCGAGCAGGGGGAAGATGCCCGCGCCGACCATGGCGCCGACGCCGATGAACGCCGCCTGACGAACCGTCAACGTCCCCGACGTGTTCCCGTCCACCGCCATGGCGATCCACCGTTCCCTTCTCGGGGCTGGGCCCAGCTTCATCCCGGGCGGCCATGGCCGTCGCCATCCCTGGCAGGTGAACCCCATGGCGCAGCGTCCGGTTCGCCGCGGGGCACCGGTCGGGCATCTCACCTGGAACAGATGAGGAAGGCAGGTACGGCGCCGGCCACCATCAACCTGGTGATCCCCGAGCGAGGTTGGAGCGTTTGCGGAAGGCCTGATGGCGGCGTTCGCCGCATGGCCGTGTCGGTCGGGTGGAGGGTAAGGACCGTGTCCGTGAGCCAAGAGACGAAGACGCAGGTGGCCACCCACCCCGGTTGGCACGCATCCGATGCATCCGCGGTCGCCAGGCACTTGGCGTCGAGCCCGAGCGCGGTCTGAGTGTCGAGGAGGCGCGCCGCCGGCTCCAGTCCCAGGGCCCGAACCGGCTCACCGGGGCCAAGAAGGAGTCGGGCCTCCAGGCGTTCCTGCGCCAGTACCGCGACGTCATGCAGCTCATCCTGCTGGCGGCGGCCGTGGTCAGCCTGCTCATCACCGGCGACGTCGCCACCGCGGCCGTCCTGGCCGGGCTGACGGTGTTCAACGCGGTGATCGGCCTGCGCCAGGAGGCCAAGGCCGAGGAGAGCGTCAAGGCGCTGGCCCAGATGCTCAAGACGATCGCCCGGGTCCGGCGGGGTGGCCAGGCGCTGGAGATCGACGCCGAGGAGCTCGTCCCCGGCGACGTGGTGCTGATGGAGGCGGGCAACCGGGTTCCCGCCGACGGCCGGATCTGCGTCGCCGCCACCCTCGAGATCGAGGAGGCCGCGCTGACGGGGGAGAGCCTGCCGGTCGCCAAGGGAACCGAGACGGTCCCCGGGGACGAGGTCGCGCTGGGGGACCGCACCTGCATGGCCTACATGAACACCTCGGTGACGCGCGGCCGAGGCGAGATGATCGTCACCGCCACCGGCATGGACACCGAGATCGGCCACATCGCCGACCTGCTGGCCAAGACCGAGTCAGACAAGACGCCGCTACAGAAGCAACTCGACGGCCTCTCCAAGATCATCGCGGCCATCGCCGGAGTCGCATTGCTGCTGGTCATCGTGCTCGGGCTGGTACGAGGGCAGTCGTTCGACACACTCTTCATCACCGGCGTCGCCCTCGCCGTGGCCGCGATCCCGAACGGGCTTCCCGCGGTGGTCACCGCGCTGCTGTCCATCGGTACCCGCGAGATCGCCCGCCGCAACGCCATCGTCAAGCGCCTCCCGGCGGTCGAGACCCTCGGCTCGACGTCGGTGATCTGCTCCGACAAGACCGGCACGCTCATGCTCAACAAGATGACCGCCCGGGAGCTGGCCATCCCGGGCCAGCACCGGTTCAACGTCACGGGCGAGGGCTATTCGACCGACGGCGAGATCAAGCATGTCGGCGGGTCGCACATCGAGCTGGACCCGTACCTACTGCCGATGATCCTGTGCACCGATGCGGTGCTGGACGGCGAGGACCTGATCGGCGACCCGACCGAGGGCGCCCTCATCGTGCTGGCGGCCAAGGGCGGCCTCGACCTCACCGAGACCCGGCGCACCTATCCCCGGATCGCCGAGGTCCCCTTCGACTCCGACTACAAGTTCATGGCCACCTTCCACAACATGACCGGTGCAGGGGGCGAGCGGGTCGTGCGCTGCTATGTCAAGGGCGCGCCGGACGTGCTGATCTCCCGTGGCGGCTCCTACCGGGATCCCGCCGGGACCCTCGTCCCGATCACCGACCAGAACCGCTCCCTGGCCACCGAGGCCAACGACCGCATGGCCGCCTCGGGCGAGCGTGTGATGGTGGTGTCCCAGCGGGACCTGGACCCGGCGTCGTTCGACCCGGGCGCGGACCTGCTCGGCCTGGTGCAGAACCTCACCCTGCTGGCCATGATCGGGATTGTCGACCCGCCCAGGTCCGAGGCCAAGGCGGCGATCGCCGAGTGCCGCAGCGCCGGCATCCGGGTGCGGATGATCACCGGCGACCACGCCACCACGGCGGCCGCCATCGCCGGCGAGCTCGGCATCGAGGGCCGCGCCATCACCGGGGCCGAGTTCGCGGCCAGGGTGACGACGAGCTGCTCAAGCAACTCGCCGACATCGGGGTGGTGGCCCGGGTCGCCCCCGAGGACAAGCTGCTCAAGCGGAGCCACAACGTGGTCGCCATGACCGGGGACGGGGTGAACGATGCCCCCGCCCTCAAGGCCGCCGACATCGGGGTGGCCATGGGGATCACCGGCACCGAGGTGTCCAAGGAAGCCGCGGTCATGATCCTGACCGACGACAACTTCGCCACCATCGTGAACGCAGTCGACTACGGCCGGAACCTGTACGACAACCTGCTGAAATATCTCCGCTTCCAGATGGCCACGCTGGTGGCCTATATCGCCATCTTCATCGGGACGGGGATCTTCGGCATCGCCGACGGCGTCCCCCTGACCCCGCTGCAGATCCTGTGGATCAACATAGTCATCGACATCCCCATCGCGGTCGCGCTCGGCTTCGACGAGCCCACCAGCGCTGTCATGCGTCGTCCCCCGCGCCCCGTCGGCGCCGCCGTGCTGTCGACCGCGAACTGGATCCGGCTGTGCATCCAGGGGTTCGTGATGACCGCGGGTGCCCTGGTCGCCTACCAGATCGGCGAAGCCAACGCCGGGCCCGAGGTCGGCGCCACCATGCTGGTGACCGCGCTGTCGCTGTCCCACCTGGCCGTGGGGCTCCTGGCCCGCGACCAGCACAACACCATCTTCAGCCGGGCCGCCATCCCGGGACCGACCCAGCTGCGCCGCTACGGGATCGCGCTCCTGGCCATCATCGCGGTCACCACCATCGGCTTCCTGCAGCGGATCTTCGACACTGTCGAGCTGAGCTTCTCCCAGTGGTCGATCTGCATCGGGATCGCCGCCAGCCTGGTGGTCGTCGAGGAGCTGATCAAGCTCGTGATCCGCCAACGCGACCGCCGGCGGCGCGTGGCGGCGGCGCCCCGGCTCTCGGCGTCTGGCGCCTGACGGAGGAACCATGCTGCTGGTGGTGCGGCACGCCGACGCCGGCGACAAGGGAACCTGGGCGGGCCCGGACAGGCTGCGGCCCCTGTCCCCGAGCGGACAGCTCCAGGCCGAGGGGCTGGTCATCCGCCTGGAGGACTACCGGTCGAGCGCATCCTGTGCAGACCCACCCTCCGCTGCTACCAGACGGTCGAGCCGCTGGCGCGCGACCGGCTGCTGCGGATCGAGACGGCTTCCGCGCTCGGGGTCGACACCATCCCCGACCAGCTGCTGGCGTTGTTCTGGGACCTGGAGCTTCGCAACTCGGTCCTGTGCACCCACGGCGAAGGGATCGGCCTGCTGCTCACGCGGCTCATCGCCGACGCGTTGCTGGTGGAGGATCGGCTGGACTGGCCCAAGGGCTCCACCTGGCTGCTGGAGCGCATCAACCGGCGACAGGTACGCGGCCGCTTCCTGGGCCCACTCGTGCTCAACGGGGGCCCGGACCAGCTGAACCTCGGCCTGGCTCGGCAGGCGAAATCACCCGCAACAGATGAAGCCGCCCGCCAGGAAACCATCTTCCATTGCCGCGGGAGCTGAACCTGCTCTCCACGGGCCTGCGGCGGACGACCAAGCAAGGAGGCACAGATGGCGGACCTGATCGCGATCGGGTACCCGGACGAGACCACCGCGCTGTCGGCGATGGACGAGGCCGAGCGGCTGCAGCACGAGCTTGTCATCCAGGCCGACGCGGTGGCGGCGATCGTCCGGAACCAGGAGGGCAAGATCCGGGTGGTCACCAACCACCACGCGGTGGGCGCCGGAGCGACCTGGGGAATGTTCTGGGGCATGCTGTTCGGCATGCTGTTCTTCGTCCCGTTCCTCGGCATGGCCGTCGGCGCCGGGATGGGCGCGCTGATGGGCAAGGTCGGCAAGAACGCCGTCGACAAGCAGTTCGAGAGCCAGGTCCGGGACATGCTCAAGCCAGGCACCTCGGCGCTGTTCATGGTGGTCGAGAAGGTGACCCCGGACAAGGCCGTGGAGGCGATGTCCAAGTACGGCGGCACGGTCCTCAAGAGCTCGCTGTCCAACGACGCCCAGCGTGAGCTCCAGGAAGCGCTGCACGGTGAGGGCTCCGGCCAGTAGGCGACCGAGCCCGGGGGAGGTGCAGGCACCCGCTGAGGCCGGCGAGGATCGGAACCAGCAGGGCCACCTGAAGGGCAAGCGGTCGTGCGTCCGTGTTGATACGGATGATCTCGTCCCGGGTCGCCTCGGGTTGGCTCTTGAGCAGCTCTTGGAGCTGGGTGTTGCTCAGCACTTGGGCGTCGTCCTCCAGCGCGGTCGCGACCCGCTGCTTCTGGGCCGGGGCGAGCACCGTGCTCGCTTCGGCCAGGTTGGTGAAGGTGATGGAGAGAGTTGCCAGCATGATGGCACCGGCAAACGCCAGCCCGAATGACAGCCCGAACGACCCTCCGGCCGAGTTCACGCCGGCGGCCTCGCTGACCCGCTCCTCCGAGATCGGGGCCAGCGTGTAGTTGTTGAGCTGGGACACCAGCAACCCCAACCCTGATCCCGCGATGGCCAGCGGGACCAGGAGGTACCAGCCGGAGTCCGCGCGCGGCACGATCGGGATCAGCGACAACATCCCTACCGCGAGGAGCGCGAAACCCACCCGGATGATGCTGCTGGGGCGCCGCCTTCCCGCCCTCCTCCCCGCGAGGAGGGCCACTCCGAACATGCTGAGCGAGAGTGGGGCCAGGGAGAGGCCGGCCTGCAGCGCGTTGTACTCGAGCACCATCTGCAGGTAGATCGGCAACGCGATCATCGCGCCACCCAGAGCGATCTGCTGGAGCAGCTGCTGCGAGATCCCGAACCGGAAGCCCTTGGAACTGAACAGGTCCGGGTCGAGCAGCGTCGCCTTCCCTTGACGCTTGCGCCGCACGAGCCACGATGCCGCCCATGCCCAGGACCGAGAGCGCCGCACCGACCACGTCGACGCGCCGAGGCCCGGTGTACGGCACGTCGCGGACGAGCCTGATACCGCACAGCACGATCACGATGATGACGTCCTCGAGCAGGAACCCCACGCGCCACGACAGGTAGGTGGTGATGAACCCTCCAAGTAGCGGGCCGACGGCAGCGGCGATCGCCGCCGCCGCCCCGACCAGGGCGTACGCCTTCTTCTGGGCCACCCCCTCGAAGTTGCCGTGGATCAGGGACTGCATGGCCGGCAGCAGCAGCGACGCGCCGATCCCACCCACCAGCGCCCAGAACACGATGATCGCGGTCAGGCCCTGGGCCAGGGTCATGGCCAGGGCGCCCAGGGCGTAGCCGAGCAGCCCCAGCACGTAAGCGCGCTTGCGCCCGATGAGATCGCCGACCTTGCTGCCGATCAGGATGAAGGCGGCCGACACCAGCGCCTCGAGCGCGATCGCCGACTGGACACCGCTGACGGTCGTGTCCAGGTCCCGGACCACCGCCGCGATCGACACGTTCATCAGCGACGTGTCGACGACCAGCACGAACATCGCCATCGCGAGCAGGATGGCCAGGCGCCGGTTGCCCGATGCCTCCTCGCGGACGGGAGCGCGTGCTGGCTCGGTCATCGGACGGGCTCAGGAACCGAGGATCCGGCGCTTCTGGGCCGCGAACTCCTCCTCGGTCAGCACGCCCTGGGACTGCAGCTCGCCGAGCTGCCTGAGCTGGGCAAGCTTGGCGTCCATGTCGTCGGCGGGAGGCGGGGCGTCATAGGCCTGCTGCTGCTCGTAGGCCTGCTGCTGCTCGTAGGCCGGTGCCCCATAGGCCGGTGCCCCATAGGCCTGCTGCTCCTGGGCGGCCCACCGGTTGGCCTGCCGCCGCGACACGCGGTTGGACACGGCCGTAGCCGTCCCGGCGATCACGGCCGTCCGCGCGACCCCACGAAGTAGACCTGGCATCGCTCTTTCCTTTCTTCCACTGCGGGCTTGGGCCTAGACGACGGACTCGGTCGCGTCCAGCGCGGCCAGCACGGCCTGGACGGGGATGCGGCCGCTGGCCACGAACTGTCCACCGCCACGCCGGAGCGCCTTCGCGAACGGGGCCGCCCAGCGGTTCTCGTAGACCAGGAGTCCGGCTGAGCTGCCGGGCTCGAGCACGCCGCCGGCCTCGTCCAGGTCCTCCTGGTTCAGGAGCCCGGAGGAGGCTCCCTCGAAGACGGCCAAGTCGAGCTTGCCGTCCTTGTCCAGGTCGGCGATGGCCACTCCTCTGACCGACCCGTCCAGCTCCTTCTTCACGAAGACCAGGTCGAGGATCCGGATGATGCCGCGATCCACCAGGTCGACCAGCAGGGGAAGGCCCTCCCCGGTCATGCGGCTGCCGGGGAACTCGACAACCAGATAGTCGATCGGGCCCATGTCCTCGAGATCGTCACGCTCCATGGCCGTCCTCCTTGCCGGTACAGGTGACTCCAACATCGGCGGCCAGCCCGACCGGAGCATCCCCCGCGGCGGATGAACCGGTTGCAGCCACCGAGACCAGGCAACGTGCCATCGTCCTTGGCCGGGTCGACACCGTCCGTCACCGACCGCGGGATCTCATCCGCGTCGCATGAGGACCGTCCGGCCCTCCTGTCGGATCTCCCTAGACCGTCGAGCGTCGACCGGGAATCTGGCTGCGCTGGCTCGCGCCGGCGGCCCAATGCAGGATGTCGAACAGCCCGGCCACCGCGACCCAGAACCATTCCCATCCGGTCAGGCCGATCCCGGGCGTGTACAGGATCGCATAGATCAGGGTCGCGAACGGCAGGAAGATGATGCCCAGGAGCGGCAGCAGGAACCCGTCGAAGGCGGCATCGATCTTCGCCGGCCGCGCGATCCAGTAGATGAACAGCGCGAGGCGAGGGAAGATCCCTGCCAGCAGCGCGAACAGGCAACCCATGGCTGCTCCTCTCTTCTGCGGAGGTTCCGGCCTAGAAGCGGCGGCGGCTCACCCGCCGCGCGGTACGCCGGCCGGCACGGCGACCGGCACCCATCGGCCCTGGGGCCGCGGTCACGCGGCGCGCGGTGCGCCGCGCCACTCGTCGGCTTGGTCCGAGCATCGGCTGCTCCTCCTCCGTCCTCCGTGGCTCCGCGCCCCTGGACGCGCGATACACCTTGGGGAACCCTCTCACCCAGGGGACGCCGCCGACCTCACGCGGTGCGGATGAGATGGCCAGGGGCAGGGGAGAGGACGGGCAAACCACGGCGCCACCCGATTTCGTGAGGAACTCACCTTCTTCAGATGAAGCCCGCTGACACCACTGGCGCCATGATCGAACCGCACGGGAGCCGGAGGCGTGAGGGCGTCCATGCGACCGGCCGCGGCTGGATGTGGTGGAAGGAGTCGGTCGTGCCCTTTGGCGGTGGAAGCTACGAAATCCGAATCAAGGGCCGCCTGAGCGACTCGGTGCTGGGCGCGTTCGAGGGCCTGACGGCCACCGTCGAACCGGTCGAGACGGTGCTGCATGGTCCGGTCCAGGACCAGTCCTCGCTGCACGGCCTGCTGGACCGGATCCAGTCGCTGGGTCTCGAGCTGGTCGAGATCCGAAGGTTACCCGACTCAGCTGATGAGCTTCCGCCCGAATCGGAGCCACCATCCTGACCCCTTGTGGACCGTGATGCGTCAGCCTCCGGTACCGCCCGAGGCCGTCGGGGTGGCGGTGCGGTGCTGGTAGCGATGGCTGTCGACCACCGGAGCCGGCGGCTGGTCGACCGCCGGTCATCCGGTCTGGGCGGTGACCTGGGAGGTGGGCGCCGGTCCTCGCCGCATCCAGCGGGCGCCGCGGGTGCGTCGGGTTCGGAGCGGTACCCCGGCTCGGGAGCCGCCATCGCTCGTGCGGTGCACGGGCGCGGTCGGGGCGGCGTCGGGATCCCGGGCCTTGATCCGTTCGGCGCGTTCCAGCTCCAGGGACTCCAGGGTCTGCTCAATGCGGCCGAGTTGCTGCTCGGCGGCGTCGGGAAGGCCGAACGCATCATGGACGAAGCGCACCATGTCGGCTCGGTAGTCGTGTCCGAAGGAGCCGAACTTTCCCGGCACCGACACCATCGCGTTGGCCGCGTCCATCGCCGTCTGGATAAAGGTGATCAGTGGCCGCCAGTGCATCTGGTCGGGGACGCCGCGGCCCCGCTGCCCGTCGGCCAGCCACCAGGGCCGCCGGATCAGCAGCTCGGGGCCGAGTACGGCGATGGGGTCGTTGTCGTGGGAGAGGATGACCGCCCGCAGTCGTGCCCGCTGCTCGTCGCTCAGCGCCCGCAGCTGTTCGTGGCGATCGAAGACCGCGACCGTGCCCTCGGGCACCAGGGTGCTGCTGCCTCGGGTCATGCCGCTGCGGGACCACTTGGCCAGCCAGGGCAGCCCCACCCACAGGGCCCGGTCGATGCCGTAGTGGTCGAAGCCCTCGATGCCCTGGAACATCACGACGTCGGAGCTGGTCCA
>Ga0081538_10004012_pt1 | contig 13706 bp, 18 predicted proteins | sample TabmetS5T2R1_FD_71022 | JGI IMG/M metagenome (GOLD analysis project Ga0081538, IMG submission 71022) | Tabebuia heterophylla rhizosphere microbial communities from the University of Puerto Rico - S5T2R1 | ecosystem: Host-associated > Plants > Roots > Rhizosphere ...
GATCTCGTTGGTCCCGCCCCTTCTCTCCGGGGCAAACACCGCCACCACCACCGCCCTCCTCGGACTACACCTCGTCGCTGCGACAGTGATGATCCCCACCCTGGCGAGGAGCCTCCGCACCTGGACCGCTTGACGATCCCCTTACGAACGCGCAGCAAGCGATCCCGCTCTCAACTCCGGCCCGGCTCTGCTAATTAAAGAGCTTCGCGTGTTCCGGTGACATGATGGCTGCTCACCACAAAGACAGGCCGCAATGACGCAGGAACGAGTAGGCCAGGTGGTGGGTGTCGCGGATCCGCTGGATGCCGCGCTCGGCCGCCGCGATGATGTCCTGGAGGGTGTCGCCGGCGAGGTTGGCCAGCTCCAGGCCCTTGAGGCTGGACCACAGCGCCTCGACCGGGTTGAGGTCAGGCGCGTAGCTGGGCAGTGGCTCCACCACCAGCCAGGACCGCTGGCGCCGCAGCCAGGCACCCATGACCAGGCTGCGGTGGGCGGGCAGCCCGTCCCACACCAGGGTCGCCTTCTGCCCGCCAAGGAAGCGGCGCAGCCCTTCCAGCGCGCCGATCAGGGTCTCGGTGTCGTAGGCGCCGACCTGATGGTGGAAGGCGACTGCGGCGCCGCCCCCGCGGGAGCCGTAGCACAGGGCCGCGGCCATCGATGCCCGCTTCCACTTGCCGCGGTGGCGGATGACCGGGGTGCGGCCGCGGGGCGCCCAGGTCCGACGGACTACCGGCAGCAGCGAGACACCCGACTCATCCCAGAACACGACCACGGCCCGACGACGGCGGGCGTTGGCCCGGATCCTAGGGCCAGTCCTCGGCCACCCAGCGGGCGATGGCCTGCTCGTCACGCTCGACCGCCCGGCGGGCGGGACGCTGCAGCCGCCAGCCCATGCGGCGCAGCAGCTTCCAGGTGTGGCCGGGATGGTAGCGGTGACCGGTCCGCTGCTCGATCACCGTGGTAATGCGCGCAAGGGTCCAGTGGTCGGTGTCGAACCCGTGCGTGCGGGCGCCCGCACGCAGGGCCTGGTCGATGGCAGCGAGCTGCTGGGCGTCAAGGCGCGGAGCCGGCCCGGTGGGGCCGCGGCTTGCCAGCGCGTTCAGTCCGCCCGCCTGCCAGCGGGCATGCCAGCGGCTGACGTTCTGGCGGGCCACCCCCAGGGCGCGGGCGACCTCGGCTTGGGTGTGACCGGCGGCGAACAGCGCCCCGGCCTGCATGCGGACGGCTTCGAAGGCTTGGCGGTCGCGCGGACCGCGGGCGTTGCGGCGATAAGCGGTGGGTCTCATCCGCCCAGGCTGCCAGCACAGGCCCGATCATGTCACCGGAACCAGCGAACCTCTTTAAGTACGAGCCCTCCCACACGCGTCCTGACATCCAGCGTCGAAAGCTCCCAGTGGTGTTTTGGAACTCGAAGGGCGTCGCCCGCGACATCGAACGCGTACAACGCTTCGTGGCCGAGGGATGGGCGGAGGTGGCCTATGCCGTGTTCGTCGACGAGGGCTCCCACTTCCGGCACCGCGAGGCGCACGTCGGTAGCCGGTGGATCGATTGGCAGGCCAGGACCCCGGACGGCCACAAGGTTGCGATGCTCTGGTCGCGCTGGCCGGCGGACGAGCCGTGAGTGTTCGTCAGCCGGATCAGGGCCTAGCCGATGCCGACTGGGATGCGCTCCTCGCCGCTCGCCGTGCGGCGGTCACCGACTTCCTCCTGTGGGCCAAGGCACGCGAGGGCATACCAGGGAGCTCGATGCGGCTCGAGAATCGGGAGGACTTGGCCCGCGTCAGACAGGTTCGTCCGCTCTTCAGCGAGCCGTGGTGGGCCGCCGTGGTGTACTCGTGTTTCGATTCGGTTCGAGGAACACAAGCGGTGGCCCACGCCTTCAAGGAGCCGGTCCCTGCCGACCAAGCAGCAGCGATCCTCTCAGAGCTGGTCCTGCCGCGGGGGGCGGTACAGCACCATCGCACGCAGCCCGGCCATGCTCGCGCCAAGATCGCGCTGATCTCAGCGTGCTCTCACGCCAGAGAGATCTGGCTGATCCTCCAAGAGCCAGGAGGCTTCCACGAGCGCTTTGAGGAGCTGTTGGCGCTGCCCTTGGACTAGTGGGGGCGGACAACCTGTTACGACCTGCTCGTCCGAACCGGCATGCTCGGCATCGGAGGTCAGCGTTATCAGCCCGACCGTGCTTATCTGGCGGGTTCGACCGGCCCTGGCAAGGGATTTGCGCGCGTCTGGGGAGTTCCGGTGAACAGGGGCAACGCTGAGCACTGCGAGCAGATTCTCAGGGAGTGGAGCCGGCGGTGGGTCGAGACGTGTGATCGGCTCGGCGTCTCATGGGAGGGCGGGCCCTATCGGGCCGGCGACTTCGAGAATGCGCTGTGCATCTACCAGGAACGTCACTCGGTACCGAGGTAGCTGACGTGCTCTATGAGGACGATGTCGTCGACGCGGTATGCCGCTACCTGGAACACAACGGCTACGTCATTCGGCAGTCGCTGACTTCGAGCAGCGGGGGCACGACATCATCGCCGACAAGCGAGGCGACCCGACCTGGACGCTGTACGTCGAGGCCAAGGGCGAGGGAAGCTCCAAAGCGACAACAGCTCGCTACGGGAGCTCCTTCAACTCTGGACAGGTGTTCGATCACGTCGCCAAAGCGGTCCTCAAGGCGCTTCGGGTGGCATCCTGGGACACGACCGGACCCCAGAGCAGGGCCGGCATTGCACTCCCAGAGAACGCGGCGCATGTCCAGCAGGTCGAGATGGTCGGCAGAGCTCTGCGGAACGCGGAGGTTGCCGTGTTCTGGGTCGGTCAGGACAAGTCTGTGCGCGTCGAATCGCCCTGGCCAATATGAGAATCAGATGTAGAACTTGAATTGCGGAAGTGGCTCTCGATCGGCTGGGATCTCCTTCATGATCTCGCCGACAAGTGACGCGAACCGAAGCGTGACGGGCAGCTTTCCAGAGAAAGCGGCCGAGTTCCAATTGAGCTTCGTGAGCATCAGTATCTCGCCGAGGAGCTGGCTTCTGGGCGTGTCTTGGCCGACATGGTCAGCGATCTGGATGGGAGATGGCACGTGCATGCCGTGGAACTCGCTCAGAGCGGCGATGAAGCCGGTCGTGTAGAGGAAGTCGAGGTCGCCGACGCTGAAGCGCGTCCCCCGGAGGGGTGGGTACTTGCTGGTCGTGATGAGGCGGACGTTGCTCTGCCGGCCGTCGAGGGCGAGGAGATCAAAGCGGGTTACCCGGCGGCGTAGGGCTTCGCCGAAGCCCGACCGCTCCGACGGCCAGTAGCGGGACGTCTTCTGAATCACGACTCGAGAGGGTCGGGTACCCACCTCCCGTTCATACCGGTCAAGGACCAGGTCGACAAGCTGGGTGCTCTGCTCCTCGCTGAGATGCGGCGCCTTGGTCCCCTCCTTGTCAGGGTCCCATTCGAACTCATGGCCCCTGAGGATCAGTCCCTCGCCGTGCTCGTCGAACGCCTGCACCAGGCTCGTCTGCAAGGCGTTGTTCCGAGACCCGAGAGGGTGGAAGAACGAGATCCCGACAAAGCAGGTACCGGGCTGAAGGCCGTACGGGACCCATGGGAACCCTCCCGCCTTGTGGTAGAGGCCGGTGAAGAAGTTCCATGCGATCTTCGCCGCAGGGGTGGGGTCCCGGCCTTCGATCACTGGCTGGCGCAGCAGCTGCGTTGGAATCCGATACTTCATCGCCATGGCCTTGATCGCTCGGCGGAGGTCCCGGTGGACAGCGCCCTGGCCTTGGTCGAAGTAGTCTGCGACGCCACACCGCCGGAGCATCTCGTCGGAGATGACGATCACCACGTAGTCGGGCGGCTGATCGCGTTCGGCGATCAGGCTCAGCTTGCCCTCGACGAGTTCGACGGCCTTGGCGAACCGATCCCGCTGGCTGCGCACACCCGTCAGGCCCGTCATCTCGGTCTGGTTGATCGTCGCGTTCCATCCGTCGTCGAAGGCGAGTGAGGAGAAGAAACCGAGGTCCTGTGCGAAGCCCGGGAACGAGCGGTTGGTTTCGTCGCCGCCGACGCCGACGGCGCTGCGTTCAATCCACGATCGGGCCGTTTCCGAGAGCTCAGCGGTGCCGATGATCCCGACCCGGACGCTCTTGGGGTGTAGGGAGGTGCCGTAGGAGCGAGGGCCGTACCTGTCGATCCCGGACTTGGGGTCGACGTGCAGTCCCCCCTCCGCGAAGAGCAGGAAAGGCTCGGTCACGTGCTCCACCCGTATCCGGCCCGTGTCCTGGTCGGGCCGGCCCGGGAATCGGATGACCTCAGCCGAGCTCGTCATCCTGCACCTCCTCCAGGTCGACCTCTTCGAGTTCCTCGCCGGAGTCCGGCAGCTCAGCCTCCGCCCAGCTGAACAGGTCGTCGACGTAGGAGACATTGCGGAATGGCTTAGAGTGCTCCTCCGGTATGCCGGGCCAGCTCACCGTCCCATGCATGAGGTCGGTGAGCACCACGATGCGCTGGGCGCTGTGACCGAACGGGAACACGATCCTCGTGCTGCTGCCGCTGAGGAAGTCACGCCAGAACTGCACCTCGTTCAGGAGGTCATAGTTGAACAGGCGGGACTTCTTCCGGGTCACTCGTGGGCCGATGGAGTGTGACTCCAGCGGCTTGACGCCGTCGGTCGTGACCCGCAGCTCCGGGCGAATGCTCAGGCACCAGTCCTCGGCTCCGATCCTGGTGAACCTCAGGGCCACGGCGCGGTGGTACCAATGCTTCCTGGGCTCGCCGGTCAGCTTCCGAACCGGCTGCCAGACAACCGCCCGAGTCGCCTGGCTCGCATTGAGCGGCCGGTAGGTCTCATACCTCGGCTCCCCAGATTCGGTCATGGGGAAGTAGTAGCGGTGGTGGTCCTTGTCGAGATGAAGCCCACGCCGTCCCGTCAGCTTGTTCAGGCTGCGGTTGAGGAGCGCCACAAGCCACAAAAACTTGTCCGTGTCGTCAAGCCAGTCCACGAGGCGGTATCGCTCAGATGTCCCCAGAATCACCTCGCCGAATGGGTTGCCCTTGCTCCGGAGGTCCTGAAAGGCAAACACTCTGTCCTCGCGGAGAATGAAGGGCGTCATCTCCCTTTCCCGCAGGGGTCCCAGGCGAGCTTGGACCTCGGGCTCGGTCTTGAAGCGCGACCGGGCAGAGTGGACATACATGGGCATGCGGGCAACCGGGAGTAGGGTGCTGTACAAGTGATCGTCCCGGTGCACAGGAACGGCGGGCTCGTCTTGAACGCCTGCCGCCAGGCGCTGTTCCACTCAGCGCTCGTGCTCTTCCTTGATGCCTCGCAGACGCTCAGGGGTGAAGGCCGCTGGTTCAGCGTCGATCCGCTGATGGTGGAGGTTACACAGAAGGATAAGGTTCTCGTAACGGTTCCGGTCTGCGGGAGCCATGAACGCACTGCCCCGAGGGCCGGCGGGACTCGCGGCAACGATGTGCGCCACGTCTCCGAGCGTCACCGGCGGCTGCCCCGGGCTGGCATCGACGATGAGCAGGCGACGGCAGTCCGTGAAGGCGCAGCGGTTACCCGATCTTGCGAACAGACGCTTGAGCTCAGTGGGCGGGATGCTCACGCTCTCTCCTCTGGCGGTGATCCACCCCGCCGAAGTAGCTCCGGGTGTTGTTCACCCCGTTCATGAATCTGAGCCTAGCGGCCGCGTGCGACATGCCCGGAGTCGACGAGCGCGAATCGGGCAATTGCTGTCGGAGCAGCACCAAGAGGCGTTTCGGTCAGCAATAGCCGATAGCGTGTGCGCAAACGATGATGACGACCTGTCTTACCTCGCCTGCGGACCTAGAGGGTGTCTGAAAAGGGCTCATGGGCGGGTGAGGCGGCGCAGCAGCAGCCGGGTCATAGCCAGATAGATGACCGCCTCGGAGGTAGCGGTCAGGTATTCATAGTCCTTGCTGAGGCACCGGAACCGGCCAGCCAGGCAAAGGTCCGCTCCACCACCCACCGGCGCGGGACCACCGCGAAAGGCGACACGATCGGCGGGGTCGCCCCGGGCGGCAGCCAGCGCCGTTGCCGGCCGCCGTCGTGGCGCGACACCACCTGGAAGCTGATGCCGGCGCTGCTGGGCCCAGTCGAGGAAGGGGCCGCGGTAGCCGCCATCGACCCAGCCGTGCCGCAGCCGCGGAAGCCGGCGTCGGTCCAGGCTCCTGAGCAGCTGGGCGGCGCCGTCGCGGTCACCCACATCGGCGGCGGTCACACAGACCTTGCAGATCAGCCCGAGGGTGTCGACCAGCAGGTGGCGCTTGCGGCCATTGACCTTCTTGGCGCCGTCGTAGCCGTGCGGCCCCCCCGCTCGGTGGTCTTGACGCTCTGACTGTCCAGAATCGCCGCGCTCGGCGTCGGCCGCCGGCCCTGCCGGACCCGTTCCTGGACGCGGAGGGTGGCGTGGATCTGTTCCCACAGCCCCTGCTGTCGCCAGCTGCGGAAGTAGTGGTAGACGGTCTGCCAGGGCGGCAGGTCATGGGGGAGCAGCCGCCAGGCACAGCCGGCCCGCAGCCAGTAGGCCATGGCGTTGATCAGCTCGCGGCGGTCATGGATAGCCGGGCGGCCACCCGGCTTGGGCGCCGGGATGAGCGGGGTCAGCAGCTGCCACTCGGCGTCGGTCAGGTCGGTGGGATAGCGACGGCGGGTGAGGTCATGGGCGGCTTCCTGGTCGTGGACGGGATCAGGACAGCCGCAGATCATGCGGGCTTTTCAGACACCCTCTAGCGACTTGGCCTCCCTGGTCACGGCGGATACAACGGCCGCCAGCATGGACACGGAGGCACTTGGAGGCAAACAGTAGTTCTGATAAGGTTGACAACTCAACGAGAAGCGGCCGCAGGCGGCCGAGGCCGGCGCCAGGACGTTGTCGCTCAGGAGGACCTCATGCCCACGCCAGGCGTCGAGCCCCGGTTCTACACGCTGGAGGACGTAGCCACGATCCTCAACGTGCGGGCGGCCCAGGTCTACGCGCTGGTCCGCAGCGGTGAGCTGCCGGCGGTAAAGCTCGGTGGGCGCGGCATCTGGCGGGTCGACCGCCTGCAGCTCGAGGCCTACATCGAGCGCATGCACGAGCAGACGGCCGACTGGGCGCGCAAGCACCCGCTCATCGGCGCGCCGGAGGAAGAGTGACGGCGACGATCGCCGCGAAGCCCACGAACCGGCGCGCGCGCACGGCCGCCCGGCGCCGCGCCTCGCCGGGGTCGTGCTCGGCGATCTCCAGGTAGTCGCTGCCGACGGCCTCAATCGTGCCGTCCACGCTGGTCCCGTCGCCCAGGTCGACCCTGACCGGGTCGCGGCGGCGGGCCAGCTCGCGAAGGGCGAGGGCCAGCTGGTACCGGCGGACGACCGGGCCGGGCGCGGGCCGCAGCGGCGGTGGCTCGGCCGGGAGGACGATCGAGACCGCGGGACCGTAGGGGATCAGATGCTCGGCGCCGTCGCCGGCCCGCAGCACCAGGAACTCCGGGTAGCTGGCGACGGCGCTGCCCCGAAGGACGCGGTCGCCGGCGATCGCGACCATGTCGGTGCCGAGCCGCCGCGCCAGCTGCTCCCAGAGCACGGTGGACCCGAGCTCGGCGCGGACCGCGGCCACGGTCTCTTGGTCCGCCTCCCGGCGCAGCCCGGCCTCGAACTCCGCCTCCAGCTCGTCGAACACCCATCGCATGGATGGCGGAGCGGACTCGTCCGGTTCCTCCGGTTCGCGCATGCGTGGGAGCCTAGTTCGGCGGTCGCCTATCCACAAGCCCGGCGGAGCCCCGTTGTGGCTGTCATCCGTTGATGATAGGAAACAGCCGCAAGCGATGGCAAACGGCGTCTGAAGGAGAGCTTGTGGAGCGTATGGGCGGAATGCCTGGTCGGTGGCGGTGGGCGCGGGTGCCGGTGGTCGCCGCTGGCCTCCTGCTCACGGAGCGCGCGCTGGTGGCCGCGGCGGGGACGCCGGTCGCGCAGGCGCAGGCGCTGCGGAGCCTCGGCGAGGGGCCGGTCGACCCGGTGGCTCCGCTGCTGGCCGCGCTGGCGCTCCTGGCCGAGGCGCTGATCGGCTACGTGCTGGCCATGCTGGTCCTGCGGTCGCTGTGCGCGCTGCCGGGGGCGGTGGGCCGGCTCGCCGGTCGAGCGGCGCTCGTGGCCAGCCCGGTGATGGTCCGTCGCCTGCTCGATGTGCTCGTCGGCGGGACGCTGCTGGCCCAGGCGACGCTGGCGACGATGCCGGAGTTGCCCTCCGGCCCTCGGACGGGCGCCGTCCACATGGCCCAGACCGCCTCCCGGACGCTCAGCGGCGCCGTCGACCGAGCAGCTTGCAGGAGCGGACCACCGGTGATGGGCACCGAACCGGTGGCAGCGCGGCCCTCCCCCCGCCGGTCAGCGGCGCCACTGCCGCCCTGGCTGGGGGGCGGGCCGTCCAGACCGGCGGCCGGGTACGCCGTGGAGGCGGGTGACACCCTGTGGGACATCGCCGCCGCCCGGCTCGCGCCCGCCGAGCGGTCGGCGGCCAGCGTGGATCGCTACTGGCAGGAGATCCATCGCGCCAATCGAGCCGTCATCGGCGCCGATCCGAACCTGATCCACCCCGGGATGCGCCTTGCCGTGCCCCCGTTCCACCCCGACCGGCGATGAGGGAGCCGCCCGGCGCTCCAGCCGCTGAGGACCTGTTGTTCCCGGAGCTGGCCGCACGGTCCGAGCCCGCACCTCCGGCGCGCTCCCGCGCGTCGCGCCTGCTGCGGACGCTGGCTCGGGTCGCGCTCTGGTCGCTCATCGCGGCCGGCGCCCTCCGGGGGCTCGCGCCGGGCCTGCCGGGTCCACCCCAGGCCCCGGCCTCGGCCCCGGCCTCGGCCTCGGCCTCGGTGGCGACGCCCGCGCCGTCGGGTGACCGCCGGGGCGAGGCGGTGGCAGCGGCCTTCCTGCGTGAGTACCTGACGGTGGGCGACGACCGGACGGGGCGGGCCCAGCGGCTTGGCCAGTTCGCCGTCGCCGGGACCGATCTGGCCGGGTCGGTGTCGGTTCCCGACGGGGTGGCGCAGTATGTCGATCACGTGGTTCCCACCGGCCGCAGGGCGATCGCCGGCGGCATGGAGGTCACCCTCCTGGCCCATGTCCTCCAGGTCCGGTCGGGCGCCTACCGGGACGGCGGGACCCTGGCGTTCGTCGTGCCCTTGGCCGGGCGGGGCGGGAGGGTCGCGGTGGCTGGCCGACCGCGACCCACCGCCCTGCCGATCGCGTCCGGCCTCGCCCCGCCCAGCCCGCCGGCGCCGCCGGCGGCCGTCTCGCAGCCGGCCGGACGCATGGCTCGCCAGGCCGTGCTGGCAATGGTCGCCGGGGACGAGTCCACCCTCGCCCGGCTGGGCGACGGCCGACCGCCAGCATTCCGCCCGTTCCCGTCCGGCTGGCGGGCCACGCGGGTCGGCGATGCCGAGGTGACAGGGACAGCTGGAGCGCCCGTCGCGCAGGTGTCGGTCCGGGTTCGGCCACCGGTGGAATTCATGAGCTACGTCGTTCCCGTTCGCGTCGAACTCGGTGCCGGCCCGGGAGGACTCACCGTCCGCCGGATCGACGCCGGCGGGTCGACGTGAGGCGCGCCGGCGCGCGAGGGCGCACCGGGCGCCGCATGGACGCCGGCGGGTCGAGGTGAGGCCGGCCCGCCGGGAACCCGCCCGGCGCCCGGCCCCGGATACGACCGGGGCCGTCCGGGCGCCACACCTGGGCGCGTCCGCGGACCTGCCGGGCCGACGGCCCGGGTGGTACGCCTACCGGGTCACCGGAGCCGCCGAACTGCCACCGTGGGCGGTCGAGGTCGCGCTCACGATCGAGCGACCACTCCAGCCGGAACCCCAGGACCCGCGAGGCGGGTCGCCCTGGCCGGGACCCATGGCCCCGGAGCTGGCAGACCCTGAGGCCCCGCATCGGGAAGCGGGCCTGCAGGCGATGCTGCTGCTCCGGGCACCCGGAAGGATCGGGTGGCTCGACGGCATCGCCGAGGCGGTCGCCGAGGTCGAGACGGCGGCCGGGGTGCGATCCGAGAAGAGTTGGCAACGGCTGCTGGTGGGTCCGGCGCTGCCGGGGCTGGCGCCGGTGCCGGACGCCGAGGCGCGAGGGCAGCTGGGCGTGGCCGGGACCCGGGGGCTCCCGGCTCCCCTGCGGCGTTGGCGGCCGGCCGTGGGTGACGTCGAGCCAGCTTGGCGACCAGGCGCCGGGGCCGTCCTGACCTGTGAAGGGCCGAGCGGTGTGTCCGCCCAGGCCGTGGTCGCGCTCAGCGGCCTGGGGAATGTGGTCGCGATCACTCCCCCACCGGGCGGTGCGCTGGTGCTGCGGGCCTGGCGGGGCCGAGGGAGCTGGGGCTTGGCCTGCGGGTTGGTGCTCGGCGCGTCCACGGCGCTCGGTCTCGGACGCGAAGCTGGACGGATCGCCGCCAAGGCCCGAGCAGACGGATGGAGCGCGGATGTCCTCAGCGGCGCGACCGCGCTGCACATGGCCCGGGCCGGGAGCCCTGCTCTGCCGCCGCCGGAGGCGGCCGCCCAGGCCGCCACCGGGCCGCAGGTGGCGGCCCTGCTCGAGGCCTGTTTGGCGGGCGGCCTCGACGAGCCGCATGCCGGCCCCCGATGGGCGCTGGCCGTGACGCCCTAGCCGCGCGCCCGTGACTCCCTAGCCCGCGCCCCGGCCCTGATGGGCCCTGGTCGTGACGCCCGAGCGTGCGCCGGACCTGATGGCCCTGGTCGTGACGCCCCTCGCCGCACGCCGACGTCCTCGGGTCGCCCGCTCTCGCGCTCCCAGCCCTCGCGCCCCAACCGCAGGACCAGGCGCGTCGGCCGGCCTGCCGGCGCCCTCCACGCCGGAGCCCCCGACCTGCCCCTGGTCGATCGACCCTCATCAACTGGATCGCGCCAGCCTGTGGATAAGGACAATCACGAGCAAATGTAGGGTAGCGTACTCAAACGAAGGTAAATAGCGAATAGAGGAGGTCTTCGTGACGACGTCGGCGCCGCAATGGCCAGGTCAGGAAGACGTCCATAACCGGCGTTCGGGCGGCCGGGACCCGTCGGCCCCAACGGCCTTGGGCGCAGCGCCCGACGGCAGCGCCCGAAGGCCTCAGCCGCTGCCCGACGTCGGCCGCGCGCTTCAGCCGGTGCCGGGCCCCACGGCGCCGAGGCAGCGGCCACGGCGGGCAGCGGCTCGGCGCGGGCGGCTGGTGGTCGTGCCGGACCCGATGGAGCGGGACCTGGTGGCGAAGCGGCGGCGCGCTCGGGGCAAGCTGCCGTCGCCGGTGGCGGTGACCCGGGATCTCGCCCTGGCGCTGCTGGAGGTGGAGGCGGGCTGCCGGAGCGCGGGTCAGCTCGAGCGGATCTTCAGCCCGGAGCTGTGGGAGGCGCTGGAGCACCGGATCGGTCGGCGGGGTGGACCGCTTCCGAGTGGGCGGTCGCTGATCTCGGTGGTCTGCCAGGAGCACACGCCCGGCCTGGCAGATACGGTCGCGGTCGTGCAGAAGGGTGAGGTCGTCCGGCCGGTGGCGCTCCGCCTGGACGCCAGCGGCGGGCGGTGGAGGGTGACCGAGTTGCGATGGTGGCGTAACGAGACCGACACGGCCGCGACATCCGGGTGAGACGGTGGATGGTCATGATGAACCCGATCGGGATTGGCGACGAAGTACGGATACGTTCTCGGAACCCGTGGTGCTGGGGTCGCTGGACGACGAAGCTCCCGGGACGCCGCAGAGCGGGTCCGGGCGGTACGAAGGTTCGGAGGTCGGGATGGCCGGGATGGCGGAGCGCTACTGGAAGGAGCTGCGGCCCTCGAGCGCTGGCCGGCTCCGGCTGGATGCGTCCATCCGCCACAACCAGGAGCCCGCCGGCAGCACCCTGCGTCGCCCCCGCCCCCACCCGCGTCCCAAGCTCCGCGCCGCCGCCCGGTAGGGAACCACCCGGTGCGGCCTGCGCGACCTCGCGGGCCGCTTGGGCCGCTCGTGGTCCGTCCTTGAGTTGAGTGACGACAGCCGATGGCTGTGGGAGGATTCCTGCATACCGAAGACCGCCGCCACCATCACCTCACCGGCCAGGGCGAGCAGACGCGGCGCCGCTGTGCCGCCAAGGGGCTGGCATCACCCCCTGGTCCACCCGCAGGCTGGCCGAGCACCTGGGGGTCAGCGGCATGACGGTCGCCCGGGTGCGGGCCGAGCACCACCTCACGCCCTGGCGAACCGAGACGTTCTAGCTCCGCATCGACCCACAGCCGCGCGCCAACCAGATCCTGGTCACGGCGGCCTCCCGCCGCCGGCCGGCCCGCCCGGCGTGAGCCGACGCTGCCCGCCTGTGGGGTGAGGGAGCGTGGAGGAGGTGGTATGGGATCGTCGAGGGTGAACCGGGGGCGGAGCACTCGCAGGGGGTGATCCTACGAAACCGCGGATCTTCGTCGGCAGCTCCACGGAAGCGATCGAGCTGGCGCGAAGCGTTGGGGCGGCGATCGACGCGGCCGGGATGACCTCGGTTGTCTGGGATACCGGCGCCTTTCCCGCTGGCAGCACGCTCCTCGAGCGGATCGAGAGTTTCGCGGAGGACTTCGAGGGAGCGGTCCTCCTGTTCACGCCCGACGTGGTCTCGGTGAGGAGTGGACAGACGGCGCGCGAACCAGTGGCAAATGTCATGTTCGAGTACGGCTACCTCAGCGCTCGACTGACCCGACAGCGGGTTGCGATCTGTCTGTTCGAGGACGCGGCGCTACCTTCTGATCTGCAGGGCGTCAAGGTGATGAATGCTGGAGCAATCGGCTATCGGATGCCTGGGGAGCGAGGAGATGAGTACGGCACACCAGAGCTGCCAGCCAGCTTCATCCGCGAGCTTGGATTCTGGCTTGAGAGCCTTCCCCGCCTAGCCGAACGTGTCCCTCAGGTCGTCCAGCTGCACGGATATTCCGGAACCTGGAGAATTGAGACTCGCTTTGATATCTGGCGAGGCATGCCCGTCTCCTCCCCAAATGAAGTCTTCTGGTACGGGTTCACGTGCCTGTTCATCCCGCCTGGTGGACGCGCCGGTAAGGGCATCATGTATGGATCTGCCCACGTCAATTGGGCAGGGTACCGGTGCCGATTTGACGTTGTAAATGAGGTGCGGGAAGCCACCGCGGACCGAGACGGCGCGCTCGACTTGCGGGTCCTTGTTCTTCGACGTCAACTGGTCCATGAGGAGGGTGCCCTTCCGGACGAGCGGCTCCGCGGCGATCTGGCAGCCAACGAGTTCGACGTCCACCTCGAGCCCGCGGCTGGGCATGCTCGGGAGCTGCGCGGCGTGCACCACTACACCCGTGGAACGGAGGTCTACCAGGCGGCGGTGGAGCGGTATCGTCGTATTTGACTGAGTAATGCAGTGGTGGGCCGCTAGGTGGGTCGGGGGGCGGTGGCGCCGTGGCAGAGCTTGTATTTCTTGCCTGAGCCGCAGGGGCAGGGTTGGTTGCGACCGACCTTCTTGCCGCCCTGGCGGGGTTGGGTGGTGCTGGCGGCGGCGGCGGCGCGCTCTTCGGCTTCGGTGGCGGCGGAGGAGAGCTGGGTGGGTTGGGGGGTGGGGGCCTGGCGGCGCTCCTCGGCCTCGTCGACGACCTGGATGGAGGCGTTGAAGACGTAGGCGACGGCCTCGCGCTTGATGGAGTCCTGCATCGCCTGGAACATGTCGAAGCCCTCGCGCTGGTACTCGACCCGGGGGGGGCGCGGGCCGGTGGG
>Ga0081538_10004013_pt1 | contig 13704 bp, 10 predicted proteins | sample TabmetS5T2R1_FD_71022 | JGI IMG/M metagenome (GOLD analysis project Ga0081538, IMG submission 71022) | Tabebuia heterophylla rhizosphere microbial communities from the University of Puerto Rico - S5T2R1 | ecosystem: Host-associated > Plants > Roots > Rhizosphere ...
GCTCGCGCGCCGCCCCGCCGCCGCCCGCGACGATCACGGCGCCGGGGCGGCCGCCGGCGGCCGCGGCGGGCCCGCCCGCCGTGGCCTCCTGCACGCGCGCGCCGGACGCCGCGGCGGCCGTCGATACGCCGAGGTACGGCCGGCGGATCGTCTCGCCGCGCTCGAGCCGCGGGATCACGTCGCGGACCGTGTTCGACGGCACTGCGAAGCCGATTCCGACGTTGCCGTTCCCGTTCCCGCCGGTCGTGATCTGCGAGTTGACGCCGATCACGCGGCCGTTCGCGTCGAGCAGCGGGCCGCCCGAGTTGCCCGGGTTGATCGGCGCGTCGGTCTGGATGACCGAGTCGATCTGGAACCCGTCCGGCGCCTGGATGTGGCGCCCGGTGCCGGAGACGATCCCGGCGGTCGCGGTTTGCGGCAGGCCGAACGGCGAGCCGATCGCCACCGCCAGCTGGCCCGTGCGCACCGTGTTCGAATCGGCGAGCTCGAGCGCGCGCAGCGTCCCCGCCTCGCCCGGGTCGACTTGCAGCACGGCGAGGTCGGACGAGCGGTCGACGCCCTGCACGGTCGCGCGCGCGGTGCGCTCGTCGACGAACTGCACCTGAACCTCACTCGCGTCCCCGACGACGTGCGCGTTCGTGACGATCGTGCCGTCGGTGTCGACGACGAACCCGGTGCCCGACCCGCCGCCGGTGCGGACCGAGACGACGGCCGGGCTCGCGGCGCGGTAGATCGCGGCGACGTCGCCCTGCTGACGCGCGCCGACCGCCGCGGCGGCGGGCGCGGGCGACGCGGCGGGCGCGTCGCCGCCGTCGAGCAGTCCGAAGGCGGCGGCGCCGCCGGTGACGAGGGTTGCGGAGACGAGCCCGCCCGCGACGGCCGCGGCGAAGCGGCCGCCGCGGCGCGCGGGCGGAGGCGGAGAACCGGGCGCGGGCGGCGGCGTGGCCGGCGCCTCGGGCTCGGGCACGCGCACGCGGCGACCGTCGGTCGGGTCGCCGTGCAGCCAGAGGAGCGGATCGGTCATGCGGCGAGCGTGTCGCCCGCCGTGTCAGCTCCGTATAAGCCGGGCGGCCACCAAGCCACACCCGCCCCCGTCAGCCCGCGATAAAGGCGACCGCGCCGTTGAGCTGCGCTTGAAGCGCGCCAGAGCGCCGCTTGATCCGGGGCGCGCACGGTGCTGCGATGACCGAGACCGACGACGGCTTCACCCGCTTCCTCGCCGCGATCGCTCGCACGCCGCTGCTGACGGCGGCGGAGGAGCGGTCGCTCGCGCGCCGGGTCGAGCGCGGCGACCTGGCCGCCAAGGACCGCATGGTGCAGGCGAACCTCCGGCTGGTCGTCCACGTCGCCAAGCGCTACGTGCACGAGGATCACGGGATGACCCTCCCCGACCTCGTGCAGGAGGGGACGATCGGCCTCGTGCGCGCGGTCGAGAAGTTCGACTGGCGCCGCGACCACCGCTTCTCGACCTACGCGACGATCTGGATCCGCCAGTCGATCGGGCGCGCGATCAGCGAGAAGGGTCGCGCGATACGCCTGCCCGTCCACGTCGGCCAGCGGCTGACGGCGCTCAGCCGCGAGGAGCGGCGCCTGACCGCGTCGCTCGGGCGGCCCGTCACCGTCGGGGAGCTGGCGGACGCGATCGAGCGGCCGCCGGAGGAAGTCATGGCCGACCGCGAGCTCGCGCGCACGACGGTGTCGCTGGACGCGCCGGTCGGCGACGGCGCCGACGCGACGCTCGCCGACCTGATCGCCGACGACGCGGCGACCGGGCCGGACGCCCGCGTGGAGGCGCTGGTCGACAGCGCCGGCCTGAGCCGTCTGCTCGCGTCGCTGCCGCCGCGCGAGCGCGCCGTGCTGGAGCTGCGCTACGGCCTCAAGAGCAACACCGGCGCCACGCCGTCCGAGACCGCCCGCCGCCTGCGGCTGCGCCCGCAGCAGGTGCGCCGGCTCGAGGAGCTCGCGCTGCGGCGCCTGCGCGCCGCGCCCGAGGCCGCTGCGCTGGCGACCGGGTGAGCGGTCAACCCGCCTCGGTCGACTGATCCATCACGTAGATGGTGTTGCCGGACGGGTCCTCGAACGTGGCCAGGAAGCCGCCCGGGATCTCGTCCGGCTCGGCGCTGGCGCGCAGCGCGGCCGGGCGCTCCGCAAAGAACCGCTTGGCGTCGTCGAGCACGAAGATCGGCCCGAACGCGCCGTCCGGATCCGTCGCGTCGAGCATGAGCTGCACGTCGGTTCCCGGCAGCTTGAGGCTCACCGTCGAGTCGCCTTCGCGCCACGCCTCCTCCCAGCCGAGCTCGTCACGGTAGAGCGCCAGCGCCGCCTGCAGGTCGTGTGTCGGGGCGTAGAGGAACTCGAGCTTCATCTCATGCCTCCATAATGCGTTTACGCTTGAGCGTTGCGGCATTATACAGGTTGTGCGGGAGTGGATACCTATCTCGTCTTCGGCAAAGGGCCGGCTGGCGCTGCGCGCGCTCGAGGACTTCGGCGGCAGGGGCTTCGAGGCGGTCAACGTGGTCGACGTCGCGGCTGCGGCGGGAGTCACCACCGGCTCGCTCTATCACCACTTCGGCAGCAAGGTCGGGCTCTACACGTTCGTGCGCGCCGAGGCGGAGCGCCGGCTGCTGGACCGGATGGAAGGAGCCGCCGCGGCGACGCGAGCGAGCGGCGGCACCGCCGCCGCGGTACGGGCGGCGCTGCTGATCGGATTCGACTTCGCAACCGGCCAGGGCTTCATGCGATTGCTCGGCGAGCCCCATCCCGCGCGCGAGGTCGACCCCGTCGCGACTCTGCTCGCCGAGCTGTGCGACGGCGGTCGCACCCCGATCGCCGGCATGCTCGCGGCAGCGTGGCGGGCGGCGCTTGTTGCCGTCGCCGAGGGATCGTCGGTCGAGGCCGCGCGCGACGCGCTCGTCGCCCTCACCGTGGACGATTCCGTCCTGCGCCCGCGCTGAGCCACAGGTTCTCGTGGAGACCGCGAGCCGCTAAGCGGCCCGCCGCTCGGCGGCGAACTGCTGCGTCCGGCTCGACTCCTCGAAGCGGTCGAACGACTGGTCCCAGACCGTCCCGGGCCAGCGGTACTCGACGCGGCCCTCGGCGGGGTAGTAGGCCGCCGTGTAGAGCGTCCCGAAGCCTTGCGCGTAGTTCGTGTTGTGCAGCGGCGCCTCGAGGAACGACTCGACGAAGCGCTCGCGGGTCAGGTCGCGGTCGCCGAGCAGGTCGAGCACGCACTGCTCGCGCTCGACCGTCCGGATCGCCGCCGCGTACTCGGGCCACTCGACCCTGCCCTGGTGGTTGGTCGTCGCGGCGGTCCCGACGAACTCGGCCGGCCGGCCCGGCCCGACGTATGCGGTCAGGTACTCGCCCGAGCGGTCGAGCAGCGTCAGGTTCTGCGGCGCGTGCACCGGTATCCGCGCAAGTGCGGCGCGCGCCTGCGCGACCGTGTCGCAGGTCTCGAGCACGTAGCGGACGACGAGCGGGATCGCGAAGCCGTCGCCGACGTCGCGTCGGCCGCCGAACGTGAGCGAGATCGCGAGGCCCGCGTCGTTGACCCCGTCGAGCAGGCCCCAGAGGCAATCGCTCATTCCGATCACCCGGCGCTCGCCCCACCGCGTCTGGTAGACGATGCCCTCGAGGCGGTCGACGGGGTAGTCGTAGTTGCGCACGAGCACCGGCCCGCCCTCCCGCGTCCACGCGCCCTGCGAGCAGCCGACGACGAACCCCGGCGGGCGGTAGAGCGAGAGCAGCCGCGCCGCGAGCTCGTCGCCGCCGGCCAGCTCCACGAGCCGCTCGTGGATCGGCACGAGCTCGGGCATGTGCCGCGCAAGCGCCTCGCGGCACTCCGCGAGCGAGGGCCGCTGCGTGCCTCCCTCCTGCAGGTACCACTTGCGGTAGCCGGGCCACATCGCGTCGAAGCGCGCGCGCCACTGCTCGCCGGGCTCGAGCTCCGCGACCGCCTCGAACTCGATCTGCTCGCTCTCGGGCGGCGGCGGCCGGTGTGCCGGCAGCAGCCGCAGCTCGTCGCCAAGCGCCTCCCAGACCGGCTTCCAGTAGCGGTCGATCGCCGCTGCTGCCTCGGCGGGCAGCCCGAGCGACTTCACCCACTCGGGCAGCCCGCGCAGATCGGGCTCAGGAGCCACTATCGCGGCGCTCGATGTAGCTCATGACGTGCTTGACGCGCGTGTAGTCCTCGAGGCCGTACATCGACAGGTCCTTGCCGTAGCCGGACTTCTTGTAGCCGCCGTGCGGCATCTCGGCGACGAGCGGGATGTGGCAGTTGATCCACACGCAGCCGAAGTCGAGCCGCCGCGACATCCGCAGCGCCCGCCCGTGGTCCTCGGTCCAGACGCTGGAGGCGAGCCCGTACGGCACGCCGTTGGCCCACTCGACCGCCTTGTCCTCGTCGTCGAAGCTCTGCACCGTGATGACCGGGCCGAACACCTCGGTCTGGATCAGCTCGTCGTCCTGGCGCAGCCCGTCGATCACGGTCGGCTCGTAGAAGAAGCCGCGGTCGCCCTGGCGGTGCCCGCCGACGACGACGCTCGCGTGGTCGGGCGCGCGGTCGACGAGGCCGCTGACGTGCTTGAGCTGGTTGACATTGTTGAGCGGGCCGTACAGCACCTCGCCGTCGTTGGGCGGGCCGGTGCGCGTGTTGCGCGCCTGCTCGCCGAGCGCGGCGACGAAGTCGTCGTGGATGCGCGGGCCGGCGAGCACGCGCGTCGCGGCGGTGCAGTCCTGGCCGGCGTTGAAGTAGCCGGCGAGCGCGATGTTCTCGGCCGCGAGCTCGAGGTCCGCGTCGTCGAACACGACAACCGGCGCCTTGCCACCGAGCTCGAGGTGCACGCGCTTGACGTCGTCGGCCGCAGCCTTGGCGACGGCGATGCCGGCCCCGACGCTGCCGGTGATCGAGACCATCGCCGGCGTCGGGTGCGAGACGAGCGCGGCGCCCGTGTCGCGGTCGCCGCAGATGACGTTGAAGACGCCCTCGGGCAGGAACTCGGCCATCACCTCGGCCATCCAGACGGTGCTCGCCGGCGTCGTGTCGGACGGCTTGAGCACCATCGCGTTGCCGGCCGCGATCGCCGGAGCCCACTTCCACACGGCCATCATCGCTGGGTAGTTCCACGGCGTGACGGCGGCGCAGACGCCGACCGGCTCGCGCCGGATGAACGACGTGTAGCCCTCCATGTACTCGCCGGCGGACTTGCCCTCGAGGACGCGCGCGGCGCCGGCGAAGAAGCGGATCTGGTCGCACATCGGAGGGATCTCCTCCGACATCGTCAGCTCGCGCGGCTTGCCGGTGTTCTGCGACTCGATCGCGACCAGCTCCTCCGCGCGCTCCTCGATGGCGTCCGCAATCCGCAGCAGCGCGCGCTGGCGGTCGGACGGCGTGGCGTTGCGCCACGTCTCGAACGCGCCCGCGGCAGAGTCGAACGCCGCGTCGATGTCGGCCGGTCCGGACACCGGGGCGGTCGCGAACACCTCGCCGGTGCTCGGGTCGACCAGCTCGCTCGTGCGCCCCTCCGTCGCGGCTACCCGCGAGCCGCCGACGAAGTTGGTGATCTCGGTGGTCTGGGTGCTCATCAGCTCTCCTCTGAATGGCAATGGCGGGCGGTCGGCGCGACATCGAGCGCCGGGTTGCGGTCGAAGAACCCGACCGGCTTGAGCCAGAACGAAACGGTATCCACGGACATGACCGGCCACTCCTCCGGGCGCGTGATGTGGTGGATTCCGAACACGTACCACAGCACGACGTCCGTGTCCTCGATCGGGCGGTTGGCGGCCGTCCAGCCGGGCAGCCCCGCGTCTGCGTCCTCGCTGCTCTGCACGACGAACTCGCCGCACGGCCAGCGCTCGTCGGGGTCGAACGGCGTGACCCAGAGCGTGTGGCCGATCGCCTCCGCGCGGCCCAGCACCGGCGAGCTCGGGTCGAGCATCGTCGGGATCGCCGCGCCCGGCACGAGCTTGTAGCCGACGGGCGTGCCGAGCCCGTTGAGCGAGCCGTCGTTGACGACCTTCCACGCGCGCTGCGTGTGCCAGTCGTAGTCCTGCTTGCCCTCCCGCTCGGTCCGCAGCGGCGTGTTGCGCTGCACGAGCGCGAGCCCGTGCGGATTGTCCGGTCCGACCGGGAGCGCCTCCGACTCGGTCGCGTAGACCGTGTTGGCCTCGCCGTCGACGTCGAGGTCCAGGCGCGCGACGAGGAAGTGCTGGTGGAACGGCGCGTACGTGCGCTGGTCCACGAGCGTGCCGTAGGGCGGCTGCTCCCCCTCCGGGAAGTGGGTCGTGACCATGATCCCGGTCGCGCGTACCTCGCACTCGATGTTGCCGTCCTGGTAGAGCCGCCAGTAGACGAGGTACTCGTAGTTGGCGACGGTCACGTGGAACGACAGCACGAGCCGGCGCTGGCGCCGCGTCTCGGCCCCACCGACCGCGTCGACGTGCTTCCAGAGGACCGCGTTGTCCTCCTCGTGGATGCAGATCGCGTTGCGGATCCCGTAGGGCTCGCCGCGCGTGTCGTGCAGCACCGCGTCGAGGTAGGTGATCTCGCCGAGGCAGTCGCAGCCGAGCTCCAGCGACGTCGTCATGAAGCCGAGCCCCCACTCGCCGATGTCGAATGCCGTGCGCCGGTAGTGGTCGGGCGTGGGGTCGCGGTAGGGGACGACCATCTCGGCGAACGACAGCCGGTACGCGACCGGCCGCGTGCGCCCGCCGTCGTCGTAGCCGACGGTGTGCAGCACCATGCCCTCGCGGTGGTTGAAGCCGACGCGCAGCGACCACTTCTGCCAGCGGACGAGGTTGCCGTCGAGCGTGAACGACGCGCCCTCGGGCTGCGTGATCTCGAGCGGTTTGAGGTCGTCGCGCAGCCGCTGGCCGGGCACGAACCGCGGCACGTACTCGCCCATCGTCTGCGGTTCGTCGACGCGGTGCGTGTCCTCGATATCGAGCAGCTCCATCGAGTTGAGGTCGACGATGAAGTGCAGGCCCGAGACCGGGTTGGCGTACGGGCTCGACCCCTCCTGGCTGCGGTGCCAGACGTCCGCCCAGCCGAGCCGGCGGTCGTCGTAGGGCTCGGGCAGCAGGTGCGCGCCGTACGCCCAGGTGTCGATCAGGACCATCTCCATGTCGGTGATCCCGCGTTCGGCGAGCGCCTCGATCACGCGCGGGTCGCGGCGCAGGGCGGCGTCGCACTCGTAGAACTCGTCGACGGTCATCGCCGGCTGCTCCCCTGGCCGCTGCTCCCAGCGCACGACGCCGTCGTCGGTCAGCGACACCAGCGCCTTGTAGGCGTGGCCGTCCTCGCGGTTCCAGCAGATGACCTCGGCCTCGCGCCGGATCGGGTCACCGGGCGCGAACTCGCGGACGGTCTGCTTGGCCGGCTCGCGCAGCTCGATCGAGGCGAACCGCCAGCTGTCGCCGACACCGTGCTCGCGGCGCAGGATCGCCGCCGCGCTGCGGATCTCCTCGGCGGAGAGCGGGTCGAGCGGGTGCGGCGTTCCGGAGGCGGGAATGCGCGCATGCTCCGTGATCGCCGACGCGCTCGCAACCGTCGCCGCGACGAAGCCGGCGGTGCGGATTGGAGCGCCGACGGTGTGCCGGGCGGCGCGGCGGATGTAGGTTGCCCGCCGTGGGCGCGCTGCTATCCCTGTTCCCGCCTGGGAGCGACGTCGATGCCGACGGCATGCTGCGCGTCGGCGGCTGCCGGGCGGACGCGCTCGCCGGCGAGTTCGGGACGCCGGTGATGGTCGTCGCCGAGCAGGCCTTGCGCGCGCGTGCGCGCGAGTACACGAGCGAGCTGGCCGCCCGCTGGCGGCGCTCGCGCGTCGCGTTCGCTTCGAAGGCGTTCCCGTGCACGGCGGTCCAGCGCGTGATGGTCGAGGAGGGACTCGGGCTCGACGTCGCCGGCGGCGGCGAGATCGTGACCGCGCTCGCGGCGGGCGCCGACCCGGCGCTGCTGGTGCTCCACGGCAACGCCAAGAGCGACGAGGAGATCGCGATGGTCGCCGAGCACGGCCTCGGGCTCGTCGCGGTCGACAACGCCGACGACGTCGACCGGCTCGAGGCGACGCGGCGCCGGCACGACGTGATCGTGCGCGTGATCCCGAACGTCGAGGCGGCGACCCACGCGCACGTCCTGACCGGGCACGAGGGGTCCAAGTTCGGGCTCGCGCCGGCCGCGGCCGCCGAGCTGATCGAGCGGATCGAGGCCAGCCCGCGGCTGCGCATGCGCGGCCTGCACGTGCACGTCGGCTCGCAGATCCTCGACGTCGAGCCGTTCGCGCAGTCGGTCGCGCCGGTCGCGGCGCTCGGCGAGTTCGACGTCTACGACCTCGGCGGCGGGCTCGGCGCGCGCTACACGTACGACGACCGGCCGCCGTCGGTCGGCGAGTACCTCGACGCGCTGGTCGGCGCAGCGCGCGAGCACCTGCCGCCCGGCGCCGAGTTGATCATCGAGCCCGGCCGCAGCATGGTCGCCTCGGCGGCGGCCACGATCTACCGCGTTGTCACGGTCAAGCGCGGCAAGATCACGTTCGTCGCGGTCGACGGCGGCATGGGCGACAACCTGGAGGTGGCGCTGTTCGACCAGCGCTTCGAGGCCGGCATCGCCGATCGGCTGGACAGCGGCGACGGCGAGCTCGTGACGCTCGTCGGCCGCCACTGCGAGAGCGGCGACGTGCTCGTCGACGGCGTGCGGCTCGACGCGCCGCGCGTCGGCGACCTCGTGGCGGTGCCGGCGACGGGGGCCTACTGCCACACGATGGCCAACAACTACAACGGCAACCGCAGGATCCCGGTGGTCTTCGCGCAGGAGGGAGCGGCGCGGCTGGTGGTGCGGCGCGAGACGTGGGACGACCTGCTCGCGCGCGACGTCTACTGAAACGAGGGGAGCGAATGGCATCACTGCGAGAGCAGATCTTGCGCCGCAAGCCGGCCACCGAACTGGCGGAGGAGACCGGCGCCGACACCGAGGGCGGCGAGCTCAAGCGCACCATCTCGCTGTTCCAGCTGTCGCTCTTCGGCATCGGCGCGACGATCGGCACCGGCATCTTCATCGTGCTGACGGAAGCGGTCCCGCTGAGTGGGCCGGCCGTGATCTTCTCGTTCATGTTCGCCGGCTTGGTCGCCGGGCTCACGGCGATCTGCTACGCCGAGCTGGCGAGCGCCGTGCCGGTCTCCGGCTCGTCGTACTCGTACGCCTACGTGACGCTCGGCGAGGGCGTCGCGATGGTCGTCGCCGCCTGCCTTCTGCTCGAGTACGGCGTCTCCGCCGCCGCCGTCGCCGTCGGCTGGTCGCAATACCTCAACGAGCTGTTCGACAACCTGTTCGGGTTCACGATCCCCGAGAACCTGTCGAACGCGCCCGAGCAGGACGGCATCTTCAACGTGCCGGCCGTCGTCCTGATCCTGCTCTGCATGTTGCTCCTGGTCCGCGGCGCGAGCGAGTCGGCCAAGGTCAACGCGGTCATGGTGCTGATCAAGGTCGGCGTGCTGATCCTGTTCATCGCCGTCGGGCTGACCGGCTGGGACTCCGACAACCTCGACGACTTCTCACCGTTCGGCGTCGACGGCATCGAGACGGCCGCCGGCATCATCTTCTTCTCCTACATCGGGTTGGACGCGGTCTCGACCGCGGGCGAGGAGGTGCACAACCCGCGCCGCAACCTGCCGCTCGCGATCATCATCGCCCTCATCACCGTCACGTCGCTCTACGTGCTCGTCGCGCTCGTCGCGGTCGCCGCGCAGCCGCTGGCGGACTTCGAGGACCAGGAGGCTGGGCTGTCGGCGATCCTCGAGGCGGTGACCGGCGACGAGTGGCCGGCGACCGTGCTCGCCGCCGGCGCGGTGATCTCGATCTTCAGCGTCACGCTTGTGGTGATCTACGGCCAGACGCGGATCCTGTTCGCGATGGCCCGTGACGGGATGATCCCGCCGTTCTTCCACCGCCTGAACCCGCGCACTCTCACCCCGGTGCCGGCCACAGTGGCGGTCGCGATCGTGATCTCGATCCTCGCCGGCGTGCTGCCGATCGACTTCCTCGCGGAGATGACGAGCATCGGCACGCTGGTGGCGTTCCTGATCGTCTCGATCGGCGTGATGGTCCTGCGCCAGACTGCCCCGGACCTGCCGCGCGGCTTCCGCGTGCCCCTCTATCCGATCACGCCGATCCTCTCGATCGCCGGCTGCATCTGGATCATCAAGGACCTCCGCGCCGTGACGATCTATGTCTTCTTCGGCTGGTCCGCCGTGGCGCTGCTCTGGTACTTCTTCTACGGGCGCCGTAACTCCGTGCTCGGCAAGGCGCAGGCGGGAGAGGCGACGCCGTGACGATAGTCGTCGGCTTCGCCCCCGACGGCCGCGGGCGGGGCGTGCTGCACCTGTCCGCCATGCTCGCGCGGTCCGCCGGCGACGACCTGCTCGTCTGCGCGGTCGTGCCGGCGCCGTGGCCGCCCAGCCCGGCGCGCGTCGACGCCGAGTACCGCGCCTGGCTCCGGGGCGCCGCGAACGAGGCGCTCGAGCAGGCGCGCGCGCGGCTGCCGAACGACGTCCCGGCGCAGTACGTCGTGCGCGAGGCGCGTTCGGCGCCGGCCGGGCTGCTCGAGGTCGCCGAGGAGCACGGCGCGGGCCTGGTCGTCGCGGGCTCGTCCGGGGGCGGCGTCGGGCACGTGTCGCTGGGCAGCACGACGTCGCGGCTGCTGCACAGCTCGCCGATACCTGTGGCGCTCTCGCCGCGCGGCTTCCGCGGCAGGCCCGGCGCCCGCGTCGTGCGCGTGACCGCCGCGTTCTCCGAGGGCGCCCACGACCTCGTCGTCGCGGCCGCGGCGGTCGCCGGCCAGGTCGGCGCTTCGCTCCGGCTCGCCTCGTTCGCGGTGCGGTCGCGGCCGCCGCTGACGGCCGGGATCGGCACCGCGCCCGAGCGAGCGGTAGTCCAGCAGTGGGAGCAGGACATCCTGGCGGCGGCGCGCGCCACGCTCGAGGAGGTCGAGCACCTGCCGACGCCGCCGGCGGCGCTCACGGCGGTCATCGGGCACGGCGAGAGCTGGGAGGAGGCGCTCGAGGACGTCGAGTGGGACGCGGGCGACGTGCTCGTCGTCGGCTCGAGCTCGGTCGGCCCGATCGCGCGCGTGTTCCTCGGCTCGCGCTCCGAGAAGATCGTGCGCCACTCGCCGGTCCCGGTCGTCGTCGTCCCGCGCGGCGCCGCGACGGAGATGGCGGAGCAGGTCGTCGCGGGCAAGGAGTAGTGGGCCCTCTCGCAACGTCACGAGAGGACCCACTAGCGCCTGCGGCCGACGACGAGCAGGTACTCGTATCGGTACTCGGCCGGCCGGTCCGGCGGCGCCGTGTTCGCGCGCGTCGCGAAGTCGAGGAAGTCGCGGTCGAGCGCCGCGCGCTCGTCGGGCCGGTCGGCGAGCGCCGCATAGAGCCCGACCACGGGGCCGAACGTCTGCTTGAAGAAGTCACAGTAGGCGGCGGGGTCGCCGGGGCTGCGCTCGACGTAGGAGCTGCGGCTCAGCTCCAGCCGCGCGAGCCGGTCGCCGAACAGCTCGCGCACATACGCCTCGCTGCCCCAGAGGACCGGCGACAGCGCCCCCGGTGGAGGCGGCGGCGCGTAGCGCCCGAACAGCTCGAAGAACTCGCCGGCGAGGCCCTCGGGCGTGAAGTTGACCATGCCGATCGTGCCGCCGGGCCGGCAGACGCGCACCAGCTCGTCGGCGACCGCCCGATGGTCGGCGGCGAAGATGGCGCCGACGCAGGACGTGACGACATCGAACCCGCCGTCGCCGAAGGGCAGCGCCTCGGCGTCGGCCTCGACCCACTCGAGCTCGACGCCGCGCTCGCGTGCCGCGCGCCGGCCCGCCTCGAGGTTCTCGGGCGTCAGGTCGAGGGCGACGACCTGCGCTCCGGCCTCGGCGGCGCGGATCGCGACGTTCCCGGTGCCGGCCGCCACGTCGAGGACTCGCTGGCCGGTGGAGATGCCGCACGCCCGGACGAGCAGCGGCCCCAGCTCCCAGACGGTGTGGGTCGCGAACCGGTGGTAGTCGCCGAGCGCCCACAGTGCGCGCTGCTGCGCCTTGACGTCGAGATCGCGGCCGGCGTCCGCGATCGCGGCGCGCGCGGCGGCCTGCAGGATCGGCGGCTTTGTCGTCGTGCTTCGTTGCATGCCGTCGACCGTACGGTGGCGAGGCGGCCGCGGCTTCGCCACGACGGGCCATCTTCGGCGCCTCGCGAGTGGCCGGTTCTGGCTATGCCTGTGCGGGCGGGCGGTCGACCAGCCCCGACCGCACGGCGTGGGCGGCGGCGGCCGTGCGCGACGGCAGCTCGAGCTTGCGCAGCAGGTTGGTCACGTGGCGGTGGACGGTGTGCTCGCTCACGACGAGCCGCTCCGCGATCTGCCGGTTCGTCAGCCCGTCGGCGAGCAGCCGCAGCACGTCGCGCTCGCGCGGCGTCAGGTCTCCGAGCGGTGCGCCGCCGCCGGCCGCCGCGAGGATCCTGCGTGCGCGGCCGGCGTCGAGCTCCGCGCCCAGGTCGAGCAGTCGCTCCAGCGCGGCGGCCGCCTCGCGCCCGGCGTCCTCGGCGCGGCCGAGCGCGATCAGGCACGTGGCGAGCTCGAGCCGAGCGCGTGCCGCGTCGAACGGCGCCCCGCCGCGCTCGAAGCGGTCGACCGCGTCTTCCAGGAGCGCGCGGCTGCGGTCGTGATCGCCACGCCCGCACGCGAGCACCCCCTCGGCCCGGTCGGCGCAGGCGCGAAGCGCGGCCGTGCCCACCTCCTGCTCGAGCTCGCGAAGCGGCTCGACGGCAGACTCGGCCTCCTCGAACTCCCCACGGGCGGCGCGGGCGGCGACGAGCAACTCGAGGGCGGGCGCACGGTCGAGGCGACGATCGGCCGGCAGTTGGCGCAGCAGGCGCTCGATCATCTCGGACGCCTCGCGCGGCCGGCCGCTGTCGAGCGCCAGGCGCGCGCGGCACAGGTGCGCTGTCGAGGAGGTGCCCGCCTGGTCCAACAGGCCCAGCGCGTCCCTCGCCCGGCCCTGCCGGCGCCGGAGCTCCGCCAGCGCCACGAGTGGGCCGCTGACCCAGGCCGGGCGCGAGCGCGAGAAGTCCTCCACAGAGGCCTTGAGCATGGCCTCGGCATCCACCCAGCGACCTCTCCAGAGGTGCACGGCTCCGTACTCGGCGCGGCAAAACGCGAGCATGTAGCGGCTCCCGTAGCGGTCGGCGAACTCGGCGATCCGGTCACACCACTCCCGTGCGCGGTCGAAGTCGAGCACGGCGGTGCAGGCGCCGACGAGGATGCAGAACGTCCACGCGCCCGAGATCGGGATCGTGGCCTCGCCCTCGAGCGCGGTAGCTGTGGCTTCGTCGAGACGGCGCATGCCGTCGTCGACACTGGCACCGGCGACCAGCGTCGCGCCTTCGAGCGCCAGCCCCAGCATCTCGAGGTCCGGCACGCCGAGGCTCCGGCCGAGCTGGGTCGCCTGCGCGGCCAGGACGAGGGCGGTGGCAGCATCGCCGGCCCCTAGCGCGAGGTAGCCCTCATGGAAGGCAAGCCAACCGTGCTCGGGTCCCGGCTCGAGCGGGCCGAGTAGGCGATGCGCCCTCTGCAGCCATCCGTTGGCGACCGCCCAGGCGCCGTGGAAGTCGAGCTGGTCGGCGGCCAGCCAGATGGCCATCCGGCCGGCACCGGCCGCGTCGCCGCGCTCCTTGTAG
>Ga0081538_10004014_pt1 | contig 13704 bp, 13 predicted proteins | sample TabmetS5T2R1_FD_71022 | JGI IMG/M metagenome (GOLD analysis project Ga0081538, IMG submission 71022) | Tabebuia heterophylla rhizosphere microbial communities from the University of Puerto Rico - S5T2R1 | ecosystem: Host-associated > Plants > Roots > Rhizosphere ...
GGCGCGGTTTGAAGGCTTGTGGCGGTAGGTGGGGTAAATCGCAACAAACGAACGCAGAGTTGCACAGGGGTTATGATATTAGAAAGATCAAGCCGTTGCGTTTCCCTTTACTGCTCTATTTCCTGCGCATTCTGTGCAGGTGTTGCAGACCCAAGCATTCAGTAACCTCTTGAGACGAGAGAGTCTTCCAAAACGCTATGCAATTTTGCGTACCTTTGTTGCTTCCTACCCATCCTCTGAGAAAACACCGTCCAGGCCTTCGGGAAACCCTCAGCTAAATCACTCCACACAAGATCTATACACATGATCCACGATGACAGATCCCCCTGCGCGTCGCATTGCCCCTTTGACAAACGGGGGTTACGCAGGAGCGGTGAGCTAGAATAGAGTTCTCTTCCAACCATCACGAAGGAGAGAACTCCATGCCAAAGCGGGTTTGGCTCTACCTCACCGCCTTAATGTATTATCGCACATCGGCCAGCTGCGTAGCTCTGGCCGAAGGCTTGCAAACCGTGTCCCACGACGGCTTGACGAGATTGTTACAAGCTAACTGGTCTGGGCACACACTCCTGGAACTGGCCTGGCGTACGCTTTTCGCCTGCGAGCGCGGCTATCTCATCGGCGATGACACGGTGCTTCCTAAGCCCTTCGCGACAGCGATTGAGGGCTTGGCATGGCTTTACTCCAGTCAGGAGCGCAAACCCGTCTATGGCCTGTCCCTGGTGCTCCTCGTCTGGACGAATGGCATACTGCGCGTTCCTGTGGGCGTTCGCTTCTGGCGTCGAGGCGGGGCGCCGAAGTACGTGTTCGCGTTGGAGTGGCTCAGCTATGCCCGTAACCGCCTGCGCTGTCGACCTGAGTCCGTGCTATTTGACGCCTGGTACCCGTCGAAGGCGCTGCTGAAGCGCCTTCGGGATTATGGGTGGTATGTCGTCTGTCGTCTGAAGAAGACCCGCCGGTTCAATGGCCATGCGGTGCGTCAGCATCGGCGGCACCCCTACTGGGCCGAGGTTGGCTGGCTGAACGGAAGGCTCAAAGGGCTGGTTGTCAGACACGGCACCAAGTACTATGCCACCAACCGCTTGACTCTGCCGTCCACAGAGGTGCGCCGCCTGTATCGCCTACGCGCCCAGATTGAAGAGGTCATTAGAGTTTGTAAGAATCAACTCGGCTTGAGTGGCTGTCAAGTGCGCTCAGAGCGGGCGCAGGTGCATCACGTCACCTGCTGTTTGGTCGCATGTTGTGTCCTGGAGCGGGAACGCTATGCCCAAGGCCTCACGATCGATCAACTCAAACGCCAGCTCAGTTGCCGAGGCCCTACGCTTGTGCTGCCGGCTCTGGAGCGGCTCAGACAAACTGCGTAACGTCCGATATGTGTCGGCCCCTTTTTCTTGTTGCTGTTTTCCTTGCTTTAGTCTTTGCCATGAGCGTCTTCTCCGGGCGCGGCGCCCGTTCGAGAGTATGTTGGGTCTTCTGTAAGAGAACTAGCGAGAGCTGGAGCACGTCGCCTGGTGCTTCGACCACGCCGAAAGAGAAACACACGGGCGAGCTCAGAGCTGCGATGCTGGGCAGCTTTCCCCGGCTTGTGCAACCCTCGAAGCCGAGCGGGGGACGTTTATTCCTGATGGTGTGTGCCGTGGCCAAGGAGGTTGTACTGTGAAAGTGTTGATCGCCGAGGACGATGCGGTCTCTCGCCGTCTCCTCGAAGCTATGCTGAGCAGGTGGGGCTACGAGGTGGTGGTCACACGCGATGGCGTCGAAGCCTGGGAAGTGTTACAGGGGGCCGACGCCCCCACCATGGCCATTCTGGACTGGATGATGCCCGGCATGGATGGCGTGGAGGTCTGCCGAAAAGTGCGGCAACGTGGGCAGGAACCGTACGTTTACCTGCTCTTGCTGACCACAAAAGGGCGGAAAGAAAACATCATCGAGGGATTAGACGCGGGAGCTGACGACTACTTGACTAAGCCGTTCGACCCGCACGAGCTCCAAGTGCGCCTGCGTACTGGCAAACGCATCATCACGCTGCAGGCTGAGCTCATAGAAGCTCGCGAAGAACTCCGCGTTCAGGCTATGCATGATCCGTTGACGGGGGTATGGAATCGACGTGCGATTCTCCAGGTGCTCGGCAGTGAGCTGGCGCGATCAAGACGCGAGGGACTCCCCCTAGCGGTGGCTATAGCCGACCTCGACCATTTCAAGCGCATCAACGATACCTACGGACACATGGTCGGTGACACGGCGTTGTGTGAGGCCGCCAGTCGAATGCGCGCCCTGTTACGGGCTTACGACGCTATCGGCCGCTACGGCGGAGAAGAATTTCTTATGGTTCTGCCAAGTTGCACCTCTCAAGATGCCTTCAACCTCGCCGACCGTCTCCGCAGCGGTGTAAGTCAGGAGCCCGTCAAGATCCCCGGAGGGACTATCGATGTCATGTGCAGCTTAGGGGTGGCCGCCAGTGACACGATTGTCCTCCCGGATGCGGCTGCTCTGATCCAGGCAGCGGATAGCGCATTGTATCGTGCGAAAGCAGGGGGCAGGAATCGTGCCGAGCTCGCAACCGTCACAGATATTACATCATACATCGCATCAGCTAATAGCGTGCTGCAGACATAACTGCCCAAACTCTACTGGAGGAAGACATGGTATGGCTCCTCCTAGTGCTCATCTCCCTAACCGAAGAGGTTGAGCCGTGAAGATCTTGATCGCTGAAGACGATATGATCTCCCGCCGTCTGCTCGAAACAACGCTCAGCAGATGGGGCTACGAAGTGGCGGTCACCTGCGATGGCACCGCAGCCTGGGAAGTCCTCCAAGGCGCAGACGCCCCTCCGTTAGCGATCCTCGACTGGATGATGCCTGGCATGGACGGCATCGAGGTCTGCCGTAGAGTCCGACGTGCGGCCACGCCCACGCCACCCTATTTGATTCTCCTCACCGCGAAAGGACGCCGGGAGGACATCGTCACGGGGCTGCGCTCGGGTGCCAACGACTATGTCACCAAGCCTTTTAACCGCGAAGAATTACGGGCCCGGGTACAAGTGGGCATGCGCATTGTGGAGTTACAGCATAGCCTAGCAGACCGTGTGACAGCCCTCGAAGAGGCCCTGGCGCGGGTCAAGCAGCTCCAAGGCCTCCTGCCCATTTGCTCATACTGCAAGAAAATCCGTGACGACCGGAATTATTGGCAGCAGGTCGAAAACTATATCTCCGAGCATTCAGAAGCCCAATTCAGTCACAGCATTTGCCCAGACTGCTACGAGGGGCGTGTAAAGCCGGAACTGGATCAACTCCGCCGGCTGCAAGGGCCCGCCTGACCAGAGACGCAGACCAGGTCTTCTCCCCTTACGCGGGCAGGGGTGCCTTGAGCGGTTGGACCGTTTTGAGCACGCGGGCCAGCACAGCAATGCCTTCACGGATCTTCTGCGGGCTCAGATAGGCAAATGACAGACGCAGATAGTTGGTGCCCTTCCCATCAGGCGAAAAATTCGTTCCCGGCAGATAGGTCACGCCCGCCGCGTGTGCGGCCTCAAGAAGCTTCGTGGTATCAACTGTCTCGGGCAGACGGACCCAGATGAACAATCCTCCCTTTGGCCGGCTCCAGGTCGCCACCCCATCCAGATGCTCTTCCAATCCTTCCAGCATCGCATCACGTTTGGCACGATAGACGCCCAGTAGTGTGTCCATGCGGTCATCGAGGTGATCCTGCAGGTATTCCGCCACCGCTCGACTCGTAAAGGCGCTGGTCCCACCGTCGATCTTCGATACTGCCATCTTGGCCAGCACCGGCTCAGGGGCGATGATCCACCCCAGACGTACACCCGCCGCCACGATCTTGGAGAAGGTTCCCAAACGGACGACGTTGTGCGTGTGGCTCAAGGCATACAGTGAGGTCACCGGCTCCCCCTCGTATATCAGGTCGCCGTAGGCATCATCCTCGATCACCAGAAGATGTCGATCCTCCGCTAACTGCATCAGCGCTTGACGCCGCGCCAAGCTCATCACCGAGCCGGTCGGATTCTGAAAATTGGCGATCGTATAGATATACTTTGGGATGACCCCCTGGGCCGCCAGCCGATCTAACACCCGGACTAAGTCAGTGACAATGATGCCCTCATCGTCAGTTGGCACCGTCGCATAGCGTGGCTGACAATAGCTGAAGGCTCGCAAGGTGCCCGGATAGCAAAACTCCTCGATGATCACGGTGTCGCCCGGATTGAGAAAGGCCTCGGCTACCATCAGCAAGCCTTGGGTGGAACCATTGGTGATCATAATGTGGCTCGGGGGGATGTCGATGCCCTCGTGGAACTTCAACTTGCTACTGACAAGCTGGCGTGCCGCATCGTGACTCATATCGCCGGGATAGAGGGCCAGATCAGGCCCTTCGCGCTGTAGCATGCGGGTCGTTGCATCGGCGAGCGCTTGGCTGGGGAATGTGCTGGCGTCCGGATGACCAACGGCGAAATCGTACGGGACAACAACACGCGGCGCCCGGGGGATGCCGACGCGGACCTTACGCGAGTATACTGTGTCGTAATCAAAGGCGTGAGGAGTTGGCATACCTAGATCTCCATACATCTATAACCAACCTGTTGCACCACAGAACACGCTGGCTCCCACAAAGACGACCGGTGCGATCTTCGGCCCAGGTCCGCAATATAGCGTGTAACGCGAGGCAAAACAAGCCAGGGACAGGAACGTAATGCCCTCTGGCAGGGCTCAGCTCCATGAGGTGGTGATCTCCAGGGCCCCCACAGCTGCGAGCGATGCGCCCAGCGCAGCTGTGGCTCTTCACATGGTATACCAAACTAGAAAATTTTGGTTGACAGAATTTTTGACGTTCAGTAGAGTGGGCTATAATTTCAACTGGCGTCTCTGGGACGGCATTCCGCCTTGTTTGGTCGCTCGTTCCCTTGCCGAGGAGATGATGAGCGTGGGAGAGGCATCAGGAGGGATGTGATGAGGTTGCAACCATGGCGACACTATCCGAGCATCACGCTGGCTGTGCTATTGGGGCTACTGCTGTGGCAGCCCGTGGCCTCCCTGCAGGCCGCGGGATCTGGTGGGGAGGTTGTGGTTTACTCAGCGCGCATCGAGGCGTTAATCAAACCGATGTTCGATGCCTTTACGGAGAAAACCGGCATCCAGGTGAAGTACTTCACCGCCGGAGAGAAGGAGTTATTCGAGCGCCTGCAAAGCGAAGGGGCCAACACCCCTGCCGATGCCTTCATGACCGTGGATGTCGGCAATCTCTGGATGGCCGAGAATGCCGGCCTGCTCCAGGGGTTCAAATCCGAGGTCATTGACCAGAATATCCCGACCCATCTGCGGGCGAAAGACAATTCCTGGGTGGGGTTGTCGGTGCGTGCACGCCCCATCATGTATAGCACCGAACGTGTCAAACCCAGCGAACTCTCGACCTATGAGGCCCTCGGGGATCCCAAATGGAACGGCAAACTCTGCTTCCGCACCTCCAAGAAGGTCTATACCCAATCGCTGGTCGCTGCCATGATCAAGACCCTGGGTGAAGAACGCACGGAGGGCATCGTGCGGGCATGGATGGCCAATCAGCCGCGCATTTTCGAGAGCGATAGCAAACTTTTGGAGGCGATCGCGGCCGGTCAGTGTGACGTGGGCATCACCAATACGTATTATCTGGCACAATTGGTGGCGAAGGATGCCAAGTTTCCCGTCGCTGTCTTTTGGCCCAATCAGGGTGATCGTGGCGTGCACATCAACATCTCCGGTGCCGGGGTCACGAAGTATGCCAAGCATCGCGACGATGCCATTAAACTCATCGAGTTCTTGAGCTCGACCGAGGCGCAAAATCTGTTCGCTGACGCCAACTATGAGTACCCGGCCAATCCCGCGGTGAAGCCGAGCACCATCATTGCCGTTTGGGGTGATTTCAAGGCGGATACGGTAGACGTGGCGGCCGCCGGCGAGTTGCAAGCGGCCGCCGTCAAGCTCATGGACCGGGTCGGATACAAATAGCGCCGCAATAGACCTCCTGCATGCATACGAGTCAGGCACCAACTGTTCCTTATCGCCGACTACGCCTAGGGTTATGGCAGAAGGGGGACCTGTGGCCGGTGGGCGCAGGGGTGATCGCGCTCCTGGTGGCAACGCCGATTCTCGTGGTGGTGTCTTCACTGATCACCCCCAGCCGTGCGATCTGGGCGCACCTATGGCACACCTACTTGCTGGAATTGGTCTGGAACACGCTGGTGCTGATCGCCGGAGTAGGGATGGGAGTGCTCCTCCTCGGCACCGGGCTCGCCTGGCTCGTCACCATGTACCGCTTTCCAGGTCGGCGGCTCTTTGAGTGGCTGCTCATCCTTCCCATGGCGATGCCGGCTTACGTCATGGGCTTCGTGTTTCTCGCCTTATTCGATTACACCGGACCGGTGCAGAGCACGTGGCGATGGATGTTCGGCGCAAAGACATGGTTCCCTGACATCGCGTCCCCCGGCGGAGTCATCATGGTGATGACGTTGGGACTCTACCCCTATATCTACCTGCTGACACGAACCGCGTTCTGTGAGCAGTCAGCGGGCATGGTGGAAGCGGCGCGCGCGCTGGGGCTTGGTGAGCGAGGGGTGTTTTGGAAGGTCATGTTGCCGCTGGCGCGTCCGTCCATTGCCGCAGGCCTGGCATTAGCGTTAATGGAAGCGCTAGCCGATTTCGGGACGGTGGGACTCTACGGCTACTCGACCTTCACCGTCGCCATCTACCGCGTGTGGTTTGGCCTCTTCAACCGCGAAGCGGCCACGGAGCTAGCTAGCGTCTTGCTTTGCTTTACCTTTGGGCTGCTGTTCCTCGAGCGCGGCCTGCGCGGTCGAGCGCGCTTTTCCCAGACCCAGGGCTGCGTCCGCCCGGTTTCTCCCAGGCTGCTGGTAGGCTGGCGTGCCTGGGCTGCTGCCGCCATCTGTGGGGGCATCGTCACGGCTGCGTTTCTACTCCCCGTCGCCCAGCTGCTGTACTGGACGCTATCCACCCTGGGTGGACCAGCATCCGATACACGGTATCCCATGTTCTTGCTGAACACGCTGATACTGGCCGCTGTCACAGCATTCGTCGCCGTCATCGCCGCTGTGGTTCTGGCCTATGGCCTTCGCCTCAGCCGGAGTCCATCCATCGGCTGCTTCGCCCGTTTCGCTTGCATGGGGTATGCACTTCCCGGATCGGTGATCGCGGTTGGTGTGCTCCTCCCGCTCGCCTTCGTCGATCATACCCTCGATGGCTTCCTGCGACAGATGTTTGGGATCTCCAGTGGACTGCTGCTCACGGGGTCGATGGCGGGGCTTGTGTTCGCCTACCTGGTGCGGTTCCTCGCCGTCAGTAGCCAGACGCTGGAGGCCGGCCTGGTGAAAATCACGCCGAGCATGGACATGGCGGCGCGCTCCTTAGGAACCAGTCCCGGTGGCGTGCTCCGACGCATTCACTTACCGCTGCTCCGGGGCAGCCTCGGGTGTGCAGCCATCTTGGTCTTCGTCGACGTCATGAAGGAGATGCCGGCTACGCTCTTATTGCGCCCGTTTGGGTATGACACGCTAGCGGTGCGGATTTGGCAGCTCACTTCGGAATCGTTTTGGGAAGCAGCGGCTCTACCCGCGTTAACTATCGTCGCCGGTGGCATTCTCCCCGTGCTCTTGCTCATCCGCCGGTCGCCACCGGCGGTCATGAGGAGTTCTGCTATGCAAGAGAGGTGCGATGAGTCTCCTCTCGCTTGAACAGGTCACGAAGTCTTATCCTGCCCAACCGCTTGCAGCGGTTGATCGCCTGAGTTTGGGGCTGGAGAAAGGGGAGATTCTGGCGTTGCTGGGTCCGAGCGGCTCCGGTAAGACGACAACGTTGCGTCTGATCGCCGGTTTCGAGCGGCCGGATGCCGGTGTAGTGGCAATCGGCGGCAGGGTCATGGCCAATGGACGTATGTCTGTTCCACCAGAACAGCGGGGAGTCGGGGTGGTCTTTCAAGAGTACACGCTCTTTCCGCACCTAACGGTAGAGGAAAACATCCTCTTTGGCCTGCGCCGTCTCGCCACCCCAGAACGAGCCCAGTGCCTTCGGGAGATGCTGGACATGGTGGGACTCGGCTCGTTTGCCCAGCGCTATCCACATGAGCTTTCCGGTGGACAGCAACAGCGTGTGGCGCTTGCGCGGGCACTGGCCCCACGTCCGGCACTGCTCTTGCTCGACGAGCCATTCAGTAACCTGGATGCGGACCTGCGTACCCAAATGCTGCATGAAGTCCACGCCATCCTACGTCACCTGGAAATCACCGCCGTGTTCGTTACCCACGACCACGAGGAAGCGTTCATGGTCGCCGATCGGGTGGGCGTCCTGAACGGCGGGCGTTTGGAACAGCTCAGCTGTCCCGAGGAGATCTATCACCGACCAGCGACACGCTTCGTGGCTCGGTTCGTGGGCCAAGCGAATTTCCTGCCAGGACGGGTGGTCAGGGCAGGCATCGAGACCGACATTGGGACCTTTCCGAATTCTCTCAATCTTCCAGAGGGCGCAGCCGTCGAGGTGATGATTCGGCCACATCAACTGGAACTGCGACCCGATGCGGCAGGCAACGGCTTGGTGATCTCTCGTCGCTTTCGCGGCGCCGACGCGCTCGTCATCGTACAGTTGCCCTCTGGAATGACACTCTACAGCTACCAGCCGTCAACTCTTGGGTTCCAAGCCAGGGAGTGGGTAACAGTTGGGGCAAAGGCTTGTCATAGCGTTGTCTTTTCGGCAGATAAGTCATGGCAAGAGGGAGTCAACAGCGACCATGCCAACCGAGCGACCACCCCAACATAGTGCGGCGGCGTCTCATCTCTCGTCGTCTCAACGCCGACGGATCAGCACCGCTGATCTGATGCAGGGGGACCGCGAGCTGATCATCGTCCACAAGGGAGAGGAGTACGTCCTGCGCATCACCAAGACCGGGAAACTCATCCTCACGAAGTAACAACCTCCACCCAGCCAGCCACCGACCACCGGCCTCAAGGCAGCCAGCCAGGGACAAGGGACAATCCAGAGGAACCTCCACCTAGTGCGGGGAGGTCCAACGCCGGAACCTTTCGTGTCATGCGCGTCATAACAAGAGAGCGTAGCGTGCTCATGGCAGATGGTTCCGCGCAGTGATGGTGTGTGTCAGAGCAGGTTGGCCCGTTCTCAGCCAGCCCTCTTGCCCTCCCAGAAAGGAGGACCGTGGTGCAACGGATGCAGGTGAAAGGGTTTTCGACCTGTTCCCAGCATGGACAGGTGGTCCTGGAAGATCCGGACGGCATGGTGCAGTTGAGCATCCGCATGCGTCCGATGATGGCGCACTGGCTCGCGCATGAGCTCAAAGAGTGCCGGTGCCCAGCCGTGTCGATGTATCGCCTACTCCAAGAGCTCCTCACCAAATTTGGCGGTAACCTGCGCGTTAGCCTTATCGATGCGTCGGCGGACAATACCCCACTGGGGCTATTGATCATCTCCTGCCCAAATGGCACGGAAATCCAGCAAGCCTGCCATCCGGTGGACGCGATCGCCATGGCCGCACGCACGCGTGTTCCCCTCTATGCCACATCGAGAGCCCTCAAGATGGGCTCCTGGAAGAGTATTCAACCTTGGCTTGAAACGGTTACGCCTCGGGATTTTGAGTGATACGACACCCCGATGTCGTGTCCCGCTGCACTTCCCGGAAGGAGGGGAGCTGATGAACCCAGAGAGCCCACCGCAACCCAGCAACCCTCGCTATCACGTTCCACGGCTTCCACGTCGACGAGTCAATACGACCGACCTGATCGCCGGTAGCCGCGAGCTCGTCTTGTTACGCGAGGGGGAGGAGTACATTTTACGCATTACCAAAGCCGGCAAGTTGATCCTGACCAAATGACCATGAGCAGATCCTGGGCAGCCATCCATCTACGCTCCCTCTCCGGCAGCGAGCCAAGGCCCACAGCACGTGACGGCACCGAGGGAGCATTCATGCGCAGAGGAGGGCGTCGGCTTCTCCGAGGTGATGACATGGCTCCTTTCATGAGGGTTCTGTCCTATCTTTTGGCGTCTTCACCGCAACGAATAGTACCGCGTGCTATCGAGCGCCGATCGCATCTGCACCCCAGGCGGGGCGAAAGCGCTATCCTCATGATGCTCGGGTGCGTGCTGTTGGCAACAACCTCCTTCGCTGGAACGTCCGAAGAGGTGCGACGTTTCGACCACAACAAAGATGGTAAGCCGGACCAATGGGAGTATTACCGAGATGGCGTGCTGCTCCACGTCGAGGTAGACCGGAATCACGACGGGCGTGTCGACGAATGGACCTTCTATGAGCACGGCAAGCGGGTGCGGACAGAGTTCGACACCGACGGCGACGGCACGGTGAATCAGCGTGAATTCTATAATCTCCAGGGAGAGATGGAAAGGGTTGAAGTCGACCGTGACCGCGACGGCCGTATGGAACAGCGTCTGTTCTATGGTTCGGGGAAAACGCTGCTACGCGCCGAGGTGGATGCAGAGGGCGATGGGCAATCCGAACAGTGGCACACCTTTCAGGACGGCCAACTGCAGGCGATCGCCCTTGATACCAACCACGATGGACGCCCGGACCAGTGGCACCACTACCGCCCGAACGGCGAACTATTTTTCATCGAAGTGGACAGCGCTGGCACCGGCAAAACGGATCAATGGCACCGTTATCGGGATGGCGCCCTGAGCCTGGTGGAACACGACACAAACGGCGATGGGGCGGTCGACCGCATCATCCATTACGAGGGCCAGGGACAGATCGCACAAGTCTGGGAAAATCTCGATCCGGCGGGCCAACCACGCACACGCTTGATCTATGAAGCCGGGAAACTGCTCCGCGGCGAGTTCGATACCACCGGCCATGGCCAGGTCGATCAGTGGCTGTTCTACAATCCCGATGGCCAGGTGATTCGCGCCGAATACGACCAGCATGCCAAAGGTCGCCCCGACCAATGGGAATACTTTACCCCTGGCAGCAAGGAGCCCGATAAGGTCGAGCGCGATACCAATGGGGACGGCAAGGCAGATGCGGTGTGGGAGAAGGGTACCTCAACATCTGGAAAACCGCGCTGAACGCCGCAGGCGGCATCTCTACAGGACGGTCGTCCCAGACTGGAGACTCCGGGGTACCGGCCTGCCAAAGGTTACAGGCTCATGATCCGATCTCGCGTATTGAAGATCGGCATGTCGAGCCTGCTCGGGTTGGCTTCTCTACCCTGGGGCATCGGTCTGGCTACGGCTCAGACACCTCCGGATCCGGCGCAGATCATCGTCCATATGCTCGATTATGTCGCAGTGGATTACCCGGAGTTCATCCAGGACGGTGTCGTGCTCGACCAGGCGGAATATGACGAACAGCGAGAGTTCTCCCAGCAAGTGCGGACGATACTCGACTCTCTTCCTGGGCATCCGGACAAGCCTAACCTGCTGCGCCTGGCAGACGAGCTGATCGGCGGGATTGAAGGCAAACGACCAGGATTGGGGGTTACCGCGCTCGCCCAGCAGCTGCGCTGGTCGATCATTCACGCCTATGATGTCGAGGTGGCCCCCAAGCGTCCACCCGATTTGCGCACCGCCGCAGCCCTTTATCACGCCCAATGCTCTACCTGCCATGGTCCGGAAGGCCACGGTGATGGCCCGGCGGCTGCCTCTTTGGACCCGTCGCCGAGCGATTTCCATGATCGCCAACGCAAGGATCAACGCAGCCTCTACAGCCTCTACAGTACGATCAGCCTGGGGGTCCAGGGCACAGGGATGTCAGGCTTCCCGGTGCTGAGCGAGGACGAGCGCTGGGTCCTTGCCTTCTATGTCAGTAACCTCGCCAGCGTTGAACCTGCTCTGCAGCGCGGTGCGGAGTTGTGGCGGTCTGGCATTGGACGGAGCTGGTTCCCCGACCTCGCCAGCCTTGTGACGCAAACCGCCAATGATGTGAGAACCGCACATGGCGACAATGCCACGCCTGTTTACGCCTACCTGCGGCAGCATCCCGAGGCGGTCGTGCCGTCGCATGAGTCGCCACTGACGCACAGCGCCAGGCTCTTGCGTGAAAGCCTGGCGGCCTACAGCCAAGGCCTGGTCCAGACGGCGCAGGATCTGGCGGTCTCAGCCTATCTCGATGGATTCGAGCTAGTGGAGGCCACGCTCGACACCGTCGACAGGCCTCTCCGCACGACTGTTGAGGCGGAGATGCTAAGGTATCGAGCCTTGCTCAAACAGCGCGAAGCCGTCCCAACCGTCGCAGCGGCGGCCGATCGTATTCAAGCGCTGTTGTCCGAAGCGCAGAAGAAACTCGCAGTGACCCGACTACCAACCAGTGCCACCTTTCTGAGTGCCTTTGTGATTCTGCTCCGCGAAGGCTTGGAAGCCATCCTCATCCTGGCGGCGATCTTCGCTCTGCTCATCAAAGGTGACCGCCGGGATGCTTTGCCTTATGTGCACGCCGGGTGGATCACGGCGCTGGCTCTCGGGGGGATCACCTGGCTTGTCGCGTCGTATGTCATAGCCATTAGTGGCTCAACGCGCGAGATGACGGAAGGCGTGACGGGCCTGGTGGCGGCGGCCATCCTGCTCTACGTCGGCTTCTGGATGCACGAGAAGGCGTATGCCGATCGCTGGCGTACCTTTCTCCACGGCCACCTACAGGAGGCCTTATCAGCACGCACGATGTGGGCATTGGCGCTCATATCGTTTCTGGCAGTCTATCGTGAAGCCTTCGAAACCGTGCTCTTCTATCAAGCCTTATGGGTGCAAGCGGCACCAGCCTATGCCCCGATGCTTGGAGGATTGTTCAGCGCTGTTGTGGCCCTCGCCATCCTTGGATGGCTGATCTTTCGAGGCAGTATCCGTCTGCCGCTCGGCCTCTTTTTCGGCTCGACCTTACTCCTCCTGGCCCTGTTGGCCGTGGTGTTCGTCGGTAGAGGCATTGCGGCACTCCAGGAGGCCGGGACACTGGCCGCGAACCCGGTGAATATCCCCAGCATCCCTGCGCTTGGACTCTACCCGAGCATCCAAGGGTTGGTGCTGCAGGCACTCCTGGTCTTGGTGATTGCCAGCGTGTTCGCTTATACCCGACATCGGGCGCAAGGCACACACTGAAAGTCCTCAGGGGCAATCTGGGAGACATCAGGGAATGGGCAACCTGAGACGCATTTGTGCGGATGATGAGCGTACGTCCGGGGATCGAGGCGCAAGATGGATGGCGACTCTCCCAACGTACATCATATAGCGATGATTGCTGACAAAGCGATTGCCGCAGAAAGGAGAGCGATGTGTCAGACTTACTACCGATGGTAACACAGGCCTCCACCATGCTTGTATCGGTCGTGATTCGCGGGGGACTCGTGATGATCCCTTTACTCACAGCATCTGTCGTCGCCATGACGGTCATCATCGAACGTCTTTTCTTCTGGCGTTGCCTGCGGGTCAGAAGGGGGGAGACGGGTATTCTCGCCTTGGTTGCCGAGGGCGATCTCCCTCAGGCCATGCAAGTGGCCAGCGCGTCCCGACATCCAGTCGCACGTGTGCTGGGCGCCGGCATCGCCGCCAAGCATCTCTCCCCTGGCAGCGCCATGCAGGCAGCCGCGCAGGCGGAGGTGAGCCAGGCCCGTCGTTATCTGCCGATCCTGGACACGGTCATCACTTTGGCCCCCCTGCTCGGCCTTTTGGGTACGATCACCGGCATGATCAGCGCCTTCGG
>Ga0081538_10004015_pt1 | contig 13701 bp, 9 predicted proteins | sample TabmetS5T2R1_FD_71022 | JGI IMG/M metagenome (GOLD analysis project Ga0081538, IMG submission 71022) | Tabebuia heterophylla rhizosphere microbial communities from the University of Puerto Rico - S5T2R1 | ecosystem: Host-associated > Plants > Roots > Rhizosphere ...
TATGGAGTGCTCTCTTGACTTTACATGTTTTCACGGAATATCGATCTTTGGCCATCTTGACAGGGAAATATCTTCACGTTGGAGCCGCCTTAATCCCCGTTATGTTTGTTCATTTCGTATCGGAATTCTTCGGAGATCGAAAACATTTTACAAACAAAATATTTTTGATCGTCTTATACCTGATTGCGGGTTTTCTTGTCCTTCTATGCATCAATGGCACGCTCGTTTCCGAAGTTGAGCCCAAGTATGGAATAAAGTACTTGATGGTCGCAAATTCGGGTTACATTTGGCTCGTAATATTTTTTGCCTTGTGTTCAGGGTGGGGCCTTGCGCGGCTATTTCGGGGATACGTTGCAGCGGAAGGGCTAAGGCGAAACCAACTTAAGTATCTCTTATTCGGCTCGATGCTCGGCTACGCGGGCGGCGTGGATAATTTTCTCTATCTTTATGATATAATTATTTTTCCTCTATTCCCATATGGAACATATACAATTCCAATATACGTCTCCAGTACAGCTTATGCTATTGCCCAGTACCGTTTGCTGGATATCAACGTCGTTATCAGAAAGAGCCTGATATATGCGCTACTTCTCCTTGTGCTGCTTGTTCCTTGTTATCTAGTAGTTATTTGGGGCCAGCAAGTTGCTTTCGGCAATATCAATTACACCTTCTCCCTATTTACACTCCTGCTTTTCATTATCGTAGGGTTTTTGTTCCCGAAAGTTCGTTTTAGAACAGAGGAAGCTTTAGAGAGAGCACTTTTTCAAAAGCGGGTTGACTATCGTGAAACGTTGCTGCGATCAAGTAGAGAGATGGTATCCATCGTCGACTTGGAAAATCTGTCCAATAATTTGGTGAAGACGGTTAGCCGGGCTCTCGGGACTGAAACCGCATCTTTGTATTTGTTGGATGAGGCAAAGGAAGTTTATAATCTCAAAGCAAACATCGGGCAGGAGAAAGAACGCTATCCAAAAACGCTCCCCTTAAGAGGTGATCCGCTGATTCAACGTTTGCTAGGCAGTCAGGAGGGCATCATCAAGGAGGAGCTTGAGATGGCTCAAGACAAGCTGTCTGGGCTCCAGGTAGCGGAAAAGATGAGCGAACTTGAAGCGGAAGTTAGCGTACCGATCACTTCCAAGGAGAAACTGATCGGTCTATTGAATTTGGGTCATAAGGAGGAAAAGGACATCTATTCCAGTGAAGACTTGGAACTTTTATCCACTTTGGCGAACCAGGCGGCTATAGCAATCGAAAATGCCAGGCTTTATGAAAACCTTAAGCAATCTCAGGATACGCTGCGCCGGGCGGATCGTCTTTCTTCGCTGGGTCTACTTACGGCTGGACTGGCCCACGAAATCCGCAATCCTTTAGTCGCCATCCGTACGTTTACTCAACTTTTGCCGGAACGTTACGACGACGCCGAATTTCGGGAGGGTTTTCAAGGGCTTGCGCTGAAAGAGGTGGATCGCATTTGCGGTTTAATCAATGACCTTTTGAGTTTTGCCCGGCCGTCGCGCCCTAACGTCGCGGAAGAAAGTATGAATGACGTGGTCGACGGAATTGCACGCATTTTGGAGACGGAGGCCAAGGAGAAAGCTGTCGAGATTAGAAGAGATTTTGCCCTAAACTTGCCCCGGGTCTGGATTGACAGGGAACAGATGAAGCAGGTATTCATGAACCTCATACTCAACGCCATCCAGGCTATGGGAGATGGTGGGTCAATCTTTATATCCACGCGGCTTACTTCCGGAAACGAACCAAAACATGCGGGTCAATTTGTTCAAGTCGAGGTCCGCGACACAGGAGTCGGGATTCCACCGGAAAACCTGGACCACATTTTTGACCCTTTTTTTACCAGTAAAGAGGAAGGCAGCGGCTTGGGGCTGTCTATCTCTCACCAGATCGTCCAAGAACACGGAGGGTATGTCACCGTAGAAAGCAGAGTGGGTGCGGGCACAACATTTTTTATAAATTTACCTATTGGTAAGCCGATTCGTCGATTAAGCAACGGGCACGCTCATGCAAACCAAGCGAATCTTAGTCATTGAAGAGTCCGAGGTCGTACGCGAGACCCTGGCCCTCATTTTGGGACGGGAGTTTGTCGTCGCAAAGAGGCCATTTGCCAAGGGTGCACTTTCATTCGCTGAAACCGATCGTGACGTGGATCTGTTAATTCTTGGAGTCACTCCGGCAATCGGGAGGGAACCCTCTAGCCTCTTGAGATTTGCCGACAAAGCGCCTTTTGCCGTGCTGTTCCTTGTAGATTCTAAATCTGCGGCAAGGGCGATTGAGGACCGAGAAAGCGTCGGCTGCTTAGCAAAACCCTTTAGTCCCTATGAGTTGAAAGAGAAGGTAGGCCAACTCTTAGCCCGCAGAACCATTCTATCTAAGGCTTTCTCTTATTCCCCTGTCGAGCCTCAAAGAGACTTTACCCGGTACCTTGAGTTCCCTTATCTTAGTCATGGCGCACTTACACTCGTTCACAGGTTTGCCGCCACCGATCTACCCATTTTGATTTCCGGAGAGATCGGCTGTGGCCAGGAGCGGGTGGCTCGTGGCATCCACTTCTTAGGGGCTCGCTTCGGCAGCTGGGTAGTTTTGAATGCAGCGGAGATCACTCCTGCCTATTTGGATCAAAAGAGCCTGCAGGTGTCATGGAGTCGTAGCAGCCAAGCGCCGTTTGTTACGTTAATCATCGAGAACGTTGATCGGATTCCGGCATCCGGCCAAGACGAACTTGTGAATTTCTTGGAAGAGGAGGAATCAAAGTTCGGCAAATGTCGTCTTGTCACGACGGCGCGAGCCGATATTTTGGAGAGGGTTTATCGCGGTGAGCTACTCGAATCTCTCTACTATAAATTGGCCACCTTGAATCTGGCGCTGCGACCGTTGCGAGAGCGACGCGAAGATGTGCCGGCAATCGCCAATTGGTTTTGTCAGTTTTATGCCAATCATCTCGGGTTGGGGCCAGTGACCCTTTCAGCGGCCGCCAACGAGCGTCTCAGCAATTACGTTTGGTTCGGGAACTTGAACGAAATGGAAACCGTTATCGCCCGGACGCTTGTCCTACAACGAAAAGGCCGCATTGAGGCAACCGATCTGATATTCGACTCGAATATTGCGGGAGAATTGCCAGATCTGCACGAACGTGAGGAAGGTATCCCGTTAGAAGCTCAAGAGAGAAGCGAATTCGAAGCGAGCAAGAGTCCGGCACAGGCCCGCAACGGAATACACCAGGAGGCTAACGTAGAGAATCGACACGTTAAACGTGAGGACTTGAGTGTTTTGATCCAGGAGCTAGCTCATGAGCTCAAGAACCCGATGGTCACAATCAAAACTTTCGCACAGCTGTTAACGGATAGATACCAGGACGAAAATTTCCGATCGCGTTTCCAAGATGTCGTAGGCGGCGATATCGAGCGGATGGATGAACTGCTTGAGTTAATGATCGAGTTTGCTGAGTTCTCACAACCTCGTTGGAGCAAGGTGCCGCTACAGGAAAAGCTTCGCTCTGCATTGAATGAGGCAACCAACGAATGCGCCAAGCGGCAGATGCAAATTCGCTGGAAAGGGAACGGCTATAGTCGCGAAATCCGAGCCGACGAAAATCAGGTCAAGTATGTGCTAAAAAACGTACTGCTGGCTGTGTTATCCCAGGCAAGAATGGGAAGTGAGATCGAGATCAATGTGGAAAAACAGGGTTGCGTTGCGATCTCATACGCCCGCGAAGTAGGACGGGTTGCGTCGATCACCCATTATTTCGGTAAATCACCGGCAAGTGCGAGCGAAAATGTATTGCCTTTGCGTATCCTATTGGCCAAACAACTGGTCAACCGCAACGGTGGGGATATGAGCCTCGATTATTCGGATGCGGAAAAAGACACTTTAAGAATGGAGTTCCAGATTGCTTGAACTAGAAAAGAAAAGAGACATGAGTCAGCCCGTGTTGCTCGTGGTCGACGATGAAGCTGGAGTAAGACAATCGCTGCAGCTGGTTTTTAATAAATCGTATCGCGTTTTGGAAGCGATGTCTGCTGACGATGCCATTCAGAAGCTCGCCGAGGAGAAGCCGGACGTGGTTTTATTGGATATTGTCATGCCGGGGGCGGACGGTCTCGCAGTTCTCAAGCAGATGAGATCGATCCATAACGAATGCCAGGTGATCATGTTGACGGCTCTCAACACGGCACGAACCGCTTTTACGGCTAAGGGCACGGGCGCCTTTGATTACGTGACAAAACCGTTTGATGTCGAAGAATTACGCCTCAGAGTCGAGCATGCTTTTGAAAAAGTCCATTTGTTCAGGGAACTGGAACGGCTCAAGGAGGAAGTTGGCCGTAAGTATGGAGTCGAGCACGTCATCGGCAAATCCAAACAGATTATCGACGTGTTCAAGGCTGTCAGCATGGTGGCAGCCAAGAAGAGCACGGTGCTCATTACAGGGGAAAGCGGCACGGGAAAGGAGCTGATCGCCCGCGCGATTCACTACAACAGTGACCGGCGGTCCAAGCCATTCGTTGTGGTCAACTGTGCGGCGCTTCCCGATACGTTGATCGAGAGCGAGCTATTTGGCTACGAGAAAGGCGCTTTTACAAACGCTTCGCAAAAAAAAGTAGGGCGCTTCGAACTGGCTCACGGCGGGACGCTTTTTCTCGACGAAATTGGCGAGCTTAATCTAGGAACTCAAGCGAAGTTCCTGAGGGCTATCGAGCAAGAAACCTTCACGCGTCTCGGTGGAACCGACGAAATCAAAGTCGACGTTCGGGTGATTGCCGCCAGTAATCGCGATCTGGAAACCATGGCCAAAGCCGGGGAGTTCCGGCCCGATCTGTTCTATCGACTCAATGTCGTCTCGCTATATCTGCCGCCCCTCAGGGAAAGACCCGAAGATATTCCGCTGCTTTTGGATCATTTTTTACGGCTTAAGGCTCAAGAGCATTCGATGGCGCCTAAAAGTTTATCTCCAGAAGTGGTAGATTTTTTTACTTCCTACTACTGGCCAGGAAATATTCGGGAACTGGAAAACCTGATCGAACGTCTAACGATTCTGACGCCGCACGAAATGATCATGCTGCGCGATTTGCCGACAGGGATGCGTTCCACGGATCAGACCGCCACACTCAAAGAGGATGTACTGAGTGGTTCGAGACCGTTAAGCGAAGCTGTAGATGAATTTGAAAGGGAGCTCATCGTGAAGGCTCTGCAACGAACCGGGTTCAATCAGACCAAAGCAGCTGCACTACTCGGAACCAGCCGTCGCATCCTTAAATACCGGATCGAAAAGCTAAAAATCAACGAGCCGAACGAAAGAGGTGAAGAAGCGAAATTATCGACATAATTGGACAAAATTGTTCTCCTAGCTCTCTCTATTCCCTTCCTTGGCATAAAATTACGCTTGTAAATTCGTAATTTGGCCCTCTAAAAACCTTGGCATAATACTTGCTCCACGGCCTGGCTATGGATTCAATCAAGCCTCACATTCTCGTCGTCGATGATGAAATGGGCCCTAGAGAATCACTAAAGATGATTCTGAACCCTTACTATAACGTACACGTTGCGGAGCGTGGCGGACAAGCCGTGGAAATGCTCGGCAAGTTTCCCGTCGATCTTGTAACCGTAGATCTCAAGATGCCGGGCCTCTCGGGAATTCATGTGCTCGAAAAGTTGAAAGAATACGATCCGGACATCGAAGCGATCATCATTACGGGCTACGGCTCCCTAGATACCGCTATCGAGGGGCTACGGCTGGGGGCATTCGACTACATTTCTAAACCATTTGATGTCAATCACATTTTATCTCTTGTGCGTCGCGGCCTTGAACGCCGCAGTGCCAAGACCAAGTTAAGACAGGTCAAGGCTGATTTTCTCTCCAATGTCTCACACGAACTAAGAACCCCCCTCAGCGTGGTGGTGGGATTCGTCTATCTGCTCCTGAACCAGGTCATTGGCAAACTTTCTGAGGAGCAACAAAAAGTATTGGAAACTGTCTACCGCAACTCCGAGGAGCTCTTGGAACTGATCGATAACGTTCTGTGGATGACTTCTCTCAACGCTGGCGACGCGGCGGCAACCGTCGAGAGGTTCGACGCTCGTGAAGTGGTGAGTGAGGCAGTAAAACGGTACGAGCGGATTCTGCGTGAGAAGGGACTCGTACTCTCTGTCGAATTGACTGATGGCGGAATGTTTATCTTCAGCGACCGCTCCAAAGTTGAAAGAATTTTTCAAAATGTCCTTAACAACGCGGTCAAATTCACCTCTCAAGGAGAAATTAAGGTGAGGGCTCAGCCAGCGGCCGATCGTTCAAGCATTGAGTTTGAAGTCACAGACACGGGAATTGGCATCGAAAAAAATAAGATGGACTCGATCTTTGAGCCCTTTCAGCAGGTGGACACATCCGCGCACCGTTCGTTCTCGGGATTGGGGCTAGGGCTGACTGTCGCGCGCCGGATGGTCGAACTCATCGGCGGAACGCTCGAAATCAGCAGTGAGTCCGGCAAGGGGACACGCGTGCTGATGAAATTCCCGTCTCAGGCGATGCATGCGGCTTCGCTGGTGACGGAGCAGCGCAAGTATGGGTAACGAAAAATTTATCCGTTGCTGCGTCTGCGACGCCATCCATCACGTTTCGCTCTTCGACAAAGCTCCGGTTTATGCTTGGCTAGGACACCAGCTGGAGGAGCGGGCCACTGATGATTGGCGCGCCTTTATGGAGAGACACGCCGGGCATCGGCTGGAACCTCTGAAGGCATGCGGCGAAACATTCTTCCCGTGCGGGTCGCCGCTGGATCCGATGGGTGTGGCTTATGTGGAGGTGACCAATGGCCACGATCGCTATCTAGTCCGTCGCCGCAGGAGAAGTATTCAGGAGCCCTTGAGCTACGAATTAATTTCCGGTCGACTGGCAGAGGCTGGGGTATGGGTTGAGGTCCAAGAAAACGAAATTAAGAAAGAAATGAAAAACCACTTTTCCTGGACACCTGCAACTTGCCCTAAGGATGACCAGATCGACGTCTTCGTCGGATTGATCAAAGAAGTGATCCAAACGCTCGAACCGGGGCGGATCCAGATAAGCGAGTATTCATACCTAGACGATGCGGTTTCTTACGGTCTCTTGGATGACGCTACTGTAGATCTGCTGATGGATAAATGCGCTGTCTGCTTCCCGCCTGACGAACTGGCATCGCTGCGTCGATTCGTAGAAACCCACCGGCGTGGTTGCGACGTCATGACTCTAGTGATGCGGCGTCGATTGACGATCCAATCGGTTGCCTGCTTACCGGATGACTAGAACTTCGTCTTTCCCGTCCACTTCCTTAAGTTTCAATCTGACTTCGCCCGCCCTCGGCAAGTTGATTTTCTTGGCTACGAAATTGGCGGCGATGGGAAATTCACGCCCGCCGCGATCAATCAGCACCGCGAGATGAATTGCTTTAGGGCGGCCTAAATCGATGAGATGATCCACCGCCGCTCGCACGGTCCGGCCAGTGTGAAGTACGTCGTCAAATAGAATGATTGTCTTATTATTAATATCGAACGGAATTTGCGTGTGATCCACCTTACCGTGAGGAAGTAAGGCGTTGAGATCATCGCGATAGAGAGTGATGTCCATCTCCCCGAGAGGTATCTCTCGGTCATTAGATTTTTTGATAATCTCACACAGCCGTTTGGCGAGGAAAAGGCCGCGCGTGCGAATGCCAATAAATCCGAGCGAGTCGAACGCTTTATTTTGACGAAGAATTGCGCGGGCCATGCGCTCCAGATTTGTCTTGATGTCCAGCGCGTTTAGGATCCGAACACTTTTAGGTCGTTTCATTACCAATCCGAATTATAGAATCCAATAGCAGTTGCGCACCCAAGCAGATATCCTCCGGCTCGGACCATTCCAGAGGACTATGACTAATGCCGCGCCGGCTGGGAATAAACAGCATCGCGGCGGGCGTAACCTTAGCCATCTGCATCGCATCATGGCCAGCTCCCGAAGGCATAATTTCGTAGGCAATATTTCTAGACTCACAACACTCTTGTAGCAAACGAATGAGCCGCCTATCCAGGGGGACCGGGTCTTCTTCGCGTAGGGGCAAGGTTTCAGCTCGGATCTTCCTGCGCCGTGCGATTTCGCGAATCCGAGCGTGAACCAACCGGGCCACACGTCTTTTGGCGTCAGCGGTGATACTACGGATATCTACTGAAAGTTCAGCTTTTCCCGGGATCGCGTTAATGACTCCGGGCTCGATCTTCATCGCGCCGACGGTACCGACCACGCGACCTTTTGCCATGTGAGAATATCTTCGGCAAATTTCTTCAACAGCAACGATGAGTTCGGACGCAGCGACAAGAGCATCTTTGCGCATCTCCATCGGCGTCGTACCGGAGTGATCGGCTTGACCGGTGAAGACGACTCTAAATCGCGTTGGAGCGGCGATGGAAGTTACGATTCCGATGGGTTTTTTCTTAGCTTCTAAGATAGGTCCTTGTTCGATGTGCAGTTCCAGATAGGCCTTCATGGTTGATGGATCGCGACGCATGGAGCGCAGGTTATTTCGGTAGATGCCCATGCTCGCCAGGATATCCGCCAGTTTGGTTCCTTGGGCATCTGCGGCATAAGCGAGATCCTTGGCGTGAACTTCTCCCGCGACCAAGCTGCTCCCCAAAGTCGAATAGCCGAAACGACTCGACTCCTCACCGACAAAGCAAACAACTTCGACGGGAGATTCTAAGGTAAATTTCTGTTCCCTTAGGGTTCGCACGGCCTCGAGCGCTGCAATGACACCCATGGTACCATCGAACTTTCCTCCATGGAGAACGGTATCGAGATGCGAGCCAACGAGGAGTGCGGGCGTTTTCGCATTGTGGCCATCTAGTTTGCCAAAAATATTCCCGATCCGGTCGATGTGGATCTGCAGGCCAATTTGGCGCATTTGATGGATGAGAAATTGCCGGCTGCGCAGCTCTTTAATGGAAAAGACCAGCCTTGTAACCGACCCATGATTGCCGATCCCGATACGTGACACCGCATTGAGATCGCGGAGCAGACGGCGCTTGTTGATTGCGATGTCGTGTGAGTGGGGTCGCTCTGATTTCACAAAGCGCATCTTATCAGCTTAGCTTCCGTGAGAGAAACGGTGCTCCCTAGGCTCGATTCTATATTGGAAATAGGGAAAGGCTATGTTATAGCGAGCCTATCCAAACAATTGGAAGGGTGTTTTCATGAACGACGTAGCGCAAAGAATTGCAGAGATGCTGCTTCGGACTGAGGCGATTCAAGTCTACAGGGAAAAGCCTTTTGTGTTTGTCTCCGGCCGCATTTCGCCGGTTTACATCGATTGCCGCAAAATTCTCTCGTTTCCCGAAGAGCGTGACTATATCGTGACTGAGCTAGCCTACAAAGTAGAAACCGCCATTGGCTTGGCCAACGTCGACGTCGTCGCGGGAGGAGAGACCGCGGGTATCCCTTATGCCTCCTTTGTCTCTCATCTCATCAAGAAGCCGATGATCTATATCCGTAAACAGCCCAAAGGCTACGGTGGCACGAAACAAATAGAAGGGATTCTCGAACCGGGAAAGCGGGTGTTGTTGGTTGAAGACCTTATCACAGATGGGCTGAGCAAGCTTCGCTTCAACATCGGTATTCGCGCAGCGGGAGCGAAGATGACCCACTGCTTGTGTGTCTTCGACTACGCCTCGGAGCGTTTGAACCAACATGAAGGCCGGGACAATCTGGCAAAAAACGACATCGGTCTGCAGGTGCTTGCCAATTGGGACGATGTACTCGACACGGGCCTCAGCAAGAGCTACTTCTCTGAAGATGCCAGCAAACAGATTGTCGACTTCCTCAACGACCCTGAGAATTGGGGCCGCAAGATGGGTTTTGTGTGAATGCAGTCTTGCGCCCACAGGTTTGCGTTGCCGAGTTTTGGAGTAACCAAAGGCATGAAAACGAGGCACTCAAAACTCTTGTGCGGGCCTCTACAGATGTTCGTAGCAGCACTACGCGGTGGGTTCAGCTTCAATTCGCAACCGACGAGTTACGCTAATGAAGACTTTGATTCGTAACGCTCTCCTTGTCACGCTGAACCGGCAAAACGACGTGATCGAAAACGGTTCGATCGTGATCGACGGCAATAAGCTAGCGTATGTGGGACCCACTGAATGGACGCCGCCGGGTCCCTTCGACAGGACTATCGAAGCCGATCGGCGAATCGCCATGCCGGGCATGGTGAATGCCCACTGCCACTCGCCGGCGAATCTCGTCCGTGGGATGATGCCGAGCAAGCCCCTGGAGATTTGGCGCGTTTACTACCGTGCGTCGCTTCGGGAAATGCAAGAGGAAGATTTATATGCCAGCGCGCTCCTTGGCGGTATGGAAATGTTGAAGGGCGGTACAACGACCGTGCTGGACCATTTTTTCGGCAACCAGGCCTGCCGCTTCATGGGTGCCGGGGCGGCGATCCAAGCCATGCGAGATCTCGGGTTGCGCCATGTTATTTCGCTCACACTTTCCGACAAAAACTATGAAGAAACGCTACCATTAGGGGAAACGCCGTCCCATTTGACTGAAGAGATCAAACGCATGAGCGCGAGCGAAGCGAACGCAACTGGAGCCTGGCTCGACGATTGCGAAGAGTTCATCGATACCTTTCATGCTCCGGATAAGTTGACGACGTGTTGTCCAGGACCGTCAGCGGTGCAACGCTGCTCGGATGGTCTTCTGCGGGGAGCGGCTAATATTGCGCACAAGAGAAAGCTGCCGCTGCACATCCATCTCGCTGAAACGAAAGCCCAGGCAGTGGTGGGCAAACAGTTGTATGGAACTTCGTTGCTTCAACATTTGGCTTCATTGGGTATCCTGGGTCCCCATCTTTCTCTGGCCCATTCGATTTGGATCGAGCCTGCCGACATCGAACTCCTCGCCAAGAGCGGCGCAACGCCGGTGCATAATCCTGCCAGCAATCTGCGCATCGGCAGCGGCCTGGCTCCGATTCGCGATTTTTTATGCACTGGCGTGCATGTAGCTCTCGGCACGGACGGAGCAGCGTCGAACGATGGGCAGAAGATGTTCGATGCGTTGCGACTGGTTGCGTTGATTCACAACCAAGCCGGCACCGACTTCAGCCATTGGGTGGTGCCATCACAGGCACTGGCAATGGCCACGCGCAACGGTGCGGGCGCTTTGGGAATCGATGCTGGCGTACTAGCGCCTGGCAAAATGGCGGATCTGGTTCTGCTTCGCCAAGATACGCTTGCGTTCACACCGCTGAATGATGTGCTGAGTCAACTAGTATTCTGTGAGAACGGTAGTTCCGTAGACACCGTCATTGTTGATGGAGAAGTAGTCGTAGAAGATGGACACTTAAAAAAGCTCGACGAGAAGGAAGTTCTCACTCTGGCTAACAAAGCTCGCGAGCGACTCAATCCCGCCATTGAACGAGAAATGGCGGCCGCAAGAACCCTAGAGCCAGCATTGGCGAAAATGTATTTTCAGCTCTTCAGAGGTGCGTAAGAACGGCTACTCGAGGCGCCGGCGATGCAATTCCCTGGATTATTTTTTCGGAACCAGGATTTCTTTAAGCTTTGCTGCCAAACCAGAATCGACTTGATAGAGTTTACGGACGATGTTTTCCACTTCGACTCCAGACAAAGGATTGAGCTCCAGATTCGCTTTTGAAATCTCAGCTACGAAATCTTTGTCCTTCATCGTGGCCATGAAAGCGTCGCGTAAAATGTTCAAACGGTCTTTGGGTGTGCCTGCAGGCAAGGCATAAGCGCGCAGTATCGCTGAATTAGCATGGATGCCGGTGTCAATTAATTGCTTTGCCTCTTGGGTTTTAGCATAGTCGATCGCGTTCGGGACATTGGGTATGTCGGAAGCTTTCTTCGCATTGACTTGTAAGACAACGTTCACGAGTCCCGAGTCGAGTCCCTTCTTCCAGGTCGATCTGATGGAAGCCCAAGTCCAACAGCCACCGTCGACTTCACCCGCCTCGGCGGCAAGCCGAATGTTGGAGGTGCCCTTGTACCCTTCGATCAACTGAATGGGCAGACCGAGAGTAGCTTTGAGCATTCTCGGAACATCCGAGTCGTTTGCCCCGGGCGCTTCTCCCCCTAGCTTGATCGGCGTCTTGGCAGCGAACCACTGGTCGATAGTGGTTACCCCGCTCGCCTTGGTTAAAGCGCACGCGGTGTCGTCCATCACCGGCGCGCCAAGCCACTCGAATTTCCTGCCGTCAAACTCGATCCCTTGATCGCCCAAAATCTGTTGGAGGAGAAGCGAACCGATGAAATTGCCGATGGTCAGCCCGTCGGGTGCGCTAGCTTTGTAAAGATAGTTCGCCGCCAAGCGGCTTCCAGCTCCGGTCATATTATCAACGATCATCGAAGGATTGCCGGGTAGATGCTTCGGCATATGGCGTGCGATGGTCCGGGCGTAGACGTCAAATCCGCCACCAGCGGCGAAGCCAACAATGATACGGATCGTCTTGCCCTTGTAGAAATCTTGATCGCCTGAGGCGGCTTGCGATTCAGCGGAGGAGACCAAAAGAAGCACGCCTAAGAGAGCGATTAGTTTGATCATGAAGTTCTCCTTTTGCGCTAACCGACTCTTTACTTGAATCGACTGCGTCACCGCAAGTTGCCGGTATGTCCGAGGGAGTAGCGGCCGGGTTGCGGCCAGACAGTGAGACCGTGAGGTTCCTTCTTCACCGGAATACTTTTCACTGTTCCCGTGGCGGTATCGATGACGTAAACCGTATCGTCGTAGCGACCCGACAACCAAAGCAATTTTCCATCGACGCTGATATTGCCCATATCCGGGCTGCCACCACCGGGGATGGGCCAGTTGGCTACAACTTTGCTAGTCGCGAAGTCGATGACCGAGACGCTGCCTTTCCCCTTAGGGGGCCCGTATACGCGAGCGACCCCACGGTTGGCGACGTAGAGCTGCGTGCCGTCTCGACTTGGATAGAGTCCGTGGGCTCCGAGACCAGTTTTGATGTAACCGATCTCCACGAATTTATCGCCGTCGACAACAAAGACTCCCTCAGCTTTCATATCGGCCACGTAGAAAACTTTGCCTTCCGGTGAAATCCGAACGTCCTGCGGCATACCGCCTTTTGACAGTTTTAAATAGCCGATTACTTTCTTTCCCACCAGGTCGACCTTCGCGACACTCCCCCCATACTCACAGGTAAAGATGGCATAACGTCCATCAATGGAAAAATCGGCGTGATTGATGCCGGAGCAATTCGGAGTCTCGATGGAATACTTCATCGCCATCGTGTACGGATCGCGGAAATCGAGCCGCTTGCGTGCCTCGGCCACGATGATGGCCGCATTGCCGTCGGGAGTAAAGTACATGTTGTAAGGATCATCGACGGGAATGGATTTACCCGGCTTTCCGGTTAATGGATCAATCGGTGTCACGCTTCCGTCGTTTCGCCCTTCCGCGTTGTTATTGACCCAGAGCGTTTTTAGATCCCAGGAAGGCACCACATGCTGAGGGTGAACGCCCACACGAAATTTGTCGATCACTTTGAATGTCGCTGGATCGATTACCCAAACGTCATTGGAGCTCCGGTTGGGCACATAGACGCGCGGGAGGTGTTTCGCGACAACGGCGCTCAGCTTATCTGACCTTGTTTCACTATAGAGATTGTTGGAATCGACGACCGGGAGCATACCAGGGAGAGTTTGAATAGTTCGTGC
>Ga0081538_10004016_pt1 | contig 13701 bp, 14 predicted proteins | sample TabmetS5T2R1_FD_71022 | JGI IMG/M metagenome (GOLD analysis project Ga0081538, IMG submission 71022) | Tabebuia heterophylla rhizosphere microbial communities from the University of Puerto Rico - S5T2R1 | ecosystem: Host-associated > Plants > Roots > Rhizosphere ...
AGCGGGGCGTCGAACGCGAGCGTGGCCACGATCCCCCCGGTCAGCCCGAAGATGATCGCGTACACGTTGAAGAGGCCCGTGACGATCATCAGCGCGAGAAAGCGGGGCACGACGAGGTTCTTGATCGGGTCGACGCCCAGCACCTGGAGCGCGTCGAGCTCCTCCCGGATCTTGCGGGCGCCGAGGTCCGCGGTGATCGCCGTGCCGCCCACGCCGGCCAGGATGATCGCCGTCACGAACGGGGCGAACTCGCGGATCGAGGCCAGCACGAAGAACCCGCCCAGCCGGTCGATCGCCCCGAACAGCACCAGGAAGTTGCCCGCCTGCAGCCCCGGCGCCCCGTAGCTGACGGCGACCATAGACACGGTCAGCGGGAGCCAGCAGAGGCGCAGCATGAAGAGGAACTGCTGCACGAACTCCGTCCCGTACGGATAGGGCGGCCGGACGGCGCTGAGCAGCGTCTTGCCGGTCAGGATCATCAGGTCGCCGACCTGCTCGAGGAGGCTCTTCGTGGGCAGGAAGGCCCGGTCTGCGACTGCGCGGACCATTGGAAGCGGCCTACTGTGCTATCACACTCCTGGCACAGCTGCAATATTGTGCTGTGACAGCAGCACAGTGAGGTAGACTTCCTCCTTCATGGCCGAGGGGCTCGATCTCAGCGTCGACCGGGCGGCCGAGCTGCCACTCGGGGCCCAGCTGGCGGCCCGCATCCGAGTGGGGGTGCGGGAGAGGAAGCTGGCCCCGGGCGACCGGCTGCCGAGCGTCCGCGAGGTCGCGGAGGCGGCGGGCGTGAACGTGAACACCGCGCGGGCCGTCTACGCCCGGCTGGAGGCCGAGGGCCTGGTGCGGAGCGAGCACGGCCGCGGCACGTTCGTGGCCGGCCCCGCGCCCGGAGACGAAGCAGCAACGCGACGCCAGCTCAGGGCGCAGATCGCCGAGCTGGAGGCGCGCCTGGTTCGGCTCCCCCCGCCCCCACTGCGCGCGGAAGAGCCGGGCGGCAGTCCCCCGGCGGGCCGGGCCGCGCTGCTCTCGACCTCGGACCTGGAGGCCGTGCGCGACCGGCTGCTCGAGCGCCTCGACGAGCTCGACAGCCAGCGGGCCGCCGTGCTGGAGCGCCTGGAGGAGCTCGGGCTCGAGGAGGAGGAGCTCGAGGAGCGCGCGCCGGCGGGCTCGCGCCGCGCGACGCCCAGCCTCGCGGGCGCGCGGATCCGCTGGGTCGGGGCCTGAGGCCGAGCCGGCGCGACGCGGGCGCGCGGTCGGTCGCGTCGCCGTGCCCGCCCGAAGTCGAGGGCGCGTTCGAGACGACCGAGGCGCGCCGGCGCAATGCCCGCCCGAAGTCGAGGGCGCGTTCGAGACGACCGAGGCGCGCCGGCGCAATGCCCGCCCGAAGCCGAGGGCGCGTTCGAGACGACCGAGGCGCGCCGGCGCAATGCTCGCCCGAAGCCGAGGGCGCGCTCGAAACGGCTCTCAGGCGCGCCGGCGCGATGCCCGCCCGAACGGGCCCGTGATCTCGAAGATCGCCCCGGGTCCGGGCTCGAGCTCGCTCTTCGGGTAGGCGCGCTGGGACGCGACGTACATCCGCGATCCGCTTGGGTCCAACGTCACGCCGGTCAGCTCCGAGCCGCGGTGCCGCGGTCCGGTGATCGACAGGAACTTCGACACGGTCCGGTCGGGAGCGATCACGCCCATGTCGATCTCGTCGGTGGCGATGTCCTCGCACACGAAGACCTCACCCCAGGGCGACCCGGTCATCTGGTCGACGCGCAGTAGCGGCGCGCTTCGCGACGCGAGACCGTCGTAGGCCACCCGGATCCGCTCGCGGCGGGTTTCGTACGCGTGCACGCGGTGGTCGGCGGTGGTCGTGACGTACAGCGTGCCGTCGTCGAGCCAGATCCCCTCGCCGCGCTTGAAGCGCGTGCTGCCCTTGACCTGGCGCCGCGTTCGCTCGCGCGCAGCCGAGGGATCGGGGACCTTCACCCACTCCACGTGGCCCCCGCGCCGGACGCGCGCGGTCTCCAGCAGGCCGCTCGAGAGGTCCGGCCAACGCGCGGGCGTGAAGCGGTACAGGCCGCCGTCCACCAGGTCCTCGGTCAGGTAGATGCGCCGGCCGGCGGCATCCACCGCAGCCGCTTCGTGCTTGAGGATCCCCATCGCGGGACGCGGGACCGCGGGCTCGCGCCCCGCCGGGTCGCACTCCCAGACCCGGCCGTCCTCGACCTCCTCGCAGGAGAGCCAGGTGCCCCACGGCGTGCGGCCGCCCGAGCAGTTCTGCGACGTGCCGGACAGGATCCGGTAGGCGTCGAGCACCTCCCCGCGCGGGCCGAACCGGATCGCCGACGCTCCCCCCTCGAAGGTCTCCGAGTTCGAAACGAGCAGGTGACCGCCGCCTTCCGCCGGGAAGGTCGCCATGCCGTCCGACGCTATGTGCCAGCGGTAGCCGGTGCCCGCGACGGGCTCCTCCCCCCGCGCGACGAGACGCGACTTGAAGCCCTCCGGCAGGCGGAAGCCGAGCTCGTCCGGCGCGCGCAGCGGGCCGTAGCCGCGGCCCCGGCGCAGCGGCGCGGAGGAGGCCGAGCTGAACAGGTCGTTCCAGAACGCCACGCCCAGCGACGCCGCAGCCGCACCCCCGATGCCGAGCCCGATGAACTCACGCCGCCGCATGCTCACGCAGACTCTCGCGCCTGTGCCGGACGACCGTAAACATCCTGCAAAAACGGTGTTACGGGGTCGCGAAAACGGCACCGTCCGGCAGCTCGTAGCGGCGCCGGATCCCGTACAGCGTGTCGCGCTCCGCGGCCGGCCGGCCGGCCGCGTGCGCCGCCGCCACCAGCTGCTCGGGCTCCAGGCGCACGCCGTGCTCCGAGCCCGCCATCCGGGAGATCGACTCCTCCATCAGGGTCCCGCCGAGGTCGTTCACGCCCCAGCGGAGCGCTTCCGTGGCGGCCTCCAGCCCCATCTTCACCCAGCTCGCCTGCAGGTTCGGCACGGTCCGCCCCAGCGCCAGCCGGAACGCCGCCGTGTGCTTCAGGTTCTCCTCGCGCGAGATCGGCTCGATCCCGTGCGTGCGTCCCAGCAGCGTGTGGAACGGGATGAACGACAGCGGCACGAACTCCGTGAACCCGCCGGTCCGTTCCTGGAGCTCGCGCACCACACGCATGTGCTCGGCGAGCTCCCAGGGCTCCTCGATGTGACCGAACATCACGGTCACGGTCGAGCGCAGCCCCGCCGCGTGGCAAGCCTCGATCACCTCGACCCAGCGCGCCACCGGCAGCTTGTTCGGGGAGATGCGCTGGCGTACGCCGTCGTGCAGCACCTCGGCGGCGGTGCCGGGCGTCGATCCGAGTCCCGCGTCGCGCAGGCGCGCGAACACCTCGGCCAGCGGCCGCGAGCCGGCCATCGCGTCCACCTCCATCGGCGAGTAGGCGTGCAGGTGCACGTGCGGCGCCTCCTCCTTGGCCACGCGGAGCCAGCGCTCGTAGTCGGCGATCGTCCAGTCCGGGTGAATGCCCGACTGCATGCAGATCTCCGTGGCGCCGAAGGCCACGGCCTCTCGGACGCGGGAGCGGAACTCGGCCTCGGAGTGCTCGTAGGCGTCGGGCGAGCGGCGGCCCTGCCCGAAGCCGCAGAAGGCGCAGCCAACGATGCACACATTCGAGACGTTGATGTTGCGGTTGACGACGAAGGTGACGGTGTCGCCGGCCAGCTCGGCGCGCAGCTCGTCGGCCGCCTGGCGCATGTCCTCGATCGCCTCGGGGCGGGTCTCCGCGAACAGCGCCGTGAGCTCCTCGGGCGACAGCTCGAGCCCGGCGCGGCCGCGAGCCACCGCGCCCGCGACCAGGTCGCGCCGGATCGGCCGCTCCTCCCGCCGTCCGGACCCGCGCCGCGGGATGAAGCTCCAGAAGCGGAGCTTGATCGCGTCGAGCACCCCCTGCTCGAGCCACGACTGGTCCATGTACTGCGGGTAGACGCACAGCCGCTCGGTCAGCGCGTAGCCCCGCGGGGCGAGTCGCTTGCGCATCACGTGGACCGACGGGAAGGGATGCTCGGGCGAGATGTGGTCGCCGTTCGCCGACAGGCCGCCGAGGTCGGTGGCGCCCTCCTCCACCAGCGGGAGCCACCAGTCCGACAGGTTGGGCGGGATCTGGACCCCGACGTCCGGCATGAGGCGGCGGCACTCGCGCACCAGCAGTCGCATGTCGTCGAGCGAGATCGGCGTTGCCCAGCGGGGCAGCTCGAGCGTGGCCGGGCCGGCGGCGCCGTCCGGCCGCCGGGAGTTCTGCGCGGCGTCCGCGATCTCAGCCGGCTCGGCGCCGTAGTAGCGCGGGTGCGGCACGAAGTTCTGGAGGATCACCTCCTGAAGGTGGCCGTACTCGGCGTGCACCGCCGCGAGCGCCTCGAGCGCCTCCACCCGCTCCTCGGCCGTCTCCCCTATTCCCACCAGGATCCCGCTCGTGAACGGGATGCGCAGCTCGCCGGCCTCGCGCAGCATCCGCAGCCGCACCGCCGGGTGCTTCGTCGGCGACCCCTGGTGCACCACCAGGTCCGGGTTCACGGACTCGAGCATCAGCCCCTGCGAGGCGGTCACCTCGCGCAGGCGCGCCAGCTCCTCGCGCGTGCAGACTCCCACGTTCGTGTGCGGCAGCAGGCCCCGCTCGAGCGCGCGCTCGCACGCCCAGGCCACATAGGAGACGAAGTCCGGGTGGCCGTAGGCGTCCAGCCGTTCCGCCACCTCGGCGTTCACCTCGGGCTTCTCACCGGTCAGCACGAGCAGCTCCTTGGCGCCGCGCCGGGCGGCGTCGTCGATCAGCCGCTCGACCTCATCGGGCGCGTAGAGGTGCGCCCGGTGCGTCGCGAACGCGCAGTACTTGCAGTAGCACTGGCACGTCCGTGACAGCGAGAGCGTGAAGTTGCGCGAGAACGTGACCCGGCGCATCTCGTGCCGAGTCTACGGAGCCCGCCTACCCGACCGGCTCGGCGCCGCCGATCCCCTTCTTCCCCGGCGCTATGAAGATCTGGAAGTACAGGAAGGCCGCGAGCAGCGCGCCCACCACTGGGGCCACCACGTAGACGAGCACGAACTCGTCGAATCCTCCCCACTCGCCCGACACGAGCGCTGGGCCGAAGCTGCGGGCCGGGTTGAAGCCAGCGCCGGTCAGCGGCGCCAGCACCATCACGCCCATGCCGAGCGCGCCGCCGATGGCGAAGGCGGCCCACTCCTTCGTGGCGCGCGGGTTGACCGCGACCCCGATGATCGCCCAGAGCAGGAAGAAGGTCCCGATCGCCTCGACGACCATGCCGGTGAAGATCGCGCCGTCGATCACGTCCGAGACCGTCGTGGCGCCGTAGTTCTCCGTCTCGCCCTCGTCGAGCAGGATCCCCTTGACGAGCAGGGCCCCTGCCAGCGCGCCGGCCAGCTGGGCGAGGATGTAGATGCCGGCGTCCGCCGGCTTGATCTGGCGCAGCGCCGTCATGGCCGCGGTCACGGCCGGGTTGAAGTGGGCGCCGGACACGATCGCCAGGGTCTGGATCAGCACGAACAGCACGAGAACGTGCACGAGCCCGATCACGGAGAAGTCGATGAACGGGTTCGGGTTCGTCTGCGAGGGCTCCGGACCGTAGAGCGAGACCACGGCGCAGATGAAGAAGACCAGGAAGAACGTGCCGATGAACTCGGCCAGATATGCGGCGGGTCCGCGATCCTGCACCCTGCAACCTCCTGAATCGGCGATTCGTGTCCCCGTAGGGTTCGACGCCGTGCGCAGGATCCTTCTAGTGCTCATCGCGCTGGCGCTCGCGTCGCCGGGGTGCGGAGGGGAAGATTCGGGTCGCGAGCCGCTCACGCTGGCGCTCGACTTCCAGCCCAACCCGGTCCATGCGGGCATCTACGCGACCCTGCGCGAGGACCTCGACGCCGAGCAAGGGGTGGAGCTCGACGTGCGCGTCCCGTCGTCGTCGACGGACTCGCTGAAGCTGCTCGCGGCCGGGCGGGCCGACCTCGCCGTGGTCGACATCCACGATCTTGGCCTCGCCCGGGAACGAGGCGCCGAGGTGGTCGGGCTCGGCGCGCTCGTGCAAAGGCCGCTGGCCGCGGTGATCGCCCGGCCGGAGATCCGGCGGCCGCGCGAGCTCGAGGGCAGGCGCGTAGGGGTGACCGGCCTGCCGTCGGACGAGGCGCTGCTACGCGCCGTCGTGGAGGACGACGGCGGCGACTTCGAGCGCGTCCGGCGCGTCACGATCGGCTTCTCGGCCGTGCCGAGCATGGTGGCCGGCCGGGTCGACGCGGTGGTGTCGTTCTGGAACGCGGAGGGAGTCGCCCTGAAGCAGGAGGACGTGCCCACGCGCGAGTTCAGGGTCGACGAGTACGGCGCTCCGCGCTACCCCGAGCTGGTGCTGGTGGCCGACCGGCAGTCGCTCGAGGAGAGCAGCGCCGAGCTGTCCGCCGCCCTGGCGGCGTTGAGGGCCGGCACGCGCGCGGCCCTCGCGGACCGCGACGCCGCGGTGGAGGACCTGGTGGAGGCCTCGGGGGCCGGCGAGTCCTTGGTGCGTGCCCAGCTCGACGCCGTGGCGCCGGCGCTGCGACCCCCGGTGAGGCTGGACCGGGAGGCGCTCCGCGCCTGGGCCCGCTTCGACGCCCGCTTCGGGATCCTGGAGAGCGAGCCGAACGTGGAACGCGCCTTTCCGCGCTAGGCGAGCAGCCGCTCCACCAGCGCGGCGCCCTCCCGGTTCATGCGGGAGCGCGGCACCACCATGTCGTAGCCGGCGGCCTCGGCGGCGCGGCGCGTGTCCTGCTCGACGTGGGAGTAGAAGCCGAGGCTGGGCACGCCCTCGGGCGCGTCGGGCACCTCGCCCTGGGTCAGGTCGACCACCACCGCGTCCACACCGTCCGCGCCGTGCACCACCTCGTGCCCCGCGGCGCGCAGCATGCCCTCGACCTTCGAGCCGAACAGCAGGTCCGGGCTGACCAGCCCCACGCGGGCCACGGCGCTACTGGACCCGGCGGCGGCGGAACTCCTGGCGTACCGACTCGGGCCGGCCCCACATCTGAACGACCTCGACCCGGCCGGAGCGCGCCTCGCGCACCGCCAGCTCCCCCTCGATGCCCTGGTCGTCAAGCAGCGCCAGCGTGCCGCGCACGGTCTCGGACGCGGCCGCGTGGCCGAACTCGTGCGCCACGCGCAGGCGCCAGTGCCAGTCGTGCTTCGAGTAGGGCATGGCGTTGATCTGCGTCAGCAGCGTAGCCGCCTCGACGTAGCGTTCCTCGTCGGCGATCCGCAGGTCGAGCTCGAGGTTGGTCCAGTCGGGCGGGAGGGAATCCACCACCGCCTGGAAGTAGTCGGCGAGCGCCATCGCGGCGAACCCTACCGGGGGCGCTCAGCCCCCTACAGGCACCACGCGCATCGCCCGAGCCAGCAGATCCCCGAGCGCATGCTCGCGCCCGTTCGCGCGCACCGTGAGCGGCCCGCCGAACGGCTCGCGGCCCACGCACTCGATCTCGTCGCCCGGCGCGATGCCGCGCTCCGAGAGGTACCGCAGCATGTCCGGGTTCGAGTCCGAGACGCGCGTGAAGCGTCCTCGCTCGCCCGGACCGAGCTCGGCCAGCGAGCGTGTGGGCTCGTGGTCGATCTCGCCGTTGGCGCTGGGGATCGGATCGCCGTGGGGATCGCGCGTCGGGTTGCCGAGCTTGGCCGCGATCAGCTCGGACAGCTCGGGTGAGATGGCGTGCTCCAGCACCTCGGCCTCCTCGTGCACGCGATCCCAGGACATGCCGAGCGCCTCGGCGAGATAGAGCTCGAGCAGGCGGTGGTGGCGCAGCACCTCGAGCGCCACCCGCTCCCCGGCCCGGGTCAGGCGCACGCCGTGGTAGGGCTCGCGCGATGCGAGGCCCATCGACTCGAGCCGCTTGACCATCGCCGAGGCCGACGCCGGCGACACCTCGAGCCGCTCCGCGATCGCCGAGGTGGAGACGGGCTGGGCGCTGCGCTCGGCCAGCGACCAGATCGCCTTCGAGTAGTCCTGCACGGCGTCGGAGATCTCGGGCCGGACCGCCATCACACGCTGATCAGCAAGCCGGTGACGTACATGACGAGCAGGCCCGTGAGGAGGCCGGCGCTGACGAGCGGGCTCAGCAGCCTGCCGTCGCGCTCGCGCACCCCCGGGAGGATCTGGACGATCACCTGCGCGATCGCGCCCGCGCCGACGCCGAACAGGAGCGCCGCCACGCTCGGATGGAACGCCGAGGCGCCGACCCAGGCCCCCAGCACCGCCGGAGCGCCCGCAAGCAGACCGAGCAGGGCGAGCCGCTTGAGCGACACCGCCTCCCTCGCGGCGGGCGCCACGATGGCCAGGCCCTCCGTGGTGTTGTGCAGCGCGAACCCCACCACCAGCGCAGCTCCGAGCGCCAGCGAGCCGATGGCGTACGCCGATCCGATCGCCAGCCCTTCTCCGAGGTTGTGGAGGCCGATGCCGAGGGCCACCAGGAAAGCCGCGTGCCACGCGCCCGCCTTCCGCCCCGTGCGGTTGCGCAGCCAGCCGTCGACGCCGGACAGCACCAGATATGCGCCCACCGCGCCGAGCCACACGAGCGCTGCGCCGCCGAGCGCCTCAGGCCCGGTGCCGGCCAGCTCGGTGCCCTCGAGCAGGGCGTCGATTCCGAGGAAGGCGAGGAGCCCGACCGTGAAGGCCAGCAGGAAGCGGATCCAGCGGGCGTCGACGCTCCGCACCCAGGGAAGCCACAGCATGCCGATCGCGACCGGGATCACGCCGACGTAGAGGCCGATCAGCGCCATCAGGCCGTAGAAGCCGAGATCCGCGTCGGGCGTCTCGACGGCGACCTCGATCTCGTGTGCGATCGTCCCGCCCGTGGAGGTGAGCAGGAGCACCTCGTAGGCCTGGCCCTCGATCCACGGGTATTGCACGGTCACCTCGGTCGCCGCGAGCCGCCCGACCTCTTCGTCGGTCTGCTCGAACGAGGCGAAGCCGTCGTTGACGATGGCCTGCTCGATGCGCACCGGGTCGGCGCCGTCGTTTCGCAGGTGCAGCTCGATCTGGCCCGGCTCGAGGACGGTCCGCTCGACGGTGAGCTCCTCCTCCGGCACGCCGATCCGGTCGAGCCCGGGCGCGTCGAGCGCCACGAACAGCCCGATCGCGAGCGCCAGCACCACGAGCGGGGCGAGCCCGGCGAGCCAGGCCGGCCGGCGGCGGGTGCGGGTGGCGGCCGCGGCCTCCATCAGTCCTCGACCTCGACTTCGAGGTCACCGGGGACGCGGGGACCGAGGAGACCAAGGACGCAGGTCCGAAGGCGTGCTGAGCACGCCGAGGGCCGAGGACGCCGGTATCCGACGGTCATCCGCGTCATCCGGTGACCTCGAAGAAGCCCATCCAGCCGAGCTCCGCGAACTCGGACACGTGGGCGTGGAACATGTACTTCCCGGCGTAGGGGAAGCGCAGCTCCAGGATGCCGCGCTCGCCCTGCCCCAGGATCACCGTGTCGGTGAAGTCGCGCGGCTCGAGCTTGGTGCCGGTCGGGTAGTAGTCGAAGAAGTTGGCGTGGACGTGGAACGAGTTGACGAAGTCGAACTCGAGCGCGTTCACGAGGTAGATCCGGACGAGCTCGCCCCGCCTGACGCGGATCGGCTCGTTTATGTAGGCGAAGGCGACGGTGTTGACGCCGTAGACCTCATTGGAGCGGTCGAAGTTGGTGTCGAACCCGTTCATCACCATCAGGAGCTCGTCCGCCGCCGGGCGGCCCTCGCGCGGATCGATGACGAAGGCGCCGTAGAGGCCCTTGGCGATGTGCTCCGCCAGGGGCGTGGAGTGGCAGTGGTAGAGGTGGAGCCCGAAGGGCGTGGCGTCGAACTCGTATGAGGTCGACTCGCCCGGGCCGATGTTGCCCGCCCCCACCCCTGGCACTCCGTCCATCACGTCGCGATGGATCCCGTGGAAGTGGATCGTGTGGGGGTGGCTGGAGCCGTTGGTGAAGTTGACCCGCAGGCGCTCGCCCTCCCGGGCCCGCAGGGTGGGGCCCGGCACCCGTCCGTTGTAGGTCCAGGCGGCGTACTTGACGCCCGGCGCGACCTCGATCTCGCGGTCCTCGGCGACGATGTCCCACTCGCGCACGCCGTTCCGCACGGTGCCCGTGTCGAAGTCGCGCAGGATGGCCTGGGGGTCGAAGCCGTTGCGGCGGTTGTCGACCCGGCCGACGGCGCCGAGATGCCCCGAGCCGCGGTGTGCCATGCGATGGCGCTCGACCGCGGCGTGCGCCGCCGAAGTCCCCCCGTGGACGCCGCGGTGCGGGATGACCTCGTGCAGAACAGGTAGGGCGGCCCCGGTGGCCGCCGCGCCGCCGAGGAGCTTGCGCCGCGAGACTTTGTTCTCCCACAACCTTCGCATGAGGCTCCATTGAAGCAGGTTTTAGTCGTGTCTAAAAGTATGATGGACGAATGATCGTCACCAGCGAGTACGAGCTGCTCACCGAGGCCGCCGGTCTCGTGGACCGCTCGGAGCGCGCCAAGTTCGTCGTGCGGGGCGGCGAGGCCGTCGACTTCCTCCAGGGGCAGGTGAGCAACGACGTCGAGTCGCTTCGGCCCGGCACCGGCTGCTACGCCACGATCCTCAACCACAAGGGGAAGCTCCGCACCGACCTCCGCATCCTCCGCGGCGGCGACTTCCTGTGGCTCGACACCGAGGCGATCGGCCACCCCGTGCTGCGTCACATGCTTGCCACCTACTCGCTCGGCCGGGACGTCCAGTGGGAGGACCTCACCGAGGACCACGCGATCCTCTCGCTGATCGGGCCGGGCGCCGACGAGCTCGCCGCCGATCCGCCGCCGTCCGAGGAGCACTCGTTCACCGACTCCGGCGCCGGCCTCTGGGTGCGCACCGATCTCGGGCTGGACGTGCTCTGCGGCCGCCGGCGCGCCGACGAGCTCCGCGCCGAGCTCGGCGTGGAGGAGGTGTCGGCGGAGGCGGCCGAGTGCCTGCGTATCGAGTCGGGCCGGCCCCGGCTGGGCGTCGACATGGACTCCGAGACCATGCCCCAGGAGGCCGGCATCAACGAGCGCGCCGTCGACTTCGAGAAGGGCTGCTACGTCGGCCAGGAGACCGTCGCCCGGCTCCACTGGAGGGGGAAGCCGAACCGCCACCTGCGCGGCCTCCGCCTGTCCGAGCCGGTGGAGCGCCGCACCGACATCCTGCTCGGCGACAAGGTGGTCGGCCGCGTGAGCTCGGTGTGCGTCTCGCCCCGGTTCGGGCCGATCGCGCTCGCCCTCGTCAGGCGCGAGGCCGCGCCGGGGGACACGGTCCGCGTGGGCGGCGCCGAGGCCGAGGTGGTCGAGCTGCCGTTCGCGCGTGGCTGAGCGCCGCACCCCGACGAGCCGCAGCGGCCTGTCCCGCGAGAGCGCCCTGCTCGGCTACGACGCGCGCACGAGCGTCCTCGACCTGCCCCCCGAGCCGGAGGAGCCGAAGCCCGCCGAGGAGGTGGACCTGAGCAGGCTGCGCGAGCTCGTTCCAGCCGCCGAGCCGGGCAGGCAGCTCGACGACTGGGGGCGCTCGGAGCGGGTCTTCGACCTGATCGAGCCGCTGCTCGACTTCTACTACCGCCATTGGTTCCGGGTCGATGTGGCGGGGATCGAGAACGTGCCGGACGAGGGCGGCGCCCTGCTCGTGTCGAACCACTCCGGCGCGCTGCCCCCGGACGCGCCGATGATCATGCAGGCGCTCCGGCACGAGCATCCGCGCTCGAGGCCCGTCTACATGCTCGGCGAGCACTGGTTCAAGGGCTATCCCGGGGTGAGCATGCTCGTCAGCAAGATCGGCCTGGTGCCGGCCCACCCGGCCAACGCGCAGCGCCTGCTGCGCGACGAGGGCCGGCTCGTGCTGGCGTTCCCCGAGGGCCAGAAGGGCTCCCGCAAGCTGTTCTGGCAGCGCTACCGGCTGCGCCGATTCGGCCGCGGCGGCTTCGTGCGCACCGCGATGCGCGCGGGCGTGCCGATCGTGCCGATCGCGGTGCTCGGCGCCGAGGAGGCCATGCCGATCTTCGCCCACGTGCCGCTGCTCGAGCGGCTTACCGGGCTCCTCTACTTCCCGATCAACCACGCGTTCCCGCACTTCGGGCTCGCCGCCGCCCTGATGTACCTGCCCGCGAAGTTCAAGATCCGCTTCCTCGAGCCGGTCGATCTGACGCGCTACGGCCCCGAGGACGCCGAGGACCTCGGCCTCGTCCAGGGGCTCACCGAGCAGATCCGCGGACGCATTCAGGAGGAGCTCGACGACCTCCAAGTGACGCGCAATTCGGTCTGGTTCGGTTAGGGTTTCCCGACGGGAGCAATGAGGGTGCGAGGGGTGGCCATATTCGCGGCCGTTGCAGCGCTTGCGGCTGCCGGCTGTGGCGACGAGGACTTCGAGAACCAGCCGCGCCCGCCGGTGCCGCTGGAGCTGACCGGCGTGATCCAGGACGACAAGGTCACGGTCTCGCCGTCGAAGAACATCGGGGCAGGCCCGTTCGTCATCACGATCTCGAACCAGACCGACTCCGAGCACACCATCACGCTCGAAGGCCAGTCGATCGAGGAGAGCGTCGGCCCTGTCGCGCCGCTCGACACCGCCACCATCCAGCGCACGCTGGCGCCCGGCACCTACGAGGTGAAGGCGGGCTCGCGCCGGGCGGTGAAGAGGGAGATCACGCCGGCCTCGCTCGACATCGGCGAGGAGCGCCCCAACTCGAACTCCGAGCTGCTGCTGCCCTAGGCCAGCCCGGCGTACCAAGCGCCGAACATGACCCCGAACATGCCGAGGCCGGGGATCAACACGGTTCGGTAGACGGGCTCGATGAGGGGGCGCGTCAGGACCCACGCGAAGGCGGCGGTGCAGGCGGCCATCGACAAGATCGACATGGGCGCGAAGACGCCCAGGGCCAGGGCGGCCTCGAGTCGCGTCGGCATCGCGGCGATCAGCAGCAGAACCACCGCTCCTGTGCCCGCCACTCCGTGGAGAAGGCCGATCGAGAGTGCCTGCGCCGGCGTGCGCACCTTCACGTGGCGGTGCTCCGTGCCGCCGCCGCGCCGCAGGTGACGCCGGCGGCCGTGCCCGCCGGACGCCGCCTCGACGTCGTGCGCGTGCGCCGTCGCCCGGTAGTCACCGCGCGCCCACTTGTAGATCACGCGGGCCGCCAGCAGCAGGATCACGACGCCGATGGCCTTCTCCGCCGCCGACTCGAGCGCTGCGGGCAGACCCGTCTTGAGTGCGATCAGCGGGACGCCTATCCCCAGCAGCGCGGCCGCATGGCCGACCCCCCACCACGCCCCCAACCGGGCCGCCTTCTTGGTGTCGCCGTCCTCGGACGCCACCAGCGAGGTGACCGCGACCAGGTGGTCGGGGTCGGACGCGTGGCGCAGCCCGAGCAGGAAGGCGATCCCGAGCGCGACCAGCAGCGGGGCGCCGTCGAGCAGCCCGGTCAGCAGGCTGTCAAGCTCCTCGACCGGCTTGAACAGAGGTTCGAAGTTCACAGCGAGTCCTCCTCTCGATTAGACGACCCCAGGGACCGCCTTGACGGTCAGAACGCATCCAACGCCGACGATCAGGAGCGCCGACGCCGCCGGCAGCGCGGCGGCCAGCCGCCCCGCGGCGACGCGCGGCGGGATCAGCTTCCGCGCGTAGACCACGGCCAGGCCGAGCGCCGTCAAGGTCCCGGCGAGGCCCAGGCTG
>Ga0081538_10004017_pt1 | contig 13697 bp, 17 predicted proteins | sample TabmetS5T2R1_FD_71022 | JGI IMG/M metagenome (GOLD analysis project Ga0081538, IMG submission 71022) | Tabebuia heterophylla rhizosphere microbial communities from the University of Puerto Rico - S5T2R1 | ecosystem: Host-associated > Plants > Roots > Rhizosphere ...
CGCGAGGTGCGGACGGACGCTCCACCAGATCTGCGTGTGCTCGGTGATCGAGCCGGTGTCGTAGAGAAAGCGGACGTAGCGCTCGTACTCGTGCCAGCTGCCGAACGCATCGGGGATCCCGCAGCGCGGGAACATCCGCGTGAAGATCTGCGTGCGCGCCGAGTGGAGGTGGGTGTACACGCCCTCTACGAACGGCGAGCTCCCCGAGTAGGCCAGCAGGTGCGGCAGGTACGTACGAAGGCCGTCCGTGACGCGGATGGCCCGGTCGGCGCCCCGGATCCCGACGTGGACGTGCAGCCCGAAGCTGTTGTTGCGCCAGACCACGTAGCGCAGGATCTCGTCGTTGCGGCGGTAGTGCGGGGTGTCGATGATCCGCTGCTCCTGCCACGGGCTCCACGGGTGCGTGCCCGTGGCGCCGAGGAGGACGTCGAACTGCCCTGCCAGCTCGAGCAGCTGACGCCGCCGCTCGCTCATTGCCGCGGCGGCGTCGGAGAACGTCTCGCACCGTCCAGTGCGCACCTCTATCTCCGAGGCGATCAGCTCCCCCACGAGGTGCTCGGCGAGCGGCGTCCCCTGCGCGGCGGCCTGCAGCTCCTCGAAGCGGTTCACGAGCCCGAGCGACTCGGGGTCGAGGATCGCGAACTCCTCCTCGACGGCGACCGTGAAGTCGCGCCCGGACTCGAAGCCCGCGTACGCGCTCGAGATCTGCTCGTCGGGAGTCAGTTTCTGGGCCTCACCCACGGCGCGAACGTATCAGAGCGGACTCGCAACGCCGCTCGCGTGCGGAGTAGCCGCGCCGAATGAGAATCTTCAGCGCGATGGACCCCGACGACATCCTCGTCCAGCGGGCCCAGAGGGGCGAGCGCTTCGCGTTCGAGCGGCTCGTGGAGAACCACGAGCAGCGCATGTACACGCTCGCAGCCCGCGTCCTCGGGTCGCGGGAGGACGCGGCCGACGCGGTCCAGGAGGCGCTCATCCGCGCCTGGCTGGCGCTCCCCAAGTTCCGGGGCGACGCCCGCTTCTCGACCTGGCTCTACCGCATCGTCGTCAACGCCGCACACGACGTGCGCGCGAAGCGGCGCGAGCGGCCGGTCGAGGAGCCGCCGGATCCCGCCGACCCACGCGACCGCTTCGCCGACCAGGAGCTCTCGGGCGAGCTCCAGCGCGCCCTGGACGGGCTGGACGAGACCTACCGCGTCGCGGTCGTGCTCTACGACGTCCTCGGCTGCTCGTACGCCGAGATCGCCCAGATGACGGGAGTGCCCGAAGGTACGGTGAAATCCCGCATCTTCCGCGGGAGGAGCGAGCTCGCCGAGCGCCTGGGAACCACCGTGCAGCCGACGGAGTCAAAGGACTGATGGCCGAGAAGCATCCCGACGAGCTCGTGCTGCTCTCCTACGTGGAGGAGGAGCTGGACCACCCTGCGCGCCAGGACGTGGTCGAGCACCTCGTCGCGTGCCGAACGTGCGCGGACCAGGTCCGCCGTCTCGAGGCAGGGCGGGACGCGCTCCGGGCTGCGCCTCTCGTCGAGCTCCGGGACACACGGCGGGCCGAGATCCTCTCGGCGCTCCCCGAGCGCCCGGATCCGTGGCGGCTCTTCAGGCCCGTCAAGCGGGCGTTCGTCGTCGCGGCTCCGGCCGCCGCGGCCGCGACGGTGCTCGCTGCTCTCGTCATCGGAGCCGTCAAGCTCGACCTCGGCGGCGGGGACGACGACTCCGGCGACGCCGGCGAAGCCGCCCAGGGCGGTGGCGAGACCTCAGGGAGTGACGCCCCGAGGATCGAGTCGGACACAGGGGTTACGTCGACGGCGGGCCCGACGCTCGACTTCCGGCAGGCGAACCTGGTCGTACGGGTTCAGGGCCCGCCGGCCGAAATCGTGCGCATTCTCGAGAACGAGGGCATTCCGGCGGAGGTCGAGTCGCCGAGGGTCGTCGTCGCCGACGCCCGCGCCGGCGAGGTCCTGGCGACGCTCGGCGGCCGTCCCCGCGGGAACGTCACCGTCTACGTTAGATAGAAGTAGAGCGCGTAGAGGAGCTCGACCGCAGGGCTCGTCGTGTGCACCGTGACGTCGTGCGGGACGTCGAGGAGCGCCTCCGTGTAGTTGAAGATGATCTTCACGCCGGCGTCCACGACCTCGTCGGCGACCTGCTGCGCAGCGTCCGGGGGAACCGCGAGGACGGCGACGATGATGTTCTTGTCGCGAATCTGCTCGCGCAGCTCGTCGTAGGACGAGATGGTCGTGCCGCCGATCGGCTGGCCCTGCTTGGCCGCGTCGTTGTCGAACGCGGCCGAGATGTTGAACCCGTGGTCGGCGAAGATCGTCGAGCTCGCGATCGCCTGGCCCAGGCGGCCGGCGCCGAAGAGCGCGATGTTGTGCTGGCCCTGCGTCCGGAGAATCTTCCGGATCTCGGCGATCAGGCTGTCGATGTTGTAGCCGACACCCCGCTTGCCGAACTTGCCGAAGGCCGAGAGGTCGCGCCGGATCTGCGTCGCGTTGATGTTCGTGTACTCGCTGATCTCCTGGGAGGAGATCCGGTCCTTGCCCATCTTGCGCGCCTGGGTGAGGACGCGCAGGTACTGCGAGAGGCGGGCGGCGACTCCGACCGTCAAGCGCTCGCCTGCCCGCGCGCCCCCCTCGCTGGCGATTCTCAAGGCCATGGACAAGACACAATAACGACGGCCACCGCTCGCGGGTGCAGTTACCCGCGGTTCCTCCCGTCAACTCGCGAGGCGCCTGCGGAGGCCGTCCGGATGGACGAAGAAGGTGAACGCCTCCTCTCCGTCGACGGCGACGACGGGGATGCGCTCGCGATACGTGCGTTCCAAGTCCGGGTCGCCGTCGATCTCGACCTCCACGAGCCGGAAGGGGATTTCCTCGCGCACGGCAGCGAGGACGCGCTGGGCGCTGTCGCACAGGTGACAGCCGCGCGCGCGGTAGATCGTGACCACGCGGTCGGCCATGGGCGCGCTAGTGCCCTTTCAGGGGCACTAGGGATAGAGGCCGCGGGTCGTCGTCGCTTGGGCGACGCGGCCGACCGCGCACACATAAGCGGCCTGGCGCAGCGGGATCGAGCGCTCCTCGCTGATCTGCCACGTCTCGGCGAAGGCGCGGGTCATGATGTCGTTGAGCTTCGCGTTCACCTCGGACTCCTTCCAGAAGTACTCCTGGAGCCCCTGGACCCACTCGAAGTAGGAGACGACCACGCCGCCCGCGTTGGCCAGGACGTCCGGGAGAACGCGGACTCCTCGCTCCTCGAGGATCCGGTCGGCCTTCGGCGTCACGGGGCCGTTCGCCCCCTCGACGACGAGCGCCGCCTTGACGCGGTCGGCGTTCGCGGAGTCGATCGCCTGCTCGAGCGCGCACGGGGCGAGCACGTCGCAGTCGACCAGGACCACCTCCTCGTTCGCGATCGGCTCGGCGCCCGGGAAGCCCGACAGGACGCCGCTTTCGCGCTTGTGGGCCACTGCGGCCGCAATGTCGATCCCGGCCGCATTGTGAATGCCTCCAGACGAGTCCGACAGCGCGACGATCGCCGCGCCCTCGCCGGCCAGGATCAGCGCGAGGTTACGTCCCACGTTCCCGAACCCCTGGATCGCGACCTTCTGGCCCGCGATGGGCCGGTTCTCCTTGCGGAGCGCTTCGCGGAGGGCGAACGCGGCGCCTCGGGCGGTCGCCTCGACCCGGCCCAGCGACCCGCCTACCTCGAGCGGCTTGCCGGTGACCACGCCGAGCACCGAGTAGCCCTTGTTCATGGAGTAGGTGTCGAAGATCCACGCCATCTCCCGCGGGCTGGTGCCCACGTCGGGCGCCGGGATGTCCATCTCGGGCCCGATCTGCGTGATGATCTCGGTGGTGTAGCGGCGGGTCATGCGCTCGAGCTCGCCGACGGACATCGTCTTCGGGTCGCAGACGACTCCGCCCTTCGCGCCGCCGAAGGGGAGCCCCATGAGCGCGCACTTCCACGTCATCCACATGGCGAGCGCCTTCGTCTCGCCGAAGGTAACCGCGGGGTGATAGCGGATCCCGCCCTTCGACGGGCCGCGCGCGACGTTGTGGCTGACGCGGTAGCCCTCGAAGACGTGCACGGAGCCGTCGTCCATCCGCGTCGGGATGGAGACGGTCACCGCCTTTTTGCACTGCGAGAGGACGTTGAGCATCGAGTCGTCGAGGCCGATCAGCTCGCAGACCTGCCGGACCTGGAGTCGAGCCATCTCCCACGGGTCTTCCTTGAGGTGCGACTGGGCCAGTGCCGTGAGAGTTGCCACTAGAGCCTCATGGACGCTTGATGCTGAAGACGGCCTCGGCGGTCGACGGCGGGGTGCCGTCGTCGCCGTCCACCGGGTGGGCGCGCAGGCGGAGCACGTAGTTGCCGTCGGGGAGGGTCTTGCCGAATGGGCCGCGGCCCGTCAGCCCGAAGGCGTAGCGGCCAGGAAGCACGTCTCGGAGCCTGGCGAGCACACCGAGCCTCCGGCCATCAGCGGTCCACAGCTCGAGCTCGAGCACGCCGACGGGCTCGATCAGCTCGCCGTCGACAGCCCGGTCGACCCGCCCCGCCCGGAAGGCGAGCACGACGGGCGCTTGGTCGGAAGGCGCGAACTCGTGGTGGGAGAGCTGCACGTCTCCGACGAGCGGTGCCTTGCCCGCCGCGCGGAGGGCGATCGCCCAGGGGACACGGACCGGCTGGGCCCCTTCGGCGGAGACGACGATGACGCCGCCGACTCCGGTCGGCGTCTCCTCGTCCGCGGAGACGCCGATGATGACGTCCTCGGCGGCACCGGGCGCGAGTCTCAGCTGGGCCGGGTCGGCGGAGAAGGACAGGCCCGCCGTGGAGGCGTCGTCGACGATGAGCCCGAACGAGATGGCCAGCGGCCTGCTCGAGACGTTCCTAACTGTGACCGGCCGCGTCGTGTTCCAGCCGGAGCCCTCCGCGCGGCCGAACGCGAGGGTCGCGGGCTCGACGGCGATCTCGGCAGTGGCCGCGTGGGTCGGGTCGACGAGACCGCCTCCCTGCGTGGTCGCCGGCAGAGAGAGGTTCCCGCGCCTCAGCCGCCCGCCACTGCCGACTAGTGCGCTCCTCAAGTCGCGCGCGGAGAGGTCCGGGCGCGCCTCGGCGACGAGGGCAGCGGCGCCCGCGACCACTGCGGCCGCCGCGCTCGAGCCGGTGACCGTCGCGAAACCGTCGCCGCCGGCGTCGGAGGTCGCGAGCCCGACGCCTGGGGCCACGAGGTCCGGCTTCACCCGCCCGTCGAATGCGACGCCGCCCGAGGAAAAGGCGGCCACGTCCATCAGAGAGCCGTTGGGAACGGTCTGCGAAGGGGCCACGTCGAGCACACCGCCTTCCCGGAGGGCCGCGGCGCCCGCCTCGCCGGAAACCGCGAGGACGGGGATGCCCACGCCGTCTTCCACGTCGAGGGCGCCTGCCGGCAGATTCGTTCCGGACACCAGCACTGCCCCGGCCCCTGCCTCGACGGCGTTTCGCACGCGCCGCTCGACCGCGCCGGCCTCGGCCTGCACGACGACCGCCTTCCCGGCGACGAGGCTGACGCCGTCCGTGCCGAAGTAGTCCCCGAGCGCGTCGCCTGTAGCCGGCTCGTCGATAGGCCGGTCCGGCCGGGCCAGGGTCGGACCGAGGACGGCCGCCACCTCGAGGCTGAGGGCCTGATCGGGCCCGACCGAGCCGAGCACCCGCACAGGCTCGTCCAGCACCTCGTCGGAGCCCACGCTGAGCTCGGCCTCGGCCTGCAGGACCTCGCGGCGCGCGTCGAGCGTCCCGACGGCGAGTGCGTCCACGGCTCCGGCCGGCGCGGCGATGCTGCCGAAGCCAGAGCCCGGGCGCCCGTCGTTCCCGACCGGGGCGACGACCAGCGTTCCCAGCTGCGTGGCGCCGTCGCTGGCCCGGGCCTCCGGGCTGTCGGCAAACGCCGCGTAAGGCTGGACGCCTCCGACGAGCGCGATCGCGGCCGCATCCTCGACGTCGCCGTTCCCGTCCGGGTCGACCGCGCGCTCGAGCGCGGCGAGCAGGAGATCGCCGCGGCCGAGCACCGACCAGCCGCCGTCGGCCGTCTGCCGCCAGCTCATCATGCGGATCGGGAGCACCTTCGCACCGGGTGCGACCCCCTGGAGGCCGGACGGCCCGTCATGTCCGACCAGGAGCCCCGCCATGCGCGTCCCGTGGGCTTCGACGACGCTCGGCTCGCCGGGCTTCGACGCCGGCGCCGTGTTCCGGTCGCCGTCGACGACGTCGAAGCCGCGCAGGAGGCGCCCCCGCAAGAACGCGTGTCTTCGGTCGACGCCGGTGTCGAGCAACGCGATCGTGACGCCGTTCCCGTTGAACCCCGGCAAGGCGATCTGCGTGCCCCGGCCTGCATCGGGCTGGAAGTCGCGCCCGACCATCGTCTCGGCGGTCGGCGCCGCCGGGTACACGGTGCGCACCGGATAAACGCCGGCGACATCGTGGGCACGCTCGAGCTCGGCGAGAGCGCGCGGCGTCACCAGCGCGGAAAACCCGTTGAAGGTCCTGGTGAAGACCTGATCGCGGACGATCCGCACCCGCCGCTCACGCAGGCCGGCCAGAAGGAGCTGCTGGGCGCCTTCGGCCTCCGACGTCCACGCGCGCTGCCGCTTCGCGTTCGGCTTCCTCTCGGCAGCGGCCATCCGGTCCGCCAGCGAGGGCGAGCTGAGCATCACGAGCACCCGCTGCTTCTGCTCCGTTGCGGCCTTCGGACGGTCGCCGAAGACGCCGTGCCAGGCCCTGGCGGCGGTGCGCGCGACGCTGTCCCCCGCCCCCTCGACTGTGCCGGCGAGCGCAAGGCCGGCCGCCAGGAGCGCAAGCGCCGCGAGCATCGTGGTGCGTACGGCGTCAGGCCGCCGAGGCATACGCATCCAGAGCAAGATACTCGGGGAACGGGATCGCGTGCGTAAAGCGCGCCGCGGAGGCGATCATGGCGGCGTTATCGGTACAGAGAGCGAGCGGGGCGAGGGCCGCGTCCGCGAGGGCGCTCCTAAGCTCCGAGTTGGCCGCCACGCCGCCGACGACCGCGATCCGCTTTGCCCGCAGATCCTCCGCTGCGGCTCTCGTGCGCTCGACCAGCGCGCGCACGATCGCCCGTTGGTAGGAGGCCGCCAGGTCGCCGCGGCGCCGCTCAAGCTCGTCGGCCGGCAGGTCGCGCACGGCGTAGAGGAGCGCCGTCTTCAGGCCGGAGAAGGAGAAGTCGAAGCCGGGAACCCGCGCGACGGGGAAGTCGTAGGCGGAGGGATCGCCTTCGGACGCGGCCCGGTCGAGCGCCGCGCCGCCCGGGTAGCCGAGCCCGAGCAGGCGCGCGCCCTTGTCGAAGGCCTCGCCTGCCGCGTCGTCGAGGGTCGTGCCGACGATGTCGTACCCGGCGTGCGTCCGCACGTCGAGGAGTAGCGTGTGGCCGCCGCTCGCGAGCAGGCACAGGAACGGCGGCTCGAGCGGCTCTGGCTGGAGGTAGAGCGACGCTACATGCCCGTGGAGGTGGTCCACCGGATGGAGCGGCAGCTGCCGCGACCAGGCGAGCGCCTTCGCCGCCGAGAGGCCGACGAGCAGCGCGCCGATCAGCCCCGGACCGTGCGTCACGGCCACCGCGTCGACGTCGTCGAGCGTCGCGCCGCCCTGCTCCAGCGTCGCCGAGAGCACCGGCGCGGCCAGCTCCAGGTGCCGGCGTGAGGCGACCTCCGGGACGACGCCGCCGTAACGGGCGTGCAGGTCGGCCTGGGAGGCGACGACGTTCGCATGCACCTCGCCGTCCTGCGTGACGAGTGCGGCCCCGGTCTCGTCGCAGGACGTCTCGAGCCCCAGAATCACGTGTCCGCCCCGTCGCTCTCTTCGCGGATCGGGTCCTTCCACATGATGAGCGCGTCCTCGCGATTGTCCGTGTAGTAGCCGCGCCGGACACCGCTCGTCTCGAAGCCCCAGCGCTCGTAGAGCGCGATCGCGGCCTTATTGGAGATGCGGACCTCGAGCGTGTACCCGCGGTGGGTGTCGCCGGCGGTGAGCTCGAAGAGCGCCTCTAGCAGCCGGCTGGCGATGCCCGCGCGCCGACGCTGGTCGTGGACGGCGATGTTCATGATGTGCCAAGCGTCGACGTAGCGGGAGACGATCAGGTAGCCGGCGAGCCTGCCCTCCTCGTCGAACGCGCCCTGGCAGATCGACGAGGGCTTGGCGAGCTCGCCCGCGAACATCGAGCGAGACCACGGGGTCGGGTAGACGCGCTGCTCGATCCGCTCGATGTCGGAGAGATCGGCCAGCGTCAGCCGGCGGATGTCGACACGGATTTGCTCGAGGTCGATCATCGGGCCAGCGCCCTCTCTGCGTCGGGCGCGCGCAGGTAGATCGGTGCCGCGGCGTCGCCCGGGCCGAAGTCGCGCGCGAGGAACGCGTGGTGCCGCGCCCACGGGACGTGCTCGGGCGCGTCGTCGGGCAGGACGATCCCGCCGGCCGTAGCGATCTCGTCCCGATACTTGACGGCCCCGTCGCCGACGTATGTGCTGCCGGGCTCGACCTGCAGGTCGGCTGCGGCCAGGCACGTCGGCCGGCCGCCGACGAGCGTGAAGAGCTCCTTGCGCCTCGCGTCGACGACCGGGACGGCGCCGGGCGACCCGGCCGCGAGCGCGTCCAGCGTCGAGATCCCGGCGACGGGGACGCCGAGGGAGATGGAAAGCGTCCGGGCGGTGACGAGGCCCATGCGCAGCCCGGTGTAGCTCCCCGGGCCGGTGCCGACGGCGATCCCGTCGAGGTCGATCGAAGCGAGGCCGGCTTCCTCCAGCAGCGCCTCTGCGTCCTTCAGCACGCGAACCGCGCGGGACGCCCGCTCTCCGAGCACCTGATCGTCCCGGACAAGCGCGACAGTCGCCACGTCCGTGGCCGTGTCAAACGCGAGGATCAGCACCTGCAGATAGGCGTATTTCCAGGGATTTTTCGGAGGATTCGAGAGCAATCAGTCTATGCCCCTCCCCCAGGTGCCGCAACCGGACACGGACGCGCGCGGGAGGCAGGAAGCTCTCGCCGGCCTCGGGCCATTCCACGAAGACCACGGCGTCCTCGAAGTAGCGCTCGAGATCCCCCCATTCGGCGTCGGACATGCCGTCGAAGCGATAGAGATCGAGGTGCGAGACGTCGGGATTGCCGGGATAGCGGTGCCCGATCGTGTAGGAGGGGCTCGTCACCGGGCCAGCGATCCCGAGGGCGTGCGCGGCACCGCGCACGAAGGTCGTCTTGCCCGTGCCGAGCTCGCCGGAGACCGCCACGACGTCGCCGGGCTCGAGCTCCCGCGCGACCGCCGCGCCGATGCGCTCGGTCTCCTCGGGCGAGGACGACTCGAGCTCGACCATTGGTCTAGGCGGACAACGACGCTCGGCGCTCGGCTTCGGCCTTCAGGTGCGTGAGCCCGTCGTCGAGGGCGCTCTGCAGGTCCTTCTTCATCCGTCCGCGAAGGACGCGGACGAGGAATCCCTCCCATGACTCCTCGGTCCTGACACGCGTTCCGCCCGCAACCGGGTCGATGTGCCAAACGTGGACGGCCTTGATCCCGGCCGTCTTTCCCGTCCAGCCGACGAAACGCGGCGGCTCGACCTTGCGGAGCGTCGACGTGATCGTCGCCCGACCGGCCTTCCACCGGAACACGGCCCCCTCGGCGACGCCGCCCTGGAGCGACACCGACGTTGCCCCAGGATTCCAGCTTGGCCAGCTCTCGAAGCCGGTCAGCACGTCCCAGACGGTCTGGGGGTCCGCCGCGATCTCCGCCTCCGCTGCCGCGACCGCAGGCGCGCTGCGTTCGACATCCACGCAGTCAGTCTAGAAGAGGCCCAGCTGCTCGTCCGGGGGCGCGGCCGGCGCTGCCGCGGCCACGGTGGGGGTCGGAAACCGGATCACCTGCGCCTCGGCGGCCGCGACGGCCGCGTCGGTCCCGGAGAGGAGCTCGGGGATGCGGCTGAAGTCCTCTTCGAGCGTCTTCAGCATTGCCGGCGTGTAGAGCGCCGCGGCCGGGTGGTAGATCGGATAGAGGGTGACGCGCCGCCCGCCGACGAGGGCCTCCTGCGGTCGGCCGTGCACGCGCGTGATCCCGGTCGGTTTGCCGGAGAGGAGCTTCGTGGCGAAGTTCCCGAGCGTGGCCACGAGCTTCGGCTGGATCAGCTCCAGCTGGCGGAAAAGGTGGCTCTCGCACGCCTCGATCTCGTCCGGCTGGGGGTCGCGGTTCCCCGGCGGGCGGCACTTGAGGACGTTCGCGATGTAGACGTCCCTGCGCGTCAGGCCGATGCCTTCGAGGAGCCGGTCGAGCAGCTTCCCCGCCGAGCCCACGAACGGGTAGCCCTGCTTGTCCTCGTGGAAGCCCGGCGCCTCGCCGACGAACATCAGGTCAGCGTCGGGATCGCCGATGCCGTAGACGACCTGCGTGCGTCCCTGCGCGAGCCGGCAACGCGTGCAGCCTGACGTCTCGGCGGCGTGGGCCTCGAGCGCGGCCCGGCGGCTCAGCGCGTCGGGCTCAGCAGCCACAGGCCCCGCCACAGCATCCGCCGCCCCCGCTGGCACGCGGGGCTGGAGCGGACTGCCCGGCGGTGCCAACAGCAGCGTGAGCAGCGAACACGGAGAGCTGCCGAGCGACCCGCGAGGCGCCGCAGTCGGGGCACGCCGGATCCGGCGCAGTCATCCCGACGAGCTCCTCGAAATGCGACTCGCACTCCATGCACACGAACTCGTAGATCGGCATCGCCGACGGAGTGTAGGCAGGTCCCCGGATGCACCGCAACCGGAGCAGAATGTGTCCGTCGCGATGACCGAGAACGAGCGGACAGCGGACGAGCATCCGTCGCGTGGCGTGCGCGCCTTCGTCGTCGTGTTCCTCACGGCCTTCGTCACCTGCGGCCTCGTCGGGCTCGAGCTCTGGCCCCTGACAGGCTGGCGGCTCTTCAGCCACCTGCGCACCGACCACCAGATCGCTTGGCAGGCAACGGCGGTCGCCGAAGGCGGCGAGACGCAGATCCGCTTCGGCGAGCTCCCGCGCGCCTACCGCAACTTCCCACTCGTCATGCGGACCTTTGCCGCGCTTCCGCGGGCCGAGCAGACCGCCGCGTGCCAGACCTGGCTCGACGCGGCCCGGAGGACCCTGCCGACCGCAAACGGTGTCCGCATCTATCGCGTCGACTGGTACCTCTCGCACCGGCACGGGCCTCGAGACGGGCCTCCGCCGCACTCGACGCTCTTGCTGGCCTGCGGCTCGAAGGTGGCCGATGCAGCGGGTTGAGCGATTCCTCTTTCCGTCGGCGAGCGCCGAGCGCCTGGCGGCGCTTCGCATCGGCCTCTGCGCGATCCTTGCAGGCCGCCTCGCCACCGGCCCCTACACCGAGCTCGCCGGCCAGCCCCGCGAGCTCTTTCGGCCGATCTCGTTTATGGAGCTCCTCCCAGCGATGCCGCCCGAGCCAGCCGTTGCGGCGCTCCAGGCGATCGGGGTGGTCGCGGCGGCCTCGGCGGCCGTCGGCCTGTGGGCTCGCGTGTCGCTGCCCGCCGCCTGGGCGTGCGCCGTCTTCCTGAACGGCATGCTGGCGAGCACGGGGAAGGTCGTGCACAACGACGTCGTGCTCCTGCTCTGCCTGGTACCGCTCCTCGCCGCGCGCTCGGCCGACACCTGGTCGCTGGACGCGCGCCGCGCCGGACGGGACCAGGCCGGTGTAACGTCCCGTCTCTACGGCTGGCCCTTGCGGGCGGCGGCGATCGTCGTCGCCGGGGCCTACTTCTTCGCCGGGGTCGCGAAGCTCGTGAACTCCGGGCCGGCCTGGGTGACGAGCGACAACCTGCGCTGGGCGCTCTACGCGTCGGGGGACTCCGACCTCGCGGTCTTCATCGCCGACCGGCCGTGGCTGGCGCACGCGCTCGCAGCGGGAACGCTGCTTCTCGAGCTCGGCTTCCCGCTCGTGCTCCTGTGGCCTCGGGCGGCGTGGATCTTAGTCCCCGGCGCCGTGCTCTTCCACCTCGGGATCTGGCTCGCGATGGGGCTGGATTACTCGGCCCAGGCGGCCACCGTGGTCGTCGTCTTCGTGAACTGGCCTTTGGTTGTCGCCATGCTCCGTGCCCGACCCCGGCCGGCCTCTACGCTGGAGTGATAGCCCAGGCCGTCATCCTCTTCGATTCCCGCTGCGGTTTCTGCCGCCGGTCGGTCTCGCGCTTCCTCAGGTGGGACCGCAACGGCCGGCTGCGCCCCGTCGCGCTCCAGGACCCGGAGGCGGACCTGCTTCTCGGCGGCATGGACGAGGAGCGGAAGCTGGCCTCCTGGCACCTGGTCACCCCCGACGGGAAGGTCCACTCGGCCGGCGCCGCGTTCCCGCCGCTGCTCCGCCTCCTCCCGGGAGGCCTTCCGCTCGCCGCGCTCACGGCCGCTTTCCCGGGCCTTACCGAGCGCGCCTATCGGTACGTTGCCCGCACCCGCGGGCCCGCTCGCTAGATCAAGCAGCTGGCGCGGCCGCGCTTGACGAGGTACTGCTGGTGGTAGTCCTCGGCGCGCCAGAAGTCCTTGGCCGGCTCGATCTCCGTGACCACGGGCACCGAGTAGCGGGCCTGAACGCGCGCCTTGGAGGCGAGCGCCTGCTCCTGCTGCTCGGGCGAGTGGTAGAAGACGACCGAGCGGTACTGGTGCCCGACGTCCGGGCCCTGGCGGTTGGGCTGCGTCGGGTCGTGAGCCGACCAGAAGGTGTCGAGCAGCGTCTCGTAGGGGACCTCGTCGGGGTCGAACTCGACCTGGACCACCTCGGCGTGGCCGGTGCGGTCGGTGCAAACCTGCTCGTAGGTCGGGTTGGGGACGTCGCCGCCCATGTACCCCACCGTGGCGTCCTGGACGCCGGGGACGTTGCGGAAGTCCACCTCGACGCCCCAGAAGCAGCCGGCGCCGAACGTCGCCTTCACCGTCACTCCGTCTCTCCTTCCTCGTGCTCGAGGTCGAGCGCGGCCGAGTTGATGCAGTAGCGCAGCCCCGTCGGCTGCGGCCCGTCCGGGAAGACATGGCCGAGGTGGCCGCCGCAGGCGGCGCAATGCACCTCGGTGCGCGGCACGAGCAGGCTCCAGTCCCGCTCGGTCTCGACGGCGTCGGCATCGGCCGGCTCGTAAAAGCTGGGCCAGCCGGTCCCGGAGTCGTACTTCGTCTCGGAGCGGAAGAGCTCGGCTCCGCAGCCCGCACAGCGGTAGACACCGGGCTCCTTCGTGTCGTGGTAGGCACCGGTGAACGCGCGCTCCGTGCCGTGCTTCCGAAGAACCTGGAACTGCTCGGGCGTCAGCTCCGCCTGCCACTCCTGCTCGGTCTTCTCGATCTTCTCCATGGCGTAAGGCTAGCGACCGCCAGGTAAGCTAACGAGTGCCCGGTATCCCCACGGAACTGGAGCCCGAGATGGGATTCACGTCAGCCTGTGTCGTCGGCGCGGGACGCGTCGGCAGCGCGTTCGCCGCGCGCCTCTCCGAGTCCCTGCCGACCCGCCTGACCGGTCGCGAGGTGGCGACCGGCGACGCAGACCTGGTCATCCTCTGCGTCCCCGACCGCGCGGTTCCGGAGGTGGCGGCGGCGATCCGGCCGGGGCCGTGGATCACGCATACGAGCGGGGCGCGCACGCTGGACGCGCTCTACCCCCACACCCGCCGCTTCGGGCTGCACCCGCTGCAGACCTTCGTGCGCCATCGCGGTCCCGAGCAGCTCGA
>Ga0081538_10004018_pt1 | contig 13696 bp, 12 predicted proteins | sample TabmetS5T2R1_FD_71022 | JGI IMG/M metagenome (GOLD analysis project Ga0081538, IMG submission 71022) | Tabebuia heterophylla rhizosphere microbial communities from the University of Puerto Rico - S5T2R1 | ecosystem: Host-associated > Plants > Roots > Rhizosphere ...
TCGACCCCGAACACGCACGGGACGGTTCGCTCGAGCGCTCGGCCGGCGTCGGCGGCGTCGATTCGCCCCGCGGCGACCGCCTCGGCGGCGGCGGGCATGAGCGCGAGGAAGGCCGCGGTGACCCACGCAATTGGCAGCCGGCGGTCGAAGACTCCTGCGCGCCGGCCGCGGCGGACCAGGCGCTCGACCCGTTCGAGGAGCGGCGAGTGGAACTGGTGAACGTGCTCGGCGTGCGGGAAGGCGGCGGCCAGCGCGTCGAGCACGCGCGCGTGCCGCTCGACCGTCTGCCACCACGCCCGGACGAGACGGTCGAGCGCATCTGCGGGCGGGCCGCGCCGAGGCTCGGCCGCGTCGATCGCGGCGACCGCGTCCGCTAGTGCGCGCTCGGCCACGGCGGTGAGCAGCGCCTCGCGCGACTCGTAGTGGGCATAGACGGTCTGGCGCGCCACACCGGCCGCAGCCGCGATCTCCGCCATGCTCGCGTCCGGCCGTTCACCGAGCAGCTCGAGCGCGGCGTCGAGGATTGCGGCGATGCTGCGCTCCGCGTCTGCGCGGCGCCGGTACGGACGCGATGCGATCTCCGACATCGCTGTCCACGTTACAACTAGCCGTGCAGCATGGCGGGATCCCTTGCTAGTGGTGGACAAACGCCGGATGGGCGGCGGGGCTTGGGTCCGATCGCCGCAGAGCGGCGGCGGCCAAGAGCGCGGCGCCGATCGCGATCGCGGCCGCAGCGCGGAAGGCGTCGCCGAAGCCGGCGGTCACCGCGCCGGGATCGAGGCCGGCGCCGATCGGGTCGGCGGCGATCGTAGACAGCACCGGCAGCAGCAGCGCGATGCCGATCTCATGCGAGGTCGTCACGAGGCCGGACACTACGCCGGCCTCGTCGCGATCCACGCCCGACATCGCGGTGATGAAGATCGCCGGCGCCGAGAGCCCGATGCCGATGTCGAGGACGAGCAGGCCGGGCAGCACATCGGCGGCGTAGCTACCGTCGGGCGAGACGCCGCTCAGCAGCAGCGCCCCGCCCGCCCCGAGCACCATCCCGGAGGCGAGCACCGGCTTGGCTCCCGCCCTCGACACGAGGCGCCCGCCGGCGTGCGCGGCGACCACCAGCAGGAGCGCGCCGGGGAGGAACTCGAGGCCGGTCCGAAGCGCCGAGTGGCCGAGTACGTGCTGCAGGTACAGCGACGAGAAGAAGAACGCCGACATCACCGTCCCCATCCCGCAGACCATCAGGACGAGCGCCGTCACCGTCGGCCGCCGGCGGAAGACGGCGAGTCGCACGAGCGGCTCGCGCGCACGCGCCTCCACGACGGCGAAGGCGCCGAGCCCGGCGGCAGCCGCCGCCAGCAGCGCCAGCGTCTGGGCGGAGCCCCACCCGGCCGAAGGCGCCTCGGTCAGCCCGTAGATCAGCGCGACGAGGCTGCCGGTCGCCAGCAGCGCTCCCGCAACGTCGATGCGCCCGCGTCGCTCGGGCGCATCGACGGGCAGGAGGTGCACCGCCACGAGCGCTACGGTCGCGCCGATCGGGACGTTGATCAGGAAGATCCCCGCCCAGCCGAGCGTCTCCGTGAGCGTCCCGCCGGCCAGCACGCCGAACGCCCCGCCGCCGGCAGCGATGGCGGCCCAGGCGGCGAGCGCGCGCTGGCGCTCGCGGCCCTCGGCGAACGTGGTCATGATCAGCGCGAGCGCCGCCGGCGAGAGCATCGCCGCGCCCACGCCCTGAGCGATCCGGGCCGCGAGCAGCGCCGCCGTCGACGTCGCCAGCGCGGCGCCGAGCGAGGCCAAGGTGAACACGAGGACCCCGGCGAGGAACACTCGTCGGCGGCCGAGCAGATCGGCGCTGCGTCCTCCGAGCAACAGCAGCCCGCCGAACGCGAGCGTGTACGCCGTGACGACCCACTGGAGATCCTCTATCGCGATGCCCAGCTCCGCCCGGATCGACGGAAGCGCAACGTTCACCACCGTGATGTCGAGGATCACCATGAACTGGGCGGCGCACAGCAGCACGAGCACCGGCATCGGGCACTCCAATCGGATCAGCCAACTCTGACAATGCTGTCTAGGCTAGCAAACACTGACACGAGTGTCCGAGTTCGCGATCATCACGCGAGCGCGTTCGGCGCTAGGCGGCCGTGCGGTTCTCGGCGGCAATCATTGGGCCGGCGAGGGCGGCGCGGAGCGCGGGCTGCGCGTCGGCGCCTGGATCGAACAGACCGGCTGGCGCGCCGTCGGGCCGGGCCAGCAGCGCGCCGCCTGCTGGGACGCCGATCGCTCTGGCGGTGATGGCGTCGACGCGGCGGACGGCCACCGGCGGCGTCGCTCGGGCGCCCGCCGCCGCGGCGTCCCGCGGAGTCGGCCGCGGTCCCGTGAACAGCGTGAGCCCGGCACCGAGCAGGTCGAGCGTGGAGACGCGTTCGCCGCCGGCCGTCGTCCACGCGTGCGTGATCCGGCCGCCGAGGTCCGCAGGAAGCTCCTCGCCGGCCTCGCGGAACGCTCCCCTGACCACGGCTCCGCCCACGGCGTCGGCGCGAGGAGGCGAATCCGCGGCGAGCGGCAAGTCGAGCTCGGCGGAGCGTTCGGCGTTGTGTTCGGCGACCGGCCGCCGCTCGGTCTCGTAGGAGTCGAGCAGCTCCCGATCGGCCCACCCGCGCAGCACCCAGGCGAGCTTTCAACCGAGGTCGTAGCCGTCGTGGATCGCCGTGTTCATGCCGGTGCCGCCTCGTGGCGTGACGCGGTGCGCCGCGTCGCCGGCGAGGAAGACGTTGCCGGCGCGGAAGCGCTCGGCGACCTGGGCGCCGAAGGTGAAGGCGCCAAAGCGCTCGATTCGCGGCTTCAGGTCGGCGACTCCCGCGGCGCTTCGGATCCGCCGCGCCACGGCGCCCTCGGTGCGCTCGACCTGCGGACTTCCGGGGGCGTGCATCCGGACATAGATCCACCGGTCCCCGCGGCCGGCGGGCTCCAGCGGACCCTGGGCGGCACGCGTCGTGGACCGCCGGCTGCCGGCGGCCTCCGCGATGCTCGGGGCGCTGCGCAACGCCGCGCACGAGCAGGAGCTCGCCGCGGCCCGGACGCCGCGGACGCGTCCAGGGCAGTCGCGCCGGACCTGACCCCCGGCGCGTGCCCGCCTTGTCAAACCTGGGTCGAGCGTTCATCAACCGCGGGCCGCGCGAGGGGAGCGCCGGCCGCGGCTCGCCTCGACCAGGGAGACGAGCGTAGCGGTGGTCCCGGCGCTCCCGGGTTCGGCGCCTACGAAGGCTCGGTGAGCGCGCCGACGACCGCGCTCAGGGAGCGGCTGAACTCGTCGTAGCTGGCCCTGCCGAGCTCGGCGGACAGTCGGCGCTCGATGTCGCCGATGATCTCGTCCGAGACTCGCATCGCCTCGCGCCCGCGCGCGGTGGGCACGACGAGCTTCGCCCTGCGGTCGTGCGCTTCGGGACGACGCTCGACGTACCCGAGGACCTCGAGCTCGTCGACGATCCGACCGATCACCTGCTTGTGGCGGCCCGAGCGCCGAGCCAACTCGGTCGCCCGCGTGCCGTCTTCCTCGAGATGGGCGATGACGGCGCCATGAAGGCGGGTCAGGTCCCCGTAGCCCGCCTCTTCGAGCCGGGCGTAGAGCTGATCCTGGACCGCGAACAGGAGCCTCGCGGCGAGTATCCCGAGGCCGGATTCCCGTGGCTTCTCGGATCGCCGCGTGCTCATCGTCGGCCGAACCTCGGCCCGGCAGCATGGCCGAGATCGTATGCTAACGTGATAGTCACTAGAGATGACGATCTCAATCTGAATCCACTATCCCACGACCGGAGGACGCCATGCAACGGACAGCGGAGGGGATCAGGCTCTTCACCGACGCCGACGTGGGCACCTGGTACCAGTCCGAGGACCGGCAGATCTTCCTCAGCGACGTCGTCGACCAGTCCAACAGCGACTCCATGAGCGTCGGCTTCGCCCGCTATGACCCCGGCGAATCGAACGAATGGGTCGTCACCTACGACGAGGCCCTCGTCGTCACGAAGGGCGCGTACACCGTCACCTCGGCCGACGGGGTCAGAACGACCGCCAAGACGGGCGAGGTCATCTTCCTCAGCAAGGGGACGAGGGTGGTCTACTCGGCCGAGCAGGACGGGGCAGAGGTCGTCTACGTCACGTATCCGCACTGGACGAACGCACAGAGCCGATCCGAGCACGCCGCGCTGCTGGACACCTTCCACCCGGTCGACGGCGCACGGCCCGTGGTCGGCCAGTCGCCGGAGGCGGACAACCTCGCCCTCGTGCGCCGCATCTGGGACCCGATCGAGCGGGGCGAGTCCGGGTTAGAGCGCTTCTTCGAGGCCCTGGCCGAGGACGTGGTCTTCGAGCTGCCTGTCGGAAAGCTCCGCGGGCGCGACGCGGTAATGGCCTATTTCGCTCACGGCGCCGAGGCGATGGACTTCGATCCGTTCGAGCGGCCGCTGGACTACTACGCCGCGGGCAACAGCGTCGTCCAGGTCGGTGACGAGACGTTCCGGGTCAAGGAGACCGGCATCACCCACCGCGCCAAGTGGGCGTGGGTCTTCGACGTGCACGACGGGCTGATCACCCGGATCGTCGCCATGATGGACCTGTCCGGCATCGCCGACGCCATGCGCGAAGTCGTGGAGAGCGCCCGGCGCGGGGGCTAGCGGTCGCGCTTGTCGGCCGCGGCCAACGCGCGCGCGGCGTCTTTGGCGCTCCGCGCCATTCACTCGCCGGGACGGCGCCCGTAGCTTGCGGCGCCATGAACCTCGCAGCCAACCTCACTGCCACGGCCGCTCGCGACGGCGCACGCCCGGCGCTGGCGCTCGGCGACGACGAGCTGAGCTACTCGGAGCTCGACGCCGCCGGCGCGCGGGTCGCGGGCATGCTGCGCGCCCGCGGGCTGCGACCCGGGGACCGCGTCGGCGTCATGCTTCCGAACGTTTCGCAGTTCGCGATGGCGTACTACGGCGTGCTGCGGATGGGCGGCATCGTCGTGCCGATGAACCCGCTGCTCAAGCCGCGCGAGGTCGAGCACTACGTGTCGGACTCCGGCGCAGCGCTGGTGCTCGACGACCCGGCCGCGCTCCCCGGCGACAGCGAGCCGGACTTCGCCGTCGCCGAGCGCGACGGCGACGACACGGCGGTGATCCTCTACACGTCGGGCACCACCGGCAAGCCGAAGGGCGCCGAGCTCACGCACGCGAATCTGGCACGCAACGCCCGCGTCATGCGCGAGCTGATCTCGGTCGAGGCGACCGACGTCATCCTCGGCGCGCTTCCGCTGTTCCACTCGTTCGGGCAGACGTGCGGGCTGAACACCGCCGTCGCCACCGGGGCCTGCCTCGCCCTGATCCCGCGGTTCCTGCCCGGCGACGTGCTCGAGCTGATCGAGCGTCGCCGCGTGACGGTGTTCGAGGGCGTGCCGACGATGTACGCGGCGCTGCTGAACGCGGACGACCGCGACCGCTACGACACGGCGTCGCTGCGCGTGTGCGTCTCCGGCGGGGCCGCGCTCCCGCTCGAGATCCTGCACGGCTTCGAGACGGCGTTCGGCTGCGTGGTGCTCGAGGGCTACGGGCTGTCGGAGACGTCTCCGGTCGCGTCGTTCAACCGCCCCCAGCTGCGCAAGACGGGCTCGATCGGCACCCCGGTCGACGGGGTCGAGATGCGCCTGCTCGATCCGACCCCCGAGGGCGTCGGCGAGATCGCGATCCGCGGCCACAACGTGATGAAGGGCTACTGGCGCAATGCGGACGCGACGCGAACCGCGATCGACGGCGACGGCTGGTTCCGCAGCGGCGACCTCGCACGCATCGACGAGGACGGCTGCTACTTCATCGTCGATCGCAAGAAGGAGCTGATCATCCGCGGCGGCTACAACGTCTACCCGCGCGAGATCGAGGAGATCCTCTACGAGCATCCGGCGGTGCGCGAGGCGGCGGTGATCGGCATCCCCCACCCGGACCTCGGCGAGGAGGTCGGCGCCGCCGTGGCGCTGAAGGCCGGCGCCGACGCGGGCGAGGCCGACGTGCGCGAGTTCGTCCGCTCGCAGGTCGCCGCCTACAAGTACCCGCGACGCGTGTGGTTCGTCGACGAGCTGCCGAAGGGACCGACGGGCAAGATCCTCAAGCGGGCCATCGAGGTGCCCGTCGAGGCGGCGACGTGAGCACGGCGGCGGCCGCGCGCGGCGCTCTCGAGATCCTGCTCACCGATGCCGCGGTCGGCGGGCGCCGCCGGTTCCTGCCGGCGGGGGCCGCGGCGCGGACGGTAGGCGGCCTGGCGCGGAGGCCACGCCGGCCCGCGGCGCGCACGAAGGCGCTGGGGGCACAGCTCGCGCGCGCCGCGGCCGGCCGCTCGCAGCTGCGTCCGGCCGCCGGCGACCGGCGCTTCGCCGACGCGGCGTGGGAGACCAATCCGCTGCTGCGGGCCCTGCTCCAGGCCTACCTCGCCGCGGGCGCCGCGGTCGACGGGCTGATCGCCGACGCCGAGCTCGACTGGCGCGACGAGCGCCAGGCGCGCTTCGCGGCCGGCAACGTGCTCGACGCGCTGGCGCCGACGAACTTCCCGCTGACCAATCCCGCGGTGCTGCGCGAGATCGTCGACCACGGCGGGACGAACCTCGCCCGCGGCGCCCGCCAGCTCGTGCACGACGTCTCGCGCTCGCCGCGGCTGCCCGCCAGCGTCGACACGACCGGCTTCGCGGTCGGCGAGAACCTCGCCGCGAGCGCGGGTTCGGTCGTCCTGCGCACCGACGTGTTCGAGCTGATCCAGTACCGGCCGCGCACGCCGGACGTCCACGAGGTCCCCCTACTGATCGTCCCGCCGACGATCAACCGGTTCTACGTACTCGACCTCGCGCCCGGGCGAAGCCTGATCGAACACCTGCTCGACGCGGGGCAGCAGGTGTTCGTAATCTCGTGGCGCAACCCGGGAGCCGAGCACGGCCACTGGGACCTCGACACGTACGCCGAGGCCGTCCTCGAGGCGCGCGCGGCGACCGCGGAGATCACGAAGTCCGCGTCCGTGCATCTGGCCGTGGCGTGCTCGGGCGGGATCATCACCGCCGGTGCGCTCGCCCACCTCGCCGAGCCGGAGCTGGCGAGCCTGACGCTGCTGGTCTGCGCGCTCGACAACGAGCGCGCCGGTACGGCGTCGGCGCTGGCCGGCCGCGAGGTCGCCGCCGCCGCGGTCGCCGAGTCGGCGCGCAAGGGCTACCTCGACGGCCGCGCGCTCGCCGGCGTGTTCGCGTGGCTGCGCCCGAACGACCTGATCTGGGGCTACGTCGTCAACAACTACCTTATGGGCCGCCGGCCGCCGGCGTTCGACGTCCTCTTCTGGAACCAGGACACGGTCCGCCTCGCCGCCGGCCTCCATCGCGACTTCATCCGCATCGCCCTCGAGAACTCGCTCGCCCGGGCGGGCGCGGTCGAGGTGCTCGGCAAGCCGGTCGAGCTGGCGACATGCCCGGCCGACACCTACGCGGTGGCGGGCCTCAACGACCACCTCGTGCCGTGGGAGAACGCCTATCGGAGCGCGCGGCTGCTGGGCGGCGACAAACGCTTCGTGCTCTCCACCAGCGGCCACATCCAGGCGCTGGTCAACCCGCCCAAGGCCGACAGCCGGGCGAGCTACCGGACGGCGAGCGAGCATCCGGAGCGGCCGGATGAATGGTTCGATGCCGCCGCCGTCTCCCCCGGCAGCTGGTGGCCGGACTGGACCGCCTGGCTCGCCGAGCGGTCGGGCCAGCGCAAGGCCGCGCCGGCGCGGCTCGGCAGCCGCACCCACAAGCCGCGCGGCAAGGCGCCGGGGAGCTATGTCCACGGCGCCTGACCGCTGGTGGGGCCGGCCGCTGGCCGAGTCGCGCTGGGCGCTCGAGCTCGCGCGTCTGTTAGTCGACCCCGTGCTGCTCGGCCGCGGCGTCGCCCGCGGCGACGGCCGTCCGGTGCTGCTGATGCCCGGCTTCCTCGCCGGCGACCCGACGCTGCTCGTGCTCGCGACGTGGCTGCGCCGGCTCGGCCATCGCCCATACGGCTGCGGGTTCGTCGCCAACGTCGACTGCTCGGACCGCGCGCTCGACCGCGTCGAGCGGCGCGTCGAGCAGCTGCACCGGCGCTACGGCCGGCGCGTGGCGCTGGTCGGCCACAGCCGCGGCGGGCACTTCGCCCGCGCGCTCGCGCACCGCCGGCCCGAGCGCGTCTCGCACGCCGTCGCACTCGGCGCCGACCTGCAGCGCATGTTCGGCATCAGCGTGCCGACCCAGCTCGCGGTGATCGCCGCCCGCCGCGGCGTCGCCGCACTGCGGCGCGGCCGCGCCGAGCGCTGCCTGTACGCCGACTGCACCTGCTCGTTCGCGCAAGACTTCGCGGCGCCGATCCCGACCGACCGAGTGCGCTTCACCAGCGTCTACTCGAAGGGCGACGGCGTCGTCCACTGGCCCGGCAGCGTCGTCGACGGCGCCGACTGCGTCGAGGTGACGGGCAGCCACGTCGGGCTCATCGTCAACCGCAAGGCGTACCGCGCGATCGCCGACGCGCTCGCGCGCCCGGAGATCACATGATGCTCGGCACCGCGCTCGTCACCGACCACTTCCTCGTCCGCGAGCAGTTCGACGAGGCCGAATGGGAGCCGTTCATGCGCGCCCGCCGCTTCGTCGACGAGGAGGTGCTGCCGGTCATCAACGACTACTGGGAGCGCGCCGAGTTCCCGTGGCCGCTCGCGCGCCGGCTCGCCGAGCTCGGGCTGCTCGACGAGGGCCTCAGCCCGCTCGCGGTCGGGCTCGTGCACATGGAGCTCAACCGCGGCGACGGCAGCCTCGGCACGTTCTTCGGCGTCCAGACCGGCCTCGCGATGAAGGCGATCGCGATGCTCGGGTCGCCCGAGCATCGTGCCCGCTGGCTCGGGCCGATGGCGCGGCTCGAGAAGATCGGCGCGTTCGCGCTGACCGAGCCCGATCACGGCTCGGACTCCGTCGCGCTCGAGACGAGCGCACGCCGCGACGGGGACACCTGGGTGCTCGACGGCGCCAAGCGCTGGATCGGCAACGGCACGATCGCCGACGTCGCCGTCGTGTGGGCGCGCTCGACCGAGGACGGCCAGGTCAAGGGCTTTCTGGTCGAGACCGACACGCCCGGCTACAAGGCCGCCGTGATCGACGGCAAGGGCGCCGCGCGCGCCGTCTGGCAGGCCGACATCCGGCTCGACGGCGTGCGCCTGCCCGAGGCCGCGCGGCTTCCCGGTGCGAACACGTTCAAGGACGCCGGGCGCGTGCTCGTCACGACGCGCGGCACGGTCGCCTGGGGTGCGCTCGGCCATGCGATGGCCGCGTACGACATCGCGCTCAGCTACGCCAAGCGCCGCCACCAGTTCGGCCGCCCGCTGGCGAGCTTCCAGATCGTCCAGGACCGGCTAGTGAAGATGCTCGCCGAGGTCACGAGCATGCAGCTCTACTGCATGCAGCTGGCCCGGCTGGCCGATGCCGGCCGCGTCAGCGACACGATCGCGGGGCTGGCGAAGTTCAACAACACGCGCAAGGCGCGCCAGGTGATCGCCGACGCGCGCGACCTGCTCGGCGGCAACGGGATCCTGCTCGAGAACCACGTCATCCGGCACATGAGCGACATCGAGGTGCTGCACACCTTCGAGGGCACGGAGACGATGCAGGCGCTGATCGTCGGCCGCGACATCACCGGGATCGGCGCGTTCGCGTAGCTAAGCGCCGTGGACGCGCAGGGCGATCAGCAGGTCGAGCACGTCGGCGACGTGCCGCAGGTCACAGCCCGTGCGCTCCTCGATCTTGCCGAGCCGGTAGCGCGCGGTGTTCGGGTGCACGTACAGGCGCTCGGCGGCGACCTTGGTGTTGAAGTCGGCGGCGACGTACTCGAGCAGCGTCGTCGTCAGCACCCGGTCCTCGGCGAGGTCGTCGATCACGAACTGGCGCACGCGCGGCGGGATCCGCCGGCGCGCGGTCTCGGCGCCGAACAGCGCCAGGCAGTCGAAGGCGGTGAGCGCGGGCAGCGCGACGACGCCGCCGGCGCCACGCACGCGCTCGAGCGCGCTCACCGCCTCGCCGTAGGCCTGCGGCATCCGGTCCAGCCCGTCCTGCAGCGTGCTGACCCCGATCGCGAGCGCGATCCCCTCGCCGGCGAGCTGCGCCTGCGCGGTCTCGAGACCCTCGATCAGCGCCGCGACCGGCCGGTCGACGGTGGTGACGACCACGACCTCCTCGTGCCTGACGACTGCCACCGGCGCCACCGCCGCGCCGACCGCGCGCGTCAGTGCCACGGCCGCCGAGCGCAGCTGGCGCCCGTCCTGCGGCGGGCTGAGCGGCTGGGCGGCGATCAGGATGCACTCGGCGCCGGGTACGAGCCCCGCCTCGCGGGCCGCGGTCAGCTTCGGGCCGGGCGCCGGCGGACGGCCCGCCAGCAGGTCCTCGAGCAGGTCACGACGCACGCGCTCGCCCTGGGCGTGCAGGAGCCGCTCCGCCTCGAGATAGACCTCGGCCGCCTCGGCGGCCGCGAGGTTGATGTAGCGGATGATCGTGCCGGCCGCCTCCATTGCGCTGATGCGCGCGGCCTCGGTCTCCGCGCTCGCCAGCAGCGCGTCCCAGAACTCCTCCTGGTAGATCCGGAACGCCTGCATGAACGCCGCCAGCGGGATGCGCCCGACGCGCCGGGTCGCCCGCCCGCGCATGAACGACAGCTCCTCGCGTGAAGGCGGGTGCCCCGCCGCCACGCTGCGCATCATCGCGTCGTGGTGGAGCGCGACGTGCTCCCGCACGTCGTCGACGAACGCGGGATCGACGATCGCGCGGTACTCCGGGATCTCGGTCCGGATCCTGTGCAGGCCCTTCTCGATGATCTCGTCACGGCGCACCGTGAGCGCGTCGATCAGACCCGCGAGTGGGTCGGGCTCCAAGACCCGATCATAAGGCGGATCGAGCATCGCCTTCACGCCGCGAGCTCGCTCGCGGCCGCGATGTGGGGCGGGATGACGATCGTCCGCTTGAGCACCTTGCCGGTGCCGCCGTGCGGCAGCGCGGGCGCGACCCAGACGCGCCGCGGGTACTTGAACTCGGCCACGCGCTCGCGCACGTACTCGCGCAGCTCGTCCTCGGTGACCGCCGCGCCGTGCGCGATCACCACGCAGGCGACGACCTCCTCGCCGAGCAGCGGGTCGGGGACGCCGACGACGGCGGCCTCTAGCACGTCGGGGTGCCCGTGCAGCACGTCCTCGATCTCGCGCGGGTGGACGTTGCGCCCGTCGCGGATGATGAGGTCCTTGGTGCGGCCGACGATCCGGAACGCGCCGTCGGCTCCGACCCGCGCGAGGTCGCCCGTCCGCAGCCAGCCGTCGTCCGACAGCACGGCGCGCGTGTCCTCGCGACGGTTCCAGTAGCCCTTCATCACGTTGGGCCCGCGGATGACGATCTCGCCCACGCCTTCCGGCGAGACATCTTGGAGGCGCATCTCGACGCCGTCGATCGGCGTGCCGATCGAGCCGGGACGGCGAGGGTCCCACGGGCGGTTGAACGAGGCGACCGGCGACGTCTCGGTGAGCCCGTAGCCCTCGAGCACGCGCGTCCCGAGAGCCCGCTCGCACGCCTCCAGGAGCTCGGGCGCGAGCGGGGCGCCGCCGGAGACGCACATGCGGAGGGCGGGCGTGCGGCGCGTGCCGCCGTCGGCCAGCAGCCGCGCGTACATCGACGGGACGCCGACGAGCACCGTAACGCCGTCGAGGGGCTCGAACCGCGGGGCGAGCACCAGCCGCGCGCCGGCCAGCATCGTCGCGTTCAGCGTGCAGGTCTGGCCGAACGCGTGCGCGAGCGGCAGCGCTGCGAGGACCGCGTCATCGGGCCCGAAGCCGAACAGGCTCGCCACCACGCGTGCGTTCGAGATCAGGTTCGCGTGCGTCAGCTCGGCGCCCTTCGGCTCGCCCGTGGTGCCGGACGTGTAGACGATCACCGCCGTGTCGCCGCCCTCGCGCGCAACCGCGGCGGCCGGCTCGGCGGCCGCCGCGCCGTCGTCGAAGAACGATCCGGGCGCCACCAGCCAGGCCGGCTCGTGCGGTGCGCGCAGCAGCCCGCGCCACGCGATCAGCAGGGCAGCGCCGGCGTCGGCGAGCAGCGCTCGCACCTCGTGGCGCTCGAGGTCGACGTCGAGCGGGACGGCGATCGCTCCCGCCCGCAGGATCCCGTAGTAGGCGGCGGCGAACTCCGGCGCGTTCGGAACCATCAGCCCGACGCGGTCGCCCGGGCGCACCCCCTCGGCGGAGAGCCGCCGCGCGACATGCGCGCTCGCGCGGTCGAGCTCCGCGTAGGTGACGCGGCGGCCGCCGCGCCGCAACGCCTCTCGCGCCGGATGCCGGCGCGCCGTGTCGATGAGGACGGTGGCGAGGTTCACGCGCGCCCGACGCTAGCCGCCCGCCCGCACGGCGCGCATCGTGCGCGGGTGCCGAAGCGGTCCCGTCGCGGTTGTCACCGGTGCACAGCGAGGCCGGTCGATTGTCCGCGGGAGACAACGCCGAGCCGCGCAAGTTCAGGCGCCGATGCCGAGGTTCTGCGGCGCCACCGGCCATAGCTTGCCCCCTCGTCGCCACCTACGGCGACGGAGGAGACGGCCTCGTCGCCGGCCGGGCGACGCGGAGAGAGGAGAGAGGGATGGGCCTGCTCGAGGTGCAGGAGGTGACGGTCCGATACGGCGGCGCGGTGCTGGCGCTCGAGAACGTCTCGCTCGCCGTCGCGCCCGGCGAGACGGTCGCGCTGCTGGGCGCGAACGGCGCCGGCAAGACGACACTCCTGCGGGCGGTCGGCGGCCTGCTCGCCTACCACGGCGGCGCGGTCGTGGGCGGCGAGATCCGCTTCGACGGCCGCTCGACGCGGCGCGCCGACGCCGCGCGGCTCGTCGCCCGCGGCGTCGCCCAGACGCTCGAAGGCCGCCGCGTCTTCGCCGACCTGACCGTCGGCCAGAACCTGCGGCTCGGAGCCTTCACGGCGCGCGAGCGCGGCATCCGCGGCGACGTCCTCGGGCTGTTCCCGATCCTGGGCGAACGGCTCGACCAGCCGGCGGGCCTGCTGAGCGGCGGCCAGCAGCAGATGCTCGCGATCGCGCGCGCCCTGATGGCGCGGCCACGGCTCCTGCTGCTCGACGAGCCGTCGCTCGGATTGGCGCCGATCGTCGTCGGCGAGATCGCTGAAGCCCTCAACCGGATCGCCGCCGCGGGCACCGCGATCCTGCTCGCCGACCAGAGCACGACGCTCGCGTTGCGCACGACGCAGCACGCGCACCTGCTCGAGAGCGGCCGGATGCTCATGAGCGGACCGACCGAGGAGCTGCTGCTCGACGACGCCGTGCGTGCGTCGTACCTCGGGACCGCCGGAGGGCACGCCCTGGTCGAGGAGGAGGCGGCATGAGTCTGCTCGAGGTGCGCGACCTCACGCTGCGGTTCGGAGCGATCACCGCCTTCGACAGCGTGAGCTTCGACGTTGACCGCGGCGAGCTGTTCGCCGTCATCGGCCCGAACGGCGCCGGCAAGAGCTCGCTGTTCAACGCCCTCTCGCGTGTGTACGAGCCGGACGCGGGGAGCGTCCGGCTCGACGGCCGCGACTTCCTGCGCGCGCGGCGGGACCGGCTCCCCGGGCCCCGGGGCGCCCCCCGCCTCCCCAACCCCCGCGGCTTTTCCCCCCCGCCCGCGCCCC
>Ga0081538_10004019_pt1 | contig 13695 bp, 10 predicted proteins | sample TabmetS5T2R1_FD_71022 | JGI IMG/M metagenome (GOLD analysis project Ga0081538, IMG submission 71022) | Tabebuia heterophylla rhizosphere microbial communities from the University of Puerto Rico - S5T2R1 | ecosystem: Host-associated > Plants > Roots > Rhizosphere ...
CGGTTCCGAGGAGCAGGTGGTCGACCTCGCGGCTGCTGCCGTCCGAGATCCGGAGTCGGAGCCGGTCGCCGGCCGGCTCCGCACCGACGACGGTGTCTCCGAGATGAATGGGAACCTCTTCGAGCCGCGGGACCAGCCAGTGCGCGCCCGCAGGTCGAATCGAACGGCGCGCGATCTTCGTCTGCACTCGTCGGGGAAGCCTCCGGAAGAGATCCGGGGCGGCGACGAGCCGGCTGTACCACAAGGGCCCCACGTCGGTCGGCGCGTACGCCACGGGGCCGAGCCGGCCCAGCCGCTTCTTGATCGCGTGTCCGCGCAGCCAGACCACCTTCGGCGCCCGCACGAAGATTTCGACCGCCGCAGCGCCCGCCTCGTGCGCGAGCGCGGCGGATTCGAGCGCGCTCTGCCCACCGCCGACGACGGCGAGGCGTCGGCCGGCGAAGACGCCGAGGTCGTGGTGGCTGCCGGTGTGTGAAGCGAGCTCGGACGGCAGACCGGCGAACGGCGCGGGGACCGACGCGAAGCGATCGATCCCGCAGGCCACGACGACTCTGCGAGCCTCGACCGCTTCGCCGTCATCGAGCTCGAGCCGAAAGCCCTTCCGGTCGCGCCGGATCGCGACCACCCGACGCCGATCCAGATCGGGCACCACCTTCCGCTGCACCCAGTTCCCGTACTCGATGAAGCGCTCGACGGGGACCGGCGTGCCGAAGCTCGCGTGGGTCTCCGCCTGATACGCGTCGAGCGACAGCTCGCCGTCGTGCTCGGCGATGCAGGTCGCCGGCCAGTTCGAACGGAGCAACATGCCCTTCGGCATCCCGCGCCAGAAGGACATGGGCTCGCCGAAGACCAGCGGCTCGATGCCCCGGCGGCGTAGGTGCGCGGCGGCCGCCAGCCCGTACGGGCCGGCGCCTACGATGGCGACCTCGACGCTCAGAAGCCTCTCCTCACGGCGAGGTACGGGAGCAGGACCAGCTCGACGAGGCCGGGAAGCGGGTCGTCGCGGCTGAAGACCGCCTCCGTGTCCGCGCGCAGCGTCCGCAGGTACTCACGCAGGCGGAGCCGGCCTGCGAAGAGCTCGGCGGCGCCGGTCGGCAGGTCGGTGACCAACCGGATCCAGCTGACGCCTGCGCGTGAGCGCCCCGGCTCGACCGGCAGGCCGACCTGGTCGGCGAAGAGCAGGTACGGGAAGTCGACGCCGGCCCGCTCTCCCAGCGTGTGGTAGCCCCACGTTCGCGCGTTCACGTCCAGGAGCTTGAAGCGGCCGTCCCGTTCGTCGAGCTTGTACTCGACCTCGACGAGCCCGTAGTAGCCGATCGCCTCCAGAAAGCGCTGCGACAGCGTCTCGAGCTCCGGCAGCTCCACCGTCTCGACGAAGGTGCTTGCCTTCCCGAACTGCGGCGGGTGCTGGCGTCGCCGGCGAGCGACCATGCTGCCGACGGCCTCTCCTCCCTTGAAGAACGCGCAGTACGCGAACTGGTGGCGCCCGTCACCCGGCACGAGCTCCTGCACCATGACCTCGCCCGGGCCGACGAGTGCCGAGGCGCGCTCGTAGAGCGTGAGCAGCTCCTCGCGGGTATCCGCGCGCCACGCCTTGGCCTTCGTTGCGTAGAGGAAGTGCTCCTTGATCGCCGGCTTGATCGCGAACGGCGGGTCCCCGTCGATTGCCGCGAGCTCTTCGGGCCCCTCGGGGCACCAGGTCTTGGGTGTCGGGATCCCCAGCGCGGCCGCCCGCTCGTAGGTCTTCCGCTTGTCCCACGCCCACTCGACGACGTCCCAGGCCGGCGTCGGCACCCGAAGCTCGTCCAGGAGGCGTTCGCGGTGGTGCGAGAACGCCGCGACGGTCTCCTCCCGGGTGGGGTAGACGACCCAGCCGCGTAGTCCGCGCTCGCGGGCCACTTCGAGCACGGTCTCGACGGCGCGCTGCTGGTCCAGGAGATCCGAGGCATGCGCGAAGTGCGTGGCGTAGCGGGAGTAGCGAGCGATCGAGCGCTCGTCGTCGATCACGCAGACCGGGACGCCGCGGCGGCCCAGGCTGCGGACGATGCCGAGCCCCTGGAAGTCGCCGCCGACCACGATTGCCCCAGGCGTGGCGCTCACGCCGACACTCGTGCCGGGGCGTCGAGCACGACGGCGTCGCCTGCTGCAGGGCCGACGACCTCCCACTTGTCGTCGACCAGCTCCAGGTTCGAAGCGGCGCGCCGGCGCCACCAGTCGGCAAGCTCGTGTGGGAGGGGCTTCCACGCGCTTTCGTCGTCGGCAAAGGTCTCGAGAAAGCGCTCGTACGCGCGGAGCACCTGCGACTCGACCATGTAGTCCGGGTGCGTGATCAGCAGCGCCATTCCGCCCTGGTCACGGAGAAACGCCGCCTTCTCCACCCAGAGCGCCTCGTCCGTGTGCCGGAGGATCACGAACAGCGTGTGGTCCTGGGCCAGCGTCACCGGCAGCTCGACCGTGTCGCCGATGAAGAAGGGCAGCCACGAGCAGCAACCCCCGGACTGCGGCTCGTACGGATCGGTATCCGGGTACGAGGAGTCGTAGTCGAAGCCCAGACGGTCCATCCAGTCCCACCGACGGTGGAGCGCGGGAGCGCGGAACCCCTTCGCGTCCCAGCGATCGGCCGCCTCACGTATGGCGGGAAGCCGCTCGCTCAGGCGAGCCTCGGAGTCGAGATCGAGCCCGTCGTGATAGAGACCGTGGACGCCGACCTCGAACCCGTCGTCGGTGAGGTCATGTACGAGCCCGTCGTTCACCTCGTACCGGCGCGGAACGAGGTTCCACGACGAACGGACACCGGCCCGGACCTCGAGCTGTCGCACGGAGCGGACATTCGCCAGCCCGCCGGCGGTCTCCACGTCGTGCGTGAGCACGAGGGCCCACGAGAAGCCGTTCGGCCACGGGGCGAGTCTCGGCGCGGTCTGGCCGGTCACCTCGGAGACGAGCATGAAGAGCCACTCGTACAGGTCGTGAAGGGCGGGCTCGATCGGCCAGCGCGGGAACTTCACCTGTTGCTGGACCCGGGTGAACGCCCGCCGCAGCCGAATCTGCGTGGTACGGGGCATGAGCGGCCGGACGCGGTAGTAGCCCCGGCGGGCGATCGTCGCCATCCGACCTCGCGTGCTCTCGCCCGTGTACGACTCCGACCACAGGTTCCGGATCGCCTCCGAGGGGTCGAAGGGGAGGAAGACGCTCTCCTCGTCGTCCCGCCAGATCGAGCCGACTCGTTGTCCCCGGGCGTCGATGATCGCGAGCCACGGCCTCCACGAGCCGCCCAGGTCGGCGAGCAGCCCGAAGGCAGCGCGGTCGGGAAGGACACGCGCGGAGACGAGATTCGAGCCGAAGCGCAGCTGCGCGAGCGGCTGCAGCGCGTCGAGCGACGAGGTTCCATCCGCCGCAGCCACCCAGTGAAGCGTGCCGCTGCCGCCCTGGTCACCGGCGGCCCGGAGGTCTGCGACAGGACCAGCGTCGCGGCCGAGCCGGTAGGGCACACGGAAGTAGTCGAAGAGCAGAAACGGCTTGCTGCAGACGAACATTGCCCTCCGGTCCGTAACCGTTTCTAAGCGTAACCAACCCCCCGTTTACAAGCGTAAGGGGCATTGCCGGACGAGGCCCAGCGGCCACGTCAACCGACGGCTAGCGAGCCGCGACGCGCGTCAGGCCCGAGCCTATCTCACGGACGACGCGCGCGACGGTCTCACCGATCCGCGCGGGGTTCCGGACGACCGCGAGGCCGAGCGCCTCCATCGCGTCCATCTTCGCCGTGGCCGTGTCCGACTCACCGGAGACGATTGCGCCCGCGTGCCCCATGCGACGCCCGGTCGGCGCCGAGGAGCCGGCGACGAACGCCACGACGGGCTTCGTCATGTGCTCGACCGCCCAACGCGCCGCGTCGACTTCCTGCGGCCCGCCGATCTCGCCGATCATCACCACAACGTCCGTCTCCTCGTCATGCTCGAACGCGCGGAGGCAGGTGACGAAGTCCACGCCGTTGATCGGATCGCCGCCGATCCCGACACAGGTCGACTGGCCGAGACCTCGCGCGGTCATCTGCTGTACGGCCTCGTAGTTCAGGGTCCCGGAGCGCGAGACGACGCCCACGCGGCCCGAGCGGTAGATGTGGCTCGGCATGATTCCGACCTTGCACTCGCCCGGCGTGATGATCCCCGGGCTGTTCGGGCCGACGAGCAGCGTGTCGCGGCCCACGAGGTAGCGCTTCACGTCGATCATGTCCTGAACGGGCACGCCGTCGGCGATTACGACGACCACCTCCACGCCTGCGTCGATCGCCTCGAGTGCCGCATCGGCGGCGAACGGCGGCGGGACGAAGATCCCGGAGACGTTGGCGCCGGTCTCGGCGACCGCCTCGGCGACGGTGTCGAACACCGGGAGACCGAGGTGCGTCGAGCCGCCCTTGCCGGGAGTGACGCCGGCGACGATGTTGGTGCCGCCCTCTATCGCCTCCTCGGCGTGGAAGGTGGCGTGCTGGCCGGTCAGGCCCTGGATGACGACGCGGGACTCGCGTCCGACGATGACGCTCATGCCGCCTCCTTCAGGGATGCGACCGCCGCCGCAGCGGCGTCGTCAAGGTTCTCTGCCGAGGTGAGCGCCAGCCCGGACTCGGCCAGGATCTTTCGCCCCTCCTCGACGTTCGTCCCCGCCAGGCGCGCGACGATCGGCACGTCGATCTCGAGCTCGCGGCTGGCCGAGACGATGCCCTCGGCGATCCAGTCGCACCGGTTGATGCCGGCGAAGATGTTCACGAGAATCGTCTTCACGTTCGGGTCGGTGAGGACGATCCGGAACGCGTTCGAGACCTTTTCGGGCGTCGCGCCGCCGCCGACGTCCAGGAAGTTCGCCGGACGGGCGCCGTGGAGCGTGATCGCGTCCATCGTCGCCATCGCGAGGCCGGCGCCGTTGACGATGCAGCCGACCTGCCCGTCGAGCGCGATGTAGTTGAGGCCGTGGCCAGAGGCGTCGACCTCCTTCGGATCCTCCTCGTCGAGGTCACGCAGCTCGGCGACGGCCGGCCGCCGGGAGATCGCGTTGTCGTCGAACGAGAGCTTGGCATCGAGGGCGACGAGCGAGCCGTCCGCGAGCACGGCGAGCGGGTTGATCTCCGCCTGGAGCGCATCGGTCTCGACGAAGCACCGATAGAGGCCGCGCATGAGTTTCACGGCCGGGCGCAGGAGGCCGCCTCCCAGCCCGAGCGCAGCCGCCACCTTGCGGCACTGGAAGTCCTGGAGCCCCAGCGCCGGATCGATCGTCTCGCGGACGAGGTCCGCTTCCGATTCCTCGATCTCGATGCCGCCGGCCGCCGAGGCAATCAGCGCCACGCGCTGAGCGCCGCGGTCGACCACGAGCCCGAGATAGAGCTCGCGGACGATCTCCGCCGCCGGCTCGACGAGCACGCGCCCGACGACCGCGCCCGCCGGCCCGGTCTGCGCGGTCACGAGCCGGCTGCCGAGCAGCTCTTCGGCGATCGCGCCGACCTCGTCGGGCGACTCGGCGACGCGCACGCCGCCTGCCTTGCCGCGCCCGCCCGCATGGATCTGCGCCTTGACGACCCACCGCTCGCCGCCGAGCTCCGACGCCCCGGCGACCGCTTGGTGCGGCGCGTAGGCGACGACTCCAGCCGGAACCGCGACGCCGAAGGAGCCGAGCAGCTCCTTCGCCTGATGCTCGTGGATGTTCACGCGTGGGCCGCGGCCCCTCCGGCCCGCCGTCCGCGGTGCCAGGCGATCGTCCGCTCCAGGCCGTCGTCGACGCCGACCTGCGCCTTGAACCCGAGCAGCTCCTCGGCCTTGGACGTGTCGGGTACGCGGTGCCGGACGTCCTGGTACTTGCCGGGGAGCGTCTCGTAGGCGACGAACGACGCGCGGAGCGGCTGCGGGATGTGCATCGCCCGCTGGATCCGGGCCGCGAGGTCGAGGATCGTCATCGTCTGCGTGCCGCCGACGTTGACGATCTCCCCGCGGGAGTCCGGCGCCCTCAGCGCGCGGACGATCCCGTCGACGGTGTCGCTGACGTACGTGAAGGTGCGCGTCTGCTGGCCGTCGCCGTGGATCTCCATCTGGTCGCCGTCGAGGAGCGCCTCGACGAAGGTGACCATCGGCCCGCCCCACCAGCTGAGGTGGTTCCTGGGGCCGTAGGCGTTGAAGAGCCGGAGGATCGTCGTGCGGAGGCCCCGCTCGTCGGCGAGCGCGAGGAGGTGGTGCTCGTCGTAGAGCTTGGAGACCGCGTACGACCATCGCTTCGAGGTCGGCGGGCCGAGGACGATCTCGCCGTCCTCGCGGTACGGAGGCGTGCCGTCGCCGTACACGTCCGACGTGGACGTGAAGACGAGATCGGCGTCGAGCGCCATCGCGACAGCGGCTGCGGCGTTGACCCCGTGGACGTTGATCTCGAGCGTCGAGAGCACGCCGCCGAAGCGCGGGATCTTCTTCGCGGCGAGGTGCGCGATCGAGTCGCAGCCGTCGAACGCGGCCCGCAGCTCACGCCTGTTCGTGCAGTCGAGAACCTCGAACCGGAACCCGGGGTGATCCAGGAACGGCGCGACGTTCGCGATCGATCCGTACGTGAGATCGTCGATACCGACGACCTCGACGTCCTCCGCCAGCAGTCGCTCGCACAGATGCGAGCCGATGAAGCCGGCGGCTCCTGTTACTCCGACCCTTTTCACGGAGACCTCCTCTTCAGCCAGACATCGAGCGTCCGGCCGTCCTTGCCGTCCGCTTTCAACGTCGCCGCATGGTTGAAATTGCCTTCGAGCCAGCGGGAGAGCGTCTGGTCGAAGGACTTGCCGAACGACGAGTGGCCGTAGCCGGGCCACTCGCGCCGGTCGGTGATTGCAAGACTCACTCCCGCCGCCTCGAGCCGCGCGATCGCGGCGCGCTCGTCGGCAACCGTGGGCAGAGCGCCCGGGAGCAGCGAAACCTCGCGGAGCGCGCTCTCGCGCTCGGCCAGTGGGTAGAGGCCGGTCAGGAGCGGCGCGAGCAGGATCTTGTCGCCGGCCCTCGTCTCCGCGGCGATCGTGTCGAGCGCCGACTGGTAGACCGCGGCGTTCTCGGGCGTCTCGGCCAGCGAGCCGCCGGGGCCACGGACGAGGGCCGACTCGCTCCGCGCGTCCTTGAGCGTCAGTCCTGCGGCCGAGCCGGCGAGGAACGCGATCCAGAGGGCGCCCAGCACGTACGCGGGGCGGTTGCGGACGAGCTCGACGAGGTGGAGCCGCGTGAGCAGCACGGCGGCGAAGGGGATGTAGTAGACGGCCATCTGCGGCCGCCAGCCGTGGACGACGAACGACGCGTAGGTGGTGAACGCGAGCGCCGCGAGAACGCCCGCCGTCGTCAGCTCGATCTGCTGGGCGGCGCCCCAGACGCCGCTCCGGCTGCGGAACCGGCGCACGAGGATCGCGAGGCCGACCACGGCGCCGGCGGGGATCCAGCCGTACGCATAGACCATGCCGTCCCGCAGCCCGTCCGGCTTCACGATCGAGACGGCGACGAAGAGCATCCCCCCGATCGCGCAGGCCCAGACGAGCCAGTTGGCGAACCGGCCGCCGCGGTCGATCCGCGCCGCGACGAGCACCAGCACCGCGCAGCCGACTGCGTAGAGCGCGAGCTTTGCGCCGACCTCGGCGAAGCTCGACACCGTCATCGGCATCCGGTTCTCGATCATCGCGTTGCCCGCCGCGTCGAGGAAATCCACCGGGTAGAGGTTCTCGAGCACGAGTCGATGTGCCCCTGCGGCCGCCGCGAAGATGCCGTAGACGACCGCGGGGATCGCGACCGCCGGCGCGGCGAGGAGCAGGAGCTCGCGACGGAGGCGGGCGCCGTCGAGTGCGCGCAGCAGGAGCCAGAGGCCCGCCGCGAGCACGGCGGCCACCAGCGGCTCCGGCTTCGTGAGCGCGACGAGCCCGATCATCGAGCCGGCGGCGAGCAGCCAGCCGGTCTCGGCACCGCCCGCGTAGCGGTGCATGCAGAGCAGCATCCCGAGGAGCGCGAGCGTCCCGAGCGTCGCGCCGTGCGTGTGCGGGACGACGAAGCCGTAGTTGTTCGGGATCAGGGCGACGGCGACGGTCAGCGCGGCGGCGAGGAACGCGCCGAGCGGGCCGACCATCGTCCGCGCGAGCCCGTACGTCGCGACGACGATCGCGCCGGTCACGAGCAGGCCGAGGACGGCGGCCGACGCGAAGCCGTTCCCGCCGAGCAGCACTGCAAGTCCAGCGAGACCGGGAGCAAGCGGCCCGTAGAAGTACGTGAAGTCGCGGTACGGCACCTCGCCGTCCGCGATCCGGATGCCGGCGACCAGGTCGTACCCGGTGTCGGAGTCGAGGTCGCCCCAGGTGCCCCAGACGAGGGTTAGCAAGCCCAGGGAGAACAGGGCAAGGCTGCCGAGCGCGAGCGCGTCTGCGGAGACCGCGACGCGAAGGCGCTCGGCATGACCCCGAACTGCAGCAACTGCGGCCGTCATGCCGCCACCGCCTCTCCCCCGGCTCCGCGCAGCTGCTCGAGGATCCCCGGGACGACGCGGTTCGTGACGCCCATGGTCGCCTGGCCGCTCGAGATCTCGGGGTAGACGTGTGCGAGCGACGCCAGGGCGAGGCCCGGCACCGGGAACATCTCGGGCAGGTTCCGCGCGCCGCCGATGAGGTGCACCGGCTCGGTGACGCGGGCCCGCTGCAGCTTCCGATGGAGGATCACGTCGTCCGTGAGCTCCGGGAAGATCCTGCGCGCCTGCGCCAGGTACTCGGCCTCGAGCTCATCGACCGGCCGCTCCTGGTCGGGATGGCCCGGCTCGACGTAGCGCGTGACGTACATCAGATGCCCGCCGACGTACTCCGGGTCGACGACGTGGGTTGTCTCGACCACGGTGGTCAGCGGCACCGACCGGTCGGTGATGTTCAGGTGGTAGTACGGGCTGATCTCCTTCGTCGTCCGCAGCAGGAGGCAGACGACGCCGAGGTAGCGGAACCGGTCGGCGTGCGCGTGCTGCTTCAACTCGGGCGCGAGGACGCTCGCCGCCTGCGGCGGCGCCAGGGTGCAGAGCACGAGGTCGAACGGCCGGTAGTGGCCCTCGACGACGATCCCGCCGGCCGAGACCTGGTCGACCGCCGTGGCCGTGTGGAGCTTGCCGCCCAGCTCGCGGATCCGGCGCTCCAGGGCGTCGATGAGCGTCGTGTAGCCGCCCTCGAGCCAGCCCATGATCTCCGCGCCGCTCTTGTCGCGCGTCTTCGACATGCGCTTCGTGCGCGCCCAGATGTAGGTCGCGGGCAGGTCCTCGTAGTGCCCGTCGAACTTCGAGTCGAGAAGCGGCTTCCAGAGCTTCTCGACGACCCCGCGGCCGCAGAGCTTCCGAAGCCACTCCACGAGCGGCGTCCGGTCGAGCTCGGCGTGGTCTGAGATGAGCTGGCAGCGCGCCACGAACGCGGCGAGCCGCATCCGCTCGAACGGCTTAAGCAGCGGAAAGGTCAGGAACTCCTTCGGCGAGGTCATGGAGAAGAGCTGACCGCCGCCGTAGAAGCCGACCTTCGTCGGGCGGAAGCGGAACCTGTCGCGAAGCCCCAGCTCCTCCGCGAGCCCGAGGACCCGGTCGTCTGTCGGCAGGTTCACGTGGTAGAAGCGGTCGACCGGTCGGCCCTCGAAGTCGAAGGAGCCGACGAGGCCGCCGAGGTCTGGCGCGCGCTCATAGACCGCCACCCGAACCCCCGCCTCCGCGAGCCGGAGAGCCGAGGTCATTCCCAGGATCCCGCCCCCGACGATCCCGACTGTCGGCCGGGTCATGCGGCTATCGGGTCGCGGGCCAAGCGCTGGCGCGCCATGAGGCGCCAGTAGTGGAAGATCGTGCGGAGGATCGGCATCTTGCTGTCGCCGACACGCCTCGACGTGTCGAGCCCGACGTCCACCTCCTCGATGCGGACGGACATCGACGAGAGCTTCGAGAGGAGCTCCGCCTTGCAGGCGAAGCCCGGTTCGCGGATCAACGCATCCCCGTAGCGCGCGGCGGCGGCCCGCAACGTCGACGCCCGGTAGACGCGGTAGAAGGAGGACACGGTCTTCGCGTCGACTCCGAGAATCCTGTTGATGACCTTCGCCGCGCCCTCGCTGAGGATGCGCCGGGTGCGGCTCACGTTCACCATCACCCACGAGGCGAGGACGAGCTCGGCCCCGGTGTAGGCGCGCCTGATCATCTCCGGCAGCGCGTCGAGGTCGCTCGTCGTGTCCGCCTCCAGCGTCACGACCAGGGCCTCGCCGTCGCACTCCTCGAGTGCGGCGGCGAAGCCGGCCCGGAAAGCGGCGCCGGGACCCTGGTTGCGCCCGAGGCGAATGACCTCGGCAGGGAGAGGGCCCGAATACCTGTCGACGATCGCGGCCGTGTCGTCCTGCGATCCGTCGTCCACGATGAAGAGGCGACTGCCGGGAGGGAAGAGCGCAGGGCGGCTCTCGAGATCCGCGAACAGTCGCGGAAGGTTCGCCTCCTCGTTGAAGGCGGGCACGACGAAGAGGTTTGGCACGGCCCGATCGATGCGCATCGCGCCGGCGGCGCGTGCGTCAGCGTCTTCCCGAAGTGCCTCCGGGGCTGCCTCCGCAGCCGCTGCAAACGAGCTCATCCTCTTCCAGCTCCCCCTGCTCTCTCCCTTTCCGAGCGACTCCCCTCGAGCCGCCTGAGCAAGAGCCTGGCACGGCGAAAAGTGGCTTTAAAGGCCAGAAAACAAAGACCCTCCGGGGGTCGGGTGCCTGCCCTTTCGGTTAGGTGGCAACCGGGTGCGAGGGCGAATCCTGGCCACACGCTGACCCTCTCGGGGATTCACCTCTCGACGACTTGCAACCAAGATGACGACGTGGCCGTTTCTGCGGATGCTGCAGCCGTTCGCACGCCCCTGCCCAAGGCTCGGAGGCAGGCGCTGGCCGGTGCCGGCCTCGTCTCCGCGGCAACGCTGGGCGCCGGGCTCTTGATCTACGCCTTCCACGTCCTCGCTGCCCGGCGCCTGGGGCCCGAGGCCTACGGGCAGATCGCGGTGCTGTGGGCGGCGTTGTTCCTGACCGTGATCGTGCTCTTCCGACCGCTGGAGCAGACGACTTCGCGCGAGACGGCGAACCGCCTGGCGCGCGACGAGGAGGCCCGGACGGTGGTGAAGGCGGTCGGACGGCTCGCCGCAGGACTGCTCCTGGCGCTGGGGCTCGCGATCGCGCTGGGCTGGGCCTTCATCACCGACCGCCTGTTCCTCGGCAACAACGCAATGACCGCGATGCTCCTGGCCGGGATCGTCTTCTACGGCGGCGCGTACGTCACCCGTGGGCTGCTGGCCGGGACGCGGTGGTTCCCGGGCTACGCGCTCGGGCTGATCGCCGATTCGGTCGTCCGTCTGCTGGTCGCCGCACCGCTCGTGATCATCGCGTCACAGGACCTCGCCGCCGCGGCGATCGCCGCCGCCGGCCTCGGCGGGCTCGTCGTGCCGCTGGCGGTAGGACGAAAACGGCTGAGGAAGGCGATCGACGCCGGCACCGACGACTCCTCGTTCCGCCTCAGGTCGGCGCTCCGCTTCGCGATGCCGCTCAGCGTCGTGGCGGGTGCAGACCAGGTGCTGGTGAACGGCGGACCGCTCCTCGTGATGCTCGGCGGGGGGGCGGGCGCCAGCAAGGCGGCAGGCGTCGTGTTCGCCGCGACGATGCTCGTGCGCGTGCCCGTGTACCTGTTCCAGGGGCTCGCGGCCTCGTTGCTTCCGAATCTGACGCGCCTCCAGGCCGTCGACGGCGCGATCCGGTTCCGCCGGGCGGTCCAGCACACGGTCCTCTTGCTCTTCGCAGGCGGAGTCGTGATCGTCGCGGGCGCCGCGGTGGCAGGCCCGGAGGGCATGCGGATCCTCTACGGGGACGATTTCGCCGCCGGTCGGCTCGAGCTCGTGCTGCTCGCGGCCGGCGTGGCCTTCTACCTCGGCGCGGCGACCTTCTCGCAGGCGCTGCTGGCGCTAGGAGCGGCGGGACGCGCCGCGATCGCCTGGAGCGTGGCCGCGACGCTGTTCGTCGCGCTCTACGCGATCGTGCCGGGCGAGCCGCTGTTCCGGATCGCGGTCGCCTTCCTCGGAGCGACTGCCGGCGCGCTCGTCGGCACGGCGGCCACGCTGCTCCGGCTCGGGGCCAGATAGGAACACGACAGAGGGCCACTCGGGCGAACCCTCTCGACCAACCAGAGGGCGCCCTGCGGCAAAAGCGGGTAAGCGGGCCTCCCCGCTTGGTCTCCGGGGCGCCCGCTTACCCAGGGACGTAGCTGTGGGCTCGCCCCTCGCGTTACGGGCCGCGGCCAGCCCGCAGCGCGGAGTCAAACGTAACGCCGCGCACGTCCGCAGCCCATGAGACGAAAGTCGAGTCGGCGGACAGGGTTCTGCCCTGACCACGGAGCTAGCCGAACGGCGTCATCCACCGCCGTCCACCGCGTTTCCACAGAGTCGCCAACAGGGTTTTCCCCACCGCGAGCCGTAAAACATCGCCTCAGAAGGTGAAAATCCTGCTGCTATTGGCCAAGACTAGACCTTTCGCTAGGTTGAAACCCTTCCAAAACTACTCGAAGTGCGTTATCACCCCTGGGACGGGTTTTCCACACGACACGAAAGGCGGCCCTTTCGGTGAACGGCACTTCTGAGCAGGTCGGAGTCATTTGCGACTCCCACCCCATGTGGCTCGACGCAGTCGAGCAGGTTCTTCGGCGAATCGCGATTCGAGTGGTCGGCAAGACCACGTCGACATCCGAGGCGCTCACGATGGTCGAGGAGCACCGCCCCGATCTCCTGATCACGGAGCTCGAGGGGGCGAACGGCGATCTCGGCGGGCTGGCGCTCATCGAGCGCTCTCGTGCAGCCGTTCCGTCGGTGCGCCCGATCGTCCTGTCCATGCACCAGGACTCCCAGATGATCGACGCCGCGCTCGTCGCCGGCGCTTCGGCATATGTGGTCAAGACGGCGCATCCCGAGGATCTCGCCTCGGCCGTGCGGCAGGCGTTCTCGCACTCGGTGTACCTGGCCGGGCGCCGCAACGTCGCCGCGGCGCCGCCGGAGCCCAAGGTCGAAGCGGCCGACGAGCCGGGGCTGACCCGTCGGGAGCTCGAGATCCTGCGCCTCGTGGCGGAGGGGCACTCCAACGCCCAGCTCGCCCGGATGCTGTGGGTCACCGAGCAGACGGTGAAGTTCCACCTGTCGAACATCTACCGGAAGCTCGACGTCGCGAACCGTACGGAGGCGAGCCGGTGGGCGCAGGTCCACGGGCTGCTCGACGCGCGGAGCACGAACGGCACGAGCGCGACGCTGCTTAGCGCTACGGCCTAAGCAGTTTTTGCGGCGAAGACGAAGCGGGCGCCGCAGTTGGGGCACTCGTACGCATCGGGCCCGTCGGGGACCCGATTGTCGTCCGAGAGCCGCACTGCCCGCCCGCAGTCGGGGCACGCGACGTAGACGAGGGCCCGTGCGGCGCTCGCTGGTCGGCGGGGGCTGTCGTTTTCTCGGCTGGCCATGACGGTGCGGCGTCCGGCCTCCCAGTGCCCCCGCCTGCTCGCGGCAAACGGGGATGGCGCACCCTAGCGGGTCCGATCCGGACAGGCACAATGGCCCGGTGCTCAGCCCTGCGATCGAGAACCTCGTCGCGCAGCTGACGCGGCTTCCGGGCGTGGGGACACGAACCGCGCACCGGCTCGCCTTTCACCTGCTCC
>Ga0081538_10004020_pt1 | contig 13694 bp, 14 predicted proteins | sample TabmetS5T2R1_FD_71022 | JGI IMG/M metagenome (GOLD analysis project Ga0081538, IMG submission 71022) | Tabebuia heterophylla rhizosphere microbial communities from the University of Puerto Rico - S5T2R1 | ecosystem: Host-associated > Plants > Roots > Rhizosphere ...
GCCATCACCTCGTCGGCCGACCAGCCCCCGCGGCCGTCGCCGACGCTCACGTGCTGGCCACCGCCGCACCGCGAAGGCTCGCGTGGTACTCGTCCACGTCGGCCGTCGCGAGCACATGCCGCTCCATCCAGGCCTGGAACGTGTCTCGGTCGCGGCTGATCTCGTCCCAGCCGGCGTAGAACGCGTTGTCCCGGTCGTAGTAGCCGAGCGCGTAGGACGGATGCGCGCCGCCCGGGGCGAGCGCCACCGCATCGACGACCCAGGAGGGGATCACGACCGATCCGGGGCGCGGCTCGAGCTCCGGCACGATCTCCTCGACGGTCACGAGCGAGCGCGCCGCCGCGAGCACCGTCTCCTTCTGCACGCCGCTGATCCCCCAGAGCTGCACGTTCCCCTTCCGGTCAGCCTCCTGCGCGTGCACGATCCCCACGTCGGGGCGGAGCGCGGGCACCGCCGCCAGCTCCTCGCCGGTAAAGGGGCAGGTGACCGTCGCCACCCTGGTGCGCCCGGCCAGGTCGTTCCCGCGGTAGCCGCGCATCACGGCGAAGGGCAGGTCCGAGGCACCGGCCGCGTAGCGGTTCGCCATGCCGGCGTGGCTGTGCTCCTCGATCTCGATCGGGTGCGGCCAGCCGTTCTCGACCGCATCCCGAAAGCGATGCAGCGAGCCCACTCCGGGGTTGCCGCCGTAGGAGAACACCAGCCGCCGCGCGCAGCCCATGCCGATCAGCTGGTCGTAGAGAAGGTCGGGCGTCATGCGGACCAGCTCGAGATCGCGGCGTCCCTGGCGCACCAGCTCGTGCCCGGCGGCGAACGGGATCAAGTGGGTGAACCCCTCGAGCGCGACGCTGTCGCCGTCGTGCACCAGCTGGGCCACGCCATCGGTCAGAGAGACCAATTGTGCGCGATCCGGACGATGGCCCACTACGCGCACGATACCGGGTTGACCCCTGGTCCGTGACGAGATAGATGGTGGTGTGGGACGGTCGATCCGCGGATGCCAGGCGCCGCACGGGAGCGGAGCGATAGCCGAAGCTATCGCGAGCGAGCGGGTGGGGCCTGGCGCCGCGGAGCGGCCGTATCCACGCCGCCAGATATCGAGTCACGGACCTATCCTGCGGGCATGCGGACCCAGGTCGGCATCGTGGGCGCCGGTCCGGCCGGCCTCACCCTCGCCCACCTGCTCCACCTCAGGGGGATTGAGTCCGTGATCCTGGAGGCGCGCAGCCGCGAGTACGTGGAGCAGCGGGTGCGGGCCGGGGTGCTCGAGCAGGGAACGGTCGACCTGCTGGTGGGGACGGGACTCGGCGAGCGCCTCCGGCGGGAGGGGATCGTCCACTCCGGGATCGAGCTTCGCTTCGGCGGCGAGGGACACCGTATTCCGATGAGCGATCTCACCGGCGGCCGCGCGATCACGATCTACGGCCAGCAGGAGGTGGTCAAGGACCTGATCGGCGCCCGGCTCGCCTACGACGGCCCGCTGCTCTTCGACACTGCCGACGTCGCGCTCCACGACCTCGAGACCGAGCGGCCGCGGATCACGTACGTCCACGATGGACGCCCCGACGAACTCGAGTGCGACGTGATCGCCGGCTGCGACGGGTTCCACGGCGTGTGCCGGGACTCGATCCCGCCCGGAGTGCTCGAGCTCCACGAGCGCGAGTACCCCTTCGGGTGGCTCGGGATCCTGGCCACCGTCGCGCCCTCCACCGACGAGCTGATCTACGCCTACCACGAGCGCGGCTTCGCGCTCCACAGCCTGCGCTCCCCGAAGCTCAGCCGCCTCTATCTACAGGTCGACCCCGACGAGCCGATTGACGACTGGCCCGACGAGCGCGTCTGGGGCGAGCTGCACCTGCGCTTCGAGCGCGATGGTTGGACGCTGCGCGAGGGCCCGATCATCGAGAAGGGCATCACCCCCATGCGCAGCTTCGTCGCCGAGCCGATGCAGCACGGCCGCCTCTATCTGGCGGGCGACGCGGCTCACATCGTGCCCCCCACCGGCGCCAAGGGGCTGAACGTGGCGGTGCACGACGTCAAGGTGCTGGCAGAGGCGCTCGAGGAGTGGTATCGAAGCGGGTCGACCGAGCTGCTCGAGTCCTACTCGGCGACCTGCCTGCGGCGGGTCTGGCGCGTGCAGGACTTCTCGAACTACATGACCACCCTGCTCCACCGGCTCGAGGCGGACGGCTTCGAGGACCGCCTCCAGCGGGCGCGCCTCGCGTACGTGTGCAGCTCGGAGGCGGCGGCGCGCAGCCTCGCGGAAAACTACGTCGGGCTCGAGAACGTCTAGAACAACGCTTGTCGATTTTCGCCTCGCTCGCTCGACGCGTCAGTAGAGGCACAAATCAACTCAAGGAGGAACGACGAAATGAGAGTCATGGTCCTGATAAAGGCGACGCCGGAGAGCGAGTCCGGCGAGATGCCGAGCGAGAGGCTCCTCAGCGAGATGATGGCGTACAACGAGGAACTGGTGAAGGCCGGAGCGATGCTCGCAGGCGAAGGTCTCCACCCCAGTTCCAAGGGCGTCCGGGTGGAGTTCTCCGGCAGCGATCGCAAGGTGATCAACGGACCGTTCGCGGAGACGAAGGAGCTGCTTGGCGGCTTCTGGCTGTTGCAGGTGAAGTCGATGGACGAGGCGATCGAGTGGGTGAAGCGCATCCCTAACCCCGACCCCGGCACCGACGGCGTGGTCGAGATCCGTCCGGTCTTCGAAACCGAGGACTTCGGCGACGAGCTCACTCCCGAGCTTCGCGAGAAGGAGGAGCGCCTGCGCAAGGAGGTCGAGGCGAACCAATAGTGCGCGAGGGGCCGGGCTCGGCCCGGACCGGAGTGATGCTGTAGTGCCGACGGCCGACGTCAACCGCACCATCGACGCCGTCTGGCGGATCGAGTCCGCCAGGCTGATCGCGGGCCTGGCGAGGCTCGTCCGGGACGTCGGCCAGGCCGAGGACCTCGCCCAGGAGGCGCTCCTCGCCGCCCTCGAGCAATGGCCCGAGTCGGGCGTCCCGGACAACCCGGGCGCCTGGCTCATGGCCATTGCAAGGCGACGGGCCATCGATCGCCTGCGCCGTGCCGAGGTGCACGCGCGAAAGACCCGCGAGCTCGGCCGCGAGATCGAGACCCGAGGCGGGTTCGACGACCCTGATCTCGATGCCGAGATCGACGACCCGTTCGACGACGATCTCCTGCGCCTCGTCTTCACCACCTGCCACCCGGTGCTCTCGACCGACGGGCGGGTCGCGCTCACGCTGCGGCTGCTCGGCGGCCTCACGACCAAGGAGATCGCCCGCGCGTACCTTGTGTCGGAATCGACGGTCGCCCAGCGGATCGTGCGCGCGAAGCGCACGCTCTCGGCGGCGCGGGTGCCGTTCGAGGTTCCCGAGCGCGACGAGCTCGCCAGCCGTCTGGCATCCGTCCTCGAGGTGATCTACCTCATCTTCAACGAGGGCTACGCGGCCACCGCCGGCGACGATTGGATGCGCCCCGAGCTGATCGATGAGGCGCTGCGGCTGGGTCGCATCCTCGCTGAGCTGTTGCCCTCGGAACCGGAGGTGCACGGACTCGTGGCCCTGATGGAGCTGCACGCCTCGCGCTCGCGCGCGCGAACCGGGCCCTCGGGCGAGCCGATCCTGCTGCTCGACCAGGACCGCTCGCGCTGGGACTGGATGCTCGTGGGGCGCGGCCTCGCCGCGCTCGAGCGCGCCTACCGCGCCGGCGGCGCCGTCGGGCCGTACACGCTCCAGGCGGCCATCTCCGCCTGCCACGCGCGCGCCCGGGCCGCGGAGGACACCGACTGGGACAGCATCGTCGCGCTCTATGACGGGCTCGCCCAGCTCACGCCGTCGCCGGTCGTCGAGTTGAACCGCGCGGTTGCGGTCGGAATGGCCTCCGGCCCCGAGGAGGCTCTCGAGCTGGTGGACGCCATCGCATCCGAGCCCGCGCTGCGCGACTTCCACCTGCTGCCGACGGTCCGCGGGGACCTGCTGGAGAAGCTTGGCCGAGGCGAAGAGGCGAGGGTGGAGTTCCACCGCGCCGCGTCACTCACGCAGAACTCGCGCGAGCGTGCGGTGCTGCTCGAGCGGATGGCCGGCTGCTCGCCTCGGAACGGCGTCTGAGGGCAACCTCAGCCCCGGACGGTCACGCCTGGGAAGAGCCGTTCCTTCGCGTAGCGGTAGTGCGCCTCGAGGGCGGCCTGGGCTGCGGACTCATCGCGGTCGCGGAGCGCGCGAAGGATGTCGCGATGCGCGGCACGCCGGAGGTCGGTGCGAAGGGACGGGTTCTCGAGCGCCGCGGTCCGCAACAGAAGCATCGTCTGGGTGAGCATCTGCTCGTACATGACGGCCATGCGCTCGTTGCGAGCCAGCGCGACCAGCGAGCGATGGAAGGCGAGATCGTGCACGGCCTGATCGAGATAGCCGGCGCCGGGCGGCGGCGACTCGAGCGCGATCAGGTGCATCTCGAGCGCGCGCAGCTCCTCGTCGCCCGCGCGCGCGATCCCTATCCGGCTCGCGGCCACCTCCAGCGCCTCGCGCACGGCGTAGACCTCTGACAGGTCGTGGGCCGTGAGCGTCGACACCAGCGTGCCCCGCCTGGGCAGCTCGGTCACGAGGCCCTCCCGGGCGAGCTCGCGGATCGCCTCGCGGATCGGCCCACGGCTCGTGCCGAAGCGCTCGGCGAGCTCGGTCTCGATCAGCTTCGAGCCGGGCTCGAACTCGCCGGAGAGGATCGCGGCGCGCATGAGCTCGGCGATGTTCTCCCAGAGAGCCCTCGTCAGGTCAGGCGTCGACAAGACGCTCCGCCATCCGGTCGAGGAAGGTGCCCCAGCCCTTCCCTGCGCGCTCGTACTCCTTCGCTGCCATGTGCCCGCGCTGCTCGAGGAGCATCTCGGTCCGGCCGTCGCCGAGATCGTTGAGGACGACGATGACGAGCTCGTACAGGTCGTGGCCGGGCTGGTCGGAGATGGTGAAGACGAGGCGCTCAGGTGGGACAACCTCCCGGTAGGTGCCCTCCCATTGGATCTCCTGGCGGCGGCGCCCCGCGAACATCGTCGCCCGCCACGCGCCTCCCTCCGTCACGTCCATCGAGACCGTGTAGAGCGGCACCTCGGACTCGGGTCCGCCGAACCAGTCTGCGAACCGCTCGGGCTCCGTCCACTCCTTCCACACGCGCTCGCGCGGAGCGTCGAAGACGCGCCTCATGGTGAGCCCGGCCTCGGCTGCGGCCTTGGGAGCTTCTCGGTCAGCCATCCTCGTCCGTTCGCAGGCGAGCTTCGAGCCGGTCGAAGCTGCCCTCCCAGAACGGACGATACTTCTCGAGCCAGTGGACGGCGTCCCCGAGCGGCTCCGCCCGCAGCCGCGACGGCCGCTGCTGCGCCGCGCGCGTCCTCGTGATCAGCCCGGCCTGCTCGAGCACCTTGATGTGCTGCGACACCGCCTGTGTGCTAATCGGGAAGGGCTCGGCGAGCTCGTTCACGGTCGCCTCGCCCTCGGCGAGCCTTCCCAGAATCGCCCGGCGAGTAGGGTCGGCGAGCGCCGCGAAGGTGCTGCTGAGCTGGTCGGTCGCCATCGGTATTCAGGCAGTCACTTGATCAAGTGACTTGTTGAGTATGGTACTGGGCACGTGAACGGAAAACCGAAGGAGGACCAGTGGGAAGGATCGTCGTAACTGAGTTCGCCTCGCTCGACGGGGTCATGGAGGCCCCCGGAGGCGAGGACTTCAAGTACAAGGGCTGGAGCTTCCAGTTCGATCGCGGCGAGGACGGCAACAAGTTCAAGCTCGACGAGACGCTCGAGGCGGAAGCGCTGCTGCTGGGACGCAGAACCTACGAGGGCTTCGCCGCCGCCTGGCCGTCGAGAAGCGACGAGGCCGGCTTCGCCGACAAGTTCAACAGCATGCCCAAGTACGTGGTGTCCTCGACCCTGAAGGACCCCGAGTGGAACAACTCGAAAGTCCTCGACGGCGACGTGGTCGAGGAGGTCGGGAAGCTCAAGCAGGAGATCGACGGGATCATTCAGGTCCCCGGCAGCAACCAGCTCGTCCACACCCTGATCGAGAACGACCTCGTCGACGAGCTGCACCTGATGATCTTCCCGGTCGTCCTCGGGACGGGGAAGCGCGTCTTCGGGGAGACGAGCGACATGAAGCGTCTACGTCTCACGGACTCGAAGACGGTGGGCGAGGGCGTCGTGATCCTCGTGTACGAGAAGGCGGACGAGAGCTAGCGGTTGATTCCAGCCGCTCAGGCTACGAAGGCGACGAGCGCCGCCCGGGCCCATGCCGGGCCGGGGCTGGGTGAGGGGGTGTCGGGCGCGAGGTCGGCGGCCCCGGCTGCGAATGATCTTCGCCGGTCGGCGCTATCCGACGAAACATGTGCGGGCTTGGAGCCGACCAGCGTCAGGGATCCGCGGCTAGCGTCCCACTTAGGGCTTCTCCTGGCAGCCCTATCTGGGACGGTACCGGGGTTCGCCGCGCCGGGCCGTCAGCTAGCGGCCGGCGGCTGTTCGCTCCCCCGCCCGCAGCAGGTCGAGCGCGGTCCGGCCCACGCACGCCACCCGCTGCGTGCGGCCGGCGTTCAGGAGCCGCGACCACGTCTCGCCGGCGTGGACCCGCGGAACCAGAACGAGAAAGCGCCCCGGCTCCTCGTGAAGGAGCAGCGATGGGCGCCGCCCGCTCACCAGGTGCAGTCCGCCGACCGGCAGAGGCAGCGGAGCGTCCGCAGCCAGGGAGGTGCTGCGCACGAGGTCCTCGGCGCGCGGGCCGATCAGCACGAGCGCCGCATAGTCCCCGGAGAGGTCGACCGCGGAGGCGCCCTCGCTTTCGCCGGCCGCCGGGACCAGACTCGCCAGGAGGGCGTCTCGGCCCTCTCCGGGGCAGATCGCAAGAGCGCGCTGGGGCACCAGCAGACACCACCATGCCTCGCTCGCCCGAACGGCGGCGCCGGGCGATAGGCCCTGGCCGGCGAGCTGCCGGAGCACGGCCTGCACGGCAGCGGCCGGCCCTCGAAGCTCCAAGGTGCCGATGTTCGATTGCTCGGCGAGCCCGACGCTCCGCCGGCAAACCGCCAGCTCGGCCGCCACGGAGCTGAAATGGGTTGCGACGCGTTGTCCGTCGCGCACCACCATCGCCCCGCCGGCGTCCGCCAGAAGGTCCTCCAGCTCCACGCGCGAGGTCGAGCGCCCGAGCGCCGTGCTCATGCCGGGCACGCTAGGGGCCGGCGGACAGGTCCGCACCTCCCGATGGGTAGGGATTAGCGCCCCACCCGGTCAGGATCGGCCCGCGTGACCCTCAGCAGATAGGCCACCATCACGTCCCTCCCCCCGGCGTCGAGGTGGTACGCGTCGCTCAGGCTCTCAACTCGCGCGATCTGCTCCTCGCTCTCCCGGAAGTGGTCGGCAAACGGGAAGAAGGTGTAATCGACGACCTCGGCGGCGAGGCGCCGTTCGCCCAGCAGCTGATGCGTTCGCGCCTGCGACAAGATCGACAGGTGGAGGAGATACGCCTCGCCCTCCGGGGTGAGCGACTCGGGCAGCATGCCGATCACGTGGTCGACGGCGCTGCGGCCCCAATAGTCCTGCGGCCGGTGAGACACCACGTTCTGGAACGGGTCGACCGGCGTCTGGAACAGGCTGGCCACGATGACGTCGTAGCGCTCCTCCGGCACCCAGGCGAACAGGTCCGCGGTGGCAGCGGTCACGCGGTCCGACACGTCGTTGCGGAACGCGTTCGTCATCGTCAATCCCACCGCGTCCGGGTCGAGGTCGATCGCGTGCACGTGCTCCGCGCCGTTCAGCGCCAGCTGGATCGTCTGCAGGCCCGTGCCGCAGCCGATGTCGAGGCAGCGCCGGTCCCGGCCGACCCGCTCCCTGAACAGGTGCTTCCAGACGAGGAACGAGCCCTGGGTCGGGGCGAAGACGTCGTCGCCCGCAACCAGGTCGGGGAACTCGAGCGGGTACAGAAGACGGCCGGCCTCGTCCCGCCAGGGAGCGGCCGTCGGCGCCCCGTAGGGCCGGCCGTTCTCGCCCACGTGCTGCCCCGAGCGGTCGCGCCCCGGCTTCGTGCCCGAGAGGCGCTCCCGTGCGGCGGCGATGTGGCCTGGGCCGACGCCGCAGCAGCCGCCGACGATCTGGGCGCCCTCGCGCCTCCAGCGCAGTGCCATCTCCGCGTATTCAGTGCCGCCGACGCCCTCTTCGAAGCGCCAGCCGGCGCTCGTGTAGTAGCCGAGGTTCGGGTACACGCCCACCGGCAGGTCGGTGAAGTCGCGCAGGTAGGAGACCATCCCTTCCACGTGGTCGGGCGGGATGCAGTTCACGAGCAGCGCCGCCACCCCCAGCTCCTCGAAGCGGCGCGCGGCGCGTCCGAAGGCGTCGCCCTCGGGGCCGCCCCAGTGCTGTCCGTACACGCCACAGAGCCCGTGCCGGCAGCGCCGGAACGAGAGCCACACGGGAATCCCCGTTTCGACCAGGCCCTCGACGACCGCGAAGAGCGACGGTCGTACGAGTGACAGCGTCTCGAAGAGGACCAGATCCGGCGGCTCCGAGGCGAACGTTCGCGCCAGCAGGCTGACCGTCTCTTCGGCGCCCGGGCGGTCGAGGTCGCCGTTGAGAGAGAAGGCGACCGCGGGACCGCGTAAACCCGCCGCCTCCCGCGCCAGGCGCACACCCTGGCGCGCGACCTCCATCCAATGGAGCGGCTTGTCCTGGGCGTCCCACAGGCGCACCTCTCCGGCGAGGGCGGTCGGAAGCCCCCAGGTATCGGTGGTGATCACGTCGCAGCCCGCGGTCACGTAGCGGCGGTGCACGTCGAGTACGTCGTCCGGCGCCAGGGCGACGGCCGAAACCCCCCAGAGAGCCTCGTCCTCATGTCCGCGGCCGGGGCCGGTCTGCGGCAGCTCGGTCGCGATGCCGCCGTCGAGGATCACGCAGCGCTCCGCGGCCAAGGCGTCCTGAACCGTCGAGTACCCCGATGAGACGGTGCTGCTCACTTCTCCTCCCCCGACAGGCTGATGGCCTCGAGGCGGAGGCGCACCCCCCTGGGGGGAGGGATTGCCTGACCTAATGGAGTGAGGAGCGCTCGCCGCCGCCCGGGACGTCGCTGCGGCCGAGGGTCAGGCGCAGGTAGCGGGAGGTCGCCTCGGCCCGGTTGGATGCATGCAGCTTTCGCAGGATGTTCTTGACGTGGAACTTCACGGTCCCCGGTGAGACGACCAGGTTGCGGGCAATGGCCGCGTTCGTCTCGCCCTTCACCATCAGCTCGAGCACGTCCACCTCGCGGCGCGTCAGCAGATCGCGCAGGGCGGTCTCGGAGCGAGCGGCCCGGGCGGTCTCGTCGGCGCCACCGGTGCCGCCGTCGGGGACCAGGGTGATCGCGCCGTCGCTCAGCTCGCTCGTGCGCGCGTCGGCCCAGCTCGCCACCTGGCGCATCTCCTGGTGCTGCACTCGCAGCCGCCTGCGGAGAACCGCGCGCTCGAAGACCAGGACGAAGCAGAGCGCGAACGTCCCGAGCGCCTCCTCCTCCGACCGGTCGAGGGGTCGCCCCGAGGGAAGGCGGTCGGCGTGGAAGAAGCCGATCACGCGGGCGTCGAGCACGATCGGCGCCGTCAGGTAGTCGCCCCAGCCCATCACCTCAGCGTAGGCCCGGCGGCCCGGCGTGTCCGTCTCCTGGACGAGCTGTGGCCGCCGGCGCCGCAGCACCTCGCCCTCGACGAGCGGGTAATCGAGCTTCACCGGCCCGCGCCTCAGCTGCTCCAGGGCGCTCGCCGCCTCCGGGCTCCCGCGGACGTAGAGCGACTCGGGCACGAGCAGGCCCTCCTCCACGCGGCTCAAGAGGACGCGGTCGAGATCGAGGGCCAGCGCGGCCTCCTCCGGTGCTCGCTCGAGGAGCTCGCTGACCGGGCCGAGCTCCAAGAGCCGGTCGAGCGTGTCGCGCTCGAGGCTCACCCAGGCGGCCTCCAGGGAGGCCCGTCCGTGGGCTCCCCGGACCGGCGCCGGATCTCGAGAAGGTACGTGACCAGCGCCTGTTCCTCTCCGACCTTCAGGTGGTGGGCGTCGCTCAGCTCCTCGACCTCCCGGACGTGCTCGAGGTGGCCTTCGTACGAGGCGGGAAGCTCCGCGACGTCCCAGGCGACGACCCTCGCCTCGAGCCCGACCTGCGCAAGCAGCTCGATCGTCTGCTGGCGCGACAGAATCGAGGTCTGAGCGAGGTAGGCAACGCCCTCCGGCGCCAGCGCCGCGGGAAGCTTTCCGATCACCTGGTCCACGAGCCCGCGTCCCCAGTAGTCCACCGGGCGATGTGAGGAGAGCTGGGTCAGCGGGTCACGGGGGATCTGCGGGAGGCAGGCCACGATCACCTCGTAGCGCTCCTCGGGCACCCACGGGTAGAGATCCGTCGTGGTGGCGGTCACCCGGTCGGCGACGTCGTTGCGGAACGCGTTGTCGAGCGTGTTCGCCACGGCGCGGTCGTCGACGTCGAGGGCGTGGACGTGGGCGGCCCCGTTCAGCGCCAGCTGGATCGTCTGCAGGCCGGTGCCGCTGCCGATGTCGAGGCAGCGCTGATGGGCCCCGATGCCCTCCTCGAACAGGTAGCGCCAGGTCATGTGGCTGCCCGGGATCGATGCGGGCACGCCGGGATGGGCCACGAGCTGCGGGAACGGCAGCGGGTAGAGCGTCCGCCGGCGGCGATCGACCCACGGAGCGGGAGTCGCGGGCGGGTCCTGGAGCGTCGCGGCGCCTCCGTCGCGCGCGGGTTCGCCGCGGCGCGTGTGCCCGAGCTTTGTGTCCCTCAGTCGGTCGCCGGCGGCGGCAATGTGCTCCGGCCCGACCCCGCAGCAGCCGCCGATGATCTGCGCCCCCTCCGCCCGCCAACGGAGCGCCATATCCGCATATTCCGAACCCCCGACGCCCTCCTCGAAACGCCACCCCGCGCTCGTGTAATAGCCCAGATTCGGATACACGCCCAACGGCATGTCCGTGAAATCACGCAGATACGAGACCATCCCGTCGACGTGGTCGGGCGGAATGCAGTTCACGAGCAGAGCCGCCACCCCCAGCTCCTCGAACCGCCTCGCCGCCCGCCCAAACGCATCGCCCTCGGGGCCGCCCCAATGCTGCCCGTACACCCCGCACAACCCATGCCGGCAACGGCGAAACGAGAGCCACACCGGCAACCCGGTGCCGAGCAGCCCCTCGACCACGGAAAACAGCGACGGCCGCACCAACGACAGCGTCTCCAGCAACACGAGGTCCGGCGGCTCAGACGCAAACGCCCGCGCCAACAGCTCGACGGTCTCCTCGCCGCCGGGCCGATCCAGGTCTCCGTTCAGCGAGAAGGCGACCGCCACACCTCCCGACCCGGCCGCCTCCCGCGCCAGGCGGACGCCCTGGCGCGCGATGTCCATCCAATGGATCGGGCGAGTCGACTCCCATAGCCGCGGCCCGTCGTCCAGCAGGGCGCTGGGCAGCCCCCAGGTGTTCGTCGAGATCACGTCGCATCCGGCCGCGACGTAGCGGCGATGCACCTCGAGCACCTGATCGGGCTCGTCGATGAGCGCGCGCGTGCCCCAGAGGCGTTCGTCGAGCGCGCCCTGCCCTCGCGGTCGCGGCAGCTCGGTCGCCGTGCCGCCGTCGAGCACCACGCAGCGCTGCGCGCCGATCATGTCGAGCACCGCCTGGTAGGCGGGACCGGCGCCGGTCTCGGAACGAGCCGAGAGGCTCATGCCGCACATCGTCCCATGCTGTGCCACGGAGGCCGTCTGAACACCGCGCCCCGTCCGGATCACGGTGGCCGAGGCCGGCGGCTGGGTTAGCATCGCCCGGTGAGCGAAATCCAGGCGGACATCGTGGCCGAGGCGAAGCGCGTGCTCGAGCTCGCCGACTCGGAGGGCGTCCCGCTACGGATCCTCGGCGGAGTTGCGATTCACCTGAGGGCGCCCGGCGAGCTCCCCGCCGCCCTCACGCGCAAGTACGCCGACGTCGACTTCGTGACGGCGAAAGGCTCGTCCGCCGGTGTCCAGCGCCTGCTCCGCGCGACCGGCTACGAGCCGCACGTGGCCTTCAACGCGCTCCACGGGACGGAGCGCCTGCTGTTCTTCGACGACCAGAACGAGCGTCAGGTCGACGTCTTCGTCGGGGGCTTCGCGATGTCTCACAAGGTCCCCGTGGCGGAGCGGCTCGAGCTGGAGCCGGTGACGCTGCCGCTCGCCGAGCTCCTCGTGACGAAGCTGCAGATCGCGGAGCTGAACGAGAAGGACGTGCGCGACGCGCTCGCGCTGTTCCACGGGCATCCCGTCGACGAGCGCGACGGCGACGCGATCAACGCCGCGCGCGTCGCCGAGATGTGCAGCTCCGACTGGGGCCTATGGCGCACCCTGACCGGAAATCTGTCCGCCTGCCGCGACCATCTCGCCCGCTACGAGCTTCCCGAGGAGGACAAGGCTCGCATCCACGGTGAGATGGACGCGCTGCTGGATCGGATCGAGGTAGAGCCGAAGTCGCGCAGCTGGAAGCTGCGCGCGAGGATCGGCGAGCGCAAGCGTTGGTACATGCTTCCGGAAGAGGTGGCAGGCGGCCCCTGACGGGCTTATCCTCGGGTCGTGCGGCTGTTCTTCGCCACGGACATCCACGGGTCCGACACGTGCTGGCGGAAGTTCCTCAACAGCGGCAAGCACTACGACGCCGACGTGATCGTGCTCGGGGGCGACATGACCGGCAAGGCGCTCATCCCGGTCGTGGACGCGGGCGGCGGGCGCTGGTACGCGACGCTGCTCGAGAATCGCCACGACCTGAACGGCGAGAAGGAGCTCACGGAGTTCGAGGACGCCGTGACGCGCCGTGGCTACTACCCGTTCCGGACCACGCCCGACGAGCTGCGCGAGCTTCAGGGCGACGAGGAGCGGACCACGGAGCTGTTTCACAAGCTCATGCTGGGGCGGGTCGAGAGCTGGACGGCGCTCGCCGACGAGCGTCTCGAGGGCTCGGGGCTGCGCTGCTTCGTCTGCCCGGGGAACGACGACCAGTTCGAGGTCGACGAGATCCTCGCTCGAGCTAGGCACGTCGAGGCCTGCGAGGGCCGCGTGGTCGAGGTCGACGGCTTCCAGCTGGCGTCAACCGGCTGGTCCAACCGGACCCCGTGGGACACTTACCGTGAGGAGGACGAGCCCGAGCTCGGGAAGAGGATCGAGAGCGTCGTCTCAGAGGTGACCGCGCCGGCCGAGCGCACAATCTTCAGCTTCCACTGCCCGCCATACGGATCCGGGTTGGACGAGGCGCCGGAGCTCACAGAGGACATGCGGCTGAAGCACGCCGGCCGGGCGCCGGTGCCGCTCGGCTCGACCGCCGTTCGGGAGGCGATCGAGAAGCACCAGCCGGCCCTGTCGCTGCACGGCCACATCCACGAGTCGCGCGGCAACGCCAGGATCGGACGCACGCTCTGCATAAACCCGGGCAGCGCCTACGAGCAAGGAGACCTGCTCGGCGCCGTGGTCGACCTCGAAGGAGGAAAGAAGGTCAAGCGCTTCGTCTTGACGACCGGATAGAAGGGGGGAGACGGAATGGAGAGTGCTACGGGCAGGATCGGCGAGGTCGAGCCTTCGCTCTTCGCTCGAAAGGCGACGGGTCTCGTGCGGGGCTGGGCACTCCCCGACGCGTTCATCTACGCGTTCTTCTCGATCAACCTCGTCACGCTCGGCTTCTTCATCTTCT
>Ga0081538_10004021_pt1 | contig 13693 bp, 11 predicted proteins | sample TabmetS5T2R1_FD_71022 | JGI IMG/M metagenome (GOLD analysis project Ga0081538, IMG submission 71022) | Tabebuia heterophylla rhizosphere microbial communities from the University of Puerto Rico - S5T2R1 | ecosystem: Host-associated > Plants > Roots > Rhizosphere ...
GCAGCCGGCCCGGGGCGTCGGCCGGCAGTCGTTCGACCTCGGCCAGGTACCGCTTCTCGATCCCGTACCTGGCGTGGGTGAGCCGATACGCGAGCGGCCCGTCGTTGGTCAGCAGCAGCAACCCCTCGGTGTCCCGGTCGAGCCGCCCGACCGGGAAGACCCGCGGCTGTTCGGGGACCATCTCGACGACCGTGGGCCGGCCGCCCGGGTCCGCCGCCGTGCTCACCACCCCGGCCGGCTTGTTCAGCAGCCAGTACCGTCGCCGCTCGTCCAGCACGACCCGTGATCCGTCCACCTCGACGCGGTCGCTGACGGGATCGACCCGGCGGCCCAGGTCGTGCACCACCTCGCCCCCGACCGACACCCGCCCCGCGCGGACAAGCTCCTCGACCGCTCGCCTGGACCCGAGGCCGGCCCCGCTCAACGCCTTGTTGAGCCGCAGCGACGCTCCCCCATCCTCGTCGCGACCAGCCTGATGCTCGCCGCGACCCGCGCGATGCTCGTCCCGTCGGCCGGCGTGGCCCGAACGACCCGGGCGGCCGGATGATCCCGCCCGCGAGCCGCCGGGCTGGCTCTCGCGGCCGCTCGACGCCCGGCGGCCGGAGGACGACCCCGGTCTGGAGGGGCCGGAGCGGGCCGCGGCGCCGGAAGGGCGAAGCAGGCCGGGCTGGTCCGCACCGGCCGGGCGGCGGGACCCGCGAGGTTCGTCCGCACCGGCCGGGCGGCGGGACGGGCCGGACTGGTCGGACTGGTCCGCGCCGGCCGAGCGGCGAGACCCTTGGGAGTGGTCCGCGCCGGCCGAGCGGCGGGACCGGCGAGGCTGGTCCACGCCGGCGGTCGGGCGGGACCCGCGGGGCTGGTCCGCGCCGGCGGTGGGGCGGGTCGGGCCGGGGGCGGGCATGGCTGGACCTGGAGATCGAGCAGGTCGACGCCCTCTGGGAGGTAGTCCTTGATCGGTGGGAGCTGGTCGAGGTCGTTGAGGCCGAGCTGCTCGAGGAAGGCCCTCGTGGTGCCGTAGAGGATGGCCTGGCCGGGACCAGGGTCGGTCCCGACCTCGTGGATGAGGCCGCGGGAGGCCAGGGTCCGGAACACGCCGTCCACGTTGACCCCCCGGACGGCCGCCACCTGGAAACGGGTCACGGGCTGGCGGTAGGCGATCACGGCGAGGGTCTCCAGCGCGGCGCGGGTAAGCCGGCTCTGCTGGCCGGCGCGGAGGAATGCCTCCACCGCGGTCTGCGCACCGGGATGGGTGTAGAGCCGCCACCCGCCGGCGATCGCGCGGAGCACGAACCCCCGGCCGTCGTGGGCGTACTCGCCGGCCAGGTCGACCAGCAGCTCCTCCACCTCCGAGAGGCGCGACCCGACGATCTCGGCGAGGACCGCCGCCGGCACCGGCTCGTCGGCGACCAGCAGGATCGCCTCCAGATCACGCCTGGTCCAACCGCGGTCATCCAGCTCCACCGCGTCGAAGGAGTCATCGGGCGGCCAGGCGGCCGGGTCGCCCTCAACCCCCTCCGCCCCCGACGCGGGATCCGGTTCCGCGGAACCCGACGCCGACGAGGCCGACCGCGCCGGATCCGCCTCGGGGGGACCCGACCGCGCCGGACCCGGCTCCACGGCCGGCTCCGCGTCGGGCGGTGGTGGCCGGCGGGGCTCGGGGGTGGGGGTGGCGGAGGTGGGGGTCGGGTCGGTCATGCGGGCTCCTCGACCGTGAGGTCGGTGAGGTCGACCAGGTCACCGCCGGTCCAGCGGACGGCGATGTCGCCGAAGGTCGACGTCTGGTCGAGCTCGACCAACGATCGCTTGTACAGCTCCAGGACGGCAAGCAGGCCGATCACGACCTCGATCGGCGCGGCCTGGCGGCCGACCAGGTCCTCGAAGCTGCTCGACCCGCGGTCCTGGAGGCGGCGGGCCAGGGAGGTGACGGCCTCGGCGACCGACAACCGCGGCGGCGCGATGTGGGTGGTGGTGACCTGGGGCGGCGGGGCCGGGACGAAGGCCGCGGCGGCAAGCCGGGCCAGCTCCTCGGGGGGGACCCCGACCAGCAGCTCGGGAACGATGCGGCGCAGGAGGTCCTCGGCGCCGACCCGCCGGGGCACGTACGCCGCCTGCTCGGCCATGCGCGCGCCGAACAGGCCGGCGACCTGCTTGTAGGCCCGGTACTGGAGGACCCGGGCGAAGAGCAGGTCCCGCTCCTCGAGGACGGCCTCGACCTCGTCGGGGTCGGTGTCCGGGGCCGGCAGCAGCCTGGCCGCCTTCAGCTCCAGCAGGGTGGCCGCGACGACCAGGAACTCGGTCGCCACCTCGAGGTTGAGCTCCCGCATGCGGCGGACCTCGGCCAGGTAGTCCTCGGTGATGCGCGACAGCGACACCTGCCAGAGGTCCACCCGCTGGCGGGCGATCAGGTGCAGGAGCAGGTCGAACGGCCCCTCGAACACCTCGGTCCTGACCACATAGTCCATATGTCTACTTATCTATGCATCGTCGAGTCGATGGATCGACGCAGCCGTGCGGGCGGAACGGCGGCGCCGGGGAGTTCGGCGCAGCCGGCCGATGGTAGCCAGCGTCCGGCGTCGCGGACAACGAGCGACGGCGTCGCGGACGACGGGCCCCGGCCGGTCACGCTGTCCCGCGGCTCGGTCAGCCGACCGGCAGGCCGACCAGGCCGTAGAGCGCCTCGGTGATCGCCCGGAAGATGGGGGTGAGGAGGTTGGGGGCCAGGATCAGCAGGCCCAGCAGCAGGAAGATCCCGTACTGGTCCAGGAAGGCGAGGATGTTCTGGCGCGAGGGCGGCAGCGCGATCGAGAGCAGCGTCGACCCGTCAAGCGGCGGGATGGGCAGGAGGTTGAACACGCCGAGCACGACGTTCACGGCGACCAGGGTGTAGAGGAGGGTCACGCTGAAGTCGACATCGAAGGTTGTTCCGACCGTCGGGTAGGCGATGCGGAGGGCGACCACGGCCACCAGGGCGAGCACGAAGTTGGCGGCCGGCCCGGCGAGGCCGACCAGCACCGCCCCGACCCGGCGGTTGCGCAGGCGCGACGGGGTCACGGGCACCGGCCGCCCCCAGCCGAAGCCGGCCACGATCAGGGCGATGGACCCGAGCGGATCCAGGTGCGCGATCGGGTTGAGGGTGAGGCGGCCCTGGGAGCGCGCCGTCTGGTCGCCCTGAAGGGAGGCGACCGCGGCGTGGCTGAACTCGTGGAAGGTGATGCCGACGATCACCGCGATCACGAACGCCAGGAACAGCTGTGGTTCGTCGCGGAGCAGGAACAGCGGTGAGCCCATGCGAAAGCCTCGTTCAGCAGGTGATTCGGCGCCGGACAACGCCGTTCGGCCGCCACCCTAGCACGGGCCGAAGCTGTGCATGCACGCGGTCCGGCCCCCCGCATCGGCTGCGTCGGCGACGACGCCGATGCGGGGAGGGGGCTGTGGCGACGGCCAGCGCCATGAGCCCCGCGCATCGCGTGCCGCCGAATGGCCGAGTTGGGTCAGGCGCCGACGACCTCGTGGACGAGCGGTGGCGGCTGGACGGGTTGGTCGCTCCAGCGGAGGGCGGCGAGCAGGCCTTCGGTCGCCGAGCGGGCCGCCTCCTCGTCGCCGGCCAGGATGCGGCCGATGGGCTGGCCGGACTCGACCCGGTCGCCGAGCTTGGCCGACAGCTCCACGGCCACGGCCGGGTCGATGTCGTCGTCCTTGCGCTGGCGGCCGGCGCCCAGGGCGGCCGCGACCCGGCCGACGGCCTCGGCGTCGACCGCCGCCAGCCAGCCGTCCTGCGGCGCCTGGACCTCGGCGGTGACCGGCGCCTGGGGCAGGAGCGACAGGTCGTCGGCGACCCTGGGGTCGCCGCCCTGGGCGGCCACGAACTGGCGGAACCGCTCCAGACCGTCCCCGCGCTCCAGGGCCTGCTGGGCGGCGCGGCGGCCGGCCTCGGGGTCGGCGGCCGTGCCGGCGAGGGCGGCCATGTGGCCGGTCAGGGTCAGGCAGAGGTCCAGGAATCGGCCCGGGCGCTCGCCCCGCAGGGCCTCGACCGCCTCGCGCACCTCGACGGCGTTCCCGACCAGCTCCCCGAGCGGCTGGCTCATGTCGCTGACCAGGGCGGCGGTGGCCCGGCCGGCGGCCTTCCCCAGGTCGACGCAGGTCCTGGCCAGCTCGACCGCCTCCGCGGTCTCGTGCATGAAGGCGCCCGATCCGGTCTTGACGTCGAGCAGGATGCTGGCGGCGCCACCGGCGAGCTTTTTGCTCATCACGCTGGAGGCGATCAGGGCGACGTTGCCGACGGTGGCCGTCACGTCGCGAAGGGCATAGATCGACTTGTCGGCCGGGACCAGGTCGGCGGTCTGGGCGGCCACGGCCAGGCCGATCCGCTCCACCTGGTCGAGCAGCTCGTCGGCGGTGAGGCCGACCCGGAAGCCGGGGATCGACTCCAGCTTGTCGAGGGTGCCGCCGGTGTGGCCGAGGCCCCGGCCGGAGAGCTTGATCACCTGCATGCCGAGGGCGGCGGCGAGCGGGCCCACGACCAGGGTGGTGCCGTCGGCCACGCCGCCGGTGGAGTGCTTGTCGACCGTCGGCCCGCTCAGCCGACGCAGGTCGAGCTGGTCCCCGGAGGCGACCATCGCCTCGGTCATGGCCTCGGTCTCGCCCCGGGTGAACCCGCGCAGGTAACCCGCCATCAGGAACGCGGCCATCTGGTAGTCGGGCAGCTCCTCACGGGCGTAGGCGAGCACGAAGTCGCGCAGCTGGTCGCGGTCGATCTCCCCGCCGTCCCGCTTCCGGGCGATCACGTCGACCGCCCGCACCTTAGGGCTCATCGCGCCCCCTTCCCGCCCACCGCACCGGGACAGCGACAGCCCCGGGCACCCGCTTCAGGAAGCCTGTGAGAGCGCGGGCGCCTCTCCCCTGGGGACGGCGACAGCCCTGGGCGCCCCTCCCCAGGGGGCGGCAATAGCCTTGGGCATCCCCCTAGGGGGCTGCGAGCCCCGAGCGCCCCTAGCCGGGGCACCCCTCCCCGGGGGGCTGTGGAAAGCCCCGGGCACCCCTTCCGGCGGGCGGCTACCCTCCCGGTTGGGGCTCCGCCCACCGGTGGGTGAGGTTCCGGCGTGCCGTGGGTCCAGGGGCCCGACAGCGGCGGGAGAGGTTCCGGCGTGCCGGGGGTTCGGGGAGCCCGGCACCGGCCGGTGAGGTTCCTGCGTGCCGGGGACGGACAACCCGCCGGCGGCCGGTGAGGTCCCGGCCTGGCCGTGCCTTGGTGATGCGGCTGATCCGGGCCACGGTCCGGCGGCCGATACGGTTCCGGCATGCCCAGGCCCCGGTTATGTGGCCCATGAGGTTCCCGCATGCCCGGCCCCGGTCATCTGGTGAGGCGCTTGACCAGGGGGGCGTCGGCGCCGTCGCGTTCAAGTTCGGACAGGACCTGGGCGAGGGCCTCGCGGACGATGCGGCCGCGGTCGACCGCGACCCCGTGCTGGCGGCGGAGCAGGAGGCGGGCGTTCTCGAGGTCCATCAGCTCGTCGGCGGTGCAGTAGAAGGTGACCTTCTCGTCGTGACGCTGGCGTCCGCTCGGGACCCGCTCGGTCTGCTCCCGGTCGTCCTGCTGGGCCTCCTCGGCCGGCTGCTTGGCTCCCCGGCCCCGACCCTTCTCGATCGAGGTGACGCGGAACAGCTCGTCGGCTCCGGGCAGGCTTGCCCGACCCTTCATGACGCCAATACCTCCTTGGCCAGCTCGCGGTACGCGACCGCCCCCGACGACGAGCCGGCGTAGCTCAGGATGCTCTCGCCCGCCACCGGCGCCTCGGCGAACCGGATGGTCTTGGCGATGACGGTCCGGAAGACGCGACCCCCGAAGGCGTCCTCGACCCTGCCGAGGACCTCGCGCCCGTGGACCGTCCGCGAATCGTACATGGTGGCGAGGATCCCGACGATCTCCAGCTCGGGGTTGAGGCGCTCGCGCACCTTCTCGATGGTGTTCATCAGCAGGGCCATGCCGCGTAGGGCGAAGTACTCGCACTCCAGCGGGATGAGCACCCCGTCGGCGGCCGTGAGGGCGTTGACGGTGAGCAGGCCAAGGCTGGGCGGGCAGTCGATGAGGATGTAGTCGTAGCGCTTGCGCAGCACTCGCAGGACCCGCGAGAGCGCCTGCTCCCGGGCGACCTCCCCAACCAGCATGACCTCGGCGGCGGCCAGGTCGATGTTGGAGGGGAGCAGGTCCAGCCGGTCCTGCTTGGTGCGGTCGATGCTCTCCTCGGCGTCGGCCTTGGGCTCCATCAGCAGGTTGTAGATGGTGCGCTCCAGGGCGAGAGGGTTGAGGCCGAGGCCGACCGAGAGCGCCCCCTGCGGGTCCATGTCGACCAGGAGCACCTGGCGGCCCTGCTCGGCCAGGGCGGCGCCGAGGTTGATGGCGGTGGTGGTCTTGCCCACCCCGCCTTTCTGGTTGGCCAGGGCGATGACCTTCCCCATCTCCGGCACCTCCGGACCGCCCACCGATCGCTTTGTCGTCAGATTGCTTTGTCTACTCGGCGCTGTAGCGCGACGTCGCTTTAGGTCTTGGTCGACGGAGCTACAAGTCGATCTGTTGCCTCGTCGACGGTTGGGGGCGGGCGCATCTTACCCACCGGGGCCCGGAGGAGGAAGCACCGGGACCACAAAGTGTGGACAACGCGCGGACTCAGGCGGCGAGAGCGGACGGCGAGCTCGGGCGCCGAGAGTGGGCTTGAGGTCAGGGCACAGGGCGGCGGTGGCAGGCGGCGGTGGAATGGCGAGCTCGTCGGCTGCCGCTTCGGGGCAACGAGGCAAGTGTTCGACCACGCTTCGTGACCAACCACTGAGGGCGTTCGAACACTTCACGACCGGCCCATCACGCAGCGCAGTCGATTGGTGACGGGTGGAAATCACCGTGCGGTGAGTTGTGGATAAATCCTCGACCGCCAGGTCTGGATGCCGCCATCTCCGGCCGTGCCTGGAGGCGAACCGCGCCCCCGCCGCAGGCGGAGGCGGCGCGGACGGAGGCCACCTCCGCGGACGCCCCATCTCGGGGCTGGAACTCGCGTGTTGCCGGGCGTGAGCCGGTTGCGCGTCGGCTCGGCGCTCGTCGTGTCCTGCTCGGATCCCCGGCTAGCATGGCCGGGACGGCGGGGCGCCCCGGATCAGCGCAGCTCGGCGGCGAAGCTCTGGCCGGGGCCGACCGGTGTGACGCCGAACAGGTCGGCGATGGTGGCGCCGAGGTCGGCGAAGGTGGTGCGGTCGGCGAGGCGGCGGCCGGCGGTGCCGCCGGGGCTGAAGGCCACCAGCGGGGTGAACTCGCGGGTGTGGTCGGTGCCGGGGGCGGTGGGGTCGCAGCCGTGGTCGGCGGTGAGGAACAGCCAGTCCTCGTCGCCAAGGGTGGCCACGATCTCGGGGAGGCGGAAGTCCAGGCGCTCCAGGCAGCGCGCGTAGCCCTCGGCGTCGCGGCGGTGGCCGTAGACCATGTCGAAGTCGACCAGGTTGGTGAAGACGAAGGTGGGCTCCTCGGCCTGGCGCAGGAACCGGACGGTGGCGTCGAGCGAGGTCTCGTTGTCGCCGGTGTGGTCGGAGCCGACCAGGCCGCGGCGGGAGAAGATGTCCTCGATCTTGCCGACGCCCATGGTCCGAACGCCGTCGCGCTCCAGGGCCTCGAGCACGGTCGGGCCGGCGGGCGGGAGGGCGTAGTCGCGGCGCTCCCTGGTGCGCACGAACGACCCCGGCTCGCCGTCGAAGGGCCGGGCGATCACCCGGCCGACGGCGTGCTCGCCCGTGAGCAGGGCGCGGGCCCGCTCGCACCAGCTGTAGAGCTGGTCGAGGGGGACGACCCGCTTGTGGGTGGCGATCTGGAACACCGAGTCGGCCGAGGTGTAGACGATCGGCTTGCCCGTCTCCAGGTGCTCGGTGCCGAGCTCCTTGATGATCTCGGTGCCGGAGGCGGGCCTGTTGCCGAGGACGCCGCGGCCGATGGCCTCGGAGAAGGCGTCGATCACCTCAGCCGGGAACCCGTCGGGGTAGGTCGGGAACGGGTGGTCGAGGACGACCCCCATCATCTCCCAGTGGCCGGTGGTGGTGTCCTTGCCGGCCGACCGCTCGGCCATGCGGCCGACCACGGCGGCGGCCGGGGCGCCGGGGTCGACCCCGGCGATCCCGGTGAGCCGCCCGAACCCCCACGACCCGAGGGTGGGCAGCCTGAGGCCTCCGACCGCCCCGGCGGCGTGCCCGACGGTGTCGGCGCCCTGGTCGCCGTAGTCGGCGGCGTCGGGCGCCTCCCCCACCCCGAGCGAGTCGCACACGAGCAGGACCACCTTCCCGGGCCGGCGGGAGGACCCACCGGCCCCCGGGTCGACCGCGGCGCCTGGACCGGTTGCGGTCCCCCGGTCGGCTCCGGTGCCCGGGTCGGCTTCGACATCCGGGCCGGACCCGGCGTCGGCGGGGCCGCCGGTGGTCACCGCGAACCTCGCTGGCGCTTGCAGGTCATGCAGAGGCGGGCGGCCGGGAGGGCCTCGAGGCGCTCGTCCCCGATAGGCTGGCCGCAGCGCTCGCAGAGGCCGTAGGTGCCGGCGTCCATCCGCTCCAGGGCCTGCTCGACATCGCGCAGGGTGTCGCGCAGGCTTCGCACCAGGGTGAGGAGGTTGGCGCGTTCGGCGGCGGCCTGGCCGGCGTCGGCGAAGCCCTCGTCCAGCTCCGGGTCCTCGATGCCCTCGGCGTCAGGTCGGGCGCCGAGGTCGTCGAGCTGGCGGCGAACCTCGCCGCGCTCGGTTTCGAGCCGTTCCCGCAGCCGGTCGGCGGTCTGCTGGTCCATCCCGGTCCTCCGTCGCGCTTCTGCCCGCCGCGGTCACCGACTCGCGCGACGGTCGACTCTCGAGAGCAGGGGTTGCAGGCTACAGGATCGGCGCCTGGCCAGGTGGGCGGCTTGTCGATGCTGTCCGGGTCATTCGCTGGGAGTGGTGTGGCGGGCCCGCGGGTGGGCGCGCAGGTAGACCTCACGCAGCCGGTCCTGGGTGATGCGGGTGTAGACCTGGGTCGTGGCCAGGCTGGCGTGGCCGAGCAGCTCCTGGACGCTGCGGATGTCGGCCCCGCCGGCCAGCAGGTGGGTCGCGAACGAGTGGCGCAGGACGTGCGGGGAGACCTCGGCCTCCAGCCCGGCGTGCCTGGCGTGGCGGCGCAGGATCTTCCAGCAGCCCTGCCGGGTCAGCCTGCTCCCCTGGGCGTTCAGGAACAGGGCGGGCCCGGAGCGCGGCCCGGCCAGCAGCGGGCGGGCCCTGACCAGGTAGGCCTCGAGGGCCCGGCGGGCCGAGCGGCCGATCGGGACCAGGCGCTCCTTGGCCCCCTTGCCGAACGCGCGCACCGTCCTGTCCTCCAGGTCGAGGTCGTCGACGTCCAGGGCGGTGGCCTCGCTGACCCGCAGGCCGGCCGCGTACAGGGTCTCGAGCAGGGCCCGGTCGCGCAGGGCGAGCTGGTCGTGGCCGGCGATGGCGCCGAGCAGCGCCTCCACCTGCTCCACCGACAGCGCCCTGGGCAGGCTGGCCGGGACCTTGGGGGTGCCCAGGTCGCGGGAGGGGTCGGCGCCGGCCAGCCGCTCGCGGACCAGGAACCGGTGGAACCCGCGCACCGCGGCCAGGGTGCGGGCGACGCTGGAGGCGCGGTAGCGGGTGCCGACCGGCGTGGACCCGGCCCGCAGGGCGCCGAGGAAGGCGACCAGGTCGGGCTCGCCGGCCTGGGCCGGGTCGTCGATCCCGGCCGCGGCCAGCCAGCCGGCGTAGCGGTGCAGGTCCCGGCGGTAGGCGCTGAGGGTGTTGGACGCCAGCCCGCGCTCCACGGCCAGGTAGTCCAGGTAGCGGCGGACCGCCGCCGCGGCGGCCGGCCCCACCGGCGCGGCCGGCACCGCGGCGGGTGCGTCGGGGCCGGGGCCGGGGGTGGGGACAACCGGGAGCACCCCATCGCGCCATGGGCTACGCTCCCCCTCCGGGGAGCCTCGCAGCGGGAGGTCGGGTTCGCGCGTGCCCGAGTCGGGTTCGCCCGTGCCCGAGGGGTCTCGCGGCGGAGTGCCGGTTTGGCGTGGGCCGGAGTCGACCACGTCGGCCGGCACCGCTACAGGCCTTCCACGTCGGCTGGCACCGCTAACGACCCCCGTTGTCGGCCAGGGCGGGGATGACCTCGGAGAGGGGGCGCCAGTCCAGGTCGTGGGCCTCGGCGACCTGCTCGTAGGTGAGCTCGCCACGGTAGACGTTGATGCCCTTGGCCAGGGGGGCGTCCCCCTTGACGGCCTCCTCGAGCCCGGCCGAGGCGATCTGCACCGCGTAGGGCACGGTGACGTTGGTGAGGGCGTAGGTCGAGGTGTGCGGCACCGCCCCCGGCATGTTGCCGACGCAGTAGTGGACCACCCCGTCGACCACGTAGGTCGGGTCGGAGTGGGTGGTGACGTGCGAGGTCTCGAAGCAGCCGCCCTGGTCGATCGAGATGTCGACCAGGACCGCGCCCTGCTTCATGGCCCGGACGTGCTCGGCGGTGATCAGCTTGGGCGCCTTGGCCCCCGGGATCAGGACCGAGCCGATCACCATGTCGGCCGCCAGCACCAGGTCCTCGATCGTCTGGCGGTTCGACATCAGGGTGACGATGCGGCCCTTGTGGATCTGGTCGACGTAGCGGAGCTTGTCGACGTTCTTGTCGAGCAGGGTGACCTCGGCCTCCATCCCCTGGGCGATCCAGGCGGCGTTCTGGCCGGCCATGCCGCCGCCGAGCACCAGCACCTTGGCCGCGGCCACGCCCGAGACGCCGCCCATCAGCACGCCCCGGCCGCCCGACTCCCGCTCCAGCAGGTGGGCGCCGACCTGGGGGGCCATGCGGCCGGCGACCTCGCTCATCGGGGCGAGCAGGGGCAGGCGGCCGTCGGACAGCTCGACCGTCTCGTAGGCCACCGCGGTGGTGCCGCTGTCCAGCAGGGCCTCGGTGACCTCACGGCTGGCGGCCAGGTGCAGGTAGGTGAACAGCACCTGGTCCTTGCGGAGCCGGTGGAACTCCTCGGGGACCGGCTCCTTCACCTTGAGGACGAGGTCGGCCTCGCCCCAGACCTCGTCGGCGGTCTCGAGCACGGTGGCCCCGGACTTCTCGAACTCCTGGTCGGTGATGGAGCTCCCCAGCCCGGCGCCCTGCTCGACCAGCACCCGGTGGCCGGCGTCGGTCAGCTCGCGGACGCCGACCGGCGTGATCGCGACCCGGTACTCGTGGTCCTTGAGCTCCCGCGCGATGCCAACGTCCATGGTCGCCGCCTTTCGTCTCCCGAGACCCACCGTCGGGCCCGGGCACGCCAAGTCTACGAGACGGGACCCGCCCGGTCAGGCAGGCCGGGCGGCCGCCCGGCGGGCCGGGGCGTCCGGCGGAGGCCGGTCCGCCGGGTCGGGTGCCCACGTCCCGGCCAGCTTGAGCCCGTACAGGCCGAGCGCGACCAGGGTCTTGGCGTCCCCCGGGGGGCCGGTGGCCCGCCGCAGCGCCTCCTCGAAGGGCAGGCGCACCACCTCGATGCCCTGCTCCTCCCAGTCGGCCGCCGGGGCGTCGCCCTCGATCGGCCTCACGCCCTCGGCCAGGTACAGGTCCAGCACCTCGTCGCTCCACCCGGGGGTGGTGTAGAAGCTGGCCAGGAAGGTCAGGGTGCCGCCCTCGACCCGCAGCTCCTCGGCCAGCTCCCGGCGGAGCGCGTCCTCGACCTCCTCGCCGTCCACGTCGTACTTGCCGGCCGCGATCTCCAGCACCCTGGCCCCGACGGCGTGGCGCCACTGGTCGACCAGCACCACCTGGCCGTCGTCGTCGACCACCAGGGCGGCGACGGCCCCGTTGTGCTCGACCACCTCACGCTCGCCGGTCCGGCCGTCGTCGTCGACGATCCGGTCGGTCCGGACCGTGACCACCTTGCCCTTGAACGGCCGGCTGCTCTCGACGACCCGGAACGGCGGGTTCACCGGCTCATTGGCGCCCGGGCTCGCCGGCGGGGACGGGCCCGGCCGGCACCGACGGGTCGTCGTCATGGCGGACCGGGTCGGCCAGGTCGTCGCCGCGCAGGTCGACGGCGGGGACGGCCGGGCCGGCGGCCCGCTCGGGCTGGGTGGGCGCCGCCGGGGCCGGACGCGGACGGGCGACCCCGGGCTCGGTCGGCCCGGCCTCGTCCTCGGCCGGACGGGCCCCGGCCGGGGCCGGGACGTGCTCGCCGCCGTTGCGGTGGGCCGCGACGCCGTCGGGCCGGACGCCGGGCGCCGGCACCGGGGCCGCGGCCGCCCGGTCGCGACCGTCGGCGAACGCGGTCGCCGCGCCCACGAAGTCGCGGAACAGCGGGTGCGGGCGGGTCGGGCGGGACCGGAACTCGGGGTGGAACTGGCTGGCCACGAACCAGGGGTGGTCGGGCAGCTCGATCATCTCGACCAGGCGGCCGTCGGGCGAGGTCCCGGAGAAGACCAGGCCGGCGGCCTCCAGCCGGCGGCGGAAGCGGTTGTTGACCTCGTAGCGGTGCCGGTGGCGCTCGAACACCAGCCCGTCGCCGTAGGCCCGCTCGGCCAGCGACCCCTTCAGCAGCCGGCACGGGTCCAGGCCGAGGCGCATGGTGCCGCCCTTGTCGGCGACCCGCCGCTGGTCGGGCAGCAGGTCGATCACCGGGTAGGGGGTGTCGGCCTCGAACTCGCTCGAGTTGGCGCCCTCCAGGCCGGCCAGGTTCCTGGCGATCTCGATCACCGCCGTCTGGAGGCCGAGGCAGATGCCGAGGTAGGGCACGCGCTGCTCGCGGGCGAAGCGGATCGCCTCGACCTTGCCCTCAACCCCGCGGATCCCGAAGCCGCCGGGTACCAGCACCCCGTCGACGGTCTCCAGCACCTTGCGGGCCTGGGGATCCTCGAGCTCGTCGGAGGCGCACCAGACCACCTCAACCTCGACTCCATGGTGAAACCCGGCATGCTGGAGGGCCTGGGTGACCGAGAGGTAGGCGTCGGGGAGGTTGATGTACTTGCCGACCAGGGCGATGCGGACGCTGCGGCGGGGGCTGTGGATCCGCTCGACCAGGGCCTGCCACTCGGCGAGGTCGGGCTCGCCGGCCTGGTCCTCGAGGCGCAGGTGCCGGACCAGGTAGTCGTCCAGCCCTTCGGCGTGGAGGACCAGCGGGATCTCGTAGATCGAGTCGGCGTCGGGGGCGGACACGACCGCCTCCACGTCGACGTCGGACAGCAGCGAGATCTTGCGCTTGAGGGCGTCGGTGATGGGCCGGTCGGTGCGGCACACGATGGCGTCGGGCTGGATGCCGAGCGAGCGCAGCTCCCGGACCGAGTGCTGGGTGGGCTTGGTCTTCAGCTCGCCCGAGGGGCCGATGTAGGGGACCAGCGAGACGTGGACGAAGACGACGTGCTCACGCCCGATGTCGTGGCGGAGCTGGCGGATCGCCTCCAGGAAGGGCAGGGACTCGATGTCGCCGACGGTGCCGCCGACCTCGGTGATGACCACGTCGGCGTCCTCGGCCACCCGCAGGATGCGGGCCTTGATCTCGTTGGTGATGTGCGGGATGACCTGGACGGTGTCGCCCAGGTACTCGCCGCGGCGCTCGGCCGCGATCACCGTCGAGTAGATGGCCCCGGTGGTGACGTTGGAGTCCCGGTAGAGGCTCTCGTCGATGAAGCGCTCGTAGTGGCCCAGGTCGAGGTCGGTCTCGCAGCCGTCGTCG